>JACXTT010013467.1_pt1 | contig 10766 bp, 9 predicted proteins | sample 9270951 | NCBI WGS metagenome assembly JACXTT01 (sample SAMN15532306, study PRJNA645909) | rock metagenome | isolation source: weathered quartz diorite | place: Puerto Rico | collected 2017-06-21
CCCGACAGCGCGGCGAAGACCTTCTTCACGACGACGGCCTCACCCACCTTCGGGCCTGTCTCGATCGATCTCCTGGTGGTAAACTTCACGCTGGGGCCGATCGGGCTCCATGTGTCACTTTTGAGCCTGGTCGGCGTCCTCGTGGCGTACCTGATCGCGCGGTCGCTCTTCTAGGAGGGCTCTGTGGGAAATCTCGGCTTCTCGGAGATCATGCTCATCCTGGTGGTCGTGCTGCTGCTCTTCGGGGCGAAGCGGCTACCGGAGGTGGGGGCCTCCATCGGCAAGGGAATTAGAGAGTTCAAGCGGAGCCTGTCCGACACTCAGGACGCGATCCTCAGCAACCCGGACGAACGGCCGCCGGCACCCCGCCAGGTGGATGCGTCGTCGCAGACGCCGACTTCCGGAGATCCGAAGAGATTGTCGCAGTAAGGGCTGACGGCTCTCTCCCTCAACTCCCCGCTGCACCAACCTGCTGCAGGATCTTGCTGCGGTTGTCCACGATCTTCGCCGAGGTGCGAAGCCCAGCTAGGTACGTCTGCACGCGCTCCTGGCGGGCTTCCTGCATTGCGCGCGCCCGCATCTGGTCGAGGTCCTTGGCGAAAGCGGCTGAATCGGCGGGGGTGTGCTCGAGGACCTGAAGGACGTACATGCCGTCCTTGGTGTCGAGCACGCCGCTATGCTTCCCGGTCGCGAGGCCGAAAGCCGTACCGGATACGAGTGCGTCGCGAATGGGCGTGGTCAAGCGGGTGAAGGGGCCGTACACGTCGTGCGGAAGCTTCATCGCGTCGGCAGCCTGCGCCAGCGTGCCGCCTCCGTCCAGCCGCTTCACGAGCTCCTCCGCGACCCCCCGCGCCTGCCCCTTCTTCTTCGAGTCCCGCACGATCCGGGTCACCGTGTCCTTCGCGTCCGCGAGCGTGGGGATGCCCGGCTTGCCGATGCTGTCCACCCGGAACACGTACAGCGCGAACGGCGTCTCGATGATCGAGCTGATCTGGCCGACCTTGGCCTGGGCGGCCCAAACGCCGGCATCGGGCAGCGTGAGGAGGCCGATCTGCATCCTGCCCCCGGGCACCAGCGGCTTGGCCCGTCCGACCTGGACGTGCAGCGCGCGGGCCGCGGTATCGAGCGCAGCCGGATCGTTTTTCTCCGCCGCAAGTTTGTCGAGTGAATCCGCCTGGGCGTCCAGCCGGTCGCGATGCTGGCCCGTGACCTCGATCGGGATCAGGATGTGGCGCGCCTTGGCCTTGTTGCCGGTGCGGCTGGTCACCTGGATGATATGATAGCCGAACTGGGTGAGCACCGGCTCCGACAACTCGTTCAGCTTGATCGAGAAGGCCACGGAGTCGAACTGGGGAGCGAAGGCGCCCCGGGTCCATTCCCCGAGGTCACCACCCTTGTTGCCAGAGACAGTGTCCGCCGATTCGCGTTTGGCGACCTCGGCGAAGGGGGCTCCGCCCACCAGTTCCTTGCGGACGGCCTGGGCGCGGGCCAGGGCCGCGGCCGTGTCGGTCGCGTCGGCGACGCGTGAGAGCGCGATGAAGCTCGTGTAGATCGTCTTCGGACGATTCAGCTCGCTCCGGTGCGCGCTGTACCACGCCTCGACTTCGGCCGGTGTGATGCTCACCGCCGAATCCGGCACCGCGGCCGTGGGGATGATCGCCGCGAGATCGACCTTGACGGCCTCATGCTCGTCCCGATAGCGCTCCCAGAGCGCGGCATCGGACAGGAAGACGTCCGATGTGACTGCCCGGAAGAGCTTGGCCCGCTGGAGCTGTTCCCGGTACTGGGCCTCCATTGCGGGCAGAAACTGTTGCGCCACGCTTGAGCCCAGCCATCGCTGGTACTTGGCGGGGTCGAACTTGCCGTCGGTTTGGAATTCGGGCAGCCGGTAGAAATCAGGGAGCGGAGCGCTGCGGATGGCGTCGAGGATTTCGTCGTCGGTGACCTGGATCCCTCGCCGCGAGTACTCGGACTCGAGCAGCTCGTTGGTGACGAACTCGTCCCAGACGTCGTTCCGGATGGCTTCGTAGTCGTCGAGGCCCAGACTCTGGGTGGCCTGGCGCTGGCGGGCCTCAGTGGCCTGCTGGACCTGCCGCTGGTACACCCGCGCGTCGATCGGCCGCCCGTTCACTCTCCCGGCGGTCGTGCCGCTGACGACTTTGCCCCAGTCGACGCTGGTAAGCATGAAGATCATCATGAGCACGGCGAACACGACTCCCGCTAACTTGACCGCGATGCCCGTGCGAAACCATTTGATCATACGTAGCTGCGAAAAAGAGGCATAAGCATAAGCCGGACAACACCAAACCTCAAGGACGAAAGGCCCGCCCGGCAGTTGACACTGTCGTCGTGCTTCGCTACTCTCAGCGTAAGCCCCCCAACGACTTAGGCGCATCCGCCCCCACACTCTTCCTAACCCGGGATCGGGATGTCCACCAGCGAGATTGCCAAGCTCGAGAGCCGTTGGCGAGAGAATCCGAATGGCCTGACCTTCGCGCCGCTTGCAGAGGCCTACCGGAAGCAGAGGGACCCGCAGCGAGCGCTCGAGATCCTCGCCCCCGGCCTCGAGAAGCATCCGGATTACATCCCCGCCAATGTCGTCCTCGGCCGCTGCCACTGGGATCTCAACGATCTACCGGCAGCCGAACGGGCGTTTACTCACGTTCTCGACCTGGACGGCGAAAACGTCATCGCGTTGAAGGCGCTTGCGGACATCACCGAGCGGCTGGTCCGCTACGACGAGTCGGAGCGCTGGCTCGAGACCTTGCTCGCGGTGGATCGCAGCAACGACGAGGCCCGAGCGCAGCTGGCGCGGATCAATGAGCTCAAGCAGCAGCGGGCCCGGGGGAGCGCCGTCGTGCACGAGGCCGAGGCCGCCGCCGCGCAGGTGCAGGCGGAGCCGCCCCTCGCGTCACCCATCGAACCGCCAGCGCCGGCGCCGGAACCAGTCGAGGAGCCGATCCCGGCGCCCGAGGCGCTGGAGCGTGCGCCGGAGCCGCCCGAGCCGAGCGAGATCTCCTCGGTCGAGTACATCGGTTGGGTGGCACGGCCGGACGACTTCCCGAACACCACTGCTCCGCTTCGAGTCGAGGACCTCGAGAACACGCCGGCTTCCTATGCGTCCGAGGCGGACGTCACGCCGGCTCCTCCATCGAAGACACCCGCCGAGCCCGAGCGCTCCCCGACCTTCGACCGCCCCTTCGTGCCACCGGCGTCCCCCGACCCCGACTCGTTCGGCGTCGAGCAGTCGGAGGACATCGTGCTCAACGCCTCGGGCCACTCGGAGTACCAAACACCGAGCGCGGTGGACGACCTCCTGGCCCAGGTGACGGGCACGCCGTCCGGGATCGACAACCTGCGACGGGATCTGGCTCCTCCCGAGCCGATCACCTCCTCGCTGCCGGACCTCACGCCGGTCCACGATCCGTTCCCTCCGCCCGCGCGCGCAGAGGCCGAGCCCGCGCCGCAGGCTGCCGCTAGGGCTCCCGAAGCCGTCCGTGTCCCAGAGGCGGTCGCCGAGCCGGTGGGCGAGCTGGACGATGCGCCGCCGGTTGGAGAGCCGGAGCTGGTCGTCACCGAAACCATGGCCGAGGTGTTCTTGCGTCAGGGTCACCTGATGGAAGCCATCACCGTGTATCGCGAGCTGGTCCGCCGCGCACCGGGTGGTGAGCAGCTCGCAGGACGGCTGTCGGAGCTGGAGGCGCGCCAGGCCGCGATGGCTGCGCCGCCGCCTCGGCCCGCGTACGCTGCGCGGGACACCGGCGGCCAGTCGGTGGCGTCGTTCTTCCAGTCGCTGCTCCAGACCCGGCCGGACGACGTGGCTCCGCGGTGGCCAGCGCAGGCGCCGGCCGCGCAGCCCGAGTCGGGCCCGGACGATTCCTCGGCGACCCGCCCCGCGGGCGAGCCTCTCTCGCTTGGGTCGGTCTTCGGCGAGGAGCCCCCGCCGGTCGCCCCCGCGGTCGGGCGGCCGTCCGGGGAAACGCCCACCCCCGGGGCCGCGACGCCGGGATCGTTCGACGACTTCTTTGGCTCCCCTCCCAAGAGCGGCGGCCCGCCCTCGCCCCCGGCGAGGGGCCGCCTGCACGCACGCAGCGGCGACGACCTGGACCAGTTTCACGCCTGGCTCCAGGGCCTGAAGCGCTGAATGCGTATCGCGGTCCTGAACGGCCCCAACCTGAACCTGCTGGGGACGCGGGAGCCGGAGATCTACGGGCGCGCCACCCTGGCGGAAATCGAGCAGCTGGTTCGGGCCGAAGCCACCAAGCTCGGCGCCGAGATCGAGTGGGTGCAGTCGAACCACGAGGGGGCTCTGGTGGACGCGGTCCAGAGCCTCAAAGGGCGGGCGGACGGCGCGCTGGTGAACGCCGCCGCGCTGAGCCACTCGAGCCTCCCGCTCCGGGACGCGTTCCTCGCCGTGCGGGTCCCGTTCGTCGAGCTGCATCTGTCGAACATTTTCGCCCGGGAGCCTGAGCGCCGGCATTCGGTGCTGGCGGATCTCGCGCTGGGGTTGGTGACGGGGTTCGGCGCACAGAGCTACGTGCTGGCCTTGCACGGGCTCGTGGGCCGCCTGCGTGCCGCCTGATTGGCGGACGGAGCGCCAGCGCGCGCTCCGTGCGCTGCTCGCGGACGAGGGGCTAGACGGGCTGCTGGTCATCCATCTCCCCAACATCCGCTACCTGACCGGCTTCACCGGCTCCGCTGCGCTGCTCCTCATTCGGGCGGACGGCGCTCTGCTCGTCACCGACTTCCGGTACGCCACGCAGGGTCCCCAGGAGGTCGGCGACACGGCGCGGGTCGAAGTCGATCAGGCCAGCGTGTGGCATCGGCTGCTCGAGCACCTGGGCGAGCTGCCGCTCTCGACGCTCGGCATCGAGGCCCACGCGCTGACCGTGCGCGACGCCGAGCGGCTGTCCGGGGCGATTCGCGGCCGGATCGTTTCGACCACCGACCTCGTCGAGCGACTGCGGGCGGTGAAGGACCCAGCCGAAGTCGCGGCGATCCGCCGGGCGGCGGTGGTGGCGCAGGACGCACTCGCCGAAGTGCTTCCCGCCGTGCGCCCCGGCCGCAGCGAGCGGGACGTCGCCGCGGAGTTGGAGGGCGCGCTCCGGCGGCGAGGCAGCGAGTGGCACCCCTTTCCGACGATCGTCGCTTCGGGTGCGCGCTCGGCGCTGCCGCATGCCCGCACCAGCGGACGAACGATCGAGGCCGGCGACTGGCTGCTCCTGGACTTCGGCGCGCAGATTGAGGGGTATTGCGCCGACCTCACCCGCACGGTCGTCGTCGGCCGGAAGGCGGACGAGCGGCAGCGAGCCATCTATGACCTGGTTCGGGCCGCCCAGCGCCGCGCACTCGACCATCTGCGGCCCGGGATGACGGGTCGGGAGGGCGATGCGCTGGCCCGCGAGGTGATCGCCGAGCGCGGGTTCGGGCACGCCTTCGGACATTCGGTCGGCCACGGGCTTGGGCTCGAGGTGCACGAGGCGCCGCGGGTGGCGCCGACGGCCGAGACGCCGCTGCCACTGCATGCCGTGGTCACCGTGGAGCCGGGGATCTATCTTCCGGGCTGGGGCGGAGTACGGTTGGAGGACGACGTCTATCTAGGCCCTGGCGGACCGGAGTGTCTGTCGGACAACCGGACGGAACTGGTCGAACTCGTGTGAGGCCACCACCCCGCTTATGACCCCACAGGAAATGCAGCATCTCGCGGAGCTGCTCCAGACCGTTCCCGGCATCAAGTCGCTGGACCTGAAAGACGTGCGGCGACTCGCGCAGCTCCTCCGGGAGTCCCCCGAGATCGGGTCGATCGAGGTGAAGGGCTGGTTCGGCACCGGGATCGTCATCACCCGGACGTCGACCACCGTGTTCGCTGCCCCAGCTCCCGGCCCGGTCGCGGGGCCGGTGTCGCTGGCTCCCGCGGCAACTGTCGCCCACCGGGGCACCGACCACGCAGCCCCCGGGGCCGCGGCGGCCCCCGCGGCGCCGGCCGGGCTCAAGGAGATCCGCTCACCGATGGTGGGTACCTTCTTCCGGTCCCCGGAGCCGGGGGCGGACCCCTACGCCCAGGTGGGCACCCGCGTCACCGCCGGGCAGACGGTGTGCATTATCGAAGCGATGAAGATCATGAACGAGATCGAGGCGGAGATCGCCGGCGTCGTGCGCGAGGTGTGCGTCGAGGACGCGCAACCCGTGGAATACGGACAGGTTCTCTTCCGGGTGGATCCGAATGGCTGAGCCGACCGGGGCCGGGGCCGTCGCGCCCTTCAATTTCAAGCAGGCCATCGCGCAGATGATCCAGCGCAACGGCTCCGACCTGCTTCTCAAGGTGGGCCGGGCGCCGACGGTGCGGGTGAACGGCGAGCTGGCCACGCTGGAGATGGCGCCGCTCAAGCCCGAAGACCTGAAGCTCCTGGCCGAGCAGGTGATGACGCCGCGGCAGGTGAAGGAGTTCGCCGAAAAGAAAGAGGCGGACTTCGCGATTGGCGTGCCCGGGGTCGGCCGCTTCCGCACCAACATCTATCAGCAGCGCGGCACGCTCGCCTTTGCCTTCCGCGCGATCCCCTACGAGGTCAAGACGATCCGGGAGCTGAGCCTTCCAGCCGTCCTCGAGGAGATCGCGCTGAAGCCGCGCGGGCTGGTGCTCGTCACCGGGATCACCGGGTCGGGCAAGTCCACCTGCCTCGCGTCCATGATCCATCACGTGAACCAGCACCGCCGCTGCAACATCATCACCATCGAAGACCCGATCGAGTTCCTGCACCGCGACGTCCAGTCGAACATCTCCCAGCGGGAGGTCGGGAGCGACACGCTCTCGTTCGGCGCCGCGCTGCGGCACGTGCTGCGCCAGGATCCCGACGTGATTCTGATCGGCGAAGTCCGCGACGCCGAGACGCTGGACACGGCCCTCAAGGCCGCCGACACCGGCCATCTCGTGTTCTCCACGCTGCACACCACCGACGCCACCCAGACCATCAACCGGGTCATCTCCTTCTATCCACCGTACCAGCACCAGGAGATCCGGTCGCTGCTGGCTACCGCGCTGGCGGCGGTCGTCTGTCTCCGCCTCGTGCCCCGCAAAGACGGGCGGGGCCGCGTGCCGGCGGCGGAAGTTCTGGTCAACTCCGCCGCGGTGGCGGACAACATCCGCGACATCGAAAAGGCGCTGAACATCCCGGACCTGATCGCCGAAGGCACCGTGTCGTACGGCATGCAGTCGTTCGACCAGTCGCTCATGAAGTGGTACAAGGAGGGCTCGGTCGCGTACGAGAGCGCGCTCTTCTACTCGTCCAACCCGAGCGAGTTCGCCCTCCGCGTCTCGGGCGTGGACTCCGCCTCCGACCGCAAGTTCTCCGAGATGAGCGGCGACCAGGGCGCGGCGCGGTCGCTCGATCTCACGCCCTGATGCTCAAGAAGGTCCTCATCGCGAACCGCGGGGAGATCGCCCTGCGGGTCATCCGCGCGTGTCGCGAGCTTGGCCTCCAGACCGTCGCCGTCTACAGCGAAGCCGACCGGGAGTCGTTGCATGTCCGCTTCGCGGACGACGACGTCTGTATCGGTCCGCCCCCCGGGCGCCTCTCGTATCTCAAGATCCCGAACCTCATCGCGGCCGCCGAGATCACGGGGGCCGACGCCATCCACCCGGGGTACGGCTTCCTCGCGGAAAACGCCGAGTTCGCGGATACCTGCCGGGCCTCGAACATCACGTTCATCGGACCGACGGGCGAGCAGATCCGCCTCATGGGCGACAAGGCCACCGCGCGGCGGCTGGCGCAGGACGCAGGGGTCGCCACGGTGCCCGGATCGCCGGGGACGATCGACGATCCCGAGCAGGCCCTGGCCTTCGCCGAGCAGATCGGGTTTCCGGTCATCATCAAGGCGACGGCCGGCGGGGGCGGGAAGGGGATGCGGATTGCCCACGACGCCGAGCAGTTCGTCCAGCTCTTCGGCCTCGCGCAGAACGAAGCGCTGGCGGCGTTCGGCAACGGCTCGGTCTACGTGGAGAGGTACCTGGAGCATCCGCGCCACGTGGAGATCCAGGTGCTGGGCGATACCCACGGCAAGGCCGTCCATTTGGGCGAACGGGACTGCTCGGTCCAACGGCGGCATCAGAAGCTGATCGAGGAGAGCCCGAGCCCCGCGCTCAACACCGACCTGCGCCGGCGCATGGGCGACGCCGCAGTGGCGCTGGCATCGAACATCGCGTACCAGGGTGCCGGCACGGTCGAGTTTCTGCTCGACACCGATGGTAAATTCTATTTCATGGAGATGAACACCCGGATCCAGGTCGAGCATCCGGTAACCGAGATGGTAACGAGCTTCGATCTCGTCAAGGAGCAGATCCGGATCGCCGCGGGCGAGCCCATCAGCTACATGGGTGACGGCACCCGGCTCCGCGGGCACGCCATCGAATGCCGCATCAATGCCGAAGATCCGTATCGGAACTTCCAGCCGAGTCCGGGACTCATCACGGCGTACCACCCGCCGGGCGGTCCCGGCGTCCGGGTCGACACGCACGTCTATGCCGGCTACACCGTGCCGCCGTTCTACGATTCGCTGCTGGCCAAGGTGATCGTGCACGGCAATACCCGGCAGGAAGCGCTCTCGCGCATGGGGCAGGCACTGGACAGCTTCATCCTCGAAGGCGTGACCACGACCATTCCGTTTCTCGCCCGCGTCATCCGGCATCCGGACTTCGTGCGCGGCCAGGTGGACACCCGATTCCTCGAGCGGGAGGCCCACCTGCTCCAGCCCGACGCATGAGACGCCTCGACGTCGCGTTCTCGCCGCTCGGCCTCGGGCCGCCGGACGTCCAGGGACGGACGGTGTTCGTGCTCGACATTCTGCGGGCCACCACCGCCATGTGTGCCGCGCTGCATCACGGCGCCCGCGCGCTCATCCCGGTGGCGTCGACCGAGGAGGCGCTCCGTCTCGCGCAGACCATCGGCAGCGCCGACGTGCTCCTGGCTGGCGAGAAGGACTGCGTGCGGATCCCGGGCTTCGCGCTCGGCAACAGCCCGCTCGAGATGACCGAGCAGACGGTGCGGGGCAAGACCCTCATCGTCACCACGACCAACGGCACCAAGGCGCTGCTCGCGGCCCAGGGCGCCGCCGCGGTCTACGTGGCGGCCGCCGTGAACCTCACCGTTGCCGGCGAGCGGGCCCGGCAGGCCCTGGAGGAGCACCGCGACGTGCTCATTCTGTGCGCGGGACGGGAGGCCGTGTTCGGCCTGGACGACGCATACTGTGCCGGACGCCTCGCGATCGCGGCGCTGGGCGGGCGCAAGCCCAGACGGGGACTCAACGACGCTGCGATCGCGAGCCTCGATCTGGTGCGGCGCTACGGGGACAACTGGGCGCGACCCCTCTCCTACAGCCGCGCGGGGCGCGAGCTCGCCCGGTTGGGCTTCGGGAGCGACGTGCTCGATGCGGCGCGGATGGATGCCTATCCCGTGCTCCCGCAGTTTCACGAGCGCCGGGTGACCCCGGCCCACCAGACCCCCGCGCAGACCCAGGTCGCCTCGCAACCCCAGCTTCATCCGCTGCCTCAGCCCCAGCCGTCATGACCGTGGATTCCCGCCGCCGGCTCGGCGCCGTGACGGCGCTCGTGCTGGGCGTCTTCGTCGGCATGACGCTGTTGCCCATCCCGCTCACGGGCCCGGTCGGTGGCTGGATCGGGCATGGCCTCTGGCACACGCTCGGCGTGGGCGCCGTCGGTCTCCCGTTGCTCGGCATCGGGCTCGCGCTGGCCGGCTTCGAACGGCTGGGCCGGCTGGACATGAAGCGCGCGGCGCTGCTCATGGGCGGCCTGAGCCTGCTCGTGCCCTATCTGATCGGCGTGTTCGGTGGCGTGAGCCACGTCGATCTGGTGCCCGACGTCGCTCAGCGCGGCCTGCCGGCCCGACTCGTGGGACTGGTCCCGGGATTCTTCTCGGAGCTGATCGCAGCCAAAATCGGCGTGGCGGGCGCGGTGCTGCTCGGGTTCCTCGCGCTTTCGGCGCTGACGCTGCTCACATTCGCCTGGCACCCGCTGCAGCGCCTCGAGGCCGGCAAGGACAAGGGGGAGAAGCGGGGAGACTTCGCGCGCCGCGAGCCGACCACCTCCTCCGCGCCGGCCGAGTCGAGTCCGGTCCCGGACGCGCCCAGCAGCCGTGGCGCACGCTCGGCCGGGGAGCCGCGCGGCTCGCGGGCAAAGGTGTCGAAGAAAACGGAGTCCAAGCGCGCCGGCGTCGAGAGCCTCGGTCCGGTGTGGGAGGTCGATCTGCTGGATCCGCCCTCGGGCAAGGCGGTGGACGCGGGAGAGACCGAGCTCAACGCTCTTCAGGAACGCCTCGAGGCCACCCTGAGCGAGTTCAAGGTCGAGGGCGACGTGGCCGGCCGCACCACGGGTCCTGTGGTCACGCAGTACGGCGTGCGGCTGCGGCCGGGCGTCAAGATGAACCGGCTCGTCGCGCTGGCGGACGACCTCGCCCTGAAGATGAGCGCCCGGTCCATCCGGGTGGCCCGGATCCCGGGCCGTGACATGGTCGGTGTCGAGGTGCCGAATCCCAAGTCCCGCGTGGTCATGCTGCGCGAGCTGCTGGAAGACGAGGCCTGGGCCGCCGAGGACCGGGTCCTCCCCGTGACGCTGGGCCTCGACCTCGAGGGGCGCCCGGTCATCGCCGACCTGGCGAAGATGCCCCACCTCCTCATTGCGGGCGCTACGGGAACGGGGAAATCAATCGGGATCAACGCGATCATCACGTCGCTCATCTACCAGTACCAGCACAAGG
>JACXTT010013468.1_pt1 | contig 10765 bp, 11 predicted proteins | sample 9270951 | NCBI WGS metagenome assembly JACXTT01 (sample SAMN15532306, study PRJNA645909) | rock metagenome | isolation source: weathered quartz diorite | place: Puerto Rico | collected 2017-06-21
CTGTTCTTCGGCGGCTGGTACCTCTGGATCGTGCCGCCGGCTCTGGCCTTCTTCATCAAGGTCGTGCTCTTCCTCTTCCTATACATTTGGCTCCGAGGCACGTTCCCCCGGCTGCGCTACGACATGCTCATGCGCCTGGGCTGGAAGGTGCTGCTGCCGCTGGCGATCGCGAACGTGATCGTCACCGGGATCATCCTCATCGCGGTACAGGGGTAGCTATGCCGGACGAAAAAGACAAGGAGTCGGTGGTCGGAGATGTCGGAGCCCTCGCCAAGGGGCTGAAGACCACGCTCGGCGAGTTCTTCTCACCGGTGGTCACCACGATGTACCCCGAGGAGAAGTCCCCGCGCTCGGAGCGCTATCGGGGCCGGCACTACCTTCGCCGGTACGACAACGGGCTCGAGCGGTGCATCGGCTGCGAGCTGTGCGCGGCCGCTTGCCCGGTGGGCTGCATCCTGGTGATCGCCGCCGAGAACACCGGTGAGAAGCGCGTATCGCCGGGCGAGCGCTATGCGAAGACGTATGAGATCAATATGCTGCGCTGCATCTTCTGCGGCTACTGCGAAGACGCGTGCCCGGTGCAGGCGATCGTGCTGGGGCCGGAGTACGAGCTGTCAGACGTGAGCCGCGAGAAGTTCATCTTCACCAAGGAGAAGCTGCTCGAGCCGCTGCCACCCGACGTGGAAGCGCGGCTCAACGCCCCCCTCCCTAACCCTCCCCCGCAGGCGGGAGAGGGGAAATCCTCAACCTAGCGTTGGCCATCGCCGTTTTCATCGTCGCGGCCCTGATGGCCATCATCGGCGGGATCGGCGTCGTCAGCTTCAGGCAGCCGATCCGCTCGGTACTGAGCCTGGTGGTCGTGATGATCGCGCTCTCGGTTCTGTTCCTGCTGCTGAGCGCTCAGTTCGTCTTCGTCGTCCAGATCATCGTCTACGCCGGCGCGGTGATGGTCCTGTTCCTCTTCGTCATCGCCCTGCTCGGCCCCGCGCGCGAGATCGGGCGCAGCCGCCTGCGTTTCCAGGCCGGCCTTTCGGGCCTCTTCGTGCTCGCCCTCTTCGGCCTGATGTACGCGATGTTCCAGGGCATCTCATACCGCCAGCCCGAGCAGACCGACATGAGCGTCTTCGGGTCGGTCCAGTCGATCGCGGCCGGCCTCTTCACGAGCTACCTCTTCCCCTTCGAGCTCACGTCGATCCTGTTGCTGGTCGCCGCGATCGGCGCCGTCTACCTGAGCCGGCAGCGGGGGCCGGACGACGGGCTTCGCCCGCCCGCCGGCTCAGGGGGGGAGTCCCCCACACGGGGAGACGTATAGGTGGGCACGTTCGACGTCGGCGGCTCCCAGCTGGACACCTCGTGGTTCCTGCTGCTGGGCGCGATCCTGTTCGCGCTCGGCACCGTGGGCGTGCTGATCCGCCGCAACCCCCTGGTCATCCTGATCTGCATCGAGCTGATGCTCAACGCGGTCAACCTCACGCTGATCGCGTTTTCCCGCCAGCTGCAGAACATGGAGGGCCAGCTGTTCGCGCTCATGACCATGACGGTTGCCGCGGCTGAGGCCGTGGTCGGCCTGGCGATCCTGGTCGACATATTCCGGGCTCGCGACCTCGAGGACATCGACGACATGAGCGAGCTCAAGGGATGAGCGGTCAGGCGCTCGCGCTATCGATCCTCCTCTTCCCCGCCGCGGGCGCGATCGTGCTGTCGGGCCGAGGCTGGCGGCTGCCGAGAATCTTCACCCAGGTCGTCGGCCCCGGCGTCGTGTGGCTGTCTTTCATCGCAACGCTGGTTCTTCTGTTCGGCCAGGCCAACGGCGACTTCACCTACTGGACCTGGATCAAGAGCGGCTCGTTCGAGCTGCCGTTCGGCCTGCTCATCGACAACCTCTCGCTGTTCATGTGCCTGGTGATCACGGGAGTGGGCGGCCTGATCGTCACGTATTCGCTCGGTTACATGGCCCATGAGGACGACCCGAGTTACGCCCGCTTCTTCACCTACATGGACGTCTTCATCTTCTCGATGCTGCTGCTCGTCCTGGCCGACAACTTCGTCTTCCTGATCGTCGGCTGGGCGCTGGTCGGCCTCAGCTCGTACTTCCTGATCGGCTTCTGGTACCAGCGCCGGTCGGCGGTGCTAGCCGCGCGCAAGGCGTTCGTGATGAACGTCATCGGGGACGTGGGCATGATCCTTGGCGCCTTTGTGCTTTTCGTCAGCTACCACTCGCTGACGTTCGCCACGGTGTTCCGGCTCGGCTGCCCGCCTGCACAGTTTCTTGTCTTGTGCAGTCCACGTAGCGATTCAGGGACGCTCGAGCTCGCAGCCTTTCTCCTGCTCGTAGGCGCAGTGGCCAAGTCCGCGCAGCTGCCGCTCCACACGTGGCTGCCCGACGCCATGGAGGGCCCCACCCCGGTGAGCGCCCTGATTCACGCCGCGACCATGGTCACCGCCGGCGTGTACCTGGTCGGCCGCATGCATCCGATCTACGACATCGCGGTCTATGCGCACGGCGCGGTCGCGATCATCGGCGCGGTCACCGCGCTGTTCGCGGCGACCATCGCCATCGTCCAGACCGACATCAAGCGCGTGCTGGCCTACTCGACGATGAGCCAGATCGGCTACATGTTCCTCGCCGTCGGCATCGGCGCCTACGCGGCCGGGTTCTTCCACCTCCTTTCGCACGCCTTCTTCAAGGCCCTGCTCTTCATGGCCGCGGGCAACGTCATCCATGCCATGCACGACGAGCAGGACATGCGCAAGTACGGCGGGTTGTGGAACCAGATGCGGCCAACGTCGATCACGTTCCTGGTCGGGTCGCTGTCACTGGTCGGGATCATTCCATTCGTCGGTTTCTTCTCCAAGGAGCAGATCCTGGGCGCGGCCTTCTCAAACGGCGGCACCCTCGCCCTCTCGGTCTGGGGCATCGGCTTCGTCACCGCCCTGCTGACCGGCTTCTACACCGGCCGGATGTGGTGGCTCGCGTTCTGGGGCAAGCCTTCACCCCAGCGCCCGGTCGAGCATCCGCACGAGGCACCGCCCGTGATGCTGATCCCGGTGGCGATCCTCGCCGCGCTCGCCGTGGTCGGCGGCTTAATTCAAACCCGCGCGCTGGGCTTCGGGCCGTCGGTCGTATCCGACTTCCTCGAAAAGGTCGTCACCAAGCAGGCGTGGGAGGAGACCGGCGCCGCCGTGGCGGTCGGACTGCTGACCATGCTGCTGGCGGCGGGCCTGTTCGCTGCCGCCTACCGGTTGAAGCCGTGGAGCGCAGTGGTCCCCTGGGCCCAGCGCCTGCTCGAGCACAAGTACTACTTCGACGAGATCTATGACGCGGTCTTCGTCCGGCCCCTGGACGCGGTCGCGGCGGCCGGCTATCGGACGGTGGAGACCGAGGTGCTCGATGGCGCTGTGGGTGCCACCGGCCGGCTGGCGGCTTCGAGCGCGAGCTACGGCAGCTTCACGCAGACCGGCTACTTCCGCAACTACGTGCTGGTCTTCGTCGCGAGCGCCGTCGTCCTGGCGGTGCTGCTCATCGTGAGGCTCGGCTGATGACGCTCACCATCATCTGGCTGCTGCCGCTCGTCGGCGCCCTGTTCGCCGTGGTCTCGCCGGCGCCGATGGCCAGGTTCGTTGCCGTCCTCTTCTCGCTGGCCGACCTGTTCGTCGCGCTGCTGGTCGCCGTGCTGTTCGCGCCCGACTACCACCGCGGCTTCCAGTTCGCGGAGGTCCTGCCGTGGATCCCGCAGCTCCACATCTTCTATCGCATGGGCGTCGACGGCATCAGCGTGTGGCTGCTCGTCCTCAACGCCCTCCTGACGCTGGTGGCCATGCTCGCCACGCCAGTAGCGATGCGCAACGCGAGCAGGTTCATCGCGCTGATGCTCGCGATGTCATCCGGTATGGCGGGCGTCTTGATGGCCACTGACCTCGTCCTCTTCTATGTGTTCTGGGAGGCGATGCTCATCCCGGCGTACTTCCTCCTCTGGCTGTTCGGCGACGGCGATCGGCCGGGGCGGGCGGCGGTGAAGTTCGTGCTGTTCACGCTGAGCGGCTCGCTGCTGATGCTCGTCGGGGTAATTGGCGAGTACGTGTTCCAGAGCTCACTCCCCGGCCAGCAGACGTTCGATCTGGCGAAGCTGCCGGCAGTCGCGCCACTGCCGATGGTCCAGTTCGGGCTGTTCTTCCTCTTCGCGATCGCGTTCGCGATCAAAACGCCGATGTTCCCGTTTCACACCTGGCTGCCCGATGCTTACGCGGCAGCGCCCACTCCGATGCTGATCACGTTCGCCGGCTTCATGGGCAAGACGGGTGCGTACGGCTTCCTGCGCATCGCCATTCCCCTCTTCCCCGACCCGAGCGGTTGGTGGGACTGGCGATGGGTGATCCCGGCGCTCGCCGTGGCCGGGATCGTGTGGGGCGCGCTGATGGCCATCGTCCAGCGCGATATGAAGATGCTGGTCGCCTACTCGAGCGTGAGCCACATGGGTTTCATCGTGCTCGGGATCTTTTCTTACAACGTGCAGGGCCAGCAGGGCGCCGTGCTCCAGATGATCAACCACGGCATCATCATTCCGGCGCTGTTCTTGCTGGTCGCCTGGATCGCGGCCCGGACCGGCACTCTCGATCGCTCCGCTATCGCCGGCCTTGCGCCGCGCATGCCGATCATGGCCGGGGTCTTCACGATCGTGGCCCTGGCCGCACTGGGACTACCAGGTCTCAACAGTTTCGCCGGCGAGTTCATGACGCTCCTCGGCGCTTGGGAGCGCGCGCCCGCGCTCGCCATCGGCGGCGCCATCGGGCTGATCCTTGCCCCGGTCTACATCCTTCGCTTCTTCCAGGGCGCGATGTACGCGGAGCAGCCTTATGCGCAGCCGGTCGATGACATCCACGCCGGCGAGCTCGGGCTGCTGGCGCCGCTGGTGGTGCTCATGTTCGGCCTGGGTCTCGCGCCTGGCGTGCTCACGACCCTCATGTCGTCGGTTGCTCAGGCAGGGTTGGCGAAATGATGGCGGCCGCCTCGCTTGACGTGAGCTACAGCTGGGCGCAGGCGCTGTCCGACCTCGGGCAGATCAGCCCGATCGCAGCCCTCACTGGATTCCTCCTCTTCGCGATCATCGCCGACCTGGCGATACCCCGCGCGCGCCGCGGTGGCGTCGTGGCGATGGTCGCGGTCGTCGGTTACGCATACACGCTAGGCACAGCCGGGTATCGGTGGCAGTTCGGGAGCCTCGGTCCCGCATATCACGGCTACGTCACCGGCGACGCGTTCGCGCTGTTCTTCGACGTGCTGTTCACGATTCTGGGGATCCTGACCGTGGCGATCTCGCATCCGTACCTCGTGCGACGCGGATTGCGCGAAGGCGAGTTCCACATCCTGGTCATGGCCGCCGTCATCGGCATGATGGTGCTGGGCTCGGCCACTTCGCTCGTCACCGTGTTCCTCGGCCTGGAGCTCTTCTCGATCGCGCTTTATGTGGCGTGCGGCTTCGCCCGTACCGACAGCCGCTCGCAGGAAGCGGCCACCAAGTACCTGCTGGTCGGCGGCTTTGCGAGCGCGTTCGTGCTGTATGGGATGGCGCTGGTGTACGGAGCGTCGGGCTCGACGCTGATCCCGGAGATCGCCCAACGACTCAGCACGTCGCCAGTGGGAGATCCCTTGCTCCTGCTTGGCATCCTCCTCATGGGCGTCGGCTTCGCGTTCAAGGTCTCTGCCGCGCCGTTCCACATGTGGACGCCGGACGTGTATCAGGGCGCACCGATCCCGGTCACCGCCTTCATGTCGGTGGGCACCAAGGCCGCGGCTTTCGCGATGATCGTGCGCGTCTTCGAAGGGGGCCTGCCCCACCTCTCGGCCGAGTGGCAGATCCTGCTCGCATTCGTCTCGGCTGTGAGCATGGTCACGGGCAACCTGCTGGCCATCGCACAGTCGAGCTTGAAGCGGCTGCTCGCGTACTCCGGAGTGGCGCAGGCCGGATATATCCTCATCGGAGTCATCGCGGGCGGCAAGGACGGTCTGGCCGCCGTGCTCTTCTACCTGTTCAGCTACCTGTTCATGAACTTCGGCGCATTTGCCGTGGTCACCCTGCTGGCTGGAGCGGACGGCGACCACGACCGCATCTCCGACCTCGACGGACTGCACCGCCGCAACATGCCCATGGCAGTGCTGATGACGGTGTTCATGCTCTCGCTCGCCGGCTTCCCACCGTTCGTCGGGTTCTTCGGCAAGCTCTTCCTCTTCACCGCCGGCGTGAACGCAGGCTACACGTGGCTGGTCGTGCTCGCGGTGCTGATGAGCGTTGTGTCCGTCTACTACTACGTGCGCGTGCTCATCCCGATCTGGTCACCGAGCGGGCGCTCCGACGAGCTCAGGGTTCCACTGAGCAGCTCGCTGGCCATCGCCTTGAGCGGCGTCGCCTCGATCGGCCTGGGGATCTACCCGACGTGGGCGCTGCTCGCGGGCCAGGTGGGCCAGAACCCGATCACGGGCCAGTAGCGGAGCGGCTAGGCCCGCAGCTTCTCGATCGCCTGGGCGAGCCGGCGCGCGCGCGTCTCGGGCTTCTTGGCCTCCGCGATCGAGCGCGCCATCTCCTTCTTGTTGGTGTAACTGAGCGCGTCCCAGGCAGTCGTGGCCTTGCGATCGCGCACCAGGGCAGCGGCCAGGTCGTCCGGCGGGGCGACCGTGCGCGGGGCGTTGTCGAGCTCGAGCTCGATCGTGATCACGTCCCCGACGCCGACACCGGCGGCCTCCTGGATCGACTTCAACACGCCCAGGCAGTACGTACCGTCGCCCATCGGCATGAGCGAGCCCCGGTAGGGCCGCCCGGCGATCACCGACTGGATCTTGGGCATGCCTTTGAGCTTCAGCTGGGACGCGACCTCAGGGGGGATCTCCACGAGCGTGCCCCCGCCCCCTCGCGGGGTTGCCGTCAGCTTGGCCCGGAACCTGACCACGCCGGAAATTATCCGGGCGCGGCGGATCCCTTGGGGAACGGCCTTGGGTAGGGGCCGGGCGTGAACGCGGTGAAGGCGGGCCCGGCGGCCACGAAACCGCCCAGCGAGTTGGCGCCGGGTCCGAGCGCGACGGCCGAGGCGTTGAGCGATTCCGGCCTCAGCGAGGCATCATCCCAGGCGCCCGTGTCAAGGCGGTGGAGCAGGACCTTGAACGCCGCGATGATCTCGGCCGATGTGAACGCGCAGTGGCCTGCCCGGTGCACGAACGCCTGGCGCAGCAAGCCCGAATTGCCCGCGCGGCGCACGATTTCCGCGTAGGCGGTCTCGTCCTGCGGCACCACCAGGCCATCGCCGGTCGTGTGGAGGCTGAGCACCGGTACCGCGATGTGGCCGTCGAAGCTGACGTTGCCGTCCAGGTAGGCGACGGCGGCCGGGTCGGGTCTTATCGTGGCTCCGGCGTTGAGCGCGCGAAGGTCGGCGCTGAGGTCCAGTCCAGCGGCGCGGTACAGCGCGACCACCTCCGGGCGCTCTGCCGACAACGACAGCTGGTGGGCGTAGTCGACGCCGACATTCCATGACGGGTTCCCACCCGCGCGCTGCTCGAGCTCCGACCGGTTGCGAAACTCGAACGGGAAGTCGACGCGCGACGCCCACTGCGCCTGCGCCGCCTCGCGCGCGGCGTAGTCGCCGGCGGCGGGCTCGGGCGAAGTCGGCGCGAACCATCCGGGCAAACCCGTGAGTGCGGCAATGAGCGCGATGCGCGCCTTGCCGGCCGGCGTATCCGCGACCTGCGCCATCAGGCTGTTGGCGAGCGCAAGGTTCGCATCCGGGTTGGTGATGTGCACCAGCTGCAGCTGCGACCGCGGCGCCAGCAAAGTCTTGAACGCATACGCACCGTCCAGGCCTGTGTTCCAGGACGCCACGCCACCTGCGAGCACACCACACAGCGGGAGCGCCGCGGCAAACCGGTCGGGATAGGTCTGAATGAGCCCGGCGGTGATGATCCCGCCGAGCGAGCCGCCCCACGCAACCACACGCTGCGGTCGGCCGACGTGCACCCCGAAGTAGTCGAGCAGCGCCACCTGGTCCTTGAGCGCGTCCGCGATCGCCCAGCCGCTCGAGCTGTATGAGGACGCTGCGAGCGCGAATCCCCCATCGAGCAGCCATTGACCTGTTGGCCCGTCGGGCGCGGCGGCGGCGCTGCTTGTGCCGCCGGGCGACACGTAGCCATGGCTGTAGAGGAACAGCGTGCCGTTCCACCGCTGAGGCACCTCGATCGTGTACCTGGCCGCCCCGATGCTGCCGGTCAGGATCCGGGGGCCGGTGCTCGACGTCGAGACGTTCGCTGTGCTCGACGAGCCCGTGCAGGCAGCTATTAGCACAGCGGCGACCAGGGCAAGGACCAGGGGCTTCGGCATCAGATCGTGGACCGGGATTGGCCTCCATCCACTGCGATGCACGCGCCATTGAGCAGGCTCGCTTGCCGCGAGCACAGGAACGTGACCACGCTCGCGACCTCGGCTACAGTGCCGAACCGGCCGAGCGGCATCTCGCGACTCACGAAGTCGGCGATGCCTTGCGGATCCTTCTGCTGCCGGCGGTGCCAGCCGCCACCCTCCCAGAGGATCGATCCAGGCGCGATGCAGTTCACGGTCACGCCTTTCGACGCGACGTCGCGAGCGAGTGAGGTGGTGAAGCTGATCTCGGCGGCTTTGGCGGCGTTGTACGCCGGCGCTCCACACCATTCCCGCCCGAACACCGACGAGATGACGACCACACGGCCCCAGCCTCGCTCGATCATGCCCGGGAGCACGAGCTGGGTCATTCGCACGCTGACCTCGACATTGCCCGCGAACGCGGAGGCAAACTCGCTCGGTCCGGTGTCCGACCAGCTCGTGCCCGCACGCGTGCCCAGGTTGTTCACGATTATGTCGATGGGCCCGAGGTGCGTCTGCGTCGCAGCGACTGCGTGCTCGCAGCCTTCTTTCGTCAGCAGGTCGGCGGCGACGCCGAAGCCTTTGATCGCCTGGGCAGTCTCCTGAACATCAGCGTCGGTGCGCGCCGCGACCGACACACGCGCACCCTCGGCTGCGAGCGCCTGGGCGATGCCGAGGCCGATCCCGCGCGTCGCGGCGGTCACGAGCGCGACCCTCCCTTCGATGCCGAGGTCCATCGCTTGGCATGCTAGCGAGGTCTTGAGCTTGATCCTTCCACCCAGCGCGATCAACACGGGCCCGCCGGTGACTCCGCGTCCGTCGGCGACCGTGGTTTTGATGCGGGGCAGCCGGCCCTGGGAGCTGCTGCTCATGCGCAGACCCGGCGGCGCGGACTTCGCACCGGGCGCGTACGTGTTTCCGGGTGGGACGGTGCACGCAGGCGATGCTGAATGGCCGGACGAGATCCGCGCTGCCGCGGTGCGGGAGCTGTTCGAGGAGATGGGCATCCTGCTGGCGCGGTGCGGCTCGCGTTTCGCGCGCGATCGCGAAGGTCGGGCGGTGCGCTCGGCGCTCACAGGCGGTGCGACGTTCTCGGCCGCCCTGAGCGGGGCTGGGCTCGTGCCGGCGTTCGACCGATTGCTGGTCTTCGCGCGGTGGGTCACCCCAGAGGCGATGAGCCGCCGCTATGACGCGCGCTTCTTCTTTGCGCGCATCCCCGCGGGCCAGACCGTCCATGCGCAGGAGGGCGAAGTGGTCGATTGGATGTGGATCACGCCCGAGCGCGCCCTCGCGGAGGCGGAGGTGACGCTGGTCTACGCGACGCGGGCGGTGCTCGAGTCAATCGCGACCGGTGAGCCGGCGACCACGGTCATGGCCCGGGCGAGGAGGCTGCGCGAGGTGCCGGTGGTTCAGCCGCGCATGGTCGAGACTGCGTCAGGCTGGGTGATCGAGCGTTAGCGGCGCGGCTCGCGCCAGTGGTCGCGCCACTGGTCGTAATGGATGACATCGACTCCGCCCTGGCGGAGTGTGTCGAGTCCCGAAGGGTCGCGATACGCCTCCCTGTAGTAGACGCGCGCGACGTTCGCGTTGATGGCCATCTTGGCGCACATCACACATGGCGATGCGCTGACGAACATCACCTTGCCCGGGAGCTGCGCGCCCGCCTTGATGAGGGCGTTTTGCTCCGAGTGAAGGCAGCCGCACGCGCCCGGCGTGGTGGTGTCACAGCGGTTGGGCAGGCCGCGGGCGTTGCCGTTGTAGCCGATGCCCAGGACCTGGGTCAGATCATGGGTCGCGATCACCGTCCCGACCTGGAGCCGCGCGCAGGTCGAGCGCTTGGCCAGCTCCTCGGCCATGCGCATGTAGACCTCCTCCAGCGGGATTCGGTCCGGTGTCGGCTCTGCCCCAGGAAGCGGCTTGATCTCGGCCATCGAACTCATGTTAATGCCCTTGTCTATACCCTCTTTTCGGACTAGAATCCACCACATGTCGCCGCTCGAACTGTTGTTCGCACTTCTTCTTGTATGTATGTTGGCGGCGACCGGTTTCGTGGCCGTCCTGGTCTGGAGTGTCCTCCGCCGCTCAGAGGCCCACGCGCGGGAGGTCGCTGAGCTCCGCAGCCGGCTCGAGATGGGGGGCGCCACACAGGACGGCCGCGCGGCCGAGCTGCGGGAGCGGCTCACCCAGACCCAGTCGGTGGTCGAAGGCATGCGCTCAGCCCTGGCGGTCCGGCAAGCAGTCGAGGACGACGCCAGGGCGAGCCTCAGACGCCTCGAGAACGTCATCGCCGGCAGCTCGACCCGCGGCGCCGCCGGCGAGAACATCCTCGAAGAGGCACTCAAACACCTCCCGCCGGAGATGCTGCAGCGCAACGTGTGGGTCGGCGG
>JACXTT010013469.1_pt1 | contig 10765 bp, 11 predicted proteins | sample 9270951 | NCBI WGS metagenome assembly JACXTT01 (sample SAMN15532306, study PRJNA645909) | rock metagenome | isolation source: weathered quartz diorite | place: Puerto Rico | collected 2017-06-21
GCGTGCGCACGTCGGGCCTTCGCGCACGATATCAGCCCGCCCGAACGGCGGGCAATTCGACTTCCTTGCGACACCGCGGAACGCCCGGATAGGTTCGATCGTGGCATGAGCGAGGCGACCGGACGCGCGAGCCGACCCGATGCTCCCGTCGCCTTCGGAGCCGCTCCGCCCGCGGCCCGCGCGTGCGCGGCGGCGATCTACCTGCTGCTCGCGATCCAACTCGCGGTCGCGGCGGTCCGAGATTCGGTGACGATCGACGAGTTCGTCGGGCTCCCGGTCGGCCTCTACGCCCTCCAGCACCACGACGTCCGCTCGACGGCCATGAATCCGGTGTTCGCGCGGGCCGCCGCGGCGCTGCCGTTGCTGTTCGGCTCGATCGTCGCGCCGAGCTTCCCGCCGATGAACGAAGAGAACGACTGGAGGGCGGGCTACCGTTTCATGGCCGACCATCCGTCGATCTATCACGCTCTGTTCATCCCGGCCCGCTGCGTGGTCGCCGCCGCCGCGATCGCGCTCGCGGCGCTCGTGCAGCACTGGGCGACCGCGCTCTACGGCTGGCCGTCCGGGCTCGTCGCTCTCTTCCTGTTCGCGTGCTCGCCGACGGTGCTCGCGCAGGCGCACCTGGTGACGCTCGATCTCTGGGGAGCGGTCGCCTGGACGCTCGCCGCCTATGCGACCTGGAGGTTGCTCGAGAGACCCACCGCCACGCGAGCGCTCGCCGTCGGCATCGCGGTGGCGATCGCTCCCTTGCTGAAGCTCTCGGGCGTGATGGTGCCGCTCGCCGTCGGAGCCTTGCTGGCGATGCGGATCGGCTCGGGGCGCGACGTTCCGCGAGCTCGCTGGCTTGGCCTCGCGGCGCTCGCCTATGCGGTCGCGCTCCTCGTCGTGAACGCGTGCTACGCATTCGACGGGACCGCTTCGCCGATCGGAGGCGTAGAGCTCCAGGCGCCGCTCCTGAAGACGCTCGCCGTCGACGCCCCGTGGCTTCGGCTGCCGATTCCCGAGCCGCTTCTGCGGAGCCTCGACACGCTGCTGGTCGGTGATCAGCCGACGGAGCCCGCGTACTTCCTCGCGGGGCGTTGGTCGCTCGGCGGCTGGTGGTACTACCATCTGATCGCTCTCGCGTTGAAGACGCCGATCCCGTTCCTGCTCGCGAGCGCATTCGCCTGCGGAGCGTGGCTCGCGGGACGGCGGAACGGGCGCGACGAGGCGTGCGTACTCCTGCCCGTCTTCGTCGTGTTCGCGGCGAACTCGCTGATGAACCCGCTGAACATCGGGGTCCGGCACGCGCTGCCGGTCTACCCGTTGCTCGCGATCTCGATTGCCCCGTGGCTCGCGGCGCCGCTGGTCCACCGATTCGGCGGTGATCGCAGCGCACGCACGGGGGCGCTCGCCATCGCGTGCGGAGCGGCTCTGGTCTGGCAGCTCGTCGCGACGCTCTCGATCGCACCGCGCTACCTCGAGTACTTCAACGAGCTCGCCGGCGGCCCGCGCGAAGGCCATCGCTGGCTCGTCGACTCCAATCTCGACTGGGGGCAGGACCTCGTCCGGCTCTCGGAGTTCATGAAGCGACGAGGCCTCGAGTCGGTACCGCTCGCGTATTTCGGACGCGTCGACCCGCGCGTCTACGGCATCGCCTTCACGCCGATCGAGGAAGGCCGCACGCACGGCCTCGCGGTGGTCTCGGCCTCGCTGTTGATGGGCCGGCCCTACTGGCTCTGGCGGAGCCCGGGCGAGCTCGTCTGGTCGCACCACGATGCCTTCCGCTGGCTCCGCGCCGTTCCCGTGCGGGAGCGGGTCGGCTCGCTGTTCGTGCTCGAGATCCCATGAACGTCGCGGCCGTTTTCAGACTCGATCCTCGCGCGCGGATCGCGCTGCGGATCGCGCTCGGATTGCTGTTGCTCGCGAGCGTCGCGGACCGAGCCCGCGACTTCGGGGCGTTCTACACCGACGCCGGCCTCACGCGCCGAGACGACTTCGCCGCGGGCTCCTTCTTCGTTCCGTGGAACGGCCCCTCGGCGTTGCAGCCGTTCGCCTGGTTGCCGGATCCCTGGGGCTCGCTGGCGCTCTTCGCCTCGGCCGCGCTCGCGGGCATCGCGCTCGTCCTCGGGCGCGGGATCCGGGTCGCGGCGGCCGCCGGCTGGCTCGCGCTCACCGGCATGGACAACCGAAATCCGCTCGTCATCAACGCCGGGGACGATCTGCTCCGGATGTTCTTCCTCTGGTTCGCGCTGCTGCCGCTCCCGGAGGAGAACGGTCGCGTGACTCCGAGCTCGATCGCGTTCGTGATCCAGCTGGCCTCGCTCTACTTCTTCTCGGCCCTTCTCAAGTCGTATCAGGACTGGGTCGAAGAGGGATCGGCGCTGCACTACGCGCTCGCGCTCGAGCAGTTCGCGACACCGCTCGGCCGTGCCTTCCGCGAGCATCTACCGCTCGCCCTCTCGTCGGCGGGCGTCTGGTGGCTCGAGCTGCTCGGGCCGTTTGCGTTGCTCTGCCCGTTCGCGACGGCACCCTTGCGGATCTTCCTGTTCGTCGCGTTCGCGGGCATGCACGTCGGCATCGCGCTGACGATGGGTATCGGGCTCTTCAGCGCCGTGGCGATCACGGCCTGGATGGCGGTGCTGCCCTCGAGCGTCTGGGACGCGGTCGACCGGTTGCTCGGCCGAGCGCCTCCGACGGCGGCCGACCCTTCCGGAAGTCCCCCGTTCACCGCGGCGCGGGAGCTCACGGCCGGATTTCTCGCGGTCGTCGTGCTTCTCGGGAACATCGCCGTGGTGCGACCGGCGCTCGCCGGCTCGATGCCTGGGGTTCTGGCGTGGCTCGGGTTCCAGCTCCGAACCGCTCAGGCGTGGAACATGTTCTCGCCGTCTCCTGCCCGCTTCTCGACCTGGCTCGATCTCCAGGCCGAGACCGGCGACGGACGCATCCTCCATCTCGCACCGGACGGCGCGATCCTCCCCGGCCTACCGACTTCGCCCGAGACCGACCTCCGGGAGCGATGGCGAAAGCTCCACGAGCGCCTGTTGCAAACGCATCCGTCGGAGCTCGAAACGCGCTACCTCGGGTTGCTCTCCCGGCGCGTCGAGGCCGCTCTGCACGAGGCTCCACGAGCGGTTCGCATCGTACAAGCCGCCGTCGATTCTGCCGCGCCCGGAGGGCCACGATCGAGCCCCGCGGCGGTGCAGACGAGGACTCTGGCCGTCTCGCCGGGCTGGTGATCCCTCGGCCCGGCTTGCTCCGCCACTCCGCGCTCCACTAACCTGTCCGCTGCGGAGGCCACCCTGACCCCCATCGTTCTATTCGTCATCGGAATCCTGATCGGCAGCTTCGCGAACGTCTGCATCCTCCGCATCCCGGCCGAGGAGTCGATCGTCTTTCCCGGGTCGCACTGCCCGAAGTGCAAGAACCCGGTCGCGTGGTACGACAACGTGCCGCTGCTGAGCTGGCTCGTGCTGCGCGGCAAGTGTCGCAGCTGCGCGACGCCGATCTCGTTCCGCTACTTCGTGGTGGAGCTGCTGACCGGGCTCTCGGCGCTCGCGCTGTGGGCGCGGTTCGGGTTCGGCATCGAGTGGGGCGTGCTGTTCCTGTTCGTCGTCTCGCTGATCATCATCACGTTCATCGATCTCGATCACCGCATCATCCCCGACGTCATCAGCCTTCCCGGCATGGTCGTCGGCTTCGTGCTCTCGTTCCGCGGCGTGCCGGCGCCGACACCCGTCTCCTCGGCGCTCGGCATCTTGTTCGGGGCCGGGATCCTGCTGAGCGTGGCCTGGGGCTATCACGCGTGGACCGGCCGCGAAGGCATGGGCGGCGGCGACATCAAGCTGCTCGGCATGATCGGCGCGTTCCTCGGCTGGCAGTCCGTGCCGTTCACGATGTTCCTCTCCTCGCTGAGCGGCTCGGTCGTCGGGCTGTCCCTCATGTGGTGGACGGGATCGGACACGAAGTACGCGATCCCGTTCGGTCCGTTCCTCGCGCTCGGCGCGATCGTCTACTTGTTCTACGGCGACTTCCTGATCGCCTGGTATCTGGGCGTCGGGGCCGCCTGATGCCGGCCGCAAAGAGCCGCCGACCGCGCCCGAAGCCGAAGCGAGCTCCTGCCAAGGCACGGCCGAAGGCGAGCCCGGACGTCGACGCCGACGATCTCCGCGCCGATGCCGAGCGCATCCTCGCGGGTGATCACGCGCATCGCCTGCGCATCGGCAAGAACCGCCCGCTCGCCAAACTGGCGGAGGCCGTGAACGGCGTCGCCGACCTGCTGAGCTCGAAGGAGCGCCTGCTCGGCGAGAACATCCAGTCGCTCCAGAAGGTGAACCGCGAGCTCCGCGAGACGCAGGAAGACTCGCTGCGGAACGAGAAGCTGGTCGCGCTCGGGCGTGTCGCAGCGGGGATCGCGCACGAGATCGGCAACCCGATCGGAGCGATCGTCGGCTACCTCGACCTGCTTCGCAACGGCCCCCCGCTCGGTGAGGAGACGACGGACTCGCTCCGGCGGATGGAGGCGGCGGCCTGGCGCATCAACGGCATCATCCGCGAGTTGCTCGACTTCGCGCGGCCGTCGCCGGGCCTGCTCGAGGCGCTCGACCTGAACGGCCTCGTGAACGAGATGCTCGACGATCTCGCGAAGCAATCGAGCTTCGGCGAGATCGTGCTCCGGCGCGATCTCGATCCGGCGCTGCCGCGCATCACGGCGAACGGCCATCGCATCCACCAGCTGCTGGTGAACCTGCTGACGAACGCGGCCGACGCCGGTGACGGGCGCGGCACGATCACCGTGACCACGCGATCGTTCGAGACCGTGAACGCGCCGGCGCCCGCCGCGCCGCTGGCGCCGCGCCGGCGCAGCGATCCACCCGAGATTGACTATTCGCACCTGCGTCCGGTGCTGAGCTACGACCCGACCGCGGACCGCCCGCTGCAAGCCGAGAGTCACTGGGTGGAGGTGCAAGTCGCGGATTCCGGACAGGGCATATCCCCGGACGCGCTCCGCGAGGTGTTCGATCCGTTCTTCACCACCAAGCCGCCGGGCAAGGGCACCGGCCTCGGGCTGCCGCTCTCGCTGTCGATCGTGAAGAGCCTGCGGGGCCGCATGCAGATCACCAGCGCGGTCGGGGCCGGGACGACCGTCACCGTCCAGCTTCCCGCTCTCGAGGGCTCCGCCGAGCCCGCCTTCACGCTGACGACGGGCCTTTGAAGCTTGCCGTACCTGCGGATATGAGGCACGAGCCAACGGACCCGTCCATGCCCGAACGCCGACCGAATACGCCGACCCCGCCCGCGGTGACCCGCGTGCTCGTCATCGACGACGAGGAGACGCTGCGGCACCTGCTGTCGAAGATCCTCACCAGCCACGGCTACGAGGTGACGACCGCGGGAGACGGGGAAGCCGGCCTCGCGGCGCTGGCGGATCATCCGTTCGAGGTCGTGCTCTGCGACGTGCGCATGCCGCGGCTCGACGGCTGGGGCTTCCTCGAAGCCCTGCAGACGCGCAGCAAGCCGCCGGTCGTCATCATGATGTCGGCCTACGGCGACCGCGACACCGCGCTGAACGTCATGAAGCGCGGTGCCTACGATTACATCTCGAAGCCGTTCACCTCGGAAGACATCGTGCTCACGCTGCACAAGGCCGAGGAGCGCGAGCGTCTGCACCGCGACAACGTGCGGTTGAAGGAAGAGGCGCTACGCCAGTTCAGCTTCGAGAACATCCTGGCGCAGAGCCCGCGCATGCTCGAGATCTTCGCGATCATCCGGAAGATCGCCGATTACAAGACGACGGTGCTGGTCACCGGCGAGAGCGGCACGGGCAAGGAGCTGATCGCCCGCGCGCTGCACTTCAACTCGCCGCGGCGGGACAACCCGTTCGTCGCGGTGAACTGCGGTGCGATCCCGGCCGAGCTTCTCGAGAGCGAGCTCTTCGGGCACGTCAAAGGCTCGTTCACCGACGCCGTGCGCGACAAGAAGGGCCTCTTCGAGATGGCCCACACGGGCACGCTGTTCCTCGACGAGATCGGCGAGCTGCCGCTGAGCCTGCAGGTGAAGCTGCTGCGCGCGCTCCAAGAAGAGGAGATTCGCCGCGTCGGCAGCAGCGTCGCGCAGAAGGTCGACGTGCGGATCGTCGCGGCGACCGTGAAGGACCTGCAGAAGGAATCACGCGAAGGTCGCTTCCGGGACGACCTCTACTACCGGCTGAACGTGCTCTCGATCCACCTGCCGCCGCTTCGCGACCGGCGGGAGGATGTCGCGCTGTTGATCGAGCATTTCCTCGACAAGCACTGCGCGAAGCACAACCTGACGAAGCCCGAGATCAGCAAGAACGCGCTGCGGCTGCTGCTCGACCACGACTGGCCGGGCAACGTGCGCGAGCTCGAGAACACGCTCGAGCGTGCGGTCATCCTTTCGAGCGGTACGATCGATCCCGACGATCTGCCGCCGAACCTGCTCGCCCCGACGACCCCGGCCCCCGCCGCGCCCGTCGCCGCCGAGGAAGCCGCCGCCGAGAACCTGGAGAACCCGCTCTCACTGAAGCAGCGGGTACGGAACCTGGAAGAGACGCTGATCCGGCGCGCCCTCGACGTGTCGCATTCGAACCGTACGCGGGCGGCGAAGCTTCTCGACATCAGCCACCGGACGCTGCTGTACAAGATGCAGGAGTACGGCATCAAATAGCGCGCTCCGCGCGCTCGCTTCCGGTCGCCCGAAACCGGTCTCACCGACCGCGGACGGCGCTTCGCTCCCGGAAACCCGTTTCGATTCGGACTCTCCGCGTGGCCGCGGGCTTGCACCCGGCTCGGGTGTGACGAGGCGCCCGACCACGCGAGGATTCTCCCTGCTCGAGCTGCTGTGCGTGCTCGGCGTGCTGTCGGTCCTCTGCGGCGCCGCATTCCCCAGCCTCGCGGCCGTGATGCCGCGGATCGCGGTCGACCGCGCGGCCCGCCAGATCGCCGACGACCTCGAGCTCGCGCGCGTCAAGGCGATCAACCGCAACGCGCGGGTCCGAACCATCGTCGATCCGTCGGCCGGCGAGTACGCGGTCTCGATCGAGAGCGAGGGCCGCTTCGTCGCGGAGGGTGGAGCGCGGCGACTGCCTAGCGGCGCGGTGGTCGACACCGCGGAATCCACGCGCGTGAGCGGCGGGCGGATCTCGATCACCTACGTCCCGCGCGGCCACACGGCCGACAACGCAACGATCGTGGTGCGTGCGGGAGATGAGCGCCGGCGGGTCGTCGTCAGCGCATCCGGGCGCGTGAGGGTGGAATGACGACGCGCACATTCCGAGCCGGTCTCTCGCTCGTCGAGGTGCTGATCGCCCTCGGTCTGTCGTCGGTCGCGATGGCGGCGATCGTCCACTCGACCGGCGCGATCCTCGCCGCGCGACGGTCGGCCGGCACGAACGAGCATGCCGCGGCCATCGCGGAAACCACCCTGGAGGATCTCCTCGCCCGCGACCCGCTCGACCTTTCGGCCCGAGATGCTCGCGACGATCTGACCGACGGCGGCGAAGCCTTCACGCGGCATACCGTGGTGGAAGCCGGACCCACCGACGACCTGTGGTCGGTGCGGGTCGAAGTCGAGAGCGCCCGGGGCAGTACCCGCGCCGAGCTTCGTACGCTCGTGCTGCGCCCATTCGGAGACCCGGAATGAGCCGGCGGGGGACGACCCTCGTCGAGCTCCTGATCGCCAGCGTGCTCGGTGCCGCGATCGTCGCGGCCGTCTGCGGATTCGCGCGCGCCGAGGGGCGTCTGCTCGAGGGCGAGACGACGAGGCTCCGGGTTCGGGAGACCAGCCGGAGGATCGTCGGCATGATCGTCCACGAGCTCCGCCACGCCGGACACGCGCCGCGCCCCGGCTCGTTCGACGGCGAACGCGACGGAGTCTCGCTCGCGTTCGCCGACCGCGTGGAGCTTCGCTCCGACCTGCACGGCGCCGCCGCGGGCGATCGCGAGGACGGCATCCTCGACGCCGATTCCGACGAGCGCACGGGGTTCACGTGGAACGCACGGCGCCGGACGGTCATGCTCGAAACGGGCCGACAGACCAGCGCGCTGACCGCCGACGGCGCGGTCCCTGCCTTCACGCTTCGCTATTTCGACCCGTGCGGCGACGAGCTCGTGCCCGGCGCCATCGGCCTCGGACCCGACGAGCGAGCCCGCGTCCGCGCCGTGCGCGCCGCGCTCGTCACGGTCGATCCACGCGACGGCCTGCCGATCGCCGCCTCGGGAACGGCCGTGCTCCGAAACCGGGAGGATCTCGCGTGCGAATGAGGGAGCACGGCATCGCGCTCGTGTCCGTGCTGTTCGGGCTGGTCGCCGTGCTCTCGCTCGCGAGCGCGCTGTTCTTCTCCGTGTTCGTCGACGTACAGGCGTCCTCGAACGCCGCCGCGGGGGAGGTGGCACTCTATGCGGCCGACGCCGGCATCGCGCGCCTCGAGGCCGAGCTCGATCCCGCATTCGATTTCTCCCGCGAGCTCGCGTGGGCGGGCGGTGGAATTCCGTTCGGCTCGATCGCCGGATTCCCGGCTCCGCCGCGCACGTACCGCGTGCAGGTCGAAGCCTCCGGGGCCGACCTCCTGGCGACCGCGGAGGGCACGGGCCCGCGCGGTGCTCGCCGCCGCGTGCGTGCGACGTTCCGCCGCGACGTGAGCTTTCGTCCGCGGGCCGCGCTGATCTTCGCGGCCGGGGCCACCTCGTCCGAGCTCGCCGGCACGATCGTCATCGAGCCGCCGTCCGAACCCCATGCGACCGCGGTCGGCGGTGAGACCCGGGCCGAGGTCGCTTGGCTCCGGAGCATCCCCTCGCTCGCGGGCGCCCGGACGATCGGAAGCACGGGGCTCGCCGCGGCGGCGCGCGATCTGCTCCCCACCGCGGCCACGACGCTTCCAGGCCCGGAGATCGCCGGCACCTGGGGCGACGCGGCTTCCGGAGCGAGCGTGCGAATCGTCGGTCCTGCCGAGGTCGTCGGCGACGCGACGATCGCCGGCTGCGTGGTCGTGGACGGACCTCTCACCGTGAGCGGCCGCCTGGAGGTGGACGGATTGCTGCTCGCAACCGGCGGAGTCTCGATCGCCGGCGAGGTGACCGTCCGAGGTGCGGCCTTCGTCGCGGGAGATCTTCGCATGGCGCCGACCGCACTCTTCCGCGTGAGCTCGGCCGCGGATGCGCTCGACCTCGCCGACGCCGCGGCGGGAGGAAGGCTACCGCGCGTCGCCCGCCGCATCGCCTGGCGCGAGCTCTGGTGACACGCGCGAAAGCCTTGCGGGATCGTCGCGCCGCCGGTGAGCAAGCCCGCGGAGATTGTCGGGCCGGGCGGCGATCGTGTACGCTGGGTTCGGCGCAATGGGAACCATACTCGTCATCGATGACAACGAGGACAGCGTGCGGATCGTCTCCAAGATCCTCACCTCGAACGGCTTCGAAGTCGCGTCCGAGAACAACGGCAAGGACGGGCTGGCGCGCGCCCGGAGGATCGTCCCCGATCTCGTCATCCTCGACATCATGATGCCCGAGATGGACGGGCTGCAGACGCTCGAGAAGATGCGGGAGTATCCCGACACGTCGGCAATCCCGGTCATCCTCTTGACGGCGAAGTCGCAGGACGAGGACGTGATCGCCGGATACCGCGGCGGCGCCGACTACTACATGACGAAGCCGTTCACCTCGAAGCAGCTGCTGTACGGCGTCCGGCTCGTGCTCGGCCAGCCGCAAACCTCGTGAGCGGCGCGAACCGCGCCTTCATCACCATCGAAGGCATCGAAGGCGGGGGCAAGACCACGCAGGTCTCGCGGCTCGCCGCGTCGATCGAAGCGACCCGCCGAACCGTCCGAGTCACGCGCGAGCCCGGCGGTACGCCGCTCGGCGCGGCCGTCCGCGAGCTGCTGTTGCATTCCGACCTCGAGGTCGGTCCGTTCTCCGAGCTCTTCCTGATCCTCGCCGATCGCGCCGAGCACGTGCGGAGCGTGATCCAGCCGGCGCTCGCGCGCGGCGAGGTCGTGCTCTGCGATCGCTTCTCGGACTCGACGCTCGCCTACCAGGCCTACGGGCGCGGGCTGCCGCTCGCGGAGGTGCGGGCGGCGGAATCCGCTGCCCGGCAGGGGCTGCGTCCCGATCTCACGATCGTCCTCGACTGTCCGGTGAGCGTCGGCCTCGCCCGCACGGTGCGACGGCGCGGGCAAGCGAGCGCCGATCGCTTCGAGTCCGAGCGCGGCGAATTCCACGAACGCGTCCGCCAGGGATTTCTCGCGCTCGCGGGCGAGGACCCGGCGCGGATCGTGGTCGTCGACGGCAGCGGCGACCCCGACGCGGTGCACGCGGCCGTGCGGCGCATCGTCGCCGAGCGGCTGTCGATCGCGATCTCGTGAGCCCGCGCGCGACAGAGGAGCCGACGTCGCGGGCCGCCGCGATCCTCCCTCTCGGCGCGATCGTCGGCCAAGACTCGGTGATCGCCACGCTCCGCCGCTCGATGGCGCGCGGCACGCTTCACCACGCGCTGCTGTTCGTTGGGCCCGAAGGTGTCGGGAAGCGCACCACGGCGCTCGCGCTGGCGCGGCGTCTCCTCTGCCGTGCCGTCCAGGGTGACGAAGCCTGCGGCGTCTGCGGCGCGTGCGTGCAGGTCGCCGCCGGCAGCCATCCCGACTTCCATCGCGAAGGGTTCTTCTTCGACGACAAGAAGAAGGAGTTCCGCGAGAGCATGGCGATCGACCAGGTGCGCGACGTCCAGGCGTTCGTCGCCGGGCAGGCGCTCGCCGGCGGCCGCAAGGTCGTGCTGATCG
>JACXTT010013470.1_pt1 | contig 10764 bp, 12 predicted proteins | sample 9270951 | NCBI WGS metagenome assembly JACXTT01 (sample SAMN15532306, study PRJNA645909) | rock metagenome | isolation source: weathered quartz diorite | place: Puerto Rico | collected 2017-06-21
GCACAACGCCTCCGCGCCCGGCGCGCTGGGCGATGCGGCCGCGCCATTGGAGCATCTGGTCGAGGATCGCTTCGCGCCACTGCGCGAGTTAACGCAACCCGGCCCCGACGGTCGCAGGCCGCTGGATCTGGCTCTGGCCGACTTCAACGAGTTGCGCACGCTGCGCGCGCTGGCCGGCGCCAGCTCCGGCGCCAATGCGGCTGAGGCATCGCTCGGACGGCTCGAGCACATCCGGGCCGATTCGCGGCGTTTCCCTGAACCGGTCCGGTCGATGCTGCTCGCGCTCGCAACGCCGCCCGCGCCGGAATCATCGGGATCGGATGCGAGCGCAAAGACAAGCGTAGCGCCCGGCGTGGTGCGATAGTGTCCTGAACTCGATGGAACCCCAACTGGCCGACCACTGCGGCTCGTGGCCCGCACCGGCGGGGTGGTTCGGAAAGATCCCTGCGCTGGGCGACTTCGTCGGCCGGCGGCTGCCGCCGGAATTCATCGAACCCTGGGACCACTGGTTGTCTGACGAGCTGCACGCGGCCCAGCTTGCGCTCGGCGCGGGGTGGCTCGAGTCCTACCTGAACGCTCCGGTCTGGCGTTTTGCCTTGATGCCCGGCGCGCTCGATTCGCGACACTGGTTCGGCGTCCTGATGCCCAGTGTCGACCGGGTCGGACGCCAATATCCGCTGACCATCGCCACGGGCTTCGTGCCCGAGATCGGAATTCCCGGCCGCGGCTGGAGCACGCTGATCCGGATCGCGATGCGGGCCAAACAACCCGATTGCAACACCGAAACACTGGAGGCCGAACTTCTGACCGCGGCGGACAATGAGCGCGTCTGCGCAGCGCAGGATCCGGCCGAGAGCCGGATTGCGTCGGCGTTGGCGTCCGCCGACCCTGGCTCGAGCCTGTGGTGGCCCTGGCGGGAGCAGGCTCCCGACGACTGCGCCCTATCGATGCTCGAGGGCCTGCCGCGAGGGGAGCGTTTCGTCCGCTTGTTCGTCTAAGCGCGTCAGGCGCGCGTGTCGTTCTTGGAAACGACGGTCCAGTGGTCGGTCGGCTGGGAGTCTCCGATGACGACGGTGCCGCCCTCGCTCCAAGGCGCGTGACGGTAGTCGAAGGCCTTGGCGATGCGCGGCTTGACCACCTCGAAAAACGGGGATGCGTCGAAGTCGCGTGGAACGTAGAGGCTGTAGTGGCGGATGCGCCACAGCTCGCGCGCCTGATCGGCGTGCTCGGTATCGGCCTCGCGTTTGCGAGAAATGACCGGCAGGATCGGATAGCGGACGGCGTCGAAGGCCTGCGCGATCAGGGTCGAGCAGATCGCGCGGGTGGGGTCGCCGCTGCCGAAGGCGATCAGACGGCGCCGCAGGCGCGCCGGCACCGGGATCGGAAACAAGTAGCGCGCCAGATCCAGGACGTTCTTCAGGTCGTACTGGTGGCCAAGCCGCTGCAACGCGTACTGGATCACGCGCTCACAATCGTCCGGAGTCAGGTTGACCGGACGGCAAATGCGCACCCGAAAGCGGCTATAGGCCGATAACGGCAGCGCACGCACGCCCTCGAGCACGTCGGCCTCGACCAACGTGGCTGGCTCGCCCCCGGTCGATGGAAGCTCCGACCGTATCCCCACGAACAGCGCGGCGTGCGACCACATCGACTGGGTCAGGTACTTGATTGCGGCGCTCATGCGGGTGTTGCCTTCGATCAGCAACACGTCGCCGGGCACCAGCGTGTCGGCAACCAGGCGCGCATCCATGCTGCTGCCGCCCGGCTTGGCAATCGGCTTGGACAGGTACTCGGCGAGGGCTCGTCCGAGCGGTTCGAACACGGCGCCCTTTCGAGGATGCAGCGGGACCACTGCCATATTAAGTGCTTCCTCGGTGTGCGGGCAATTACGCGGCACTCAACCGTCGGGCCAGACCTGGGTCAGCAGCTCTGGCAGCATCGAAGCGGCCGGCTCCACGACCGAAGACGTTCCGACGCACAGGAACGCGTCGCACCCGCGCGCAGCGTCGACAGCCTGCTCCCATGGCTGCCTCGGCAGGCATTCGCCGAACCACACCACACCCGGCCGGATCCGTCCGCCGCAATGGCTGCAGCGTGGCGGCTCCAACCTGCGCCCGCCTTCAGGTTCAGGCTGGGCGGCGTTGGGCTCGGATGCCAGCACTTGGGAGCGGCGCCGAGCGCGCTTCAGACGCGCGATCAGGTCGGCCGGGATATGCACGGCTCGAGAGTCACCGTCCGCACAGACAGGGATCGAGGTGGTTGCACAACTCGGGCGCGCCGTAGCTGGTGCGAACCGTATGCCGGTCTCCGTCGAACAGGACATCGAAGCGCGAGCTTTGGCTGAACTCGTTGCAGTAGCGCCATTCCCATACCCGCTCCCGCCGTGCCGCGAAGTAATTGGTCCAGGCCGGCACCGAGGGCCCCAGGATGCGCAGCACGTCCTGCTCGCTCATGCCAGGCTCGATGCGGTAGAACGAGGTCGTGTCCATCACGTTCTCGATTCGCTGCAGGCGGCCGGTCGAATCCAGATAAACCATGTACGAATGGTATCCGGCGGGGCCACGCGGGTAGGACAGCTGCATCGAATGATCGGGATCGACCCACTGCAGGGCCGGCTCGCCCATCGCTGCTCGAACGTCCTGCAGCGTGGACTGTCCGGGTTTCAGGCCACCTCCGGCGTAGCTGGTGCAAGCGCACAGGGTCGTCACGCACAGTGCCGCCGCGAGGATCCCGGTTCGAGACTCGTTGCGCATCACCGATCTGCGTCTTCCGAAGCCACCCAAGCCGCCTAGCTCAGCGCCGCGATCACTTCGGGCGGCGCCTGAACCAGTTCGATCAGCACGCCCTCGCCCGCGAGTGGTGCTTCCGGGCTCGCCTTCGGATGAATGAAGGTCACGTCGTGACCTGCGGCGCCTCGGCGGATGCCGCCGGGCGCGAAGCGAACGCCTTGCGCCGTCAGCCACTCTACGGCCGACCGCAGGTCATCGACCCACAGGCCTACGTGGTTCAGCGCCGGCTCGTGCACGGCCGGCCGCGCCGCCGGATCGAGCGGCTGCATCAGGTCGATCTCGCAGCGCGCCGCCCCGTGTCCAACCACCGCGATGTCCTCGTCGACGTTCTCGCGTTCGCTGCGGTAGCTGCCTTCGAGAGTCAAGCCCAGCAGCTCGATCCAGAGCCGCCGCAGCCGCGCCTTGTCCGTGCTGCCCAACGCGATCTGCTGAACGCCGAGAACCCGGAACGGCCGGTTGGGGCCAGACGACGCAACGCTCATTGCGAATAAATTCTGTCCCAATCGACTGAGTGCGTCCAGTCGCCCCGCGGAAGCGTTGCGTCGCGGACCGACGTGTCGTTCCCGCTGCCCTGACGCCCTGCCCCTCTCCCCTAAGGAGAGGGAAGTCTCAGTGGGCGGCTTTGGCGCGATCCGTCAGGTAGGACGTGAGCGTCATCGCAAAGCCGAGCAGGACCACGCCGAGGATCACCAGGAACAGCGGGTCCGCGCTCACCCAATGGAGGCCGAGCAGACAAACGATGAAATACAAGCGGACCGCGAGCGTGGCCGGATATAGAACCTGCGCCCGCGCCCGGATGATCCCGGCAATGGTCAGCCCCAACCCGCTCATAAGCATTCCGGCCAACCTGGGGAAGATGTCGCCGTAGTGGCCGTTGGACAGCAGAAGCCTCAGCGTCTGATCGGGGACCAGCAGCAGCCCGAGACCGCCGAGGAGCAGGTAGCCGGCAAGGTAGTAGAGGCTCATGCGCGTGCGTTCCACCCGGACCTCCCCGAACTCATGTCGACCGATGCGCGCGCACCGGCGTCCGGTGGCGCAGCAGGTAGGCGAAGATGAAGACGTGAACAACGACCATGGCCGGCACGTTCACGACGGCGAGGTAGTAGGAAACGCCGAGACTCGTCGGATCGACCCGATCCACGAATGTGGAGATGTTGGCGTAGATCAGATCCAGACTGCCTTCGACGTTGAAAAGCCACACCGCAGGAATCGCAATCGCCAACCGGTATCTCAGCGCCCCGAGCGCGGTCAGCGCGAGCACCACGGCCGTCACGTCGCCGTAGGCCACCGGCCGGGCAAACGCCGCCGGCAGATCCGGGGATACGAGGCCGGGCATCAGAAACATCAATCCATTTACACGCAGGCATGCGTACAGCAGCAACGGCGTCAGAGCGAACTTCGGATCGCGATCGATCAGGGCCGGCCACACATACCATCTCGCAATCAAGCCGAAGGCGAGAAACGCGACCGCATAGCTGATGAAGAAGTGAACATGGTTGCTGGTGATTTCCACGTCGATTCCTCCGACTCAGGACACCAGGATCGCGTGCCGAGCGCGTCAGCCCGTCCTCGCCCGCGCGAATTGGAGAATCAGATCGGTCAGTTCGCGCGGCCGATCCAGTGAGAGGAAGTGGCCCCCTTGACTGATGGTCGTCATCGACACGCCGGGGATCAGCGCGCGGTCCCGCTCGCGCATCGGGTTCGGCGCCCAGTCCTGCTCACCATAGACGAGGAGCGTCGGTATCTTGATCCGCGGGTACTCGTTGCGCGCGTCGGGCCAGCGCCGCTCGTGCGACAGCAGATTCAGGAATCCCTGGTAGTGGCCCGGCCGCGCGCCCACATCGTAGAGCTCCTTGTTGAGATCGGGCGACCAGTTGTCGGTCGACGCAATCCCGCCCTCCATGATCCGGTCGGAGACGAAGCGATTGCGCAGACGCATCAGCGTGGCGCCGAGGATCGGCACCCCGGAGGGCCCAAGAATGAGGCTCGCCAACAGCGAGCTTTTGCGAATCCCGCCGGACGGCCAATAGTCGTATGGGTTGATCGATATCACGCGCGAGATCCGCGCATTCTGGCGAGCAGCCAGAACGAGCGCTATCGTGCCGCCGATCGAGATGCCGGCAACGCACGCCTGCTCGATGCCGAGCCGATCGAGCAAGGCTGCGGTCCACCGGTAGAAATCTTCCGGCGCGTAGTCGGCCGGCGGAATATCCGACCAGCCGTGACCCGGGTAGTCGCAGGCGTAGACCGTGAAGTGCTCGGCCAGCCCAGGGATGACTTTCTGGAAGATGTCGAGCTGCGTGCGCAGCGTGTGCAGCAACACCAGATTCGGGCCCGAGCCCGTCTTGACATACCGCACCTTGATTCCGCCGCCGAGGTCGGCGTATTGAATCGCAATGCCCGGACCCCAAGGGAGCCTTTCGGGACGCTTCGGGCGCGGGCGCAGCGCTTCAACGACATAAGAGACGAGCACCAGCGCAAGCAGGCAAGCCACTGCAATCACCGCGATCGCGCCGATATCCACGTCCGCACCGCCTTCCGGCGACCCAGGAGAGGGAAAAGTATTGCCCATATCAGGAGATGTTCAAGAACATCTTCTGCCTGCTATAAGCCGCGTGTTCGGACCGGGAGAGCGCCGATGCCTTACTCGCTGACACATAAGCAGCAAACGCGCGAGCGGATCGTCACTAGCGCGCGGCGGCTGTTCAACCGTAAAGGTTTTACGGAGGTGACGATCGACGAAATCATGAAGCAGGCGGGCCTGACGCGCGGGGGTTTCTACAAGCACTTCGACACCAAGGAACAGCTGTACTCGCACGCGGTGCTGCAGTTCCTGTGCATGGGCGCGCCGGAACGCTGGCAGAGCAAGCACGTCGACCCATGCGCCTCCGGGCCGGCGCTGGCGCAGATGATTGTCAACGCCTACCTGTCGCGCGAGCACTTCGACGATCGCGACGGCTCCTGCCCGCTGGTCGCTCTGCCTTCGGACGTGGCGCGTGGCGGCAAAGCGATCAAAGCGGCTTTTCGCCAGGTGCTGGACAAGATGGTCGAGGTCTTCGCCGCCAATCTGATCGAGCCGCGGGCCCGCCAGCAAGCCTTCGCTCTGGTGGCCCTGTGCGTTGGCGCAATGGTGATAGCCCGGGCCGTCGACGATCCGAAGCTCGGCGACAAGTTTCGCGACGCGGCGCGCGAACACCTGCTGGAGGCGACGGGATGGGATGACGCCTGAGGCTCGGACGCCTGATGGCGGTCATCCGCAGTCGTTGGGATGGGCCGCGTGTCAGTAAAATCAAACGCTTGCGCAGCACGAAAACGCCTGAGGTCGCGCGGCTCCAGTTCGAGGAGGAAGGCGATGAATCGTGGATTGAATTTCCTGCTGACCGCACTTGTTCTAGTGGCTTGGACGCCTGCGCAATCGCACCCTGCGCACCCTCATGGAGCCACCGAGCTCCTATATCTGCCGTTTGGTCTTGACATGACCGCGGCCGATCCGAGAGTAAAGCCGGGGGACGACTTCTTCCAGTTCTGCAACGGCAGCTGGCTCGACCGGACCAACATTGCCCCTGATAAGCCTTACATGACCGAGGCACAAGCCGTCCGTGACCGAGTCGAGGTTCAATTGCGCGCTCTGATCGAGGAAGCGGCCGCCGCTGCGAAACGCCAGCCCGATTCGTTGCAGGGAAAGGTCGGTGCCTTCTATCAGGCCTTCATGAGTGCGAACAAACGAGAAGCGGCCGGTGCCCGTCCGATCGCCGATGACCTGGCCGCCATTCGCCGAAGCCGATCACGCGATCAAATCGCGCTCGTGATGGGACAGGTGCCATTCGGGTTCGATCAGGCATTCTTCCAGATCGGCATCGACGCCGACCTGAAGGACATTTCCCACTATGTCGTGTACCTGCTGCAGGCGGGCTTGTCCATGCCGGATCGCGATTACTACCTGAAGCCGGAATTTGCGGAAGAGAAACGCAAATTCCAGCTCCATGTCGAGAAGATGCTGCACTTGATCGGCTGGCAATCGCCCCGCCGCAATGCAGATGCAATCGCCGCACTCGAAACGCGGATCGCACAGGTCAGCTGGACCAAGGAACAGCAGCGCGATGTCGTCAAGACGTATAACGCGTTCACCGTTCCCGAACTGGAATCGTTTGCGCCGGGGTTCAATTGGCGGCTTTTCCTGAAGGATGCGAAGCTTGCGGACAAGGAAAGACTCGTCATTGCAGAAAAGACGGCATTCCCTCAGATCGCAAAGATCTTCGCGGACACGCCCTTGGAAACGCTGCAGGCATGGCTTGCCTTTGGAGTAGCCGACACGGCGGCTCCCTACCTGACGCATGCCTTCAGCGATGAATACTTTGACTTTCACAAGAAAGTCCTCCTGGGCATCGAGAAGCGTCCAGATCGCTGGAAGGAAGGTGTCAGAGCCGTGGCAGGCGGCGACTGTCTGGCGGATCCGACTTCCTGTTTTGGAAGCCTGGACTGGGCGGTGGGCGAGCTGTACTCGGCCAAGCACTTTCCCGCCGAGACCAAGACCCGGATGCAATCGCTTGTGGCTAACGTGATTCGAGCCTACCGGCACCGGATCGAGCATCTCGACTGGATGGCAGAGACGACTCGCGAGGAAGCTTTGCACAAGCTCGATACGTATGTCGTCAAAGTAGGATATCCGGACCAACCGCGGGATTACTCCGGGTTGGTTGTTCGGGGTGACGATGTCGTAGGCAATGTCCGGCGCGCCGCGGCCGCCGAGTGGGATTTCCAGGTTCGTCGGAGCCGTGGCCCGGTCGACAAATCCGCTTGGACCATGACCCCGCAGACCTTCGATGCGTATAACGGATCGTTGCGGGACATCGTGTTTCCGGCAGCGATACTCCAACCCCCGTACTTCGACCCTGCGGCCGATGACGCCGTCAACTACGGGGCCACAGGAGCGACCATCGGCCACGAGCTTACGCACGGCTTCGACGATCAAGGGCGGATGCTGGACGCCAAGGGGGAGATTCGAGACCGGTGGACTGCGGCCGACGATCAAGCGTTCAAGGCGCGGGCTGCAGTGCTTGGCGGGCAATTTGCAACGTACGAGCCCGTGGCGGGTTTACACATCAATCCAGACCTGACGATGGGCGAAAACATAGCCGACCTCGGCGGCATCGTCGTTGCGCTTGACGCTTACCATGACTCACTGCACGGCTCCGCGGCCCCGGTCATCGAGGGTTTGACCGGAGATCAGCGATTCTTCCGGTCGTTCGCCCAATCCTGGCGAGGAAAGGCGCGCGAAGACTACATTCGCAACCTGACGGTCAGCGACCCTCACTCGTGGCGGCGCTTTCGCGTCAACGGAATCGTTCGTAACGTAGAAGGCTGGTATGAGGCCTTCGGAGTGACAGCTCCACAGGCTCTATATGTCGCGCCAGAGGCGCGCGCACGATCTTGCCAACCCAAGGAGGAGACTTGCGATGATCGGCTATGTACTGTTTGGAACCAACGACTTGAAGCGCGCTGCGGCGTTCTATGACAAGTTGCTCGCGGAGGTCGGGGCGAAGCGCTTGTGGGAGTACGAGCGCGGCATCGCGTGGGGCACTTCGGACGATCAGCCGAGCCTCGGCGTCGTCACGCCATATGACCGCAAGGCGGCGACCGTCGGCAACGGCGTCATGGTGGCGCTGGCCGCCAAGTCGCGAGACGAGGTCGATCGCGTCTATCGCAAAGCCATCGAGCTGGGCGGCAAGGACGAGGGACCGGCTGGCCCGCGCGGTGACGGCGGTTACTACGCGGGCTACTTCAGGGACCTGGACGGCAACAAGCTGAGCGTCTACTGCGAAGGCTAGCGGGCGCGCGGCCGCTTTCGAGCCGCGCAAGTGCGACAGCACGCAGCCGGTTTCGAACCGCTATTGGCGCGCGAGGAGTTGCCCTCATGAAAAAAGCGAAGCTGACCACCTGGATCTTCCTCGGCATGTTGGCGGGCATCGCCGTGGGCTCTATGTGTCACCAGCTGCTGCCAACACCCAAGTCGGCCAAGACCGTGGCCGGGTACATCTCGCTCGTGACGGACATCTTCCTTCGTTTGATCAAGATGATCATCGCGCCGCTGGTGTTCTCCACGCTCGTGGTCGGGATCGCACACATGGGCGACACCAAGGCCATCGGTCGCATCGGCATCAAGACGATGGCTTGGTTCATCAGCGCGTCGCTGCTCTCGTTGCTGCTGGGAATGATCCTCGTCAACATCCTGCAGCCAGGTGCGGCGCTGAACCTGCCGCTGCCGGACGTCAACGCATCCTCGACCCTGAAGACGTCGTCGCTGTCGCTTAGGGAATTCATCACCCACCTCGTGCCACGCAGCGTGTTCGAGGCGCTGGCCAACAACGAAATCCTGCAGATCGTGATCTTTTCGGTTTTCTTCGGCGCCTCTGCGGCCGCGTTCGGCGACAAGGCGCAAACGGTGATTGACTGGGTCGATCAGGTGTCACACGTCATGCTCAAGATGACCGGCTTCGTAATGGCGTTGGCTCCGGTCGCCGTATTTGCGGCGATGGCCGCGATCGTAACGACCCAGGGTCTCGGGATCCTGGTGACCTACGGAAAATTCATGAGCCAGTTCTACCTTGGCATCCTGATTCTCTGGGGGTTCCTCGCACTCGCCGGCTTCCTGTTCCTCGGGCCGCGCATCGCCCGGCTCGTGAGCCTGATCAAAGAGCCCGTTTTGCTCGCATTCAGCACCGCGAGCAGCGAAGCGGCTTACCCGAAGACTCTGGAGCAACTGGAACGCTTTGGAGCCAGCAAGAAGATCACGAGCTTCGTGCTGCCTCTGGGCTATTCGTTCAACCTCGACGGCTCGATGATGTACTGCACGTTTGCGACGCTGTTATCGCTCAGGCGTACAAGATTTCGCTCGACGTCGCGCAGCAGATCACGATGCTGCTGATCCTGATGGTCACCAGCAAAGGCATGGCGGGTGTGCCGCGGGCATCGCTCGTGATCATTGCGGCCACGCTGGCGACCTTCAACATCCCGGAAGCGGGGCTGCTGCTGATCATGGGCATCGACCAGTTTCTCGATATGGGGCGCTCGGCTACCAACGTCGTCGGCAACAGTCTGGCGACCGCGGTCGTCGCCAAGTGGGAAGGCGAGCTGCGGCCCGAACCCGAAGCGCAGGCCGAGATCGACGCGGACGAAGGGCTGGGGGTGGCAGCCTAAAGCGAGCGCAGGAGCAGAACGGAGATGAGTTCTCCCGCGTTGAAAGCCGCGCGCGCCGCCGTGGCGACGTGCTTTTTCGCAGGCGGACTCGTCGCAGCGCCGTTCGCACAGGACGCAGCCGGCGTAAGCCAGCTCGCCGGCACGTTGCAGAGGATCAAATCGACCCATACGATCGTCATCGGCTACCGCCCCGCCTCGCTACCGTTCTCGTATCTGGGCGGCGCCGGAGAGCCGATCGGCTATTCAATCGACATCTGTCAGGAAATCGTCAGAGACGTACGCGCCGAGCTGGGCATCGATACGATCCAGGTGAAGTACCTGCCGGTCGATACACGGACCCGGATCCCGAGCGTAGTCGACGGAGTCATCGACCTCGAGTGCGGGACAACGACGAACAACACCGAGCGGCAAAAGCAGGTTTCTTTCTCGCCGATCACATTTTTGAGCGGCACCAAACTCGCAGTCAAGCGCTCGTCGAATTTCGCGTCGTACCGTGATTTCAAAGGGCGAACGGTCGCGGTGACGCCGGCAAGCACGAACCAGGCCGCGATCGAGGCGTTGAATGCCAGCGAAGGACTGAACATCAAGACCCTGGTTGTGCCCGGCAACACCGAGGCCCTCGAGGCCGTCGCCACCGACAAGGCCGACGCCTGGGCGGGTGATGATGCGGTGCTGTTCGCGGCGATTGCCGAGTCGGGTAACCCGCGCACGTTCAGAGTACTCGACGAGTTCCTCTCCTACGATCCCGAGTTCGGCGCGCTGGTGAAGCACACCTTCG
>JACXTT010013471.1_pt1 | contig 10764 bp, 10 predicted proteins | sample 9270951 | NCBI WGS metagenome assembly JACXTT01 (sample SAMN15532306, study PRJNA645909) | rock metagenome | isolation source: weathered quartz diorite | place: Puerto Rico | collected 2017-06-21
GCGTCAAACACGTTGAGGCGCGGCGGCGCTGCCCTCCGGCCAATTGCGAAAAGGAATCCACAAAAACAAGGCCGTCAAGTTCCTGCTCTCGATGTTATCGAACGATCTGGCCATCGATCTGGGAACAGCGAACACGCTGGTGTACGCCAAGAACAAAGGGATCGTCGTGCGCGAGCCGTCGATCGTCGCCGTCAACAAGATCAACAACAACGTCGAGGCGGTGGGGAAAGAGGCAAAGGAGATGCTCGGCCGCACGCCGGGCAACATCGTGGCCATCCGCCCCATGAAGGACGGCGTCATCGCCGACTTCGAAGTGACGGAGAAGATGATCAAGTACTTCATCGAGAAAGCGCACGGTCGGCGCTTTCTGGTGAAGCCGCGCATCGTCATCTCCGTCCCCTCCGAGATCACGCAGGTGGAGAAGCGCGCGGTAAAGGACTCCGCGCTGCGCGCCGGCGCCACCGAGGTCTACCTGATCGAGCAGGCCATGGCCGCCGCCATCGGCGCGGGACTCCCCATCACCGACCCCACCGGCAACATGATCGTGGATATCGGCGGCGGCACCACCGACGTGGCGGTGATCTCACTGGCCGGCATCGTCTACTCGCGCTCGGTGCGCGTGGCCGGTAACGAGATGGACGACGCGATCATTCAGTACATCAAGCGCAAGTACAACCTGCTCATCGGCGAGCGCACCGCCGAGCAGGTGAAGATGGAGATCGGCTCCGCCTTCCCTCTCGACGAAGAGATGACCATGGAGCTCAAGGGGCGCGATCTGGTGGAGGGGGTGCCGAAGACGCTGGTGGTGAGCGACGAGGAGATCCGCGAGGCGCTGTCGGAGACGGTGGCCACCATCGTGGAGGCGGTGCGCGTGGCGCTGGAGCGCACGCCGCCCGAGCTGTCGGCGGACATCATGGACAAAGGCATCATCATCGCCGGCGGCGGCTCCATGCTGAAGAACCTCGACAAGCGCCTGCGCGAGGAGACCGGCCTTCCCGTCACCCTGGCCGAGGATCCGCTGGCATGCGTGGCCCTCGGAACGGGACAGATGCTGACCGATTTCAATTTGCTGCGGAAGATTTCGATTGAGTGACGTTCGCTGTTCGCCGTTGGCCGTTGGCCGTTGGCCGAGGTTCTTCGGCCAACGGCCAACGACCGACGTGGCGTAGTTTCTGCTCAGACTGACGAAGTAGGCGATGGCCACCCCTGTTGATGTTCTCCCCCGCCGTCCGACGCTGTTGCTCATCGTCGTGCTCTCGCTGCTGTTCGTGCTGATGAGCCTCAGCAGCCGGACGCGCTATGTCGGCGAGACGCGCACCATGTTCGAGCGCAGCGTGATGACCATCTTCGCCCCGGTGCCGAAGGCGGTGAACTGGATCGGGTCGAGCGCCGCCGACATGTACCACGGCTACCTCGACATGCGGCACTCGGTGAAAGAGAACCTCGACCTGCGGCGCAAGGTCGACCAGCTCACCACCGAGAACCTCCGCCTCCGCCAGTCCGAGGGCGACCTGCAGCGCCTCCGCAGCCTCCTCGGCTACTCCGAGCAGTTCAACATCCCCACCACCATGGCCGAGGCGATCATGCTCGACGTCTCGGGGCGCTTCAAATCGATCGTCATCGATCGCGGCTCGCGCGACGGCATCGACGTCGACGACGCCGTGGTCAACGCCAACGGTCTCATCGGCCGCGTGGTGCTCACCACCAAGGACATGGCCAAGGTGCAGCTCGTCACCGACAACAACGCCGCGGTCGGCGTGCTCATCGAGCGCACGCGGCGCCAGGGCGTCCTGCGCGGCGACGGCAGCCGCGCCGCGCAGCTCTTCGAGATCCCCTCGCTGGCCGACGTCCAGCCGGGCGACAACGTCCTCACCGCCGGCATCGACGGGATCTATCCAAAAGGCATCCCCGTCGGCGTGATCACCAAGGCGGAGAAGGGGCAGGACCTCTTCAAGACCATCGCGGTCAAGCCGACCGTCGACTTCGGATCGATCGAAGAGGTCATCATCCTGCACACGCGCAAGATCCCCGGAACCGTGGTGAGGTACGCGCCTTGAGGTGGTTGCGCTTCGCCATCGGGCTGATCATCGCCCTGACCCTTCACTCGCTGCTGGACAGCTTCTTCCCGAACGCCCTCGCCTTCTTCAATCCGTACATCATCCTCATCGTCTACTACTCGATGGGGGGGAACGTCTTCGGCGCCATCATCGCCGGAGTCATCGCCGGGCTGGTGCAGGATGCCTACTCCGGCGCGATCTTCGGGCTGCACGCCTTCTCCCTGACCGTCTGCGCCTACACTGGGGCCTACATCAACTCCCGGCTGGTGCTGCGCGGCACTCTCGCTTTTGGGGCCTGCCTGATCGGCGCGGTGATCGTGAACGAGCTCGTCATTTACATCCTGGTGAACATTCTTCTGAAACAGAAGATCGAGCTGTTCGAACAGGGGATGATCTTCAAGGCGATCTTCACCTGTCTGTTCGGGATGTTGGTGTATCAGTTGTTGACGTTGTTCCTTCGGGAGGAGCCGATTGAGGCCACGCGTAGACCGGCAGGCTGGTGATCGTTCGCTGATCGTTCGCAGTTGGCCGTTTGCCGTTGGCCGTTGTCCGGTCCACTCTATGCAACTGACATCGGCCAACGGCTAACGGCGAACGGCGAACGAAACCCATGCGCGTCTATCGCGACGACCAGAAGTTCCTGACCTTCCGCATCAACGCCCTCCTGTGGGGGATCGTCGGCGTCTTCGTCTTCCTCGCCGGATCGTTCTGGTTCGTACAAGGGGTGCAGGCGGACAAGTGGCGCGGGCTGTCGGAGGCCAACGCGCTGCGCGAAGCGATCATGCCGGCCAAGCGCGGGCTGATTCTCGACCGCACCGGCCAGAAGATCCTGGCCGACAACCAGCCGGCCTACAGCCTGACGCTCGACCGCGTGGTCATGCGCCCGCTGGTCAAGAATGACCCGGCGCACCGCCCGAAGCTGGTCGTCTTTCTGGCCACCGTCCTCGGCGTCCCGGCCACGGAGATCGAGGCGCGCTTCGAGAAGGGGAAAGCAATCCCCTTCGCCCGCCCGATGCCGATGGCGGAGGACCTGAGCATGACGCAGGTGGCCTCGGTGCAGGCGCAGGCGGTGGCCTTCCCGGAGCTGAACGTCGAGCCGGTGCAACGCCGCAACTACCCGTACGGCACCATGGCCGCGCACGTCCTCGGATTCATCGGCGAGGTCAACGAGAAGGACCTTGGCGTGCACAAGGAGCTGCGGCAGGGCGATCTGATCGGCAAGCGCGGCGTGGAGATGATGTACGACGAGTACCTGCGCGGACGCGACGGTGCGCAGTACTGGGAGTACGACAGCCACGGCCGCCGCCTCGCCGAGTACCGCCCCGCGCGCAAGGAGCCGGTGGCGGGCGACAACGTCTACCTCACCATCGACTTCGAGCTTCAGCGGCGCGCGGAGCAATACTTCATCGAGAACGAGTTCGTCGGCGCAGCCGTGGCCCTCGATCCCCGCAACGGCGAAGTGCTGGCCATGGTCTCCTCGCCCGCCTTCAACCCGAACGTCTACTCCAAGCGCTTCACGCCCGACGTCTGGAAGCTGATCGCCTCCAATCCGTTCAAGGTCGAGCTGAACCGCACCATCCAGGGCCTCTACTCGCCGGGGTCGGTCTTCAAGACGGTCATGGCCATGGCCGGCTTGGCCGACCACGCCATCGACGTCGGCACCACGTTCAGTTGCGGCGGCAGCGCGGTCTTCTTCGGGCGCCGCTTCCGCTGCTGGCGCCGCGAGGGGCACGGTACCGTCGCCGTGGCCAACGCGCTGAAAGTCTCGTGCGACATCTTCTTCTACAACACCGGCGCGCGACTCGGCGTGGACAAGATCGCCGAGTACGCGCACAACCTCACCTTCGGCGAGATCTCCAAGATCGATCTCGACGGTGAGAAAGCGGGCGTCGTCCCTTCCACCGAGTGGGCGGCGCGAAGGCAGCACCGCAAGTGGTATCCCTCGGAGACCATCTCCGTGGCCATCGGGCAGGGCCCGCTCATCGTCACGCCGCTGCAGGTGGCTAACATGATGGCCGCCATCGCCAACGGCGGAACGGTCTATCGCCCGCACGTGGTGAAGATGATCGAGAAGACCGCGCCGAACGGACGGGTGCAACGCCTTCAGGTGGCCAGCGAGGTGCTGCATCGAGTGCCGCTGCCGCCGCAGGCGCTGGAGACGGTCAAGCTCGGCCTGTGGAAAGTGGTCAATGAGGAGGGGGGCACCGGCGGCAACGCTCGCGTGACCGGGCTGGACATCGCCGGGAAGACCGGCACGGTGCAGGTGATCGCGCAGCGCGGCTGGATCAACACGGCGAACATGCCCTTCCCCGCCCGCGACCACGCCTGGTTCGCCTCCTACGCCCCCGGAGCGACGGACCAGACGCCGCAGATGGTTGTCGTGATCTTCGTGGAGCACGCCGGCGCGCACGGCGGCACGGACGCAGCGCCGCTGGCGCGACTGCTGTACGAGTCGCGCTTCCGCGAGCAGGTGCAGAACGCGCGGCTCGACCTGAGCAATCCGGAGACCCTCAAGGCCATCAAGGAAGGGGAAGTGCCCGTCCCCGGACAGATGCCGAAGCAGCCGCCGGTCCCGCCGGGCACCGGACACTGAAACGAAGCGATGCTGCGCGAGCGCACCAGGACTTTTTCCAATCTCGACCTGAACTTTCTCGGGACGGCGCTGGTCATCGCCGCCATCGGCTGCATGCTGATCTACAGCGCCACGTATTTCAGCGATCCCAGCCTCTCGCTGCTGCGGCGGCAGATCACCTGGCTGGTCATGGGCGTCCTGCTGATGACCGCCTTCATCTCCATCGACTATCACGTCTTCTTCGACATCGCGCCGATCCTCTACGGAATCGGCCTGGCGCTGCTCGCCTATCTCGACGTCTTCGGCCGGCTGACGGCGAACATGAGGGGGTGGATCCATTTCGGCGGCCTTCAGTTCCAGCCATCCGAGTTCGCCAAGATCTTCACCGCGCTCATGCTGGCGAAGTTCTTCGACTCCAACGACCGCGCCTATCTCAATCTGCGCGCATTCATGAACGTGGTGGCCATCATCGGCGCGCCGGTGGTGCTCATCCTCCTGCAGCCCGACCTCGGCACCGCCTTGTCGTTCTTCCCGCTGGTGGCGGTGGCCATGTTTTTCGGCGGCATCCGCTGGCGGGTGTGGGTGGTGATGATTCTCATCGGCCTTCTGATGATGGGGCTGGCCTGGGGCGTCCTCAAGCCGTATCAGAAGGAGCGCATCTTCACCTTCCTCGATCCAAATCGCGATCCGCTGAACAAGGGCTATCAGGTCACCCAGGCCAAGATCGCCATCGGCTCCGGTGGCATTCACGGCAAAGGCTTCAAGAACGGCACGCAGGGGAAGCTGGGATTCATCCCCGCGCGGCACACCGACTTCATCTTCTCCGTCCTCGGCGAGGAGTGGGGCTTCATCGGCGTGACGATCGTCCTCGGCCTCTATCTCTTTTTGGTGGTGCAGGCGCTGAGCTTCGCCAAGCACGCGCGCGACCGCGGCGGGACGTTCCTGGTCATCTGCCTCGTCGCGTTCTTCATCTTCCACATCCTGATCAACGTCTCGATGCAGATTGGTCTCTTGCCCACCACCGGCATCCCGCTTCCGCTGATTTCCTACGGCGGATCGTCAGTGATCATGTTCCTCATCGCCGTGGGGCTGATGCTGAACGTCGACATGCGGCGGTTCGTCAACGAGTGAGGAGGAGCAGACCGCTCCTCAGAAGGTGGTTCACTCCCCCACCGGATACGCAACGAAGGCGCCGTTCGCGTAGACGATATCGTCACCCCCGTCGCGGTGACGGTCGCTGCCGTACGAGCGGATGCTGTAATCATTTCCGGAGGCGTGGATCTCGAACGGCGTTCCCCACCCGTCCGTCCGCGGCAGGTCCCTCACGTCCTCCACCGAGTAGTGGCCGCGTTTCTGCGCGCGCGCTTCCCACGCGGTGGCAATCGCGCGCATATCGGCCGTGGTTCGCTTCAGCTTGGAGCGATCCGCGGCGGCGTCGAGGTTCGGAACGGCGATGCCCATCAAGCCGAGGAAGAGAACTGAGAGCAGGTATCTCATATCCGTTGGGACGCCGCGCTCAGCGGCGAAGTTTCTCCATCTCGCGCCGCTCCTTCTTCGTGGGGCGTCCCGCGCCGCGATCTCGAAGCACGGTCATCTCGCGTGGGACGGGAGGTGGACTCTGGTCGAGAACCATCGTCCGCGCCGCCTCCTTCGACTGCTGTCCCGGCGGGACCGCCTGGACAACCACGCGCCGCAGGTTCTCGCCGGCGAACCACTCGATCACGTCGCCCTCGCGCACGATCGCGGCTGGCTTGACCCGCTGGCCGTTGACCTTGACCAGACCGCCGCGAAGGGCGTTGGCGGCCTCGCTGCGGTGCTTGAAGAGGCAGACATGCTTGAGCCAGAGGTCGATGCGGTGCCGGTCGTCCATGTTTATAATCGGGGCATGATTAAAGCCGATATCGTCAATAAGGTGGCCGAGGTGTCGGAGATTTCGCGGGTGAAAGCGGCGCAGGCCGTGGACACGGTGATCGAAGGCCTCCGCAATGCCCTGGCACGCGGACAGCGCATCGAGCTCCGCGGCTTCGGTGTCTTCCAGGTCAAGCAGCGCAAGAAAGGCATCGGCCGCAATCCAAAGACCGGCGTGGAAGTGAAGATCCCGCCCGGCAACACCATCCGCTTCAAGCCGGGGAAGGAGCTGCGGAACCTCCTGTAGTGGCCTCCGAAACCGTCCTCGTCCTCGACTTCGGCTCGCAATACACGCAGCTCATCGCGCGGCGGATCCGCGAGCAGAAGGTCTACTCCGTCGTCCACCCGTTCGATTTCCCCGTGGACAAGATCCGCGAGATGGCGCCGAAGGCCATCATCCTCTCCGGCGGTCCGCAGTCGGTCTACTCGGAGAGCGCCCCCTACTGCTCGCGCGAGGTCTTCGATCTCCGCGTTCCCATCCTGGCCATCTGCTACGGAATGCAGCTCACCGCCTACCTTCTCGACGGGCGGGTGGAGGCGGCGAGCGAGCGCGAATACGGCCGCGCGGAGATCGAGGTCTTCGAGGAGTCGCCGCTCTTCGCGGAGACGCCGCAGCGCCAGCGCGTCTGGGCCAGCCACGGCGATCGGATCGTGCAGGCGCCGCCGGGCTTCCGCGTGGTGGCCCGCTCGGACAACGCGCCTATCAGCGCCTTCGAGGACGTCGAGCGGCGCTGCTTCGGCATCCTCTTCCATCCCGAGGTCACACATTCCGAGGCGGGAGGGGACATCCTGCGCAACTTTCTCTTCCACATCGCCGGCTGCACGCCGTCATGGGACCTCGGCGATTACCGCAAGCGCAAAGTGGAAGAGATTCGCGCCGCGGTCGGCGTGAAGAGAGTCATCGCCGCGGTCAGCGGCGGCGTCGACTCCTCGGTGGCGGCGCTGCTGGTGTCCGAGGCAGTGGGCGATCAGCTCACCGCAATCTTCGTTGACAACGGCGTGCTGCGGAAAAACGAGGCCATGCAGGTGGTCTCGCGCCTCAGCGAGGGCCTCGGCATGCACATCGTGGCCGTCGACGCGCGCCGGCGCTTCTACGAAAAACTGGCGGGCGTCGACGATCCGGAGATGAAGCGCAAGCGGATCGGCAACGAGTTCATCGCCGTCTTCGAGGAAGAAGCCGGGCGCATCGCCGGCGCGGAGTTTCTCGTCCAGGGAACGCTCTATCCGGACGTGATCGAGTCGGTATCGATCAAGGGCCCCTCGGCAGTGATCAAGACGCATCACAACGTCGGCGGGCTGCCGGAGAAGATGGGGCTGAAGCTCATCGAGCCGGTGCGCGAGCTGTTCAAGGACGAGGTGCGTCGCCTGGGCATCGAGCTCGGCCTCGAGGAGGAGTTCGTCTGGCGCCATCCCTTCCCCGGACCCGGCCTCGCGGTGCGGATCTTGGGCGAAGTCAACGCCGAGCGCGTGGAGATCCTGCAGAACGCCGACGAGATCGTGATCGAGGAGATCCGCCGCGCGGGGCTGTACCGCCAGATCTCGCAGGCCTTCGCGGTTCTACTCCCTGTGCGGAGCGTGGGCGTGATGGGCGACGAGCGGACCTACGAGAATGTCGTGGCCGTCCGCGCGGTGAGCACGACCGACTTCATGACGGCCGATTGGTACCGCATGCCGCACGACGTTCTCGATCGCATCGCGCGCCGTATCGTCAATGAAGTCAGAGGGATCAACCGCGTAGTCTACGACGTCTCCTCCAAGCCTCCGGCGACGATCGAGTGGGAGTAGCCGCCGATCAATCGCTGACCCTTGCGCATGGGTCAATCGCGTTGCATCAACTACTTTTCTCCGGGCATGGACACATTTGTTTCTTGCGCCTATATTGAACCGCATATCACAAATCGGCAGGTTCGTTAGAGCAGCCCGGCTTACAACGTTCCGCTCAGGCAACACAATAAGGAGGAGAGGGTATGACCAAAACCCAAGCTCGGGGGTTCGTCATTTTTCTATTTCTAGCACTGGCGATTTCGGCCGCGGCGTTCGCGGCCAAACCGACCACGGAGCCATTCGCCTTAGGGGAGGCGACCATTTCCGCATCGTCGATTCAGTGGCAGGCTACCGGCGCCTACGAGCGGGTCATCCTCACGGTCAGCGGACCGGAGGGCTTCTCGTTCTCCAAGGAGTTCCCCGCCGGTCGTGCGCCGATGCTGCGCGTGCAAGACCTCGGCACGAATGGTCCGGTCGACGGCTCGTACACCTGGGAACTGCGCCTCATTCCGCGCGTCTCGCCGGAACTGAAGGCGAAGCTCGCCGCAGCGCGCCAGGCCGGCGATGACGTTGCCGCCGCCCGCATCCAGGCGGAAGCGCATCTGAATCAGGAATACGTCCAGTCGGGCGGCTTCACCGTCCAGAACGCCGCTATCGCCGTCGGCGTCGGCGAGGAGCCGCCAGCGCCCGGCGGCCGGAAGGTCGTCAGCAACGGGCTGAAGCCGGCGCCGCTCGACATCGTGCAAGCCGACGACGTGATCATCCAGGGGAGCCTCTGCGTCGGTCTCGATTGCGTGAACAACGAGAGCTTCGGCTTCGACACCATCCGCCTCAAGGAGAACAACACGCGCATCAAGTTCGACGACACGTCGACTGCAGCCGGCTTCCCGAACAACGACTGGCAGTTGACGGCGAACGATTCCGCCAGCGGCGGCGCGAACAAATTCTCCATCGAGGACATCACCGGCTCGAAAGTGCCGTTCACCATCACGGCGGGGGCGGCGACGAATTCCATCTTCGTTGACAGCACCGGCCGCCTCGGGCTGCGCACCAGCACGCCGGTCCTCGACATCCACACCAACACCGGCAACACGCCGGCCATGCGCCTGGAGCAGAACTCCAGCGGCGGCTTCACCGCGCAGACATGGGACATCGCGGGCAACGAGGCGAACTTCTTCGTGCGCGACGTGACCAGCGGTTCGCGCCTGCCGTTCCGCATCCGCCCGGGCGCGCCGACCAGCTCCATCGACATCAGTGCCAGCGGGCAGGTGGGCGTCGGCACCGCATCGCCGTCGGAGCAGTTGACGGTGAACGGCACCGGCAACGTCCGCACCTTTGTCATTTCGGCCAACAACAACACCGCTGGCCTGAACATGCAGGTACAGAGTGTTGCCGGTGGCAGCGTCGGCTTTGGCATCCTACGAACCGAAAACAACGGCGACATGGATCTCTTCACCGGAACGAGCGGGGCGGCCGTCTCGGAGCATATGCGCGTCACCGTCGGCGGCAACGTCGGCATCAACTGCAATGCGCCGACCTTCGCCTTCATGATCGGTTCCGGCTCGGGCTGCTCGACGCCGACCTCCGGCATCAATCCGGGATCGACCTCGTTCACCACCGCCTCGTCGCGCACGTTCAAAGAGAATCTCGCGGAGGTCAAAACTCCGGACATTCTCGACAAGATCTCTCACGTGAACGTGTACAACTACGACTTCATCAACGGACCGAAGAACCGCCTCGGCCTGATGGCGGAAGACTTCCATACCATCTTCGCGCGCGGCTCCGACAAGTACATCGACGGCCAGGACATCCAGATGGCCCTTTGGCTGGCCGTGCAGCAACTCACGGCGCAGAACAAGGAGCTCAAGGATCGCCTGAACGCTCTCGAGTCGAAGCTGGAAACGAAGCAGCAGTAACCCACCAACCAAAAAACGGGGCGCGGCGAAACCGCCGCGCCCCGGAGCAGTTGGTGCCGGGTCCCTCTCCCCGCCACCCTTCGACACGCTGAGGGGCGTGCCGTTCGCAACCGTCAATCGCTCAGGTTGCGAATCACCGTCGGAATATCGAGGTCATTGCCAAAATCGCTGGACGCCATCGGCCCGAAACCTCCCGAGCCGTCGGTTCGTGTGAATCCCTTGCGAAAAAACGGAGGATCGTAGATCTCCCCCTCCGCGCCGATCTGCGGCGGCGCGGGAACTTCCGGCGCCGCGCTCACCTCGTGCTGCGCGGCGATGTCCTTCGGCGCGAACGGGCGGTAGGGCGACGCTGGTCCCGATCCGCTCTGCGGCCGCGCCGGCTGCGCGAGCTGCTCGCCGCGCGTATTGAGGAACCCCTTCGTGGCGGCGTCGAAACCGGTGGCGATCACCGTCACCTTCACTTCGTCCTTCATGCGCGGATCGATGACCGTGCCGAAGATGATGTTGGCCTCTTCGTCCGCCGCCTCCTGAATGATCCACGCCGCCC
>JACXTT010013472.1_pt1 | contig 10764 bp, 7 predicted proteins | sample 9270951 | NCBI WGS metagenome assembly JACXTT01 (sample SAMN15532306, study PRJNA645909) | rock metagenome | isolation source: weathered quartz diorite | place: Puerto Rico | collected 2017-06-21
GATTTCTTGATGTAGGCGCGCGGATTGGGGTCGTTGGTCAGCACGCAGTGCGGCCCCAGAAAGACATTATCCTCGACCGTAATACCCGACCAGATGGAAACCCCGTTTTTTACGGTGACGTTGTTTCCCAGTCTGGCTCCGCCTTCGATGTAGGCATGTTCACCAACGTTGCAGTCGGACCCGACACGAGCTCCGGCCATGACATGGGCGAAGGCCCACACCCGGGTGCGATCGCCGATCTGCTCAGAATCGACCAGCGCCTGGGGGTGGGCAAAAAATGCCTTCTTGCCGGTTTCGATCACCGTGGTCATCGGCGACTCCCGGCCAGCGCTTCCGGCATCGCGCCCTTAAACAGAGTGCGATTTTCGGTCACCATTTCGAGCACGCGCACGACGTTGCTGCCAAATTCGCCGCTGCTGCGGGGCGTGGCGCCGGTCTCCGAGCACTCGATGAACTGTTCGATTTCGGTCAGCAACGGTTCGCTGTTGCCAAGATGAGGAGAAACGATGTCCCCGGTCCGGTAGGTCAGCTGAAATTCGCCGAAGTTCTGCGGGGCGGTGAATTCCACCCCGCGATCGTAAATCTTGATCTTTTCGTTGGGCTCGGTGTCGTCATACACCACCATGCGCTGCGTGCCCGCGACACAAGTGCGGCGCATTTTCTGCGGGGACAACCAGCTGATTTCGATGGAAGCGATCACGCCACTGGGAAACTGCAACCAGATAAAGGCCACGTCGTTCTTGTCGCGCTGCACGCATGCCCGGCCAAACGATGTGCCGTGGGTGGGTGTTTCTCCCAGCCAGTAGAGCAGAATCGAAATGTCGTGCACCGCCAGATCCCAAAGCACGTCCACGTCTTTCTGGTAGAGTCCTAGGTTTACCCGGGAAAAGCTCAAATAGTTCAGATCGCCGAGTACGCCGCTCTGGATCAGCTCCTTTACCCGGATGACGGGTGGACTGTACAGAAAGGTGTGCCCGGTCATCAGCGTCAGCTTGTTGCGCTTCGCCAGGTCCACGAGTTGCTGTGCTTTGGCCGAAGTGTGGGCCAGTGGCTTTTCGACGAACACGTGTTTGCCGCGCGACAGCGCTTCATGGGCCAGGTCGAAGTGAGTGGAAATCGGAGTGGCAATGGCCACCGCGTCCACCTTCTCCCACATATCGGCCAGGCTGGCGAAACCCTGCACCCCGGGATATTGACGCGTAATTTTCTCCAACCGCTGAGGCTGCAGATCGGCGCAAGCCACGAATTTACAGCGCTGGGTCTGATTCAGGACCCGTGCCAGGTTCGGTCCCCAATACCCCAACCCGATTAAGCCGACGTTGAACATAATTTGGCTCCCTGTTCCGCCTTTTTGGATTGTTCTTCTTTCAGCTTGTTCGAGTCCACGACCGCTTGCAGGAAGGCCGACGAAAGGCTCTGCTGCAGGATGCGGATATTCGGCATCACACAGTGCCCGCCGATTACCCCGGGAAAAATATGCGAAGGCAGGAAATCGATCTCTTCGATGAACGCGTTGACGTCCTTGAACTCGGCGCCATGCTGCTGCGCAATTCGCTCCACTTCCTGCGCCCAGCCGATCAATACGCCGAAATAGGTGGTCTCGAGCAGTTTGGCGAGCTCGGCCACGCGGGTCGAGGGAAAGGTCGCGGTTTTGAAACCCGCCCCCGCAAAATGCTTCACCGCCGCCGCTGTGGCCTGGGCGTCATTGCCCCCCACAAACTTCTTGTAGCGGAGCATATCCCGCTCCATATTGGCGTGCTTGCCGCGCACCGGACTGTAGGCCACCGGACGGCCGCCGGAACGCTCAAACACCGCCTCGGTGGTTCCCGGTGCCACCGTGCTATCGATGATGGTCAGCGCCGGCTTGTATTTCGCGATGTAGGCGGCGGTCGTGCCCACAAAATCGGCCATCTGGAAGGGATAGCAGATGTGCAGCACCGAACAGGGGGCGCTGATGCTGACGGGCGCGATATCCACCTCGCAGCAGGAATAACTCTTGCTCAGAATCTGAGCCAGCGGCTTGCCCACTTCGCCCAAACCCACGATCACAACCAAATCAGAACTCACGCAGCCTCCTGGTGTTTGATCAGTTGCTTGCTTCGCTTTTTTTCGTTCGCTACTTCGCTTGACCGGGAAAATCGCCGATTTTGCTTCAACCCACCGGTACCAAAGTCTTCTTACGGTTTTTCGCGACAAGCTGAAGGACACCCTCGACCACCCTTTCCTGCTGCGCCGGCGTCATGCCGGGAAAAATCGGCAGCGAGAAGCAGCGCGAGAAATTGTCCTCCGCGTGCGGAAATTCCTGAGGCACGCAAGCGTACTCGCGAACGTAATAAGGATGGCGGTGCAGCGGGATGAAATGCACGCTGGTACCGATGCCGGCCGTTTTCAGTTCCTCGATGAACTGGTTGCGATTGATGGTCAGCAATTCCGGACGCAGACGCAAAATAAATAGATGCCAGGAATGCTGCATCCCTTCGGAGCCGGCAGGTGGCATCTCCAGTTCCTCGAACTCGCCCAGGCGCTTCTGGTAGTAGGCGGCGATCTCGGAGCGCTGCTGCCAGAACAAGTCGGCCTTTTTGAGCTGGGCTACACCCACCGCGGCCAGCAAGTCGGGCAGGTTCATCTTGTATCCCGCTTCCTGCACTTCGTAGTACCACGATCCCGCCTTGGAGTAACGTTTCCAAGCGTCCCGCCCGATGCCGTGCAGCCGCATCAGCGCGATGCGCTCGGCGTACTTGTCGTCGTCGGTGACCAGCATGCCGCCTTCGCCGGTAGTGATCGTCTTGGTGGTGTAGAAACTGAACGCGGTCAACTCCGAAATGGTGCCGACCCGCCGGCCCTTATAAGAGGCCGGAATGGCATGAGCCGCGTCTTCGATGACGCGCAGGTTGTGACGGCGCGCCAGCGCGTGCACCGCGTCCATATCGCAGGCCTGTCCCGCAAGGTGTACCGGAATGATGGCTCGGGTCTTCGATGTAATGCGCCGCTCGGCGTCCGCGGGATCGATGTTGAAGCCGCCACGCAGGCTGTCGCACAGCACCGGACGCGCTTGAAAGTACGTGACCACTTCCGCGGTCGAGGTGAAGGTACACGACGGCAGCAGCACTTCGTCGCCCGGCTGTAGCCGGATCGCATCGAGCGCCAGTTGCAGCGCCGCCGTACAAGAATTGAGCGCCAGGGCATGCTTGCAGCCGATGTAGGCGGCAAACTGCTTTTCGAACTCCATGGCGACGGCGCCGGTGGTTAGCCAGCCGGAAGCCAGAACCTGCTGGACCGCGTCCATTTCTTCCTGGCCGATCGAGGGGCGGTGGAATGGAATATAGGTATTGTCAGTCATAAGTAGTTAGGGAAACACCTTGGACAAAATTGGCGGGGGAAGAAGTGTCGCTCGCGTCCGTCTCGTCCGAAGCCGGTGGAAGCGACGTGGGGAACGTCGCTCCACAGGCCTGATTTCTGTTTCAGGCGGCGGGAAACGCCTCCAACATCTGCTTGGCCCAGTTGCCGTTGATCTTCATCTTCTCGTGACCGTTCTGTTCACTGAGGAACTTCACGTTGCTGTACTTGGGATGATGGTAGTCGACCACCTCGCCGCTGCGGATGGCATCGACGACCTGCTGAATACCCGCTTCCAGTGTCCACTCCGGCGTGAAATTCAGCACCGTGCGGATGCGGCTGAAATTGACCCGGTAGTTGCGGCGGTCGTCGGCCGATTCCGAGCAAATCAGTTCGGCGGTCGGCACCATGCTGCGGATCAACTCGCCGATCTCGCCCAGCGTGTAGTTTTGCGAATCCGAGCCCACGTTGAAAATCGTGTCCGAGAGCTGTTCGGTTCGCGCATCGAGCGCCGCCAGCACCGCCCGGCCCGCGTCATGCACGTGCAGGAAAGGACGCCACTGGTCTTTGCCGATGACGGTGATCTTACCGTCCACCATGGCCTTGGCCGCGAGCAGATTGACGACCAGGTCAAAGCGGGTGCGTCCCGACAATCCGTAGACCGTGCCGAAACGAAGGATAACCGGAGTAAAGTGGCTGTCGCGCAGGCTGAGGAGCACCCGTTCGCAAGCGATCTTGCTGCGGGCATACAGGGAAACCGGATTCAGCGCCGAACGCTCGTTCAACAGATCGTCGCTCGCACCATACACCGAGCAGGTGCTGGCGAAGATCATCTTGCGTACCCCGTTGGCCTTGGCCACTTCGGCGATGGTGCGGGTTGCCAGCAGGTTGACTTCGATGGTCAGATCCTCGTCCAGCGAGCAGGCAGGATCACCCACAATCGCGCCCAGATGGATGACGGACTGCACTCCGCGCATGGCCAGAACCACGTCATGCAGGTTGCGGAAATCCGCCTTCATGATCTCCAGATTGGGATGGCCCAAGCATTCCGCGATCGGCTCGTCGCCGTAGATGAACCCATCCAGCAGGCGAACCTTGTAACCGCGCTGCAGCAACCGCGGTAGCAGTCCGGAACCGATATAACCAGCGCCCCCGATCAGCAGCACCGAGTGCCCGCCCTGAATGGGCACCAGCGCAGGAACTTTTTCTTCATGAGTAACGACGAATTCCCACAACCACGTCCAGAACCGCGCCGCTTCGATCAACACAGTGGCAAACACCCAGGTGCTCACCACCACCAAGCGGGAAAATTCGTGGCTGCCTAGCAGAAAATTGCTGAACCCAAACACCACGAACAACAATGCCGTGGCCTGCAAGATGGCTACTGCCTTGTAGCGCGAAGCGTAGAAACGGCCCTTGGTGTAAAAACCCATGGCCCCGAAAATCACCGGCCCCATCACGCTCAGGAACAACGAAGCGCGCAAGAAGACCGACGCCACGGCGGCGAAATTGTTTTGCGAATCGTGCACACTCACCATGCGCACGAACAGCCCGAAAATCAGTGAAATGTTCAACAGACCGATGTCGGCCACCACCCGCAGCACAATTTCCGGAGCCAGCCGCTTCATGATTTCGGCGAAGACGGCCTGGGAGCGCGAGGCAGAGTGCATCGTGATCATTTTCTCGAGCCTGGGGAGTTTATTAGCCATAAAAAGCGTCCTTTGTCGCTATGCGATGGTTAGATCGTGGAAACAAAGGGGGGAGTGGTTGTTTCGTGATCGTTTCTATTTTCATTGATCAGCACCGGTCGTGCGACGCTTGCCCGTTCTTACCGCCGGGAAAACGCCACTTGATCAGCGGGTGGTGTACTCTCCATAGGCGTATCCATAGTGTTTGTAATCGGTGGCGTCCTGTTCCGCTGCGTTGAGCACCACCTGAAGAATCGGTGCACCGTGAATTTCGTTCAGCAGTTCCACGCTGCGCTTCATCGCTTGCCGGGTCGTAATCCCGGACCGCCCCACCAGAATCACGGCATCCGCCAGGGTCGAAAGCGCCCGCCCGTCAACGAACGGCAGGATCGGAGCGGAATCGATCACCACAAAGCGGTAGCGCTGCCGCAGTTTCTGCAACACCTGCTGCATGGTTTCCGAACAAATCAACTGCCCAGCATTGCCGCGCAAGGTGCCCGCCGGCAGGATCGACAGATTGCTCAAGCCAGGAACGTCCAGCAAAGCCGCGTCCAGAGGCATCCCTTGCCCCAGAACATCTCCCAATCCCTTGTCCGTGGTCAGTTGGAACGCCCGCGCCAACCTGCCCTTACGCAGGTCGGCATCCACCAGGCAAGTGCGACCCTGTTTGGCAAGGGCGTAAGAAAGGTTCAGTGCTACCGTGGTCTTGCCTTCTCCCGGGAACGAGGAAGCAATCAGCAGCGCTTGCGGAGGATGGCCTGGCCAGGAAAGCATGATTGAGCCATACAACGCTTGCACCGCTTCCCCTTCCGGCGAATTCGGCCGTTCCAGGAAAAATGTGTTGGTCTGCAATTCCTCGGCGCCCGCGCTCGGCAGCAGTCCAACCATGCGCTTCGGCCAGGGCAAACTGGCTTCCTGACGATCCGACTCGCCAATCACTGGAATGACGGAGACGTTGGAGTTTCCAATCCACCGCCGGATGTCTTCCGGCGAACGCAGCTTGTTGTCCAGTTCCTCGCAGATAAAGGCCAGCGCCACGCCGCCCAACAGCGCGCCCAGCAGCCCCACGCACAGGTTCAGGACGGTGCGCGGACTGGTCGGAACATCTGGCGTGCGGGCCTCATCGATCACCCGGATATTGGCCGACTTCGAAGCCGCCGCGATGCCCGCCTCCTTGATCTTGGCATACAGCGAGTTATAGAGGTCTACCTCGGTTTGCACTTCCTTTTTCAGCGCCGCCAGGCGGGAGACTTGCCCCATCTCCTTGGTCGTGCCTTTCATCTCTGCTGCCATCAGACGCTCGCGCGCCTCGGCCGCGGCATAACTTGCCCGCACCGAATTTACGATGCCAGTCTTTTGGGTGTTCAGCTGGCTCTGCATCTCATCCACCTGGCTCTGCAACTTTTTCGCCACCGGATGATTGGGCCCGTACACCACCAGTGCCTGGGCTAGCTCGGCACGCAGCTCGGCCAACTTCTGGCTCAGCTGCTGCACCACCGGACTGGTGCGAACGTCGGGTAGCGAATCCGGATTGCCGCCCTGCATGTTCTTGAGCAGCGCTTGGATCTGAATTCTTTCGGACTCCGCCGCGGTGTATTGCCGGCTCAGCTCGCTCATGTGCTCGGAGTAGGTGCTCTTGTCCCCATCCACATCCGCGATCCCGATCGAGCCCTGGTATTCCGCCAGCGCCCGGCTGGAATCCTCCATCTTCACGCGAATGTCATCCAGCTGGCGCGACAGCCACTCCGAAGATTTCATGATGGCGTTATGCCGGGTCTGAAACGTGTCCTGAATAAAGGTACGCACCATGGTGTTGGTGACTTGCGCGGCCAGCGCCGGATCGTGGCTGGAGAACGTAATATCGATCAGCCGGCTGGCCGTGTCCCGCTTCACTTTCAGCCTGGCTTTGAAGCTGGCCAGCGCCATTCGCTCGGCCAGCGTCAATTGCAGTGCGTCGGAAGCCGATGCCACTCGCGCCGGATTGTCTCCAGCTTTCACCTTGCCCACAAATTCGGGGTTCTGCTCGAGATGCAGCGAGCGGATTACGTCGACCGCCAGGCTGTCGGTTTGCAGCACCTGGGATTCGGTCTCCAGATATTCGGCATCGCTCGCCGATGCCGAGTTGCCGTCCAGAGAAAACACTTCGCCGGGCGGATCGATTTCGACACGCGACTTGGCTTCGTAGGTGGGCGTGGTCAGGAACGTGACCGTGGCTACCGTCAACATGACCGCCAATGCGAACGTGGCGGAAAATCTCCAGTGCTTGCGCAGCACTTCGAGGCCCATCAACCAGTCGGAGACGCCGCTCTCGGTGGCAGGCGTGGGGGCTTCCAGACGCGGCGAGGGCTGCTCGGCCAGACGAACGCTGACGTCCACCGGACTTCGTCCGACTTCCTTGCCGGCCTGCTGCATCAATTCAAAATTTCTGCTCACGCTGCCTCCCTGGAATTTGCTGCCTGCGTCCGGACTACGGCCGGACCCCGTAAATCGCCACTCCGGTCGCCGCTTGAATGATGGCTTCCATGCTGCGCCGGGTCGCGCTCTTGGCGGCGCTGTTGGGAACGAAAATGATGTCTTCGGCCTGCAACCGAACGTCAGGAGACTTCGAGGACAGCATGTCCTTCAGTGCGAGCGGAATCTCCTGATTGCCTGCCGGCGTCTTGCGGATCAGTTTCGCCTTGTTTAGATTGGCCGTCGGATTGGTGCCTTCCGCCATGGCAATGGCCTGCAACACAGTGATCGATCCGTTGTCCATGGGAACGCCGCTCGGCTTTGGTACGTCGCCTACGATGTAGACGATGCCTGCCTTCGAGACCAGAACCGTATCCCCGGGGAAAATGTCGACATTGCTGCGCACCGATTCCGCTGTGTCATCCGACAACGAAACGTTGATCGGCGCCGTGGGATTCTCACGATGCGTAATACTTACGACTCTCCCCGCCTTCGGCGTGGTACCGCCCGCGAGCGACAGAACGTCGAACAACGTTCGTGATCCCAGCAGGGGATACACGCCCGGCTTCTGCACTTCCCCTAACACCGAGACGCCTTGCGTGGCGTACTCTTTGGCGAATACCGAAACCTGCGGTTGCGTAAAGAATCCCCCCGACACCAGGTCCTTAGCGATCGTCGCCTGCGCCTGTTCGATCGTCAATCCAGCCACGTGTACTGCGCCAATGAAATTCAAGAAAATATTTCCGTCCGCGCCCACACGCACTTCCTGATCGGAATCGGGAGCTCCCAGCACGCTCACTTTGAGTAAATCACCGGAACCGATCACAGGAACCGTTGGAGGTCTCTCGCGCGAAGTTTTCGTCGCCTCCGTCCCGGCGACGGCGGCGCTTCCGGGCACCTGCGATTGCGTAGTGTTTTCGGACCGTGCGAGCCCAGCCGCTGTCACTGCAAAAACCAACAGCAAGAGGAACTTGGAGCCGAACTTCCGGATTTTGACGAGTTGCTGCATCATGACCTCAGGTCTGGACTGAATCCTACCCTACGAACCTCGGCTGCCCTATGGCCCAACCGTGCTATTAGGATGCGATTTCCGACTCCCGGGGAGAATCCCGTTTCTTCAGCCCCTAGTCGAGCTCGGGATTCCTGCCTTTTTACGCTTATCGCCTTGTTTTCAACCCCTTACCCCCGCTGTAAGTTCCGTTCTCTCAGGTTTTCACCGGCCACATAGCCGGGCGCCGACGCCTGCGGGGGGGTCATGTGATATTGCTCGATCTTGTACAGCAGCGTCCGATAACTGATCTGCAACAACCGGGCCGCCGCCTTGCGGTTCCACCCCACTTGCTCCAGAGCGCAAGCGAGGGCCTGACCCTCCCGTTCCCCCTTCCACCTCCGCACAAGTGACTTCAGGCCTGAGCCGCCGGGTTGGGAGTCCACCGCTTCCTCCCGCAATCCCATGTTGGGGGCCACGCTGCGCTGGCTCAATCCCGAATGCAGTTCCGAGTCGTCCCGAAACACCGCATCACTATCCCCGTCCCGCATTCCCAGACCAAGCTCCGCGTCACCCATCACCAGGTAGCGTTTGACGAATTCTTTCAGTTCTCTGAGATTGCCTGGCCAGGAATGGCGTTGACAGGCGTCCAGCGCGGCCGCGGAAAAAATTCGTGCCGGCAAGCTGTAATGCCGCGCCAGCCGATTCATGAAATGACCCAGCAAAAGTGGGATTTCTTCTTTGCGTTGCCGCAGAGCTGGCACGTGAATGGTGAACGCGCTCAACCGGTAATACAGATCCTCGCGCAATTTGCGGTCTGCAATCGCTTGCTCGATATTGACCTGGGTCGCGGCCAAAATGCGCACGTCCATCTCGACCTGATGTTCCCCGGTCCGGTTCATGAAGTGGCCGTCCCGCAAGGCGTGCAGCAATTTCACCTGCAAGCTCATGGGCATCTCGGTGATCTCATCGAGATACAAAGTACCGCGCTGGCAAAGTTCCAGCTTGCTCGGTTTGCCCCGGCCCGAGGCGCCGCCCAACCCGAATAGCTCGTTTTCCAGCGCTTCTCCGGGCAAGGTCGCACAATTCAACTTGAGGAAGCGAAAGCCGGACCGCACCGAGAGCTTGTGAATAAGGCAGGCCGCCAGATCCTTGCCGCTGCCGTTTTCTCCGAGGATGAAAACCGGAGCGCTGACCTGCGCCAGCAACTCCGCCTGCGCCCGCAGTTTTCGCATGGTCGGACTGGCCGCCACGAAATACATGTCGTCGCCAATTTGCTCGATCTCGTCAGCCTGGATTTCGCTCTCGGGAATCTCGGCGTAAGGAAACAGCGAACGCCGCACCGCGCTCTCCAACTGTCGCGGCTGCAGCGGACGAACCAGAAAATCCTGCGCTCCCAGACGCAGCGCTGCCAGCTTCTGATTGGCGTTCTCTGCACTGGCCAGTACCAATACCGGAAGATCGGGACGTACGCGCCGCAACCAGCGCAGGGCGTGCATTCCGTCGGAGTCACCCGGAATCAGATCGAGAACAATCAGATCCGGTCCCGGGTTGGCATGCACGTGCTCCAGTGCTTCCCAACCGCTGCCCGCAGTGGTCAACTGCCAGCTTTGGTTCTCGCCGTTCAGCCAGGCCAGGTCCAACGCGAACTTGTCCTTGCTCACAAGCAATATTTCTGAAGATTTCATGGTTTGTTTGGGCGAAACTCGATCGGTCGAACCAAGCAACCGCGCAATGCCGCAAATCTGAATCTCACAACGCTTCGACGTCGTATCCCTCAACCCGCACGGCCAACGATCTCTGGATGGCATCGACCGAAATGATCAAGGTCCGATCGCCGTCGCGCGAGAGCAACACGCCTTCCACGCCCTCCAGCGAACCGCCCCGAATGCGCACTCGCTGTCCAGTCTTGAGAAACGGATGATCGGACCAGGGAACTTCTTGCGTCACCACGGTACGCAACGCCTCGATCTGTTCGTCAGGAACCGGAATCATTTCCCCGCGCATGCTGACGATGCGAAACACTCCGTTGGTGCGGTACACCCGCATGCGCTCGTCATTGTTGCCCGCCATCAGCCGCACGAACACATAGCAACTGAATAATGGGGTTACAACTTTTTTCTTGCGGTCGCTCCAGCGACGCACTTCGGTGACCAGCGGAAGAAACGTGGTCAAGCCTTGCTCCTGCAGCCTTGCTGCAATCGCCTTCTCGTTGCGAGCCCGGGTCTGGACCGCGTACCAGTTTGCCGGTTCGTGGTTAACCATCAGATCCGAGCCTGCACCTTCCGAAGTTTGAACACC
>JACXTT010013473.1_pt1 | contig 10764 bp, 7 predicted proteins | sample 9270951 | NCBI WGS metagenome assembly JACXTT01 (sample SAMN15532306, study PRJNA645909) | rock metagenome | isolation source: weathered quartz diorite | place: Puerto Rico | collected 2017-06-21
GCGAGGCTCGCCCGGCGCGGGTGCCGTGTGCGGGGACGGCGGGGCGGACGGCGTCGGCGGCGCAGCTCCGGCCGCGATGATGACGGGAATCTGGAACGCGACCTTGGCCGGCGCCAGACAAACCTGGTCGTTGCAGGCCTGGAAGCCGAGCTCGCCATCGAGCGTGTGCCGTCCCGCGCCGAGCGTCGCAGCCGCGGTCAGTGGCACCTCGACCGACACGGTGCCGTCGTAGACCAGCAATTCGCCGTCCTCGAACGAGAGCTTGACCTTGCGCGGCGCGGGATAGATCGGCGCCGCGGCCGTGATCCCGGACCCGCCGCGCAGCTCGACGCGAGTCGGGATGAGGTAGTCCTGAGCGGGCGGATTGGCGTTGACGTGCCAGCCGCTCGCGATCGTGAGCGTGAGCTTGGCGCGGCCCTCGTGCCCCGGCGCGAGCCGGACCTCGGGCGTGGCGATCCGGACCAGCGAGGCCGGATCGGGCGGCGGCGCGTCGGATCCCTGGGCGCGCGCCGCGGCGGCGTAGGACAGCGCCAGCACCAGCAGCGCGAGAGGACGGAGGGCGGCAAGCGATCTCATCGCGAGGACTCCTTGGCGGTGACGGCCGACGGCGCCTGATCCAGCTCGGCGCCGAACGTCTTCAGATCGGTGGTCGGCAATCGGCAGGCGTAGTCGACGCAGACGAAGGCCGTGGCTCGCCCGTTCAGCGGCTCGAGCGACGCCACGAACGGCGCCAGCTTCGCGAGTCGCTGGCGACGCTCCCCCTGGTCGACCACCAGCAGCAGGTCGTGAGGCATGAAGCGCCGCTCGAAGGCACGGATCATGGCGTGCGCGTCGGCGGCGGCTGGGTCGCCCGCCACGACGACGTGTCGGGGCGCGCCGCGGGCGAGGTCCATCGCCACCAGCATGCGCGGCATCGCGGAGGCGTAGGGCTCGAGGCGGGAGCCGAAGTAGTCGAACGTGCGTTTGGCCTTTTCTTTCCAGTCGCGACGGTCGAGCAGGTTCGCCAGCAGCTCCAGATTCCAGGCCGCGACGGAATTGCCGGCGACCTCCGCGCCGTCATGGCCATCCTTGAGGCGAATCTCGAGCGCCGGATCGGCCGGGCTCTCGTAGAACGCGCCGTGCTGGGGGTCCCAGAAGCGCTCGATCTCGACCTGGGTGACCGCGACCGCCCGCTCCAGCCAGCGCGGGTCGAACGTGGCCTGATAGAGCTCGATCAAACCGTGGGCGTAGTAGGCGTAGTCGTCGAGCTGCCCGGCCTCGGCGGCCTCGCCGTCGCGCCAGCGGCGGTGGAGCCCGCCGTCCGCGGTGCGCAGTCGGTTCCACACGAACTCCGCCGCGCGCGCCGCGCGCGCCGCGTATTCGGGCTGATCGAGCACGCGCGCCCCACGCGCCAGGGCGCCGATCATGAGTCCGTTCCACGCCGTGATGATCTTGTCGTCTCGATGCGGCCGCACCCGCTTGGCGCGCGCGGCCAGGAGCCGCGCCCGCGCCGAGTTCCAGCGCCGCTCCGCCTCTTCGGGCGTGAGACCGAGCTCGCGCGCGACTTCCTCGAGCGGCCGCGCTCGATGCAGGATGGAGGCGCCGTGCTCGAAGTTGCCGGCCGCGGTGACACCGCAGCGCTCCGCCACCAGCCGCGCGTCGCTCGCTCCCAAGACGCGGTCCAGCTCGTCGCGGGTCCAGACGTAGAACTTCCCCTCCTCGCCTTCGCTGTCGGCGTCTTCGGCGGAGTCGAAGCCGCCGTCCGGCGCGGTGAGGTCGCGCGCGACGTATTCGAAGATTTCGCGCGCCGTCGCCGCATCGGCCGGTCGCCCGGCGATCTGGAAGGCGTCGAGGTAGGCGCCCGCGATCAACGCCTGGTCGTAGAGCATCTTCTCGAAGTGCGGGACCAGCCAGACCGAGTCGGTCGAGTAACGGTGGAACCCTCCGCCGATCTGGTCGTGGATGCCACCGTCGCGCATCGCGTCGAGCTGCCCGAGCACCATGGACATCGCGGCCTCGCGCCGCATTGGGTCGCGCGCCGCGACGCGCATCAGGAAATCGAGGTTCACGGTCGAGGGAAACTTGGGCCGCGTGCCGAAGCCGCCGTGGACGGGGTCGTTCGAGGCCGCCAGCTCGCGGAAGGCGCGCTCGGTGAGCGAGTCGAGGGCCACCGCGGGACGATCCGACCGCTCCAGCGCGGCCAGCGCGTCGATCACCTGATCCCCGCTCTTCTCCAGATCGGCGCGCTGCGTCGTCCACGCCTCGTGGATGCGCGGCAGCAGCTCCATGAGCCCGGGGCGCCCCATGGACGCGCGCGGCGGGAAGTAGGTGCCGCCGAAGAAGGGCTTTCGGTCGGGTGTGAGGAAGACGTTGAGCGGCCAGCCGCCGCCGAGGCCCATCGCCTGCATCGCGGTCATGTAGACCCGATCCACGTCGGGCCGCTCCTCCCGATCCACCTTGATCGGCACGAACCAGCGGTTGAGCAGCGCGGCGACCGAGTCGTCCTCGAACGACTCGCGCTCCATGACGTGGCACCAATGGCAGGTCGAATAGCCGATCGAGAGGAAGATCGGGCGGTCCTGCTGCTTCGCGAACCGGAAGGCCTTGTCCCCCCACGGCCGCCAGTCCACCGGGTTCATCGCGTGCTGGAGCAGGTAGGGGCTCTTCTGGCCGATCAGCCGATTGGGCTTGCGTGCGCGCTCATCGGAGGGCGCGACGACGCCCGCCGCCGCCACCAGCCCGGCCCACGGCGCGTTGCGCCGCGCAGAGAGCAGGGCCAGAACGAGGGCGAGCACCGCCAGGCAGGCCAGTCCTGCCCGCGGCATGCGTGGGCCGCGCCGAATGCGATGCGGGCGATCGAATGACACGCGGGAAGGGTAGCAGAGGCCCTCCGCGCGGTGTCACGGGCCGGTCAGTGGCCCCGCGCCGCCAGCCGGCCGACCGCGCGATAGAGAGCCCCCGAGGACAATGCCAGCAACGAGGCCGCCGCCACCTGCAGACCCAGGGTCCCGGTCGCGGTCAGCGCGAGCGACGAGGGGAGCCACGGAGCGTGCAGGTGGAGCAACGTGTGGCCGGCCGTGACCAACGCCGCCCAGCCATGGCTGCTCCACGCCAGTGCCCCGCTGGCCACCAGCGCCAGCGCGGTCACCGGCTCCATCGCGGCGCGGATCCACCACGGCATGGCGGGCGCGGCGGTCGCCAGCGGCGATGGGCCGCGTCCGACTCGCGCCATCACGCGATCGGTGAATCCCACGGGAGCGGCCTCCGGCGCGGCGCGCAACGCACGCTCCAGCGAGCGATCGACGCGCCAGCGCTCGGCGCAGGAGGCGCAGCCCGCCGCGTGCGCCGCGGCCGCGGCCCGCTCCGGGTCGGGCGAGCCTTGGTCGAGCCAGGACACGAACGTGTTGCAGTCCGTCACGGCTCCTCGTCCTTCCATCCGGCGCGCAGCGCCGCCCGCGCCCGGCTAAGGTGAGTCTTCACGGTGTTCTCGGGAATCCCCAAGGTGCGCGCCACGTCCTCGACCGAACGGTCGCCATAGTAGTAGAGCGTCACCACCGCCCGCTGCATCTCCGAAAGATCCGCGATCAGCCGTTCCAGTCGTTCCCCCGCGTCCCCCGCCCCGGCCTCTGCCGCCGTCGCCATCTCCGGCGAGAACTCATGCGCCTCCAGGCGCGCCTCGCGCGCCCGGCGGGCCCTCATCCGCGCCGCGCGATCGAAGGCCAGCCGCAGGACGATGCGGTAGAGCCAGGTCGCGAACGCGGACTCGCCGCGAAACCGCGGCAGCGCCCGCCACGCCCGCACGAAGGCGTCCTGCGCCACTTCTTCGGCGTCGACCGCCGACCGCACGACGCGCAGCGCGAGCCCGTAAGCCCGGTCGCGATGCAGGTCGACCAGCGAGCGCAGGGCGTCCCCGTCCCCGCTCCGCGCCCGCTCGATCCAAGCGGCCTCGAGCTCGGCCGTGGCCGCCGGGGCGGCCCTCGCGTCTTTGGACCGCGCCAAGGGCGCGTCAGGTTTCATCCCCAAAGTGAAACCCGAGCGGGTCGTGGCCCGGTCCAATCCGGCGAATGGAGGGATGGTCCGCCGCGGGCGGCCGCCCCAGACCCGACGCACCGACAGGAGGCGAGCGTGTTGGGACTCCACGCGGAAGATTTCATTCCTTTCCTGGTGTTCTCGATTCCGATCATCGCGATCATCGGCGGCATCACGGCCGGCCTCGTCAAGACGCTGGCACGGCAGCGGCTGGTCGAGCTGGCGCAGCAGGAGCGCATCGCCGCGATCCAGCGTGGCATGGACGTCTCCAAGCTGCCGCCCTTGCCGAGCCTCGGCGTGGACGAGGACGACGTGCTCGGACTCTCCAGCTTCGATCGCGATCGGCGGCGGGCGCAGGGCCTGCTGATCGGCGGCATCGTCGTCACCGCGGTGTCGCTCGGCATGGTGGGGTTCTTCACCATCATCCAGCCCGACAGCAGCACTTGGGCGGTGTCGTTGATCCCGGGGGCGGTGGGCGTGGCGTTGTTGCTGTGCGCCTGGATCGTCCATCCCAGGCACGCGCCGGGCGCGCCGCCGCGTCCCTGACGCGTTAGCCGAGGACCTCGCCCGCGCCGCGCGCGGATCCGACCGAGCGCGCGTCGAGCCATTGCACGCGCCCGCCGTAGAGGTCGCGATCGATCTCGGCCAGCGCCTCGAAGCGGCGCCGGTGACACGTGAGTAGCACCACCTGGTGCGTGGTGGCGAGCTCGATCAGCAGCCGCATGCCGCTGCGCGCCCGCTCGTCGTCGCTGGAGACGAAGACGTCGTCGAGCAGGAGCGGAAGCGGCGTCTGGCCGCGCGACAGGAACTCGCTCACCGCCAGGCGCACCGCGAGATAGAGTTGATCGCGCGCCCCGGTCGAGAGCTGCTGGTCGGCCTTGCCGCGCGCCAGCGTCGGGCCGCCCATCAGCCGCACCGAGAAGTCGAGGTCGTCGCCGAAGCGGATCTGGTCGATGGTGGCGCCCACGACCTGGAGCAGCTCGGCGACGCGGCGATTGAGGAAGTCGGCCCAGCGCTGATGCGTCTCGGCGGCGACTTCGCGGATGGTGGTGATCGCCAGCTCGACCGCTTCCTTGAAGCGCCGCGCGCGACGCTGGGCGCGGCCGATGCGCTCGAGCTGCGCCAGCCGCTCCGGCCGCTCGGCGTGCACCCGGCGTGACACTTCTTCCACTTTGACGCGCAGGTCGGCGCGCCGCTTTTGCGCGTCGTCCTGACGCTCGAGCAGGCGCCGGCGCTCGTCGTCGATCGCGCGCTGGTTGCGCGGCACGCGCACCGGGCTGGCTCCGCCTTCGGCCAGCGCCACCTGGCTCTCCAGCTCGGCGCGGCGCGCGTCGGAGAGACGGCGCCGCTCGGCGCTCGGGATCAGCTCCTGAGTCAGCACCTCGAGCCGCTGCCGCGCCTGGCCCTTTTCCGACAGCTCGCGCAGATGATCCAGCCACGCGCGCGACGGATCGTAGGTGAGCCCAGCCGACTGTAAGATGCGCAGGGCGCGCTCCTTGAGACCCGCGGCCGCGGCTTCGTCGACGCGCTTCTGCTCGTCGATCCAACCCCAGTTGCGGTCGAGCGCGGCCAGCTTCTGGCGCACGCCTTCGAGCTGGCGCAGGAGCCCGGCCACCTTCTCGAGGTTGTCTGGCTCGGGAGTCGAGACCGCGAATCGCCCGAGCAGCGCGCGGGCTTCGTCGGCCGCCAGCTGGCGCCGCGAATCGAGCGCGACCAGCTGCCGCTGGGCCTGAACCGTGGGGGCGCTTTCGTCGCGCAGGCGCGCCAGCTCGTTCCACTCGCGCAGCAGCTCGATGTGATCGCGGTAGCCGTAATCGCGTGACAAAGTCTCGAGCGCCGTCTCGGTCTCGGCGCGCTGCTGGCGCAGCTGGTTCAACGTGCGCTGCGACTCGGCCAGGCGCCGCAGCGCCTCCTCGCGCTCGTCGCCGCGCAGGTTGCGGCCGCCGGCCAGCATCACCACGCCGGCGGTCAGCATGCCGGCGCCCACCGCGAAGAACGTGGTGGAGAGCCAGGGCAAGCCGTGAAGCGAAGCCACCACGGTGCCGGCGACCAGGATCGAGATGCCGGTCGCGAGCAGGAACCAGCCGGGGAGAGTGCGGCGGCCGCGCTGCTCGTCGATGTCGCGTAGCGTCTCACTGCTGCTCGTGCGCTGGTCCTCGAGCGTGGCGGTTTCAGTGTGGTGGGCGAGCGTCAGCTCGGATTGGCGGCGCAGCAGGGCGTGGTCCGGTTCGCTCAAACGCCCGAGGCGATGGTCGAGCCACTGCAGCCGTTGGGGATCGTGCCCTTCGCCGGCCAGCGACTCGCGCAGCTGGAAGATGTCGTCGCGCAGCCGGGACTCCTCCTCGCCGATGCGGCGCAGCTCCGCGGCCAGGCTCACGCAGCGGTCCGCTTCGGCCAGGCCACCCGATTCGAAGGTCTTGAGGCTGGCGCGCTCGAGCTCCAGCTCCGCGCGCTGGCGCGAGGTTTCGTCTTTGCGCCGCTCTTCGAGCGCGGTCACGTTGCGCTGCGCTTCTTCGAGCCGCGCTACCGTATCGCGCAACTGGCTCTCGGCGTCGGCCGGCATGTGGCGCACCGCGGTCAGGGCCTCGGCCTCGCGGCGCAGCTCGGCGAGCTCCTCGTCGCGACGGTGGTCTTCCTCGAGCTGGCGCTGGGCGTCGGCGGCCAGGACGCCGCGCCACTCGGCGTCCAGCCCGGCCAGCGCCTCGCGCGTCTCGCGCTCGATCTCGGCCAGATCGGCGAGCTCGGCCAGCGGCCCCGCGTTCTGCTCCAGGTCGTGGGCCAGCTCCTGGAGCTCGGTCTCGAGCAGCTGGCGCTTGGCCTCCAGCCGCTGCAGGGCGTTGTCGACGGTGCCGGTGAATTCGAGCTCGGCACAGTCGTAGCGCTTGAGCGCCGCCTCGAGCGTCCGGATCGCTTCACTGGCGCGGGTATCGCCGACGCGCGAATCCGCCACCGCCTCGAGACGCGCGCGCAGCGTGGGGGTGCGGCGCTCCTTCTCGTCGCCCGGCACGACCTGGCCGAGGTCGCCCTGGCGCACCATCGCGCAGCGCTCGAACTCGTCGGCGTCGAGCTCGAGCAGGCGCTTGCCCACGGGATAGTCGTCGCGGCCGTCGCGGAACTCCGCGGTCACGTCCTGGCCGCGGCCGCTCCACACCGAGACGGTGCCGCGATCGAAGTCGCGGGCGATGGTGTAGCGCTCGCCGTCGACCTCGAGCTCCAGCTCGACCCGATAGGCCCCGCCGTCCCAAGGCTTCCAGCGCTCGAGCGGCGTGAGTGGACGATGGCTGCGACGATCGCGGTCGAGGCCATAGAGGGCCGCGGCGACGGCGGCCAGCAGCGTCGACTTGCCGCGCTCGTTGTCGTCGAGGATCACGGTCACGCGGTCGGGGTCGAAGTGGATCTCGCCACGCAGCGCGCCGAAGCCGTCGGCCTTGAGCCGATGGAGCTTCACGACTCGAGGTCCTCGTGGACCGGAATGACTTCCTTGAGCTGGAAGGCGTCGAGGCCGTGGTAGAGGGCGCGCTCGATGCGCGCCTTCTCCTCGGGATCGCGGGCCGCGTCGAGACGCTGCAGCAGGGCCCGGGCGAAGCGCTCGTCGGTGGTGCCGGAGGTGGATTCGCGATAGCGGTCGAGCGGATAGTCGGGGCGCAGCGCGCGGCGATCGATGCGCAGGTGGAAGAGCCGCGCCACCAGGTCGCGCGACGGCTCGTAGCGCACGTCGCGCGCCAGCCGACCGGCGAGTCGCACCGTCACGACGTCGTCCCCGCCTGCCGCCACGTCGTCGAGCGCGCGCTCGATCTTGCGGTCGACGCGCTCGGCGCTGGGGCACCCGGTCACGTCGACCGCCAGCTCGTGGACGCGCCGCGTGTCGAGCGGGATGAACTCGGTCTCGACGAACGGCTGGCGGTGGCCGTGCTCGATCCTCACTTCCAATGCGCCATGAGCGCCGACCTCGGTGGCGTCGAGCGCGACCGCGGACCCGGCGTAGGCCAGCCGCACCCCGGCCACCGGGCCTTGCGGGGCGGCGAGGCGGCTCGCCGCGTGGTAGTGGCCGGCCGCGAGGTAGGTGAACGGCGACGCCAGCGCCTCGTCGTCGGAGAACGGCGCGAGCGTGGTCTGCCCGGGCGGCAGGTGCCCTTCGCGCGAGCCGTGGAAGACCGCGACGTGGACGCCTTTCGATTCGCCGCTCGCGACGTCTCGCACCCAGTCACCCGCCAGCGGCCGCTCTCCGGCGTCGACCTTCGACACGTAGCAGCGCCCCCAGATTCGCACCTCGTCCGTGAGCGGCTTGGAGGTCCAACGCGAATCCTGGAAGACGTGGACGTGCGCGGGCCACTGGCGGCCGCGCGCCTTGAGCAGACGCGGGTTCCAATAGAGGCTGTGCGGCGAGCACGGGTCGTGGTTGCCGGGGGCAATGAACACCGGCGGGCAACCGGGGATGTCGAAGGCCTCGACCGCGAAGGCCAGCGTGTCGGCCTCGACGCCTTCGACGTCGAAGAGATCGCCCGGGATCAGCACCGCGTGGACGCCGCGCTCGATGGCTTCGCGAATCGCGCGCTCGAGGGCCTCGCGCTGGTCGCGGCGGCGGAGATCGCGGCGATCGGCGGGGAGCCAACCGAAAGGCCGACCCAGGTGAAGGTCGGAGACCTGCAGAAGCCGCACCAGGCCCATGGCGGTCGGAACCCCTCCGTGCGCTCGTCTCGCGGCCACGTCCTTCGTGGCTGGACCTGCTCCGATCGAGAGACCGCCGCAACATAGCAGGAAGGTCGGACCGCGACAACGGATGGCGGCGTGCGCGGCGTGGGGTAGCATGCCGGCGTCACGACCCGCCCATCGCATGGATCTCGAACCTTCGGCAGTCACTGCCCAGAAGCCGTCTGCGCCCGCGCCCTGGAACGCGCGCGCAGCGTGGATGTTCGTGATCATCCTCTCGGTCCTGACCGCAATCGGCCTCGGCAGCCGAATCTATCGCCCTCCCGCGCCGAGCGGACTGCCCGACGACCCCGGCGTGAGCGCCGCGCGGGCACTGCTCCCGGGCGGGATCGAGGTCGACGCCGACGGTCTCGCCTTCGCGACGTCGCTGGGCGAATCGCTCACGGCACGCGCCTTCGATCCCACCCGCGACGCGCGCTTGACGCAGGCCGCGTTCCGGCTCGAGCAGGCTCGCGCGCGTCATCGTTTCGACCCGCGCTACGACTGCCTGCTCGGGCATCTCGCCCTGGCCGGCGACCGGCTCGAGAACGCGGAGCGGCGCTATCGGGCCGCGCTCGCACTGGCGCCCCGCTACGGCGAGGCGCGTCTGGGCCTGGGCGTGACGCTGGCACGACAAGCCGAAGTGGCGGCGGACGTGGGCTCGGCGCGGGCTGCGCGTTTGGAGGCGATCGCGCAGTTCGCGGCGGTAGAGGAGAACGACCGCTTCCATCCGGAGGCGTGGGCGAACCGGATCACGCTGTTGCGTCGAGTGGGCCGAGTCGAGGAGGCGCGGCGGCTGGTCCAGCAGGCGGAGCGCGGGGCGTTTCGGCTGCGCTCCGGATCATGATGACCCCTTCTAGAGCTTGCGGAGCTCGGCCTGCGCCACGTCGCCGCCGGGAATGCGGCGGCGCAAGGTCTGCAACAAGACGGCGACCTGGGGGTCGTCCCGTTCGGTGATGCGCCCCAGCGCCACGTAGCGCTCTAGAGCCCGCACCGCCTCGAGATCGCGGTGCTGCACCGCCTCGACCATGCCCCAGCGCCGCCAGCTCGAGGCCTCTTCGGGCGCCAACACCCGCGCCGCATAGGCCTCGATGGCACCCAGATTGATCGCGCCGGTGGCGAGCAGCAGGTCGGCCATCAGCGCGTGCGCTCCCGGATCCAAGCCATATCGAGCGACGGCGTGCGACATGCGCTCGATCGCGGCGGCGGTGTCGCGGCGGGCCACCTCGTCCAGCGCGGCGGCGATGTCGGGCGTCGGCCCAGGCAGCGCTCCCATGTGCGCCCGTTCGAGCCACGGCCGCGCCGCTTCCGGACCGGACAGTCCGGCATCGAGCCAGGCCAGCCGGTAGGCGGTCTCGAGCGTGGGACGATGCCGCCAAGCGAGCGTGAGCAGACCCTGGGCGGGCCGCGGCGCCTCGTCGAAGATCAGGCTCAGGCCGATGCGCTCGAGCGAGTCGGAGCCCGTGATCTCGACCAGGGTGTCGCGCCGGTAGTTGAAGAACACGAGCGGCCCGCGCTCGGCGTGCATCAGCTCGAAGCTCGTGAAGTAGTAGGAGCGCAGGCTGCTGTCGCGATAGGCCCAGCGCACGAGCGGGCCGTCGCCGGCTTGAAAGGCGATCGAGTGCGGCAGGCCGGAGAAGTAGAGCGTGCTGCTCCTGGGCAGCGTGGGCCGCAGCTGGATCAGCTGGGCCAGGATGCGGTCGGTCAGGGTCATGCCGCGCAGGAAATAGCGGCGGTTGAGATGCGACTCGGTCGACCACACGTCGCGCGCGATCGCGAATTCGGGCAGGCGACGCGCGTTTTCGGACGCGGTGCCCACGAGCAGCGCGGGGAGCAGAGCGGCCCAGGGCGGGAGCATCGCCACCACGCCACCCACCAGCAGCGCCACGCCGCACAGGGAGAACAGGTAGTAGTAGGCGCTCCACAGCTGCGCCACCGCGGCGACCGGAATCGCGCCCAGCAGCGCCCAGGCCGCGCCCACCCTCATCGCCTCGGCGAGACGCCCCCGCGCGCCACCGGCGCTCGCGGCCGCCACGACCTTGGAACCTGGGGCCGCGCGCCGGCGGC
>JACXTT010013474.1_pt1 | contig 10764 bp, 6 predicted proteins | sample 9270951 | NCBI WGS metagenome assembly JACXTT01 (sample SAMN15532306, study PRJNA645909) | rock metagenome | isolation source: weathered quartz diorite | place: Puerto Rico | collected 2017-06-21
CACGCTGCCGCCCGATCCCGAGTCGTACCTCTGGCTCTGTCCGAACTGCGGCACGCGGCTCGCGAAGCGACAGTGCAAGGCACGCTGCGCGCGCTGCGCCTTCTTCACCGACTGCTCCGACACGGGCGTCTGACTCGTGAGCGACGAGCTCAGCCGGCGCGTGATCTTCCACGGCGCGATCGTCGTGCTGCTCGGACTCGCGGCGGGCTTCCCGTTCGCATTCGTCATCCTCGGGAGCATGAACGGCGACGTGCGTGCGTGGCGCATGGCGCACCTGGAGGGGGTGCTGAACGGGCTCGTGATGTTCGTGATCGCGGGCATCGGCTCCAAGCTGACGCTGTCCCGCAGCCAGCAGTCGCTGCTGGTCTGGTGTCTCATCGTCACCGGCTATTTCAACGTCGTGGCCTCCATCCTGGGAGCCAGCACAGGCGTCCGCGGGCTCGAAGCCGGCGGCTCGGTGGCGAATACGATCGTGTACCTGCTGTTCGTCGTCGCGGTCGTCACCGTCACGACGGCGATGGTGCTGCTCGCCCTGGGCACGCGGCGCTCCCTCGCCCCGCGCTGACGGCCCCCTGCTCGACGCCAATCGCGCCGGTCGTCATTATGGAAGGCCTATGCGTTGTCCGAGCTGCCAAGAGGAGAACCGGGCGGGCGCTCGGTTCTGCGACGCGTGCGGCACGCCGCTCGCGGCCGCGCCGCCGCCGCGCACGACGGCCACGCCACGGCTCGTCGAGCCGCGTGCCTACACGCCCGCGCATCTCGCCGACCGCATTCTCACCTCGCGGAGCGCGCTGGTCGGCGAGCGCAAGCAGGTCACCGTCCTCTTCGCCGACGTGCAGGAGTCGATGGTGCTGGCCGAGCAGGTCGACCCGGAAGCCTGGCACGGCATCCTCGACGGCTTCTTCACGATCCTCCTCCAGGGCGTCCATCGCTTCGAAGGCACCGTCAACCAGTTCACCGGCGACGGCGTCATGGCGCTGTTCGGTGCGCCGCTCGCACACGAGGACCACGCGGCACGCGCGTGCTACGCCGCGCTGGCGCTCGCCGACCAGCTCTCCGCCTACGCCGCCGAGCTGCGCCGCACGCGCGGGCTCAACTTCGCCGTCCGCATGGGCATCAACTCCGGCGAGGTGGTCGTCGGCGCCATCGGCGACGATCTCCGCATGGACTACACCGCGCAGGGGCACACGGTCGGGCTCGCCGCACGCATGGAGCAGCTCGCGGAGCCCGGGAAGATCTACGTGACCGAGCACACCGCGGCGCTGGTGCGGGGCTACTTCCAGCTCACCGACCTGGGCGAGTTCGACGTGAAGGGTGTGCGGGAACCGCTCAAGGTCTTCGCGCTCGACGACGTCGGCCCGCTCCGCACCCGCCTGGAAGTCTCGCGCAGCCGGGGGCTCAGCCGGTTCGTCGGCCGGACCGAGGAGACGGCCGTGCTCGAGGCCGCGCTCGCGCGCGCGACCGGCGGCGAGGCCATGGTGGTGGCGATCGTCGGCGAGCCGGGGGTCGGGAAGAGCCGGCTGTGCTGGGAGTTCGTCGAGCGGAGCCGGACGCGCGGCATCGCGGTCGCCCAGGCGCACGCCGTCGCGTACGGGCAGATGGTCCCGTTCCAGCCCGTCCTCGAGCTGATGCGGAGTTTCTTCGGCATCAGCGAGAAGGACGACGACCGCGAGGCGCGCCGGAAGATCGCCGGCACCCTCGTGCTGCTCGAGGAGTCGCTCAAGGAGACGCTGCCCGGCGTCGTCGAGCTGATGCGACGGATCACGGGGGGACCGGGCGGCCCCGACCAGGCGTTCCGCGACGCGTTGCCGCTGGTGTTCGAATTCCTGGGGGTGCCCGATCCGGAGCGGCCGGCGCCGCGCATGGATCCCGAAGCGCGCCGCCGCCAGCTCTTCACCGTGATGAAGCGGCTGGCGCACGCCCGCACGCGGAAGAAGCCGGCGATCGTGCTGCTGGAAGACCTCCATTGGCTCGACGGCGGCAGCGAGTCGTTCCTGTCGCACCTCGTCGACGCGATGCCCGGGAGCCGGCTGCTGCTGATCGTCAACTTCCGGTCCGAGTACCAGTCCGCGTGGCTCGCGAAGCCGTACGTGCAGACGGTCCCGCTGCACCCGCTCGGCACGGCGGCCAGCGCCGAGCTGCTGGGCGCGCTGCTCGGCGACCACCCCTCGCTCGACGATCTCGCCGACCGCATCCGCGCGCGCACCGGCGGCAATCCGTTCTTCATCGAGGAGGTCGTGCTCGGGCTCGTCGAGGCCGGGAGCCTCGAGGGCGATCGCGGCGGCTACCGCCTCGGGCGTCCGATCGACACGGTCGCGATCCCGCCCACCGTCCAGGCGGTGCTGGCGGCGCGCATCGATCGCCTCGGCGAGCGCGACAAAGGCGTGCTCCAGACGGCGGCGGTGATCGGGAAGAAGTTCGCCGAGCCCGTGCTGGCGCGCATCGCGGGGCTCGAAGCCGAGGAGCTGGCGGCCGCGCTGCGCGCGCTGATCGACGGCGACTTCATCTACGAGGAGGCGCCCTACCCGGAGGCCGAGTACGCCTTCAAGCACCGCCTCACGCAGGAGGTGGCGTACGCGTCGCAGCTCGCCGAGCGGCGCGCCACCGTCCACGCCGCGGCGGCGGGCGCGATCGCGGCCCAGTACCCGGGGCGCCTGAACGAGCGTGCCGCCGTGCTCGCGCGGCACTGGGAAGGCGCGGGCGATCCGCTCGAGGCGTCGCGCTGGCGCCGGCGCGCGGCGGAGTGGGCCGGCAGCGCCGATCCCGAGGAGGCACGCCGGCACTGGGAGAAGGTGCGCACGCACCTCGAGGACGTCCCGGAGTCGCCCGAGACGCTCGAGATCGGCGGCGCCGCCTGCATCGCGATGCTGAACCTCGGCTGGCGCCTCGGCACCTCGGCCGACGACGCTACCGCGCTCTTCGTCGAGGGGAGCGCGCTCGCCAAGAAGGCGGGCTCGGTGCGGACGCTGGCGCTGCTGCACGTCGCCTACGGGTCGGTGCGCGGCGCGGCGGGGTCGGTCGAGTCCGGGCACCGGCTCACGGTCGAAGCGGCGCGCATGGCCGCCGAGACCGACGACGCCGCACTCAAGCTCGCGATGCACGCCCGCCTCGCGCTCGCACACTTCCACGTCGGACGGCTCGCCGAGTCGCTCGGCACGATCGAAGCCGGCCTCGCCGAGTCGGGCGAGGACGTGCGGCTCGGCGTCGAGCTCCTGGGCTACAGCCCGTTCACGACCCTCGTGCGCCTCCACGGGCAGGTGCTCGGCGAGATCGCGCGGCTCGACGAGGCGGCGGGCGAGGTCGAGCGCGCGATGGCGCTCGCGCGCGCCCACGACGAGGTCGAAGGGCTCGCATGGGCGCACATGAACGCGGTGCGCGTCGCGCTCTACCGCGGCGACGGCGACGGCGCGATCGCGCACGCGCGCCACATGGTCGAGATCGCCGAGCGTCTCGACACACCCTACATCCGCACCCAGGCCTACATGGTGCTGGGACAGGCGCACGTGCTGCGCGAGGAATGGGAGGACGGGGCCGGCCGGCTCGAAGACGGGCTCGCGCTCGCGCGCGAGCAACGGACCGGGCTCCAGCTGGAGCCGCTCTTCCTCGCGAGCCTCGCCGAAGCCAAGCTCGGCCAGGGCCGCCACCTCGTGGCGCGCACGCTCGCCGACGAAGGGGTCGCGGTCGCACGCGAGCACGGCACCCGGCTCTGGGAGGCCCTCGCCCAGCTCTCGGTCGCCCGCGTGGCGGTCGGCGTCGCCGATCCCGGCTTCCAGGCGACGGCCGAGAGCGCGCTCGATCAGGCGACGCGGCTCGTCGCCGAGATCGGCGCGCGGAGCCAGGAGCCGTTCTTGAAAGCGGAGCAGGCGCGCCTCGCACGGCTGGACGGCGACCACGACGGCGCGCGGCAGGCGCTCCGCGAGGCGCGCCGGCAATTCTCCACGATGGGCGCGACGGGACACGTCGCGCGGCTGGCGCGGACCGCCTCCTAGCGGCCGCGGCGGAACTTCCGCCGGTACGTGAGGTAGTTCGCGCACACGGTCGCACCGAGCTTCTCGGCCGTGCGCCGCGACGGCCAGTTGTGGTCGAGGACGAGCGTGTAGCTGAGGTGCGTCGCGCCGCGCCGGACCAGCTCCAGATACGCGAACGCCGCCATGCCGACGTTGACACCGCGCCCGCGTGCCGCTTCGCGGACGCCGATGCCGAGCACGTTGAGCTTCTCGTCGCCGCCGAGCGTGCGGCCGGGGTCGAGCGACGCCAGCATCGTGGTCTCCGGCACGACCCAGAGCGCGCCCAGCGGCTCGCCGTTCCGGTACGCGATGACCGAGGTGTCGAACATGCCGGCCATCCCGAAGGCCTGCATGACGTGCACCATCTCCGCCTCCGAGAACGGCGTGTAGCCCCAGTGGGACTTGAACGTGTCGTTCCAGAGCGCGGTGAACTCGCGCGCGCGCTCCGCCTCTGGGACGTCGCGCAGGGGGACGATCTCGAAGCCGCCGCGCTGCACCGCCTCGAGCGCGCTGGTCCAGCGCTCGACGAGCTCGGGCGTGACGGTGATCTTGTAGTCGACCCAGCCCTGCTCGGTTTCGAAGCCGGCGTCCTTCAGCAGCGCCTGGTAGTAGCTCGGGTTCTGGCGGAGCCAGACCGGCGGCAGCGTCTCGTGGGCGTCGACGGCGAACGGGAACTCGAGGATGCCCGAGCCGGCACGCGCGTCGACCGCGCCCTGGGTGACGAGCCACTCGCAGGCGGCGTCCATCACCGCACGCGTCGCCTCGCGAGCGTCGGGCAGCGCCTCGTACATGACGACGTGCCCGAGCTTCTCGTTCCAGTGCCGCTGGTAGCGACGGTCGACGACCGCGACCGCGCGCGCCACGAGCTTCCCGCGCTCGCGCGCCGCGAACGGACGGAACGTCCGATCCTCGCAGAACGGGCTGTCGCCGAGCAGCATCGGGAGCTGGAACGGGACCACCGCTCCCCAACGCGCGGTGCGCGCCGACCGATAGACCTCGTCGTGGAAGAGGATGAACGCGGTGAGCGCCTCGGCGCCCTCCGGCGTGTCGACGGCGATCGCCATTGCGCCTTATGGGGCGGGGGCGCGTGGTGGGTCAAGCTCGATCCGGGACGCCGGGGCGCGGGAGTGCCCTCGCGGAGCCGACAAGATGCGCGGCCCTGTCTTGCGAACCGGATATGCAACGATGCGGTTGGCCGCGCGCTCGGCTCCGCGAGGGCACTCCCGCGCTCCGGCACTGCCGTCGCGAGCCTTGATCGCCGGCTTTTCCATGCGACGTGGGTCCGGTAGAGAGGCGCGCCATGCTCACGCCGTTCCGGGTCCTGGATCTGACTGACGAGCGCGGGCTGATCTGCGGGCAGATGCTCGCCGACCTCGGCGCCGACGTGATTCACGTCGAGCCTCCGGGCGGCTCGCCCGCGCGACGGCTCGGGCCGTTCGCGGGCGACGTCGTGCATCCCGACCGCTCGCTCACGTGGTGGGCGTACGCGCGGAACACGCGGAGCGTCGTCCTGGACCTCGACGCGGAGCGCGACGCCTTCCTCCGGCTCGTCCGCTCGGCGCACTTCCTGATCGAATCCGATGCGCCGGGCACGCTGGCGCGCCGCGGGCTCGGGTACGCCGAGCTGGCCGCCATGAACCCGGCGCTGATCTATGTCTCGATCACCGCGTTCGGGCAGGACGGTCCGAAGGCGGGCTGGGCCGACAGCGACCTCGTCGTGCTGGCCTCCGGCGGGCCGCTGGTGCTGACCGGCGACGACGACCGCGCGCCGGTCCGACTGCCCGTGCCGCAGGCGTTTCTCCACGCCGGCGCCGACGCGGCGGTCGCTGCGCTGATCGCGCACCACGAGCGCCGTCGCTCGGGACGCGGCCAGCACGTCGACGTGTCGGCGCAACAGTCGGTGGCGCTCGCGACGCAGTCGTACATCCTGGCGCATCACTTCGGCGCCCCGGAGGTGCGACGGCTGGCGGGCGGGCTCAAGTCGGGTCCGATCATCGCCCGCCTGCTCTTCCCGGCGCGCGACGGGCACGTCGCGATCACGTTCCTGTTCGGTTCCGCGATCGGACCGTTCTCGCGCCGGCTGATGGAGTGGATCCACGAGGAAGGGGGCTGCGACGCCGCGACCCGCGACAAGGACTGGCTCGCCTACACGCAGCGACTGCTCGCGGGCGAGGAGCCGTTCGCGGAGTTCGAGCGCGTGAAGCAGGTCGTCGAGAACTTCACGCGCGCCCGCACCAAGGCCGAGCTGCTCGACGCCGCGCTCTGCCGCGGCCTGCTGATCGCGCCGGTCTCGACGATAGCCGAGGTGCTGCACAGCCCGCAGCTCGCGGCGCGCGACTACTGGCGCACGCTCACGCATCCGGAGCTGGGACGCGACGTCACCTACCCGGGCCCGTTCGCGAAGTTCGGCCGCACGCCTGTCGCGTACCGGCGCCGCCCGCCGCTGCTCGGCGAGCACACCGCCGAGGTCCTGGCCGAACCGGACCAGGACGTCACGCTCCCGGGCCCGCGCGCCGACGACGGTCCGGCGCTGGCCGGCGTCAACGTGCTCGACTTCACCTGGGTGATGGCCGGACCGGCGACGACCCGCATCCTCGCCGACTACGGCGCCACGGTCGTGCGCGTGGAGTCGACGACGAAGATCGACACCGCACGGACACTCGCTCCATTCCGCCACGGCCGCCCCGGCGCAGAACGCTCGGGCTGCTTCCAGAACCTGAATGCCGGGAAGCGCATGCTGACGCTCGATCTCGGCCGTCCCGACGGACGCGACGTGGTGCGCGATCTCGTCCGCTGGGCCGACGTCGTGACGGAGTCGTTCTCGGTCGGCGTGCTCCGGCGCCTCGGGCTCGACTACGAGGCGCTGCGCGCGGTGAAACCCGACCTCGTGATGCTGAGCACGTGTCTCATGGGGCAGACCGGCCCGCTCGCGGGGCTCGCGGGCTACGGCAACCTCGCCGCGGCGATCTCCGGCTTCTCGAACCTCGGCGGCTGGCCCGACCGTCCGCCCGCGGGGCCGTTCAGCGCCTACACCGACTACGTCTCGCCCCGCTTCATGGCCGTCGCGATCCTGGCGGCGCTCGAGCATCGACGTCGGACCGGCGAGGGACAGTACGTCGACCTGTCGCAGGGCGAGGCGTCGCTGCACTTCCTGGGTCCTGCGCTGCTCGACCACGGCGTCAACGCGCGCGTCTGGGGACGGTCGGGGAATCGCGACCCGGAGATGGCGCCGCACGGCGTGTATCCCGGCGCGGGCGACGACCGCTGGGTCGCGATCGCGATCCGCAGCGACGGGGAATGGCGCGCGCTCGCCACGCTGATTGGTCGGCCCGACCTCGCGCGCGATCCTGCACTCGCGAGCGCCGCCGGCCGGCGCGCGCAGCACGATGCGCTCGACGCCGCCGTCGCCGCCTGGACGGCGACGCTCGACATGCACGAGGTCGAGGCCCGCTGCCAGGCGCGCGGCATCGCGGCCGCTGCCGTGCAGAACAGCATCGACCTGTGTCGCGATCCGCAGCTGCTCCATCGCGGCCACTTCGTGCGGTTCGAGGATCCGGAGCTGGGCGCGACCATGCTCGAGGGGACGCGGTTCCACCTCTCGCGCACGCCGGCCCGGATCGGCGGCACCGTCCCGACCTACGGGCGCGACAACCTGCACGTGCTCTCGACCGTGCTGGGCTACGACGAGGCCCGCATCACCACGCTCGTCGCGGCCGGCGTGCTCGAATAGGGGCGTCCCTGGTCGACCTGGCGATGATGACGGCCGAAGGCCTGGGCAGGCGGCTCGCACCCGAGCTGTCGCTGACGGACGCGGCACTGCCCCCCCCAATCTCGTCGAGGCGCTCGGGCTGCGGGCGTCTTGACGCCCGCAGGTGCCGGAGCTGGCGCGCCAGGTCTCCGGAAGGATGAAGCGGTTCATTCCGCTCGCTTGACGATTTCGCGGAGGCCGGCGTATGGAAGGCCACCTCGCGCCTCGCATGGTACGCACCCTGGGCATCGCGCTCGCGACCGTGCTCCTCGGCGTCGGCCCGACGTGGGCCGCGCATCTGCACGCGGGGTGGAAGCTCAAGACGCCGCCCATCGTCGTGCGGCCCCACGGCGACGCGGATCAGTGGACGGTGGTCCGCGTTCCGTCCGACGAACCGATCGACATCACGGGGATGGACACCGAGAACCGGGGCGTCGGCGGGGGATTCGGCAGCCACCACCTTCGCGTGTACGCGGCGCGGCCGAACGCGAATTTCGCGAGCCTGAGCCGCTACCAGCACCACTGGCTCCCGACCTTCAGCCAGCTCGAGTACATGGACCTGGTCGGCGGCTCACAGACCATCCGCAAGCACCAGGTCGCAGCCCAGGGTCTGGCGCTCCACCTGCCGGTCGCGTCCTACCCGGGCCGAAAGCGCACGTACGTGTGGCTCGCCATCAACTCGCACTGGGTGAACGGCACCGACACGGAGCACAAGGGTCGCCTGAAGGTCACGCTGCTCCCGGCGGCGAAGCCGGTCCGGCGCTACCTGAAGGCCATCTTCGAGGGGAGCGCAAACGCCGGCCTCTCGGTCCCGCAGCACACCATCCGCTCCACCGAGGATTCGACGCGCGAGCTGAACGAGAAGATCGCCAACCTGGGCCTCCCGCTGACGATCTACGACGCGTGGGGCCCGAGCGTGTTCAGCGCGGGCGCGCTCGCCGTCGGGTCGGGCGCGCTGCCGCCACCCGCGGGTCCGGCCTGCGTGACGCTGCTCACCGCGCACATGCACCTCCGCGGGAAGCTCTTCGCCGTCGACTTCATCGACACCGACGATCAGGTCAAGAACGGGGAGCCGACGGCCGCCAACGAGAACCCGTACGAGCCCGGCCGTCACCATCTCTTCGTCTCGCGCAACTATGAGGATCCGGCCGAGATGCAGTTCGATCCGGCGCGGTACGTCGTCGTCGGGCAGCGGTTCCACTACGCCTGCTGGCACGACAACGGCGTCGACGCGCCGCCCAAGCTGACCTGCGAGGACATTCCGGGCGTCGTGCCCGGCGTGTCCATCGGCGACGGCTTCATCTCCGGGGTCGGCGGCAGCTCGGGCTTCGCGTGCCACCAGGAAGGCGCGAACGGCACCGAGTGCCCGACGGCGTGGGGGCTCACCGGTCAGTGCGTGCGCGCGAACCTGGTCTTCGGTCCGCTCGGCGACGACGACATGTGCATCCTGCCCGGCGCCTACTACGACCCGAACCCCGACGCGCCGGCCGGGCACGAGTGCGATCTGTCGCTGATGCCGCCGCTCTCTTGACCCGACGCGCGGCGCAGGAGCGGCGCGGGTGGCGCCATCCACTGCCGACGCGCTAGGGTCGCGCCATGAGCGACCGCACCTACGAGACCACCGGCGCGTTCCGCGAGCTGATCGACCTGATCCGCGACTCCGACCGGCAGTTCCTCACCGGCACGCGCGCCATCGGCGACGAAGCGTCGGTGCTCGAGGGCTACCGCTGGCTGACCGAGGTGCTGTCGGTGGCGCTCGACTGCTACCTGTGGGCCGACGCCGACCGGCCGTCGATCATCCCGATCGTCGGGCCGACGCGGAAGTTCGGCGGCGACAACGCCGACGCGTACTACCACTTCGCGCCGCTCGATCCGCGGCGCACGTACCGGATCCGCGGAACCCGCGGCGACGCGGTCTACGTCTCGATCACGGTCTACGGTGGGCCGACCGACGGTCGCTGGTCGAACAGAATCGTCGGCACGATGAACGACCGGCACATGCAGGTCGCGGCCGACGGCACGTTCGAGGTGCTGCTCGGGCCCGGGGAGCGCCCCGGGAACTTCCTCAAGCTCGACCCGGACACGGTGTGCCTGGTGACGCGCGACTACCTCGTCGATCCGGTGCGGGGCCGGAAGGTATCGTGGCAGATCGAGGCCGTCGACCCGGCGCCGCCGCCGCGCGTGAGCGACGCCGACGTCGCCGCGCGCTTCCGCGCCGCCGCCACGTTCATCCGCGAGCTGCAGAACTTCTGTCCGATGCCGTTCGATCCGTCGAAGCTGAACGAGATCGAGGAGCCCTACCCGGTGCCGCAGGTGACCTACGGCTGGGCCGCCGCCGACGCGGCGTACGCGATGGGCACCTTCGACCTCGCCGACGACCAGGCGCTGGTGATCGAGGGCGCGTCGCCGCCGTGCGTCTTCTGGAACCTGTGCCTCTGGAATCCGTTCCTGCAGACCTACGACTACCGCTACGAGCGCGTCACCATCAACGGCGGCCAGGTGAAGTACGAGCAGGACGGCTCATGGCGGATCGTCGTCGCGGCGCGCGATCCCGGTGTCCCCAACTGGGTCTCGACGGCGGGGCATCGGCGCGGGCGGATCTGGTTCCGCTGGTTCCTTCCGGAGGCGCACCCGACGCGGCCGACGTCGCGCGTCGTCCCGCTCGCCGAGCTGCGGCGCTAGTCACTCGTCGGGAACGTCGAAGCGCTCCTGGTAGAAGCGGAGCGCGCGCCGGCGCTCGGCGGGGTCCAAGCCGAAGTCCTGAAGGCGATACTCTATGCGTCCGAGCTTGCCCCGCGGGTTCGCGTCCATGAACATGCGCGCCGCGGCGCGGGCGCGGTCCGTCACCGGTTGGCCGGCGAACGCGGAGACGCGCTCGACCATCCCGACGTCGTCGGCCATGAACTCGTGGAAGCGGACGTCGAAGGCCTGCGCGGCCGGAACCCGGGGCCGGTCGCGTACCGACGCTCGCAGCAGCTCCTCGACGCGCGTCGCCCAGTAGCGGCCGCG
>JACXTT010013475.1_pt1 | contig 10764 bp, 9 predicted proteins | sample 9270951 | NCBI WGS metagenome assembly JACXTT01 (sample SAMN15532306, study PRJNA645909) | rock metagenome | isolation source: weathered quartz diorite | place: Puerto Rico | collected 2017-06-21
CGTCGTGCGCGTGGCCGAGGAGCGGGGCGCGCTGGTCGGCTACGCGATGGGGATCGGGTTCGAGGGCACGGCGCATCTGGGCTCGGCGGCGGCCGACGACGCCGAGATGCTGCTCTGCCTCGCGGGCGAGGTCGCGGCCGAGCTGGCCGGCCACGGTCACCGGGTGCGCACCATGGTGCTGGCCGTCGATCGTCGCGTGGTCGAGGGGCTCATGAGCCTCGGCTTCCGCGTCTTCCGCGCGTGCCACTACATGGTGCGCGGTGGCGGGACGGCGCCGCCGCCCAACTACCTGCTCATGAACGGCGACATGATGTAGCTACGCCGGACGCGGGCCCGTGAGTGCGAGGTAGATCACCCGCGTGAGCAGCGAGGCGTGGAGATAGAGGGCGGGCAGCCAGCAGGGGACGCCGAGCAGGTCGGGACGGCCGTAGGAGAACCCGCCGGTGGCCGAGAGCGTCGCCTCGAAGAGCGGGCCACCGACGGCGAAGGCGAGCCCGGCGAGGACCAGCTCGCGGCTCGGGCCGAGCGCGACGCGCGTCAGCCATGCCGCGGTGAGCACGGCGAGCACGAGGAGCGGGCGTCCGGGGGCGACGCCGGTCAGGAGATAGGCCCCGGCGAACAGCATGGCCTGGGCAGCCGACGGACCGGGCGGCGCCGGGCTGCCGCCCGCGAGCGCGATCAAGGCAGCGTGGCTATTCACCAGGACGAGCGCGCCCGCCCCGAAGACGAGCGGCACCCAGAACGCCTGCCCGAGGAGGACGGGGTGCGTGTACCAGAGCACGCCGGAGCGCACGTGGATCTGGTCGAGCAACGTGCCGACCACCGCACCGAGGAGAAAGACGAACGCCTGCGCCGAGAAGCGATCCATCGAGTTGCGCTCCGATCCGTCCGGCCGCCGGGCATCAAGAACGCGTTGGCCGCCGGGAAGCAAGAGGGGGAACGCGCCGCCGCACGGCGCTCGAGCCCGGGGGGAAGGCGATCGCCACCGGCACGCCGAGGGCGTGCGCGATCGCGAGCGCGGTCGCGACCGTCGGGAGCGACCGTCCGTTCTTCACCTGGTTCGCGTGGGCGCGGTTGACACCGGCGCGCGCGGCGAGGTCCGCATCGCTCCAGCCGCGGGCGGCGAGGAGGCGGGCGATCGCGTTCCGCGTCACGGCTCTCCGCGTTCCCAGATCGCCTCGATCGACAGGCCGAGGGCCGCCGCGACGCGCTCCGCGACCGCGAGGCTGGGATTGGCCCCCGGGGCGCGAAGGCGCGCCAGGAGCCGGGACGGGAGGAGCGTCCGGCGTTCGAGCTCGCCCCAGGCCACCCCCTCGCGCGCGAGCAGCGCCGACAGGTGATTCACGACCGCGGGAGACGGACGGCGCGCCATGCCGCGACGATGGACGGCCGGCCGGCGCGGCACAAGCCCGGCGCGACGTATTGGAGCGGAACGCGCCTCGCATCCATGCCGGGATTCGCTTGACGGCGCGCCGCGGACAATGGGAGATTCCGCGCGCTTCGGTCCGCTGATTGCTATCCATATAGCAGGCCCGGGGGGGCGGGTGCTGGGGGGAGGGTCTGCATGCCGTTCCTGCGTGCCGCCGGTCTCGTGGCGGCCTTCACGCTCGCGCTGACCCGCGGCGCCGTCGCGACCACGATCACCGTGAACGGTACCGCCGACAACGCGGCCGACGACGGCATCTGCACGCTGCGCGAGGCGATCATCGCGGCCAACACGAACACCGCGTCCGGGGCGATGCCGGGCGAGTGCGCCGCCGGCCAGGCCTCGCCGACGGTCGACACGATCGAGTTCGACATCTCCGGCTCCGGCGTGCACGCGATCAAGCCGGCGAGCGAGCTCCCCACGATCACGGAAGTCGTGCTCATCGACGGCTACACGCAGCGCCCTTGCGCGACGAATACGGAGCCGTGCTCCCGGGCCAACACGCTGGCGGTCGGCGACGACGCCGAGCTGCTGATCGAGCTCGACGGGACGAGCGCCGGGTCCTCGGTCGGCCTCCGGGTGCAGGCCAGCGGCTGCACGGTGCGAGGGCTCGTGATCGACCGGTTCGCGAGCGACGAGATCTTCCTCGGCAACTTCACCAGCAACAACACGATCGCCGGGAACTTCCTGGGCACGGATCCCACGGGGACGAGCTCGCCGAGCACGTCGGTGGGGATCGAGGACGACTTCGGGACGGCGAACACGATCGGTGGCACGACGCCGGCGGCGCGCAACGTCATGGCGTCGACGAGCGATCAGATCGTCGTCAACGACAACTCCGGTGGCGGGAACGACGTGGTCCAGGGGAACTACCTCGGCGTCAACGCGGCAGGGACGGCGGCGCTTCCGGCGGAAACTGGGGTCCATGTCGTCGGCGGGTCCGTGGGCAATGCGATCGGCGGATCGGCGCCCGGTGCCGGGAACGTGATGGGCAACTTCCTCGTCGGCGGCGTCTATCTCGAGAGCGCCAACGACAACGTGGTCGCCGGGAATCTGATCGGCACCGATGCGACCGGCACCATGGTGCTGGCGAGCACCCTGGAGGCCGTCCGGGTCGGCAACGGCCCCGCGTGCGCCGACAACGTGATCGGCGGATCCGCGGCCGGCGCCGGCAACGTCATCACGGGCGCCGCGATCGGAGTCGACGTCCACGGTGGCGCCAGCGGAACCGTCATCCAGGGAAACCGGATCGGGACGGACCTCAGCGGGACGGTGGCGCTCGGCAATTCGGGGTGCGGCATCCTCCTCGAGTCGAGCAGTGGCAGCACGGTCGGCGGGACCGGCCCGGGCGAGGGGAACGTCATTGCCTTCAACGGGACCACCGGCGTGGCGATCTCGACGGCTACCGGCTCGCGGGTTCTCGGCAACTCGATCTTCTCGAATGGCGGCCTCGGCATCTCGTTCACGTCGCGATGTGACGTGATTTCCCCGCCGACGATGAACGATCCCGGTGACGCCGACACTGGGCAGAACAACCTGCAGAACTTCCCCCAGCTCGCTGCCGGCATCTTCCCGGGGGGCACGAGCATCGACGGGATGCTCAACTCGACGCCCAGCACGACCTTCCGCGTCGAGGTCTTCGCCAACGATGCGTGCGATTCGTCGGGCAACGGCGAGGGCCACACCTTCGTCGGCGCGAACAGCGCGGTCACGACCAACGCCAGCGGCGATGCAGCCTTCACCGTGAACTTCTCGCTGACGGTCGCGGCGGGCAAGGTGCTGACCGCCACGGCGACGGCGCCCGACGGGAGCACCTCGGAGTTCGGGCCGTGCACGGCGACGCCGCCGACAACGACCACGACCACCACCACGTCGACGACCGCCACGACGACCTCCATGGCGCCGACCACCACCACGTCGACGGCGAGCACGACGTCAACGACCGCGGCGACCACCACCTCTTCCACGGCGCCCCCACCGACCACCACGACGACCGCCACCACGACGTCGACGACGCAGCCCGGCGGGTGCGCCACCGAGCCCGTGGGCGCGACGTTCGTCTCGATCGATTGCCGCCTGGACGCCCTGATCGCCCAGGTCTCGGGAGGGAGCGCGCTCGGTGTCCTGCAGCCGAAGCTTCTCGATCAGATCCAGAAGGCCAAGACGCACAAGGAGAAGGCGGAGATGCTGTGCCGCCAGGCGAGCAAGCGGCGCACGCGACGCGCACTCCGTCCCGCGATCAACAAGGTCGGCCAGTTCCTCCGCACCCTCGCCTCGCGGAAGGGGCACGCGATCCCGCCCGCCGTCCGGGACGGGCTCGGCAGCGCTGCCGACGCGATCCGCGGCGACATGCAGGCGCTGCAACGAGCCGTGCAGTGTCCCCGGGACGCGCCCCCGGCGTAGACGCGGGACTCAGAACGTCAGCTGATCGAGGGGGTCCAGGTTCACGAGGCCGATCACGTTGCAGGTGGGCGAGCCCGCCGGCGACGAGATGGCCACGGTCCCGCGCACGCGCAGGGTCGGGGAGAGCGCGTCGCTGCCGCCGCCGGAGAGGAAGCTGAGCAGCACGGTGGCGTCGCCGGAGCCGGGGGCGACGGGACCGGACGCGAAGGAGATGAAGGTCGTGACCCGGAGCGCGCTGGCACCCCGGTTGTTCGGCACCTCGAGCGTGGCGCAGGGGGTGATGTCGCTCAGGTGAGGCGCGCCGTTGATCGCCTGGTCGACGGAGATCTTGTACAGACGCAGGAGCCCCGACGGCCCCTGGTCGGCCGAGGTGACGGCCAGCACGCTGCCGTCGGGATGGACCTGGAAGATGTCGTCGACGTCCGGCGTCATCAGGAGGAACGTCGGCCGGAGACGGAAGATGCCCGCGGGCATCGCGGCGAACACCGAGCTCCCGTCGCGCGCCGCCTCGAGATCGTCGACCGGATCGAAGTCGTCGTTGCACGGGTCGAGGCCCTCGGCCGCGTCGATGCGGAAGACGAGGACGGTCTCGGTGCCGTTGCTCTTCCGCTTGGCGATGAGCGCCTCACGCATGTCGCGGAAGCAGCTGGGCGCCGGCGAGTAGGCGAGGTCCTCGGCGATGTAGATCTGCCCGCCCGCGGCGGGGGGGATCTTGTCGCAGGCGACCTGGGTGGTCCCGTCGGTGGTGCGCTCGACGATCTCGGCACCGATCCGGTTGCCGGCGCCATCGTAGCTCACGTGCATGAGCGTGCCGGTGAGATCATCGGTGGGGTTCAAGCGCGGGTCGGTGTAGGTCCCCGAATCGCTCGCCATGTAGAGGCCGCCCTGGCCGTCGCCGCACATCTTGACCGGGTCGAAGGGCAGGGCCGACGGGCAGAAGCCATTCGGGCAGTCGTTGGGCGTGGCGCACGGCATGCCCGCCCGGTCGCCGCGGATGCACGTTCCGGTGAGCGCGCAGGTGCCGTTGTTCGCGGCGCAGTCGGCGTCGGTCAGGCAGTAGTCGCCGAAGCCGGGGCCGTTCTGCGGCGTGAGGCAGGTGTGCACGTTGGTGTCGGTCGCGACCCGGGTCCCGTCGGGGAAGACGGCGCCGCTACCGCCCGTGAGGGCGTTGAAGAACACCGGCTCGGCGGTCGGCAGCGGGCCCGTGCCCGGCGCGGCGCCGCCGTAGGCGTGGCTCAGGAAGTGGACGGAGGTCAGGTTGGACGCCGAGGCGACGACCGTGATCTCGGCCGTCTGGTGGCCGGCCGCGGTCGGCGTGACGGTGAGAGTGACCGGCGCGCTCTCGCCCGGGCCCAGGTCGAGCCGGTCGGGAGCGAGGGCGAAGCCGGCGCCGTTCACGCCGAGGTGCGCGATGAGGTCGCTGGTGGGCGTGGCGTCGTCGGCGTTGTGCACCGTGAAGGTCAGCGTGCTGGTCTGGCCGAGCGGGACGGTGGCGAACTCGAGGGGTGCGGGGGCCTCGACGAAGAGCTTCCCGGGGGTGCGGCCGGGAGGGACCGTGGGCACGGCGAGCAGCGTCATTCGGTCGTGGCCATCGAGCTGCCCGTCGCTCACCGTGAGACGGATGGTCACGTCGTTGGCGCTCGGGCTGAAGACGTGCGTCGGGCTCTCCTCCTCCGAGGTCGACCCATCGCCGAAGTCCCAGTGGTAGCTGAGCAGGTCGCCCTCGGGATCGTCACTGCCCGACCCGTCGAGCTGGAGCGGGACGTCGGAGATCAGCACGTCGCTGGCGTTCGTCAGCCGCGCGTGCGCCACCGGCGCCTGGTCCGGCATGTCTGCGCTGCGGAAGCGGAGCAGGTCCGCATCGTGGATGGGGCGGCCCTTCGGGCTCCGGCCGCGCACCTGCATGCGCAGGCGGTTCGACCGCCGGGTTCCGGGGGCGAGGAGCGCCGGCCCGAGCGCCGCGCGCATGCCCGTCACCACGCCGTTCTCCGTGGTCGGCTGGAAGAGCGGCGTCACGTTGACGCCGCCGAGCCGCGCCTTGAAGCTCGACGGATCGACGGTGCCTTCCTGTCCCGAGCCGAAGTGCACCACGACGTTGACGAAGGGATGCGCGGAGGCGACCTTGCGGCCGGCCGGCTCGGTCACGCGCAGGAGCTGGTTGAAGCGCTTGCGCGCGGCGGAAACGGGCGCCGGCGACAGCACCGCGCAGCAGAGGAGCAGGCACAGGGCGCGGTGCATCCGACGCCCGAGCCTACGGCAGGATACCGAGGGTTGCAACGAGGAACTTCGGCGTCGGCTACTGGCAGGAACCGGAGAGCACGGCAACCCCTACGTCGTTTGGGAAGGAATCGGTCTGCTCGTCGGTACGACTAAAGGGCGAACCGCTCGTGGGAACGCCGCGGGGGTTCAGGGCAAACGCGACCACGCGATCGAGCTCCCCGCCGGCGACGTAGGCGGCCTTCGCGCTGGCGGTGAGCCGCACTGGCGTCATCACCGGGTTCGGGTCGGAGGTGAAGGTCGGCTCCATCGGCAGCTTCACGGGGGCATTGGCCAGGCGCTCTTCGGGCCTCAGGCGATATGCGTCCAGCCGTCCCTTGAAGTACTGCGAGCCGAGCAGCGTCTCCGGCGGTGCCGTCCCGTCGCCCGGGGCGAGCACCAGGCCCTCGTACTGGAGCAAGCGCCCGGTCACGCTCGCGGCGCACTGCTGGCGCTGGTGCTTCTCTTGCTGGCGCAGGCAGCGTGGCGTCGGCAGGAAGTACGAGGGATCGCCGCAGCTTTCGGGTGCGACCTGGTTGCCGCTCGCGTCCTTGTGCTTCGCGTCGCAGAAGGTCCCGTCGGGCTGGAGGCGAAACGCAATGATCTGGCGGAGCGCGCGCTCCTCGACGTAGATCATGTCGCCGATCAGCACGAAGCCCTTCGGTCGCTGCAATCGCCGGCGCGCCGAGTCCCATTGCCGGAAGGCGGGCCGGGTCTTCTTGGTCATGTCGTTGGTGCAGTCCTTGTCCGGCAAGCTGCCGTCCGCGTTCAGGCGGTAGATCGCGATCCGCCCCGGGATGTCGTCGGCGCTGACGTAGAGAAGCGTGCTGGTCGCCTGCGCGTCGAGGAAGGTGTTGGTGCGGGCGGCCTGCACGCAGCTCGTGAAATCCTTCGGCACGCCGCCGTCGGCTTCCAGCGCGTACGCCTCGAGGAACCCCTGGTGGGTCACGTAGAGGGTCTTCCCGTCGGGGCTGAGGGTCAGGTCCAGGGGGTCGAGGTGCTTCCGCGGGTTGCTACCGCCCAGGAAGCGGAGCCCGCCGTGCTCGCCGATCGCGAACGCCTCGACGCGGTCGAGCTCGGCGACGTAGAGCACGCCGTTGCCCACGAGGACGCGCCGCGGGAGCCCGCCGCCGGTGTGCGCCTGCACCGTCGGCGTCGGCGCCAGCGCCCCGTCGGGCTGGAGACAGAAGCCATCGATGCGCTGCTGCGAGGCCGCGGTGGCGTAGAGGATCGAGCCGGCGCGCGCGGGCTGGGCGACGAGCAGCGCGATGAGCAGTCCACGGATCGGGGAGCGCATGCGGGAGCGACCTTATAGCAACCACGTCGAGGCGCGTGAAGCGATTGCGACGGCGGTGGGGGCCGCGCATAATCCCCGCCCTCGAACGAGGAGGTCGCATGCCCGAGCTCGTCACCAGCCGTCGCGAAGGAGCGCTGCTCTACGTGGCCCTCAATCGGCCCGAGAAGCGGAACGCCCTCCACCGGGAGCTCCTCAACTCCCTGGTCGAGGCGATCGCCTCGGCCGAGCGCGAGCCGGACGTGCGCGCGGTGGTCGTCTATGGCGAGGGCCCGGTCTTCTCCGCCGGCGTCGACTTCGGGACCCTGACCGGCGACATCGCCGGCGAGCGCGCGCTCCCCTTCCGCACCCTGGTGGGCGACATGCAGGCGGCGGTCTCCCGCCTGGAAGCGATCGAGAAGCCCGTGATCGGCGCGCTGCACCGCTACGTCCCCGGCCTCGGGCTCGAGCTGGCCCTCGCCTTCGACCTCCGGGTGGCGAGCGCCGATTGCGAGCTCGGGCTCCCGGAGGTGCGCGTCGGCCTGGTGCCCGACGTGGGGGGGACCACGCGCCTGGTGCGCACCGTCGGCTACGCGCGGGCGAAGGAGCTGATCATGACCGGCCGCATGGTGGGCGCCGCCGAGGCGCTGGCGATCGGCCTGGTCAACCAGGTCGTCCCGGTGGGCGAGCACGTGGCCGCCGCGGCACGCCTGGCGGAGGAGATCGCCGCCAACGCGCCGCTCGCCGTGGGCCTCGCCAAGCGCCTGATCGATCTCGGGAGCAACACCGACAAGCACACCTTCCTCGCCATGGAGCTGCTCGCGCAGAGCGTCCTCCTGCGGACCGAGGACGCTCGTGAAGGCGCCCGCGCGCTCGCCGAGCGCCGTCCGCCGCGCTTCACCGGACGCTAGCCGCGATGGGCTCGTGGAACGTCCTCGCCACCTCGCTCGAGGGCCGGCGGGACGCGCTCCTCTTCGCCCTCCGGCGCCTGGGGAAGTTCCGCCGCGGCGGCTACCGGAACGTGGTCGTCGGACAGGTCGGGAGCGTCGACACGTTTCTCGCCGGCGTGCACGAGGCGCTCGCCAGCGATCCACTCCTCCCCACCGCACTCGCCCGGTTGATCCCCATCGAATCGACGGTCCGCTTCGAGGCCCCCACCGCCGTCGACACCCTCGCCACCGCCGCCGAGCCCCTGATCGACCGCCTCTCCGCCGGGTCCTTCTTTGTCCGCCTCGAGCGCCGCGGCCTGAAAGGCCGCCTCCACACCCCCACCCTGGAGCGAGAGCTAGGCGACCGCATCTGGCGCTCCCTGGAAGCGAAGGGCCACACGCCCCGCGTCGATTTCCGCGATCCCGACGCCGTGCTCGTCATCGAGACGATAGGAGACGAAGCGGGGATCGGCGTCCTGACGCGCGCGCTTCGCGCGCAACACCCGTTCGTCAAGATCCGCTGAGGAGGCGCCCGGCCGGCGCTGCATCCCGGCGCTCCCGCGCCGCAATAGCGAAGAACCCGCAGACGCCTACGACTCGATCTTGGTGGACCCGAGCAGGTTCCCGCCCAGCCGCGCGTGCCCCACCCGCGGATCCCCGATGACATTGATCACGGACGGCTTCCCCGAAGCGAACGCGCGCTCGAGCGCCGGCCGGATCTCGTCGGGCCGCGTGACGTGCTCCCCGTGGCAGCCGATCGCCTCGAACATGCGATCGTAGCGGAGCTCCGGGAGCATATCGAAGGGATCGACCCGCCCGCGCAGCATCGGCATCTGCTCGAAGCCGGGCCCCCACGAGCTGTTGTTCCAGAGGAGGGTCACGATCGGCAGCCGATGCTTGAGCGCCGTCTCCAGCTCCATGCCGCCGATGCCGAAGCCGCCGTCGCCGATGACCACGATCACCTGCTTGCCCGGACGCGCGAGCTGGACGCCGATCCCCATGCCGATGCCGTGGCCGACCGGCGCGAGTGGCCCCGCGTCGACGATCTGCCCCGCGAAGCGAGCCCCGAACCACTGCGAGAGCCAGCCCGAGAGCGTGAAGCTGTCGATCACCAGCGTCGCGTCCCGCTCCATGAGCTCGAGCAGATCACGGGTCAGGCGCGCGGGATGGATGGGCATGGCGTCGTGGACCTGCGCCTCCTGCTCCCGGAGCGCCTGGTCGAACTGTGCGCGGACGCGTGCCACCTCGTCGAGCCAGGCGCCGCCCGGGCGTGCGATGCGGCGCGCGCTGGCCAGGTCGGCGAGCTGGCGCAGCACGAGCTTCGGATCGCCGACGATCGGGATCTCGGCCGGCACGTGCCAGCCGACGCGCGCGGGGGACGCGTCGACCTGGATGTAGGTCGCGTCCGCGTTCCAGGTCGGCGGCTGGCCGAAGTGCTCGCCGCTCCAGAACTTGAAGCCGACCGCGAGGACGACGTCGGCGCGTCCGGTGAACGGCTTCTTCCACGCGCCGCGGATGGCGAGCGGATCGTCCTCGGGCACCGCGCCCTGGGCCGCGCGGCGCGTGTAGACGGGGATGTGGAGGCCCTGGGCGAGCGCGCGCAGCTCGTCCGCCGCGTCGGACCAGAAGACGCCGTCGCCGGCGACGATGAGCGGGCGCTCGGCACGGGCGAGGGCCTCGAGGGCGCGCTCGACCGCGGCGGGATCACCTGCGCTCCGCAGCTCGGCGGGCGCGTAGACGCGCGCGCCGCGACGCTGCTTTGCGACCTCGTCCTGGTGGTAGAGGATGTTGGTCGGGATCTCGACCAGGGTGGGGCCCGGCGGCGCGCCGGTCGCCTCGCGGAAGGCCATGCGCACGTCCATCGCGATCGTCGACCAGTCGAGGACGCGCTTCGTGAACTTGGAGAAGGTGCGGCAGATGTCGGCGCCGTAGGCCTCCTGGAAGGAGCCGATCTGATCCTCGGTGGTCGGATGCTGCCCCGCGAGGCAGACGACCGGGCTTCCCGTGAGCCCGGCGACACACAGGCCGGTGACCGCGTTGGTGAGCCCGCACCCGGCCGTGACCGAGAGCACGCCCGGCTGCCCGCTGGCGCGCGCGTAAGCGTCGGCGGCGTACGCGCACGACTGCTCGTGGCGCATGTGGATCATCTGGATCTCGTGCTCGCGCAGATGCGCCAGGATGGGCCAGATGTGGCCTCCGTTCACGGAGAACAGGTAGCGCACCCGTTGCTCGGCGAGCACCTGGCCCACGAGCGCGCCGCCGTCGACGCGCGCGGCGCCGGCCGCGGCCGCCGGTCGGGCGAGCGATTCACCCATCTTGCGTGTCCCGTCCATGCCGGGGCTGTACCAAGCCCGGCGCCGGGCTCGCAACTAGCGGGGACGTGCCGGCCGGCGCTGCGGGTGCTGGCGCTGCTCGGCCTCGTCGAGCAAGCGCTCGAGGCGCTCGATTGCCCGCTCGGTGCGCGTCGCGGCGGCCTC
>JACXTT010013476.1_pt1 | contig 10763 bp, 7 predicted proteins | sample 9270951 | NCBI WGS metagenome assembly JACXTT01 (sample SAMN15532306, study PRJNA645909) | rock metagenome | isolation source: weathered quartz diorite | place: Puerto Rico | collected 2017-06-21
TTCGTTTGGACCAAGACCGCCGACCAGATCCTGGCCAGCATTGCTCGCTACGCTCAACGCACAACCACCGCCCACTCGAACTAACTTATGTCACGAACCACTGGGACAGGAGACTAGCGTTTCGTGACATTCTATACACATTGTTTCAGGAGGGTCTTGTCATGGAAAGCCGCTGTCGTCAACTACGCTCAAGTATCTTGTTGATTCTAATAACACTTGTTACGTCAAATATATTGCGAGCCGATGTCACCGGTTCGATTCTGGGTGTGGTGAAGGACCCGACCCAGGCGGTGATCGCTGGCGCCCGGATTGTCGCCACCAACATGGAGACCAATCTCACCAGGGATACCACGTCTGCGGCGGACGGTTCGTACCGCATCCTCGCGCTTCCTGCTGGAACGTATAAGGTGACGGCAACGGCATCCGGATTCCAGCAGTACACCACGACCAACATCGACGTAAAGGTGAACGATCAGTTGAAGATTGACATCTTGCTCGAGGTTGGCAGCGTGCAACAGGAAGTCAATGTCACCGCAAATGCTGTTCAGGTGGAAACCTCCAACACGCAGCTCGGCGACGTGATCGAGTCGAAGAAAATGCTGGCGCTGCCGCTGAATGGCCGCAGCTATATCGATCTACTGGGCTTGCAGGCTGGCGTCGCTCCTACGAGTGCTAACACTATTGGCGGCGACCGGCAGGTTTCAGGTGGGTTGAATGCCGGCAACGTTTCTGTAAACGGCCAGCGCGAGACATCGAACGCCTTTCTCGTGAATGGCGGCGATGTGAGTGAGGGGCGCAATCTGGGTGCCGGACTGATCCCGAATCTGGACTCCATAGCGGAGTTTCGCCTGATCACGAACAGTTTTGACGCAGAGTACGGGAAATTCAGCGGTGCGGTGATGAACGCCATCACCAAATCTGGGACGAACGGAATTCATGGCGACGTATTCGAGTTCATCCGAAACGACAAGCTCGATGCGCGCAATTTCTTCACAGCCAACAAATCGGAACTGCGCCGTAACCATTTCGGTTATGCGATCGGTGGGCCGTTCTGGAAGAACAAACTCTTCTGGTTCACGGACTATCAAGGGACGCGCCAAGTTCAGGGTGCGGAAACCGGCAACGTTCAGGTGATTCCATCCGCTCAGCGTAGTGGTACCTTCGATCCTTCGGCCTTGACAGGGACCATCGACGGCAACTATTGGGCCCAGGTGCTGACGCAACGTCTCGGCTACGGCGTTACAAACGGGGAGCCCTACAGCTTTGCGGGTTGCAAGTTGACGTCTGACTGTGTATTTCCCGGTGGCGTTATCCCACAGAAGGCGTGGTCAAAGCCGGCGATCGGGATTTTACCGTTCATTCCGATCGGAAATGTGGATCCTGTTAACGGCATCTTTTCCGATAACAGCCAGAAAAACAGAGTCCAGGATGACAAAGCTGGCCAGCGCGTCGATCTGATCAACGATAAGTGGGGCAGTTGGTCATGGTACTACCACTTCGACGACTCGAACGTGTTCAGTGGCCTTCCTACTAACGGCGGTAGTGTACCTGGCTTCCCCTCTTTCACACCAAGCCGAGCGCAACAGATCGTGATGAGCAACACCAAGACGCTAGGGCCGACTGCGGTGAATGAGTTCCGCGTGAGTTTTTTCCGCACCTCCACGACAACGGACAAGCCAAAAGGTGGTTTTGCGACACTCTCTGATCTCGGTTTCGTCACGGGCGTCGGGACGCTGGGAATTAATCCCTCGGGACCGCCGGGATTCCCGCAGTATGTGCCGCAGCTGTACTTCAACAGCTTCAGTATGGGTGTACCCACCCTGACCACGACACAGCCCAACAATACATGGATGTTCAGCGACGGGTTCTCGCTGGTCAAAGGCTCGCATACGCTGAAGTTCGGCGGCGAGTTCCGCTACCTGCAGATCAACGAGCGCAATGTCTGCGCCCCCAACGGGGACTTCACCTTCGATGGAAGCGTGACAGGTGTAGACTTCGCCGACTATCTGGTGGGCGCACCAAGCGCTAATGGCTTCAACCAGTGCAGCCAGCAGTTCCTGGATTCTCGCACTCGTTACGGCGGCGCGTACGGTCAGGATTCCTGGAAGGTGAAACCGAACCTCACGCTAAATCTTGGCTTGCGATGGGAAGTCAGTATGCCCTGGTATGATACCCAGGGCAAGATCGAGACGATCGTGCCCGGTGAACAGTCGACGCAGTTTCCGACTGCTCCTCTGGGCTGGTTGGTTCCCGGCGATCCCGGCATTCCCAGTACTCTGGCGCCCACACACTACAACAACTTCGGACCCCGCTTGGGCTTGGCTTACTCGCCCGGTTTCACGGACGGCGTGCTGAAGAAAATTTTCGGCGGACCAGGAAAAACCAGCATCCGCGCCTCCTACGGCATCTATTACACCTCAATCGAGGACCTCAACCTGTTCTATGAGGTCGGCGACGCGCCTTTCGGCCTGTATTGGGTCAGCCCAACGGGTGTTCTGTTCGACGAACCCTACCGGACTCGCAGCAATGGCGCTTCGCAGGGTATAAAATTCCCATTCACCTTCCCGACCCCGGGTAGCCCTGCAAACAAGACGCTGAATTATGGGACGTTTCTCCCGATTGCCGGTTCGCCAGGCTACGACATTCATAACCGGATGCCATATGCCGAGCACTACAATTTTTCGATTCAGCGCGAGCTATCCAGGTCAACGGTGCTGACGCTGGCTTTCGTGGGGACCCAGGGGCACAAGCTTATTTCGCAATATGACGCGAATCCGGGCAGCGCTGCACTGTGTGGGCAGCTAAACGCCCAAGGCGCCGTCGATTTGAACACGGGCACCACCTCGGGCTGCGGCCCGTACACGGAGCAGGACGTATTTCAGCTTCCAAGTGGCACGAAGGTCTACGGAACCAGGCACGCCCTAGGATCTAATTATTGCCCGACATCCGCGAGCAGTTTATGCTTCAGTAACAGCAACACCTTCACGGCCAACATCGCCAATTCTAACTACAACTCTTTCCAGGCAACCATGGAACGCAAAGCCTCGGACATGACGTTCCTGGCGGCGTATACGTTCTCGAAGGCCATCGACGACTCTTCGGCCTTTGGCCAGTGGGTCAATTTCTCGAATTACAGACTGAGCCGAGGCTTATCGTCGTCCGACCTAACGCACAATCTCGTCGGTAGCTATAACTGGGCCATTCCTTTCGACCGAGCCTTCGGTAACCTGCCGAAGCGCTTGACGCAGGGCTGGAACATTACAGGCATAAGTCGCTTTTCAACGGGCTTCCCGATCAATATCCGTCAATCCAACGGAGATATGTCTCTTGTAGGCGATAACAACAACGACGAGCCGAATCTTATCGGATCGATTGTCACGCTGGACCCCCGGAACACTAGTTCGCACACCTATTTCCAGCAGAGTGCCTTCGCTACGAACACTATTCTAGGAACTTTTGGTACCGCAAACCGCCGGTTCTTCCACGGCCCCGGAATCCTCAACACCGATTTCGGCATGTCGAAGAGAATTCGCGTCACCGAGTCCATGGCCATTGAGTTCCGCGGGGAGTTCTTCAACATCTTTAACCACACTCAATTCAACCTCCCTAGCGGAAACAGGAGTAGCGGGAATTTCGGCAACGTCACGAGCGCGCGTGATCCACGTATCGGTCAGGTTAGCGCGAAGTTTTACTGGTAGTCTGCGCGGGCCGGGTAGGGCAGGCGGGGAGGCCGATCCTACCCGCCCGGCTCCTGAACTGAGCCTCTGGTAGGCTGTAGGCTTGGGTCGAGAATTCCGCCTTTGCTGCATGCTGTTCCTGCCGATTCTCGGCCTCGCACTGTCCACCGCGTCTTCCGCCCAAACGGCGGAGAGCTATCGCCAGCAGGCGATCGAACTGGCGCGCCAGAAGGCGTGGGACCAAGCCATCGAAAGCTATCGGAAGGCGCTGGCGCTCGAGCCGAACGACTCGGACACGCACTACAACTTGGCGCTTACCCTGAAATACAAAGGCGACGCCAGAGCGGCTGGTGCAGAGTTCGAGGCGGCTCTGCGGCTCAAGCCGAAGTGGGCGGAGGCGCATTACGGCCGGGGAGCGGCTTTCTACGATCTGCACGAGCTGGATGCCGCGCTCAAGGAGCTGCGGGCGGCGGTGGAACTCGATTCGGCTAACGTGGGGGCGCGGCGGTTGTTGGCGCGCATTTATCTGGAGCAAAACAATCCCTCGGCGGCGGCCGGCGAGCTGCGGCGCGCGCTACAGACGAAGCCCTCGGCTGAAATGCACTTCGAACTGGGGCTGGCGGAGGGACAGCTCGGCAATCTCGATGCGGCGGCGGCCCAGTTTCGCCGCGCAATCGAACGCAATCCAGGGCTTGCGGCGGCGCACTCGCGTCTGGGCGTAACGCTGCGGCGGCAGGGCGATCATGCGCGCGCGCTCACCGAGTTCCGCAAAGCTGCTGAGATCGATCCGAAAGATGCGGAGCTGCAATATGACCTCGGCATGGAGTTGAAGACAGGCGGGGACGCGGCGGGCGCGATCGCGGCCTTCCGGCGCGCGATCGACCTGAAACCTGATTTCGAGAAGGCACGCTACAATTTGGGCATCGCGCTGCGCACACAGGGCCAGAACGGGGCCGCGCAGAAGGAACTGGGCGAGCTGAAGGCACTGCACGAATTCCGCACGCGCCTGGCCCAGACCAAGAAAATCATCCTCGATGGCGTGGAAGCACTGAAGCAGGGCAAGCTCGACGATGCGCAAGCGCTGTTTGAGAAGGCGGTGGAGCAAAGTCCAGAGCTGCCGACGGGCAACTATTATCTGGGCGTCACTTGGAGCCGCAAGGGGGACGCCGCGCGTGCGATGGCGGCCTATCAGAAGGCACTCGAACTGAAGCCGGACTACGCGCAGGCGCAGTCCAGTCTCGGCCTGCTCTACTGGCGCCAGAACGATCGCGCGCGGGCGCTCGAAGAATTTCGCCGGGCGGTGATGTCGGATCCCGATCTCGCGGAGGCGCATTACAACCTGGGCCTGGCGCTCGAGCAATCGGGCCGGCTGGACGAAGCGGTTCGCGAGCTGAGTGAGGCCATCAGCCTGGATCCCAAATACACCGACGCGCGGATACAATTGGGATTGGTCCTTAGCCAAAAGAACGATACCGCCGGCGCCGCCAACGTCTTCCGCGAAATCGTGCGACGCGATCCGAATTTCGCCGAAGCCCACAACAACCTGGGGCTGGTCCTGTTGCAGGCCGGTGAAGCCGGCGCCGCGCAGGCGGAATTTCTTCAGGCGGTGCGTCTCAAGCCTAGGTATGCGGAAGCGCATTATAATCTCGCATTGACTCTCCACCGGGAAGGAAAGGAGGCGGAGTCGCGCGCGGAATTAGAGAAGGCGTACGAGATTGCGCCTGAGCTGAGAAACGCGGCCCGCCAATAGAATTCGATGAAATTACAGGCAAGAATGTGCATCCCACTGCTGGCATTGTGCGCCGTCAGGACTTTTGCCGCCGAGGCGGTTTGCGAAGTGGCGACTCCGACCGCTAGTTTCTCCGTTCCGCACGTGGCGCGGGCGCCGGAGCTGAATACCGATCCGCACTCCGCTGCCTGGGCGCATGCAGCGTCGGCATGGATTGAGAAAGATTGCACGCACAGCGTCGACTATCCGAAGCTGAAGACCGAGGTGCGCGGGTTCTGGACGGACTCGGATCTCTATCTTCTGTTCATCTGCCCGTATACGGAGCTGAATCTCTGGCTCCCGGCGGATAACAGCAAAGACCGCCTGAAGCTCTGGGATCGCGACGTGGTTGAATTCTTTCTGGGCGATGATTGGACGGACATCAAGCACTATCGCGAGTTCGAGATCGCGCCCACGGGTGATTGGGTGGATCTGGCAATCGACCTGAATAAGAACAGCTACGATGCGAAATGGAATTCGGGATACCAGAAGCTGGGGCGGATCGATGAAAAGAATCACGTCTGGTATGCGGCGACGCGGGTGCCGTTGCAATCGGTGAGCGGGCAAGCGGTGAAGGCTGGAACAAAATGGAGAGCGAACCTATACCGCATCGACGGGCTGGGAGCCGATCCGCAACGCCACTTCATGTGCTGGCAGCCAACGTGTGTGGTAAACAGAGAACCCAATCACGTTCCCGAGCACTTCGGGACTTTGATCTTCGGCAAGTAAACACGTGCTCATCTTCATGCGAATTTTCATCCTGATGTTTTCGGTGGCAGCCTGGCTCAACGCCCAGAACGGGCCGCCCGGCAAGAGGCGCTTCGATGCGATGTGCGCGGCGTGTCACGGGGCCGATGGCACGGGCGGAGAGCGCGGCCCGGCGCTGGTGGGGCGCTCGGAATCGCGCGTACACTCGGTTGACGACCTGCGTAACATCATCCGCAACGGGATTCCGGCGGCGGGCATGCCGGCGTTTCATCTTCCGGATGCAAGACTCGAAGAGCTGGTGGAGTACGTGCACGCGCTGCGCTCTCCGGCGGCCGATAAACCCGCGCCCGGCGATGCCCGCGCGGGCGAGCAGTTCTTTTTCGGCAAAGGCAACTGTGCGGATTGCCATTCCGTTCGCGGGAGGGGCGGGTGGATTGGGCCGGACCTGTCTGAAATCGGAAAGCGGCGCAGCCTTTCGGAGATTGAGACCGCGCTCCGGGAGCCGGGCCGGCGCATCACTCCCGGCTTCCAGGTGGCGACGGTGCGGCTGCGTGATGGCGCCTCGATCCGCGGCCTGCTCAAGAATGAGAGCACGTTCGACCTGCAGCTTCAGGGTCTGGACGGGCGCCTGCACATGCTGGCGCGCGATGACATTTCCGGCGTAGATCGCGATAAGAATGCGCTGATGCCGGCGGTAGATGCGGGCGCGCCGCAGTATCCCGACCTGCTGGCGTATCTGAGCAGGCTCTCGGGCGGCGCCCCGGACCATGCCGCGGCCGTTCCGGCCCCGCTTCCGGGCGCTGTATCGTTTTCACAAATCGCCGATCCTAAGCCGGGCGACTGGCCCACTTACCACGGCGTGCTGACCGGCAACCGTCACAGCCCGCTCGACCAGATCAAGGCGTCGAACGTCGCGAATCTGGGGGCGCGGTGGACATTCACGATCTCCAGTACGCGTAAGCTCGAGATGACGCCGGTGGTGGTGGATGGCGTGATGTACGTGACGTCCGTCAATGAGGCTCACGCACTCGACGCGCGCAGCGGCCGCGAGATCTGGCGCTTCGAGCGTCCGCGCTCGAAAGGGCTGGCGGGCGATGCGGCGGGCGGAATCAATCGCGGCGTTGCGATCCTGGGCGACCGCGTCTTCATCGTCACGGATAACGCGCACCTGCTCGCCCTGCACCGCCTCACGGGCAGTGTCCTGTGGGACGTCGAGATGGCGGATTCGCATCAGAACTACGGCGCAACGTCGGCGCCACTCGTGGTGCATGACCTGGTGATCGTCGGGCCTTCCGGCGGTGACGAAGGCGTGCGCGGGTTCATCGGGGCTTACAAAGCTTCCACGGGGGAGCGCGTGTGGCAGTTCTGGACCGTTCCGGCGCCGGGAGAACCCCTCTCCGAAACCTGGAAGGGCAAGGCCATCGAGCACCCTTGCGCCACCGGCTGGCTTACCGGCACGTACGATTCGGAAACCGACACATTGTTCTGGACTACCGGCAATCCCTGCCCGGACTACAATGGCGACGAGCGCATCGGCGACAATCTGTATTCGGATTCCGGGCTGGCGCCCGAGCCCCAAACCGGCAAACTGCGCTGGCACTTCCAGTACACGCCGCACGATCTGCACGACTGGGATTCCACACAGACCGCTATGGTGGTGGATGCGGAATTTGAGGGCCGGCCCCGTAAACTCCTGCTGCACGCCAACCGCAACGGATATTTCTACGTGCTCGACCGGACCAACGGAAAATTTCTGCGTGCCACGCCGTTCGTCGAGAAGCTCACCTGGGCTAAGGGCATCGGAAGCGATGGGCGTCCCATCTCGAATCCGGAAGCGGTGCCCACTCCGGAGGGCGCCAAGGCCTGTCCCGCGGTGGACGGCGCGACCAACTGGTTCTCGAACACCTACAACCCGGCCACGGGCTTGTTCTACCTGATGGCGCTCGAAAAGTGCAACGGCTACACCAAGGCTGCGGCTGTTTGGACCGCGGGAGAGTCGTATTACGGCGGCGATACGCGCAACGTTCCTGGCGAGGAAGGGCAAAAATTCCTGCGCGCGATCAACGTCGCTACGGGCAAGATCGCATGGGAAATCCCACAAACCGGGCACGCGTCATCGTGGGGCGGCGTACTGTCCACGGCTGGCGGCGTGGTGTTCTTCTGCGAGGATAGCGGCGCCTTCGCGGCGGCCGATGCGAAGACCGGAAAGCTGCTGTGGCGCTTTCAGACCAGCGAGAACTGGAAGGCATCACCCATGACGTACCTGGCGGGAGGCAAGCAGTACGTAGCCGTAGGCGCGGGGTCGAATGTGCTGGTGTTTGGGCTGCCGTAAGCGGGGAGGAAGGGTAGTGGCCTACTTAGATTTTTCAGCGCTAAATAAATAGCGAAATCTGTCGGCAGAAATCGGGGCGGGCGCGGGCCGCTCCTGGACGGTAAAACCAGAGGCAGCCAATTCCTGCTCCAAAATGTCTGGCGACATATCATGATGCTTGGCCTGCTCAGCACGAGTCTCGTTTTTATCTGCATTGGAATACAACTCAAGCACAACCAGCTTTCCATGCGGTCGAAGTGCATCGTGAATATGCTTGAGCATTGCCGCAGGTTGCGTGAATTCGTGATAGGTATTCGAGACCAGAACGGCATCGCACGTTTCAGGGACCAGTAAAGGGTCGTCCTCTTTTCCCAGGACGGTTTCGATGTTTGTCACATGATGAGCATCGATGTAGTCTTTAATTTTTGCGATAACGGACGGTTCACATCTACGCAAATAACCTTCCCGGCCGATTCGACCTTCTGCGCGATACGGACGGGATTCGCGAGCATATGGCCGGTCCCGATATCGGCAATGACCGCACCTGGATAAACGCCAAGAGCGCCGTCAATACTTGCGATAAACTCGCGTTCCGCGTCGGTCATAGGCTGGGCATGCAGGAGCGCAATCGCGAACATCCCAACGACTGCTAGTTTGGTCAGCATGCGCCGTATCATATCGCTTTCTGGTCCCTACGCCACTTTTTCCTCCCTCTACCCGGCAATTTCGAAACCCCGGCAAACAAGGGTGAGGCGTGCCTCGCCCCTACGAACGCTAGTGGGTAGGGGCCAGACCGTGTCCGGCCTAACGCTTACGGACGCCGGGACAGCTCAGGAGGCCCCTGCCGGCGGCCCTTGCTTGACAAACCCCGCCCCTAGAGCCAACGATTAACTATCGCAGCCATTTGCCGCCGGGAGTCATCTAAGAGGGCATGTTTCGGGCCATTCGAGAGCAAATCGATACGATCTTCCGGGAAGACCCGGCGGCCAAGAGTGTTCTCGAGATCGTTCTGTGTTACCCCGGGTTTCATGCCATCCTTTTCCACCGGTTCGCGCACAAGCTTTACAGCGCGCGGCTGCCGCTGATCCCGCGCGTGGTGTCGCAGTTCTCGCGATTCCTTACGGGCATTGAAATCCATCCGGGCGCGACGATCGGCAGGCGCTTCTTTATCGATCATGGGGCGGGCGTGGTGATCGGCGAAACTACGGAGATCGGCGATGATTGCCTGCTCTACCAGGGCGTGACGCTGGGCGGCACCGGCGGCGCGAAGGGCAAGCGGCACCCCACGCTCGGCAACCGCGTGGTGGTGGGGACGGGCGCCAAAGTGCTGGGGAGCATCCGCATCGGCGACGACGTCAAGATCGGGGCGGGATCGGTGGTGGTGCATCCCGTGCCCGATGGCGCGACGGTGGTCGGCATTCCCGGCCGCGTGGTGCGAACGCGCCGTGAAGCCGGGGGTTTGCTCGAACACGGCAACCTGCCCGATCCGGAAGGCCAGGCGATCGAAGAGCTGAAGCAGCACATCGCCCAACTGGAAACGCAGCTTCGTCAACTGGCCGAACGGATCGAACTCGAAACCACGCGCAAGCCATGAGGTTGCTCCTGTGTGTGCTTGGCGCGGCGATCGTGCTCACCGCCGAAGATTTCACTTACTGGATCCAGCCCTGTTCCGCTGAAGTCTCGCGAGAGTCGACATGCGCCTCCGGCGACCCTGAACTCGCACAGTGGGCGCTCGAAGCCTGGCAAAAGACAGCGCGTCCGGACCTTGCGTTGTCAGGCGCGGCCGAAGACCATGCGCGCATCCGCGTCTATTGGGCTTCGGGCCGATTGCGGCTTTACGGCGAAGCGCACCCGATTCTGGTGGATGGAAAGCGCGGCGCGGAGATTTACGTGAATCCTGACGTGACGCAGCTGGGAGAAGGAATTTCGACTGCCGCGTCGCACGATCAGTTGCTGCGCGATGCGATCGTGTATCTCACTTGCCTGCACGAAAGCGGGCACGCGCTGGGACTCCCGCACACGGCCAAATTCGAGGACATCATGTACAGCTTCGGCTTCGGCGGGGATGTCGTCGAGTACTTCGAGCGCTACCGCCGCGGGCTGGGCGCGCGCGAGGACATCCGCTCGCATTCCGCCATCTCCGACGATGACCGGCAGCGAATGCTGGCCCTGTTCCGAAAGCCCCGCCGCACTGCCCTACCATTGAAGTTGGCGCAACCACTAGCGCCTCAGCGGTCCAACCTTGCTTTCATTCCTTCACCGGTCGCTATAGGGCCCGGCCCCCTTAGTCCCCACCCCC
>JACXTT010013477.1_pt1 | contig 10763 bp, 10 predicted proteins | sample 9270951 | NCBI WGS metagenome assembly JACXTT01 (sample SAMN15532306, study PRJNA645909) | rock metagenome | isolation source: weathered quartz diorite | place: Puerto Rico | collected 2017-06-21
ACCAGACGGAAAAGGAATGTTTGAAATCTTGTGACCCGGGTTGCGCGGGTGAGATGTGGGAGCACCGCGCCGGCTTTACCTCGCCGCAAGGGGGGCGGTGGAGCCCATTACCTAGCTGAAAAAGAACGCGTTTGCCATCAACGCGCACGCTGTACTGCGTCAGTTCGGTCAGTTCGACGACGAGGCGCGTACGATCCTTTGCCTCTGCGGCAGCCATTGAAACCGCCTTGCCGACGCCAATCTTGCGAAAGCGCTCTGCAAGCTCAAGATGCGTATCGGGCAAGTCCAATGAAAGACGCGCCGGCTTGTCGATGGTAAAGACCACCGGCTCAGGCGCAGGCTCTGACATGGTCAGCGTCAATAACACCCGGTCGCCTTCCAGCGGGGTGAAATCCACCGCCTGCAGCGTGCGGCTGACATCCGCCGACGCCGCATTGGACAGAAGCAAGCAGCTCAATGCTAGGAGCGCACGAGGGCTGAAAGTTCGGGCTTTTTTAATGATCTTGTCGTACACCATTTGAAGCTCCCTATGTGCGTCTACTGCGCCAACGCCAGATTGGCGAAGCGTTGCATCCAACCGCCAAAGCCGTCAGGAATGATCTCCGTCAGCTTGATTTCCGTATCATCCACCTTGGTGATGGCACCATAGTTCTGACCCAGGTGATCACCGCGGGTGACGCGGTGAACAACATTGTCCGGCGCCTTGATCAAGGCGTATGTCTTTCCGTTGGCCTGAATAATGCCGAGCATGCGCAATGCATCCAGCGGGAATTCTTCAAGCGGCTCTCGATTGCGGTGCAGATCTGGAGCCAGTGCGCCCGAACCGCCAGCGCCTGCAGAACGCTGATCGTTCTCCGACGCGGCAAAAGGATCACGCCGATTGCCCTGGACATAGGCAAATGCTTCGTATTGCTTGATTTGAGGAATCGGCTCGATCTTGGAGGATTTCTTTGCCTTTTCCTGCGCGACGAACTCTTCCAGATCGCTCATGCCAATCGAGCACGCCGACACGCACAAGGGCAATAGCACCACTGTCATCCTGATCAATGATTTTGCGCTCATTTGCCACCCTTGCCTTTGGCGCCCTTAGCAGGGGCCTTCGCCGACACTTCTTCGTCATCCAGATAGCGATAGGTCTTGGCATAGGCCTGCATGCGCAGCTCGTTTGCAGCAGAGTTCTTGCCTGGGATCGGGTGCAGCTCGACGTCGTCGATGGTGACGATGCGCGGCAGCGCGGCAATGCCGCTGACGAAGGCGCCCATCTCGTGGAAAGTGCCTATGACCGTAATCTGGTTGGGAATTTCAGCGTAGAAATCCCTGGGCACTTCGCCCTGCGGCTTGAACAGTTCTTCCTCAAGGCTCGCGGCAATACGCGTCTGCGAAATATCGTTCAGCAGGCTCGGGACTTCGGTCTTGCTGGGTAGCTGACGCAGCATCGAGCCAAACGACTTGCGCATCTCTTCCAGTTGCGCCTTGTATGCATCCAGCGAGGCAACTTTCTCCTGCTTGGCCACAAATACCTTGCGAAGATCCTGCTCCTTCGCCTGGGCCTGATCGAGTTCATCCAACTGCGGCTTGATCATGAACCAGAAACCCGCGGCCATGATCATGATGGCAACCACGATGACCGTCGCGATTCGCGCCCAAGTCGGCCATGCCCCGGGATTGTTGGGATCCAGACTCTGGAGTTCATCAATAATTTGCTGGGGAGTCATTCTGCGTTCTCTCCGGCATCGGCATCCTTGGCATCCTTGGCGGTTGCCTTGGTCAGGTTTTTAACCTGCAGGGTGAATGTGCTCTTGCGCAGCTTGTCTTTCTGGCTGGTCGAGATCACGACCAGACGCGGATCCGCAAACCACTGCGAGGCTTCCAGGTTTTTCATGTAGGTGGAGACACGACCGTTGGACTCTGCGGTCCCTTCGATGCTGACGTTGCCACCGCTCTGCTTGATCGAAGTCAGGGTAATGCCTTCGGGCAAGGTGTTCACGAGCTCATCGAAGAAATGCACCGTCGCCGCACGACTGGCCTGCAACTGCTCAATCACGCGCATGCGCGCCAGCAGGCTCGCCCTGGTTTTTTCGAGATCCTGGATTTCCTTGATCTTCTTCTCGGTTTCGGCAATTTGCTGCTTCAGGTAATCGTTGCGCGATGCCTGGTGATCAATCGCTTCCGACGAGATCAGAATGCCCAGCAGGACCAGGGCCGCGCTGGCAATCGATCCGAGTCCCAGCAAGGACAGGAACTGCTTCTTGCGCGTATCGCGCAGTTCTTGGCGCCAATCCAGTAAGTTTATTTTGACAGCCATGCCTACCTCGCTTCGTCGAAAGCGCGATAAGCCAATCCACAGGCAATCAACATGGCGCCTTCGTCCTTGGCTAACATCGGGGGCTTGGCCTTGGATGAAACGCCCATTCTCGCGAAGGGCCTGGCCACAACCGTCGGGATCTGCAGACGTTGATTGATGAAGCTCTCAACGTTGGGAATGTGTGCACAACCGCCAGCCAGAATCACCTGGTCGACGCTGCTGTACTGCGAAGCGGCAGAGAAGAAAAACTGCAGCGAGCGATCCACCTGCTGCGCCATATCGGCCTGGAAGTGCGACAACACCTCTTCCGAATAGGTCTCCGGAAGATTGCCGCTACGCTTTGCGCGCAGCGCTTCTTCGTAGGACTTGCCGTAGTTCCGCATGGTGTCTTCGGTCAGTTGCCGGCCACCGAAGGCCTGATCGCGCGTATAAACCGTTTTCATATCGTGAAGGATCAACACGGAAGTGTTGCTCGATCCGATATCAATCACCGCAATGGTTTTGTCCTTGCCTTCGTCCGGCATCTGATAGCGCACGAACTGGCAGGCGTTCTCAAGCGCATACGATTCGATGTCGACAACCACCGGCTTGAGTCCGGCGATCTCCACCGCAGCGCAGCGCTGCTCGATCTGTTCCTTGCGGCAGGCGGCGAGCAGTACGTCAACCGTTTCACCGGTTTTTTCGCTCTGCCCAAGAACCTGGAAGTCGAGATTGACTTCATCAATCGGGTAGGGAATGTACTGGTCGGCCTCAGCCTTGATCTGCGCTTCCATGTCATTTTCGGACAGGTTGCCGGGCATCTGCACGATCTTGGTGATGACCGAAGCGCCAGCGACCGCCACCGCGGCGTGCTTGGCACGTGATCCGGCGCGATTGACGACTCGCGCGATAACTTCGCCGACCGCTTTAGGATCGGTGATCTGTTTGTCGTTGACTGCGTTTGGCGGCAATTGCTCAATTGCGTAAGTTTCTACCTGAAACTTATCGCCCTTTTTAGCTAACTCCAGAAGCTTGACCGAGCTGGAACTGATGTCCAAACCGACCAGCGTCTGATTACCCCCACCCAACAGCGATTGCATGATGGACATACCGCCTCGCACCGCATCGTTTATGTTTATGTGCAGGCTTTTAATGGCCCCGCCTGCATTGAACCTTTAATATAACCCAATCTTCCTACAATGCAACTCGAAGTTCTGCGCCCAACTATCTGATAGTAGTCCCAAAGCTTTCTTGTAATATCCTGCTTACAGACTAGGAATCCATGACACTTTCCGATTTAACCCAAAAAGCACTACGGCGCCTGCCCTTGCTTGCTGCTATAGCGCTAGTCCTTGGAATTACAGGCGTTTACGCTGGCCGTGCGGCCATTGAATCGGATCTGCCCTCTGTTGAAAGCCTGCGCGAACTACAACTTTCCGTTCCGCTGCGCATCTATACGGAAGATGGCAAATTAATTGGTGAATTTGGCGCTGAACGGCGTGCTTTACTCAAGTATGCGGCATTCCCCAAGAAGGTCGTGCAGGCCTTTCTGGCTGCGGAAGACGCCAATTTCTTCGAACATTCCGGGGTCGATTACCTGGGCCTGCTGCGTGCAGCCCTCAAGCTTGCCACCACTGGCGAGAAATCCCAGGGCGGCAGCACGATCACCATGCAGCTGGCTCGCAACGTGTTCCTGTCGAGCGAGAAGACTTTCACCCGCAAGTTTCGTGAAATCCTGCTCGCGCAGAAAATCGAGCGCGAGCTGTCAAAGGAAGAAATCCTCGAGCTGTACCTGAACAAGATTTATCTGGGCGAACGCGCTTACGGCGTAGGCGCTGCGGCCAAGGTTTATTTCGACAAGGACATCAAGGACCTCACGCTGTCCGAAATGGCGGTTCTCGCCAGCCTGCCCAAGGCACCGTCAGCAAACAACCCGGTCAAGAATCCCGAGCGTGCTGCTGAACGTCGCAACTATGTTCTGCGTCGCATGCTTGAACTGAACAACATCACACAAAAGGAATATGACGACGCCATCGCGGCACCGGTGGTTGTTCGCCAGGCCAATATGGCTGTCGATGTGGATGCCCACTACGTCGCCGAAATGGTCCGCGCAGAGATGTACGCCAAGTATGGCGAAGACGTTTACAGCCGCGGCTTCACCGTGATCACGACCATCGATTCCAACCGGCAGCTCGCCGCCAATGCCGCGCTGCGCCGGGCCCTGCTGGATTACGACGAACGTCACGGCTATCGCGGACCTGAATCCAGGCTGGCATCCGACCTCGTTCCACAGCTGGCCGCCGGCGGCCCGAGGATTGATGGCGCACTGGAAGCACTTCCGCTGGTGGCTGGTCTTGTTCCCGCCGTCGTCACCCAATTCACACCGGATGCGCTGCACTTGCTGACCCGCACAGGTCGCGTCACCGTGCAGAAGGACGACTTCAAATGGGCCGCCTTCTCCGACAAGAAAACACTCGCGCCCGGCGATATCGTACGCATCAAACGCATGGGCGAACGCTGGCGGCTGGCGCAAACCCCGCAGGCACAGGCGGCATTCGTGGCCTTGAACCCTAGCGACGGCGCCATCGAAGCGCTGGTCGGTGGCTACGACTTTTTCCAGGGCAAATTCAACCGTGCGGTTCAGGCGCGCCGCCAGGTCGGTAGCGGATTCAAGCCTTTCCTGTATGCCACGGCACTTGAGAATGGCTACACGCCGGCCTCGGTGTTCCTCGATGCGCCGGTCGTTTTTGATGACCCCAAGCTTGAATCAACCTGGCGCCCGGAAAACTATGGCGGCAGCTTCAATGGCCCCATGCGCATGCGCGAGGCCCTGGTGCAGTCACGCAACCTGGTTTCAATCCGCATCCTGATGGCCCTGGGCATCAGTACGGCACGCGACTTCATCCCGCGTTTCGGCCTGCCTGCAGACCGCATCCCGCGTGACCTGACCATGGCACTGGGCAGTGCGGTATACACGCCGCTGGAATTGGCACGCGCCTACGCAACGATCGCCAACGGCGGATACCTGATCGATCCATACTTCATCCGCGAGACCCGCGACGCGGCCGGTACGGTCATTTTCAAGGCTGCGCCCAAGGTTGCCTGCGCAAGCTGCGATGTTCCAGCAGCTCCGGATGCACCCGCCGACGCTGCGGCGCCTGTCGCCACCCCAGCTGCGGCAGTCAAGCCGGAGGCCACTGCGTCAGCCCCGCAACCCGCGCCCGCAAATGGCTATGCCCCGCGAGTCATTGATCCGCAGACGATCTGGCTGATCACCGACATGATGCATGACGTCACCGTACGCGGCACCGCAGCCGCAGTGAATGCGCTGGGGCGCAGTGACCTTGCCGGAAAGACCGGCACGACCAATGACGAAACGGACGCCTGGTTCGACGGCTTCCAGAAGTCGCTGGTTGCCGTCACCTGGGTCGGCTTCGATCAGCCGACGCCGCTGGGTCGAGGTGAAGTCGGCGGACGCGCCGCGCTGCCCATCTGGATGGACTTCATGCGCAGCGCCCTTAAAGGCGTGCCGCAGGAGCGTCTGCCCAAGCCGTCTGGCCTTGTGAACGTTCGCATCAATCCGGCCACGGGCAAGCTCGCTGAACCGGGCGATGCCAGCGCCATCTATGAGACCGTTCAGGCCGATCACGTCCCAACCACCGACACGAGCCCTGAAACGCCCAAGGGAAAGACCGGCGCGGAGGATCTTTTCTAGAGCAATCGTAGTCCAACCTACTGTCCCGGCAACGAAGCCTGAGCGTGACCGAGTTGTTATTATTTAAATATTGAAATAATTTTCGTGTACAAATAAAAACAGCCCCTTTATGATCGAATGGGCTGTGTTCGACGTTAAAACCGGTGGTGACGTCCATGGGTAGGCAAGACGGCGGTCTGCATTACGAACTGGCACAGGAAGCTGCCAGAGTCATCTGCGAAGAACAGGTCACGGACTACCGTCTGGCCAAGCAAAAGGCGGCCGAGCGACTTGGCTTGGGTCCACGCGCTTCAATGCCCGACAACGCCTCCGTGCAGCAGGCCGTTCTCGAATACCAGCGCCTGTTTGGCGGACAGGAATATGCCGAGCACCTGGCCCGGCTGCGCCGCACCGCATTGAAGGCCATGAAGTGGCTGGCCGATTTTCAGCCGCGCCTGGTGGGAGGCGCCGTCAGTGGCGCCATCAATGCCACACACCATGTGCAGCTCCACGCGTTTCACGAGAAGGCAGAGTCGCTGGATATTTTCCTGCAGGATCGTGGCGTTCCCTTCGAGCCTGGCGATCGTCGCTACCGTTACAACAACGGGCAGGAGCATGAGATTCCCATGGCCAGTTTTGATGCCGATGGCATTGGCGTGGATGTCGCCATTTTTCCGATTGACGACCTGCCGCGTCCGCCGTTGAATCCGGCGGATGGCCATGCCTACAAGCGGCTTGACCTCGCGGCCGTGGAAAAACTCTGCCGGGAAAGCGCCAACTGATTCGTCAGCGCGAGTGCCGGCGGCGGCGAAATGCGTCGCGCGCCTGAGTGACACCGGATGTTCGCCGCCGACCGAGTCGGTGCAGCACATAGGCCAGTGGCGCAACGATCCCGATAATCCAATGGGTCGCCGAAAGAAATGCGCGCGCACGCTCTTCGCCAACGTAATAAAGCAGGTAGCCGCTCAATATCAGCGCTGCAAAAATGGAGACGAGGGCAACGCCACTGTAGCGCTTGCGCTGACTGCTCCAGCCTCTCTGGATATGCGCGGCCGAAAGCAGGCCCAGAAGCCAGATGCTGCCAAAAGCAAACGCGGCATGCGCGCGCAATGACCAGGGCTCTGCGGGATTTGGAGCCATCCCGAACTCACCCGGCTGCATGAAAAAATGATGCAGCAACAGCCATAACGCGCCTGTCAGCCAGACGCCAACACCGATGAGATAGATCAGGCCTCGCACCCTGCGCGAGAGGCGCAACGCAGGCGGCGTCAGCACGGCCGCGCTTCCGGCGCCGCCATTACGTGCCAGCCATTATTCATATCGTCGTGAGGATCATTGATGTAAGCCACTGCGCGATATTGTGGCAGCAAAGTCTCTGCGAGTCTGCGATCGGCGAGAACCACCTTGGTCAGGGCATCCGCTGTCATGCAATCCGGCGCCACCACGCTCACGCGGATGTCCCGATCAAGACCCGCCCGCGTCGATCCATTGAAGTGCATGCCATCACCACCGCTGCTGGCGACGGCAGCATCGCTGATTTCCAACAGCGGCATCACGCCGGATGTGGTCGCGCTCAACAAATGCACGCGTTCGATCGCGGGACCGAACACGCGCAAATCTCCGCCGGCGTTCACGCAGCCCTGGATGGCACCGCCCCTTCTCAATTGTTCAACGGCGCAGTCGACCGCATAACCCTTGGCGATTCCGCCAAGGTCCAGCCAAAGCGGACGCCGGAATCGGATGTGCCGATCCGGCAACAACTCTACATCCCGCCAATCCGCCTCGTTGTCCGGCATCGGCGTTCCAACGACCGGAGGCAACGAACCGGAGGCAACCAGTACACCGGCAATGGTCACATCAAAACAACCAGCAGACGCGAGGGAAAAGGCCTGCGCTGCGGAAATGACGTCCCAGGTTCGCTGATCAACCTGCACGGCCCGACTTGCCGCCTGCTGATTCAAGCGATAGAGGTCACTGCCGCTTTCATGAAAACTCATCAGCTGATGAATTTCAGCGATGCAATGGAATGCCTCGTCGATGAGCGCGTGCGCCTGAGCCTGCTCAGCATGCGCGACACGAATTGCAACGCGCGTTCCCAGCAAGGGGCGCGCACGCTCGATCGAATCAGCTGGCGAGGGCGACGGCATAGATGGCGAGCATTTTGCGGATGCCCTCCGTGACGTGACGGCAGGAGAGCGTCGCGCCGGAAATATTCTTGATGTCATCGTCCAGCAGCAGCGGCGCACCTGATTTCTTGCCGACGAATTGCTTGCGCCATGCGGGCACGCGAATCTCACCGCCATAGCTTTCGCGGTAGTCGAGAATCTCCACCTGGCGAATCACGCCGCTGGCATCCAGCGCGAGCGCATAGCTGATCAGATCATGCTTGCCGATGACCTGATCGAGCAGGAACCAGCCACCATCCGCGCTACGCCAGGCCTGCACTTGCGGAGATGTCATCTTGACCCCGCTGGCTTTCTCGACTGCACTGACCTGCTCCGCGCTGAGCGTCTTTGATGCAGGGGTCAGGAGCGCACCGGGAAACATCAAGGCCTGCGCTTGATCCAGTGACAGATAGGTCACCGCATAAGCCGGCGAAACAGCCGCCATTGTCGAGAGCGGAATCAACAACAGGCGGCTGTTCATGAGGTCTTCCTTCCAATCAGAACTTCAGAATGCCACGCCCAGGCCAAGCTCGAAACGGCTCAGGTCTTCGTTGATGCTGAAGGTCTGGTAATCAGCCTTCACCACAACATTTGGAGTGACGTAGAAATTCAGGCCCGTCGTGAAGACATGATCGGACAAACTGCGATCGCCTGCCTGCGGCGGCTCAAAACCAGGAACGAGCCCGGAGAAGCTCTCGCCCATGTTGTAGTACTCCCAACGCATGAACGGCGCCAGGCGATACGTAGTGTTCTGCCAGACATTGTAGGCACCCTGCACATACCAGCCATTGAATGCGCTGGGCGTCGGATTCGGCGCACCTGGCGTCAGCGCGTTGTAGGCGCCGGTGTTGCTGATGGTGCCACGTGCGTACAGGGCCGACAGATCGAACTTGGCTGGCGTCCAGCGGCTGTGCGCTTCCCACAAGGTTACGCGCTGGCTGCCGAGATTCGCCGCGGGATCCTGCGTCGCGGCCTTGCCAGTAAATATGCTGGCGCCCACATTGAGGCCGGGAATTCCCTTGTAACCCAAGGCCAGATACTGCGAGAGGTTTCCCGCATTGGCCAGGGACAATTCCTGATGCGTCGCGGCGAGAGGGCCTGCACCACTGTTGCCGAGATCCAGGGCAGTGTCTGCCTTCAGACCCGTTGTCGCATCGCGTCCAGCAAGATTGACGCCGGTGGTCACGCCAACATCCCAGCCAATCCCCAGATCGGTGTCGCCGTGAAGGCCAACGCCGCCTTCACGCCACGTTGCAGGAATGATGAAGGTCTCGACAAAGTTGCGCTGCACACCAAAGAAATTGGTCGGCTCATGCTTGAGATTCAACAAGCCGGAAGGAATCAGGAACAAGCCTGCCTTGACGGCGATCGAATTGTTGATCTGGTGATCAACATAAAACTGCTCCACTTCCATTTCGCCAACGTCTTCGGAAGAAGCAATCGCATGCTCGACTTCGAATTCGGAGTTGAACGTGGTTTTATCGTCAAAGCGATAGCCAATGCCGAACACGGCGCGCGCCAGATCTGCCTGTGCTTTTGCATGGTCGTGGATTGGCAGCGAGTAATACACTTCGCCATAGCCCCAGAGACTCAGGTTATCCATCGGCGACGGTGTTGCCGCCTTGGTCGCCAGCTCAGTTTGCTGGGCAACAATTGCCTGGTTCTGGGCTTTGACCTGATTGAGTTCGGCCTTGAGCGCGTTCAGCTGCTGCGCAAGACTGTCGATCTCTGCTTCCAGCTTCTGCGTCTTCGCATCCGCCGCAGTTGGCTCCGCTGCGCCGGCAATTCCTGAATGCGTTGCCGCGAGTGTCAGGCCAATACTGGCAGCCGCCAGCGTGATTTTGTTGAGCTTCATTATTGCGCTTCCCTGGTTTGGAATTGGCGTAGTTCGGATTTAAGGCGTTTCTTGCACATCAAGGCATTGCTGCGGCTTGATGTAGCCAGATGGATTGGCGGGGTCGTAGCCGTCGTTCAATGTGCACAAAAACGCGATGACGTCATCGATTTCCGATGACGACAACGCAGGGGCATCGCCCAATTTTCGGTTGTACGGAACCTCGGTCACGTTGACGTTGCCGACATATTTCGCGGCACTGCCCGGATTGCTCAGGTCGACCTTGTACTGGCCACCATAGATTTCGGGCAGGTCATCAAACTTGGTTACGATGCTGCCGGACGTCGGATACCACGCGCCTGGGTTGGTATCTCGCGTCACATAGAAGCTCAGCGCCGTGCGCAGATCGCCGAAGATGCCGTTATGGAAATACGGGGCCGTCAGCGCGATGTTGCGCAGCGTCGGCACCTTGAATGCGCCACAGAGCCCGGATTCAGCGTATGTGCTGCCGATGTCGCTGCGCAGCGGGCCGCAGAGGCCAAGATCGTAGTAGCGGTGCACGCCATCGTAGTTCGCCCTTTGCAGCGCAACGATGTAGGGCACGGTGGTGCTGTCATTGTTTGCCTCGAGCGATGTATTACGCGGCACGCCGAGGTTGTCGTAGGAAAAGTCGGTGAACAGCGCAGGCGTTACACCGTCGGCAGAAGTGCTCGGATGGCAGGCCGCGCCGTTGCCGTGCCCCGGGCTATTGAACAGGGCGAAGCCAAGCGTTTCCCGCCCCGGAAA
>JACXTT010013478.1_pt1 | contig 10762 bp, 11 predicted proteins | sample 9270951 | NCBI WGS metagenome assembly JACXTT01 (sample SAMN15532306, study PRJNA645909) | rock metagenome | isolation source: weathered quartz diorite | place: Puerto Rico | collected 2017-06-21
GCCCACTCCGGCGCGTCCCGCAAAAACTGCGTGGTGCCAAAAGTGTCCGGCAGCATAATCAGGAGCGCTCCCTCATACGTTTGCTGCCACATCTCGAGCACCCGGTATTGAGCTGCTTTCAGGGCATGATCATCCGGCGCGAGGGCGGCAAGGACCATAGGAATCTCGTGCGCATTTGTGCCAATCGCTTCCAGGTCGTGTTTATGAGCGAGGAAGGCATTGGAAGTTCCGGTAAAGCTGCTTCCCAGATTCTCCGCCATCGCCTCCACGACATATTCCTGCCATAGAAAGCTGTGGCGGCGCCTGGTACCGAAGTCCGCCACTTTGAGATCGGGGACGCCGCGCAGCTGTTCAATCTTCCCCCACAGCTTCGTCTTGGCCCGGGCGTACAGGACGTCCAGGCCGAACTCGCCCAGCCGCTTTAGATTGGCACGGGTCTTCAACTCGTCGAGGATGGAGAGCGCATACAGTTCCCACATCGTGGTATCAGTCCACAAGCCGTCGAAAGACAGGTGGAACTGCCCATGCTTCACCAGCAGCTCATAGTCTGACAATCTGAAATCCCGTTCCAGCCACGCCAGGAAGGCTGGTTCGAAGATTCCGCGTTGGCCGTAGAAGGTGTTGCCGGCCAGCCAGACCAGTTCGGATCTTCGAAACCGCAGCCCGCGGACGTGTTGCATCTGCGCGGCGAGTTCCTCACGTGCGAACATGTCAGCCAGTCGCACCGAAGAAGTGCGGTTGAACAGCGAGAACGACACACGCGTCTTGGGGTAATGCTTCCAGATGAACTGCAGCATCAGCAGCTTGTAGAAATCTGTATCGAGCAGGGACCTGGTGACTGGGTCCAATTCCCAATTGTGGTTGTGTGCCCGCTCGGCGAAGTTCACGATCATCCGGCTGGATCCTCTTCTTCTCGGGTCCTGACCATCCACTCTAACAGGCGGCGGAAAAACTCAGAATAGCCGGGGGAACGCAGAACAGCGAAGCGGTCGAGCCGGCTTAACGTGAGAAATTGAAAACAGAGGCATGCCGGGCGCCTTCAGCCATCAGCTTTTCGATGCACTCAACCGGCTGAACGCCGCCCCGCGCGCCGAGCGCGGTGCAGTTCAGGGCAGCAGCGGCGCAGGCGAAATCAAGCTGGCGGGGGAGCGCCCAGCCTTGCAGAAGTCCATAGATAAAGCCGGCGTGAAAGATGTCGCCGGCGCCGGTCGTGTCCAGAGGCTTCACCTGGAAGGCGGGTGCGTGATAGAACTGCGCTCCGTCCCACGCAAGGACGCCTTCGTGGCCCAGGGTTGCGGCGGCAAGGCGGCAGCCAAACCGGTTCCGGGCCGCAGGCAGCGACCGGCGTAAATCGGGGTCACCTACCAGCCGGCCCGGGATGTCCCGGCTCGTAATCAGGTAATCGACTTTCTCTAAGAGAGCTTCGATGCCCGGGTAAACGTCATCCAAATCGGCGATCACAGGAACGCCCGCATCCCGGGCCCAGCCTGCGGCGGCAACTGCCGCGGCAGTATCGTGTCCATCCAGGTGCAGAGCACGGGCGCTGGTAATCCATTCTCGCCGAAGTTCCTCCGGCTGCAGGGTCAGGCGGTTGTCGCGTTTCCAAAGAACGGTGCGTTCGCCAGCGTCATCAACCAGGATTACCGCTTGCTGGCTGGCGCATCCCGTGGCTGTCACCAGATGTGCTTCGACGCCAAGCCGTTCAAATTCGGCCCGGTGAATCGCGGCAGCCCGGTCGTCACCCACTTTGCCGGCATACCGGGTCCGCAGGCCCCATTTCTGGCAGGCCGCGATCGCGGTAGCCACCTGACCGCCCGGCAAGATGTCCGCGGAATGAAATTCGACTTTGGAACCGAGGGCGGGGTAGTGCGGGAGAAGAATCAGCGTGTCGGTCGCGTTAAGCCCGACACCGACTACGTCGACCTGGGGGGATGTCATCACGTTCTTCTGCGCCTCTGCAGGTGAGTCGCCAGGACTTGTATGGACAGATCAATCGAAGATGACATCCTCAATTTCGTGTGGCTCCAAGGGAGTGTTCTCCAGTTGCGCCTAAGCTACGAGTCAGCGAAAGCCTGTGGTTCGCCAGAGCGCAATTCCGCAGAAAAAAAGAAGCACCAGTATCGCTACGATCAGAAGCACGGCCGGCACCCGATGGAACGGCAACCCTGGAGCGCGAGCGATGGTTGCAAACACGACAAAAATTCCGGTGGCCCCCGCAACCAATGCCCAGTCCAACAGGCTGCGCGAAGGCTTAATCTCTCCCGCTATTTGCATTCCCTGCATGCGGGCTTCGACGTAGTCCGGTGCGATGCCATATCGCCGGGATTCGCGCTGCGCAGCTTTTTGCCATTGCTCTTGCTCCGTGCCGGTTGCCGAGGAAAATGCAATGGCTCCGACTCCCAGCATCATCAGAATCGAGCCTCCAACGACCTGCATATAGGTCGCGGTACCGCTTCCGCGCAATTCGCCGAAAACGAAAAGACCCCACAGCAAACCCCACAGCTGGTTGGTATTCGAGAGTGGGATGCCCCGGCTGATTCCGGAGTACTTCGCGGCATATTGCTGGAAGACATCTCCAATTACCCAAATGAAGCCACCAGACATCAACCAAAAAAGTATGTCCTGCGCTCGCGTCAATTCCTGCCACAGCATCGGCAGACCGAGATAACCGATCGCAAGTGCAGCCATCATGCCGAGTTCGCCGAAAGTGAAGAAGGTGACGAAGGAAAGAGGATTCATCCCCGACAAATAAGCTTTGCGGTAAGGGACATACATTGTCCCCCAGAGGACGCCGGCGCCAAGAGCAGCCCAAACGCCGCGCAGCGAATGCGCTGCAGGGGCCTGGGTCGAAGAGGCGACAGCCAGCATAGCTGCGCCAACGCACATCACCATGGCGCCGCCCAGTACGCCCGCCCAGCGACGCCAGCCTGCTTGCCGCAATTCGCCAAAGAACACAAATCCCCAGAATATTCCGAGAAGACTATTTGAATTCCACAGCGGAAAAGCGATGCTCAACCCAATATCCCGGATGGCAAAAATAGTCATCGTGTTCGCCACCGCCCACATGCATCCGGCCAGAAGGGCCCAAATGATGAGGTGAGGCGTCCGGCGGAGGTCGGCCCCGATAGACGATGTGCCCAGGATCAAAGCAGGTAAGCTCCAGCGCGCCAGAAAGACGCCAACCACCATGATGAGAGAAATGACGATGGGTGATAGGCCAACCGCAACCAGCTTCGTCGGGGCTTCAGCGGCACCGAGCCAGGCACCCGCCGTGAGACCGGAAAGGATGCCCAGCACCTGCAGCTTCCGTGGACGCGAACTTTCCTGCACGAATTCATCCCCGGACGCCAGGCCAGATTGCATGCTCGCCACTCCCGTTTAGTGAATAGATTTCAAAAGAAGCAGTCCCCCGATCAAAACCGCGAGCGGGACCCAAAATTGCGCGTCGGTTAATACGCGCATCGTCCGGCCCCGCGTTCGATCACCGTTTTTGTCGACAGGCTGCATACCGTCCGATTACTGCAAACGCAAAGACTACGGGAGATGAGGAGATTTCACAAACGCTTCCACACGCGTGATGTTTTCTCCGTGGTGCTCGAAACCCTGGGTCTAGTGAACGCCTGGGCAGGTCTTCCCGTGCGGCCGCACACCAACTGAGTTGCCGTACAGGCGTCAGTCTACAAGTGGGTGAGCGTACCGGTGATCTTGGTCTGGCGCAGCGCCCAGGCAAAGATTGCGCCCGAGAGCGGTAGCAGGACCACGGCGAAAAGAAGCAGAGCACGCACGGATGGCCACAGCTTTGCAAAGCTGGCGCCGGCCAGCAACGCCTGGCGCATTCCCTCCAGCGAGTAAGTCACCGGGATGAGCCGTGCAATCCACTGCAACGGCCCGGGCAATACCGACACGGGGTACATGATGCCGCCAAGCAGACTGGATGCACCCACAATCAGCCAGCGGGCAGGATTCCCGCGCTTGAACAGTAACAGGTAGCTGGTGGAAATGATTCCCAGGCCGGCGAATGCCACAATCGAAGTGACCAGAATAATTGCGGCACCTAGCCAATTGGCCTCGCCAATGGGGAAGTGAAAGAGCAGAGCTCCCCACGCCAGGTAGATCACGGTCCGCAGGGCGAGCAGGACGAACGGATAGGTGGCCGAGGCCACGAGAATCATCGTCAGCGGCGTTTCGGTGACGAGCATTGCCTCCAGAGTACCGTTCTGCTGCGCCTCCGTTATGCTGGTATCGAAAGCGGTCAAAGACACGGTGAGGTAGTCAAAGAAAGCAAAACCGACCAGCGCGAAAGCGAAGTAGTCGCTGCCGGCCGGAAGAACCAGGGTGAGTTGGTCATTGGAGACGAATCGTGAGAGGTAGTAAAAGGTTGCGACACCAAAAAAAGCCTCCAGAACCTCCAGCGCAAAAGCCATCCTGTAGCTGCGGGCAATGGCGACGTCGCGTCTGAAGAAGGCCAGAACCTTCCGCAGAGTACGGTGCAAAGCACGGGGCGAAGGCCGGTGCGTGTTCATGAGAGCACTTCGGCGCGAAAGCCGGGCGGAGTAAGCCGTTCGAGCGCTTCTTCAAGAGTGGCAGAACCGGTTGTTTCGCGCAGCCCTCGCGGGGAATCGCACGCCACCATCCGTCCTTTGTCCAGCAGGATGACTCGATCCGCCAGCTGTTCAACCTCCGCCAGGGTGTGAGAGGCGAATAGCACCGTTGTCCCGTGGCGGCCGACCAGTTGGGCTTTCAGAAACCGCCTGAATTCCGCTGCCGCCATGGGATCCAGACTGCGGGTTGGCTCGTCCAACAGCAGCACGCTCGGACGGTGGATCATCGCTCGGGCAAGACCGAGGCGGTGCACCTGCCCGGTGGATAAGGTTCTCACCTGGCTCTCGAGAAACTCGCCCATGCCCATCAACTCGGTCAATTCATCGAGCCGCCGGGCGGCGTCGCTATCAAACAGGTTATTCATCGCAGCGAAGAAACGGAGATTTTCGCGTGCCGTGAGACGGCTGTAGAAGCCACCGTCGGTGGCCGAGTTAAATCCCAGCTGCGCGCGTACCTGGGAGGCTTGACGTTCCACATCGTGACCGGCCACACTGGCGTGACCACGTGTTGGCACCAGCAGGGTCGCCAGGATTCGCAGCAGGGTTGACTTGCCCGAGCCGTTGGCGCCGATCAGCCCGGCGACTTCCCCGGCTTCGACCTGGAAAGAAACGCCCAACAGCGCGGGATGGGTGAGCGGCGCGAAGGGGTTGAGAAACGCCCGCACGCCGGTCTGCGGGACGGGAAAATACTTCTCTATCTCTTCAACCACAAGGGCGCTTCCTGCCATGCTTTATCGTATACCCTGAATGCGCAAAGGCGGAGTTACGCCAATGCTCAGCCCTTCTGAGAAATCATGCTTGAGGATCCGGCCTACCCCATGACACGTGAGGATCAGCTCTGCCTGCTCCTCGCCCGCGGGCAACTCACGCCCGAAGCGCGGAGCCGCATCCTGGAACTCCTCGCGACGCCGTTGCATTGGCCGCTGATTCTGGAACGAGCCTACAGTCACCAAGTCTACCCATTGCTGTATCGCAGCCTGCGTGATCTCGGCTTTCCCGGCGTCCCGGAGCCGGTCCAAGCCCAGCTCAAGGCCGCTTATCTGGCCAATGGATTCCGTAACCGTTTGTTCGCCGACGAACTGGCGCGCTTACTCGCGCGGCTGGGCGAGGCCGATATCCCTGTGGTCCCACTGAAGGGCGTTGCCCTGGCCGAGTCGCTCTATGGAGACCCTGCCTCCCGTGTGTGTTCCGACATCGATCTTGTAGTGCCGGTCGGCGAAGCGGTGCGGGCGCGACGCATCATTCTGATGAATGGATACTCAAGCCAGTTCACAGAAAAATTCTTCCTCAAGCACCAGCTTCACACGACCGCAGAGTGTCCACTGATCAGGGAAACCGAAGTGCTTACCTGTCTGGTCGAACTCCATTGGACGCTCTTGCACAGTTCGTCCAAAGATCAAGAGACGATGGAAGACTTATGGTCCCAGGCCCGGCCGCAGGAATTCTTCGGAGTCCGCGCCTGGAACCTGAGTCCGGAATGGCAATTTCTCTACTTGTCTTTCCACGCCGCTTACCACAAATGGAGCAGTCTCAAGTGGCTGGCGGACATTCACGAGCTCTGTTCAGTGGCAGCGATCAATTGGAACCAGGTGAAGGAAAAAGCCGGGCGTTTCGACCTCGACACTTTCGCTGGACCCACGCTGGCTGCCTGTTCTGCGCTCTTCGGCACGCCCATTCCCGCCAATCTTCGTTCCCGGCCTCTTCCCGCGGATATCCGCCTTTTCCCTGACTCTCTCTCGCCTTCCGAATCATGGAGGGTGGCCCTGTTCTATCCCCGCCTCCTAAAACGGCCATCGGACAAGCTGCGCTGGCTGGCGCAGACATTCTTCGTGGCCGGCCTGGCGGACCAAAAATTCATTCGCCTGCCTGATTCCCTTAGCTTCCTGTACTACGCGCTTCGCCCTCTGCGCTTGACCTGCAAGTGGAGTTGGCGGTTCTTGCAGGCTGGTCTAGCGCGCCTGGTAAACAAGAAGTAGAGCGCCTTCAGCTCCCGAAGTTGCGGGAAATAGATGCGACCAGATTAAACGCATCCTGCCAGCGCTTGAACCGGCCGGGGAAGTCTTTTGCCAGTTCCTGCGCGATGGCCTGCAGGGGCAGGGTTCCTTCCATGAGCGACAAGATGCGCCGCTGAATCCGTCCATCTTCATTCAGTTTTGGTTGAAATTTCGATCCCAAGGTCCGCAGCTCCGGAAGCGCGAAATCAGAAGCAAAGAAAGTTGACTGCCGAAATGGCGGCCTGGCTCCGTTGGGAGCACTCTGGCTCAGCATTTGTGTCTCCCACCGCCAGACGTACTCATGGCCTACGAGTCGAGCGGAAACCGTGACAGTGACAGTGTCTCCGGGCACGACATCAAGTGGCTCGGGCCACGGAAAGAATGCTTGCCGGTAAATGAGCCGCGGCGCACCCGGCCGGTTGGTCAAGGTAACTCCCTCCGACAGGACCGAATCAAACCAAAGAGCAATTCCGTGGCCTCGGGAGGCACGGTCGACTGTCCATGACGCTGTAGCCTCGAGGTCAGTCTGCTCGAGCGTTGTGTAATCCAAAGTCGCAAGGCAACGCGGTTCGAGGAAAAGCTCATCGGTCGTGGTCAGCCAGCATTGAGTGATGGAATTGCTGGTTCTCTGGCACGCGGCGGACATGTCGAAATCGTACGGCCGGCCGTTCCACGGTCCCAGGCTTTCCTGGTAGAGTTCCGGGGCCTGAACTCCCGCAATCCAAACGGTGTCGCGCTGGGGAATCATCCGTCCGCCCGGAGCCAGAAATCTCTCTCGTGCGTCGATGACGGAAACCAGACCCTGCTCGAAGAAGGGCAGAATCCCACGTACGTCGGAGACGATCGTGTTCACCCGCTCCGGCAACGAACTCTCGGTTGATTTTCTGGGGATAAACACGATCCGGTCGGAGATGCCATTGGCCGCCGCAATCTCTCTGGCGAGTTCGATGACGCCGGAGGGCTCAAAAGCGTATACCTTTCGCGCCCCAAACCGGCACGCCAGAAGCGCCAGTATTCCTGGTCCTGTGCCAATATCGGCAACGACATCCCCGGTTTTTATCTCGTGTCTGAGCGCCTCTGCATAGGCATCAGTCCGGATTTTATCGGTAACCATCCGCCCGAAGGCGGCTAGCGAATACACGTAGATGATCCTTAAGGGGTGGTCTTCCCGCCCTTGCCCCCACCATCCCCCTTCATCCCCATGCCGGTGGCTTGGGTAATGTCTCTCAAGTCGCCGTACACCTGCAAGTCAGGCTGCTCGTAGGGTTTCTTAAGTGGCTCCTTATCAGGCAGCGTTGGTTCATTATTATTATCTTTCATAGTCAACCTCCCGCTCGACATCGGTCGCGGACAAAAATCGCCCCAATTTGCACCCAGGGCTAAGTGACAAAGCTAGCTCACTGCTTTAAGAATCTGACCGTTCCCATCACGATCCTGGCACGCGCCGTTCTTGTTGTATAGAGTTGCGGCTGTAAAATCGTGCGTCTTGCTCCCCAGGTTCCGCAACCAGTAGTTCAGAGCACGCGGTCGTAAATCGGCCCAGAAGGTCATAATAGCGCGATCAGCTTTATCCGGCACCCGAATCACGTCTACATATTTCTCTAACCCGGCGACTGGGCGCAGCGGCGCCAGCCCCAGGCGGCGTACTGCCTCCCAATGAGGATCGCCTGACAGGGGGGTTTTTGGTCGGCGCAGCACGGGATCCGGAAGCTCGTCCCTCATGGCGCGTCGTAAAATTTTTTTCTCCCGGCACCACGGGATGGCTGGAAGTGCGAGCATATAGCGAAGCAGACGCAAATCCACAAACGGATGCCGCACCTCAGCGGCGGCGCCCATGGCCTCCGCGTCACTTTGACCAAACAGGTGCTCCCACAGCGGCCCTGCGAATGATCGGTAAGCCTCCGGGTGCAGCGGATGCGGACATGGCGCCGCCGCTCGCGCATTTTCGTCCCACCGCTCCCGCAACCGCAGACGGGACGCGAAATCCTCATTGAGCCACTCCGGAAAGCCACTCTGCTCCGATTCTCCGCGCCACCAGTTCTTCAGCGGCCGCAGCAGCCGGGGAAGAAATGGAACACTCCGCGTCTGCATGACCAACTGGCACGTGCTCTTCAGCAGGCGGCCGAAGTGGCGATGCCGTATCAGGTCATAAAGTTGAGCTTGCCATTCGTGCCGGAGCGCGTTATCGGGGCCCTCGCCGTAGAACCAGACGCGGCTGTATCTGGTCATTTCCATGTAGTCCTGGCGATCGGAGACGAGATTCATGGGATTCGCGACCGGTTCAGGAGTGTGGACGGAGCTCTCATCCCAGTTTGGATCAACCATATCTTGGCGCTGATCTTGGAAGTGGATCGGTATCCCCAGGTGTGTGGCCACCAGGCTGGCGTAATAACCCTCGTTCCCGTCCATGGCTGGGTCGAACACAGTCGTGAAGGCGCGCACATCACCATCCGCGGACCGGCCGCGAAGAATCCGGCATGCCGTAGTTGCTAGCGCCGGCGAATCGATCCCGCCGCTCATGAAGACTGTAATTTTTGTTGTGCGCAGCCGATCGTCTACTGCCTGGTCGAGCAGCTCTTTGAAGCGATCAACGTACTCATCCGCCCTGCGGAAGTAGACCGGCTCGTCGATGGGGAGCGTCCAATAGCGATGCAGTTGCGTCCCCTTGCTGACCACTTTGCCGCGTGGGCGGGAGGGATACGTTGAATATCAGCGAAGCTGGTGGTCGCTTTGTCCTGGTTCAGGTCGAGCAGCAGAAAGTCGGCGATGGCCAGATCGTTCAGCCGGTCGGACACCGCCGGGTGCTGGCGAATGCCGTCCAGGGAACTACTGAAGATGAGCGTCCGGCCGCAGTGGGCGTAGAACAATGGCTTGATGCCCAAATGATCGCGCGCGCAAAAAAGGCACTGTTTTGGGCCGTCCCAGATGGCGAAGGCAAAGTCTCCAAGCAACTGGTCCACGCAGGCTTCATCCCAGACCAGATAGGCGCGCAGAATCAACTCCACATCCGTGGCACCCCAGGAGAGATCCTCGTGTCCGTGCGCTTTCAGTCTTGGGATCAGGTCGCGGCGGGCGTCCACCCGGGCGTCGGCGACGATCCAGATCCGGCCATCGAGCGTGAAGGGCTGACGCTCGTACTCGGATTCATCGGTAGTCCTCAGCAGCGCATGGCCGAAGCCGGCATTGCCGTCAGTCCAGATGTTTTGCGCGTCGGGACCCCGGGAAGCCATGAAGCCGGTCATCCGCGCAAGCAGACGACGGTCCACCGGCGCCCCATCGAAATGTACGATGCCAAGGATCCCGCTCATTGAGAATGTTTCCCTGGATCCCTAGCTTGCAGTCGCTTGGCCGGGCATTACCTCGATGAGTCCTTGCTCCAGCAGTTGGCCGAGAAGCCGGTCCATATCGTGGCGGAGCTGCTCAGGCGCCACCGCAAACTCGTTGAGTAATGATTCGTATGCTGCCTGGATGGACGGAGCGTCATGGAGAACTGTCCAGAAGCGGGTACCGACCGGGTTGAGCCCGAGATAGAGTTCGCTTCTCAAGTTCAGGATCACAGCTTCGTCGCCGATGACGCGGAACATTACATCTGGGGCGGTGATGATGCGCGAAGAAAGTTGGGGATGCATCGGCCTACTCCTGTCGGTCCCAAAACCACACGAGAATTGTATCTTTCTGACCACTGCCCTCCTAGCACAACTTGGCCGTGGTAAACCACCCAGGCATGGCCGCAGAAACAGCGCGGCTCGTCGCCATCTTTGGCTCTGCCGTCCACCACCACCACAGTCGTAGCATGGGCTCGAACCCACACTTTACCAGTACGAACGAGAGCGCCTGACCCAGTAAATAGGCCTGGAGCACATTACCCTGCACCGTGCCGTAGACGTAATACTTCTGAAAAGATATTTCGGCAGGTTCTGTCTCAAAAACGGAGGGTTGTTTCCTAAGCTTCGGCGGGCAATTTCGGAGAAGCATGCTTGCCCGCCAATTATAGCCTCGGAGATGGCGCGATCCCCCGATGGAAAGGGGCAGCCATTGGATGCGCCTATTAGGGAATCTCTGAACAAGTAATCTTCACAGCCAAGCGAAGGGCAGAGACCCTTGGGTAGCCGGTGGTTTGGTTCTCCCCACGGAGGGATGCCGTTTGCTTTTGCCTCCGTGAGGGCG
>JACXTT010013479.1_pt1 | contig 10762 bp, 11 predicted proteins | sample 9270951 | NCBI WGS metagenome assembly JACXTT01 (sample SAMN15532306, study PRJNA645909) | rock metagenome | isolation source: weathered quartz diorite | place: Puerto Rico | collected 2017-06-21
TCTAAAGGAGTGTCAATGGAGAGTTAGGCGAAGACTCCCGCGATGATTTCCTCGTGGACGGATTCGGCATGGTCTTCCGGAGTCATCTCTTCAGGGCTCACCGCGGTGTCGGATCCCCGGCGGGGACGCCGCTGGTCTCGGAGGACGTCCATGGGGCCCCGGCTGCCCACCGCAAACTGGCTGCCCGCCATGCGAAGCCAGGACGTCTCATAAGCAGGTTCGCCGCTCCGCAGGAACGCGGCTACGCTCAACTCGAGGCCAGGGCCTTTCTCCGGCTTCTGTTCAAACAGGCGACCAGTCGCCGTGCTCCGTTTGCCCATCTGGAGCACTTGGACCACCACCGGCAGCGTGCCGGGATAGACCGCGCCGAGGTGTTCCGCGGCTGCGTACGAGAGGTCAATGATGCGGCCCCTGATGAACGGGCCGCGATCGTTGATGAACACCTCCACCTCCCGCCCGTTCTCGGGGTTGGTGACGCGCGCCACGGATCCCAACGGCAGCAGCCGATGGGCAGCGGTCATCTTGAATTGGTCGTAGACTTGACCGTTCGCGGTCAGCCGGCCATGAAAGCTGCCTCCGTACCAGGAGGCCACGCCGCGTTCCTTGAAGCCGGCGTCATAGTCACCCAGTCCCTTGGGAATCGTCATGCAGGCCGGTAAGGCCAAGACCGAAGCGAACAGGAGACTCTTCGCGCAGAATCCAGTTGTGTTCATGCCTTCCCTTTGCCCCTGGTTCATGCCAAGCAGCCGGTGCACGCACCTTGCTGCTGCATCCCGGCGGGCCCCACCGGGTATTCAGATAGGAATACAGACCGCTAACTGTGGGGATTGAAGAAAGCCTGCAGAATACAGGCTTCGATGATGATTATGATGGTGATGACATCACGCATCTTATAAGACCGGCGTGCGCAGAGTCAAGGGGAAAGTGCGCAGACGATCTGATTTGACACGGATTCCCCGCTCCTCTACACTGCGCTTCATGGCTTCACGCACGTTGAGCACGCCACGCACGCGAACCCGAACGGCCACGATCGGCTTCGTCAACCTCGGCTGCTCCAAGAACCAGGTGGACAGCGAAGTCATGCTGGGCACGCTGGCGCAGGACGGCTTCACCTTGACTGACAATCCCGCGCGCGCCGAGGTCGTTATCATCAACACGTGCGGCTTCATCGAGGAAGCCAAACAGGAGTCCATCGATGCCATCATCGAGCACGGCGCACTGAAGAAGACGGGGGCGTGCAAAGTCCTGATCGCCGCCGGCTGCCTCGCCCAGCGCTACCAGGGCGAATTGCTCAAGGCGCTGCCGGAGCTGGACGGCGTCGTCGGCACCGGGGACACCGGCCGCATCGCGGAGATCTGCCGTTCCCTCCTCGGTCTTGGCCGCCGGACCCAGCGGGTGTGGGCCAGCCCGCCGCCCTATCTGTACGACGAGCTGACGCCAAGGCTGCGGCTCGGCAAGGCGCACTCCGCGTACGTCAAGATCGCGGAGGGCTGCAATCGGAACTGCGCGTTCTGCGCCATCCCGCTCATGCGTGGGAAGCAGCGGAGCCGGTCGATCGAGTCCATCGTCGCGGAAGCCACCGCCCTGACGGCTGACGGCGTCAAGGAGATCAACCTCATCTCGCAGGACACCATCAACTACGGCGTGGACCTCGGCCTGAAACACGGCTTGGTCGCCCTGTTGCGGGAGCTGGCCACAGTGCAGGGCCTCCGCTGGATCAGGCCGTTCTATCTCTATCCCCAACATGTGACGGACGAGTTGATCGATCTCTACGCGGGGGAAGAGAAAATCACCAAGTACATCGACATGCCCTTCCAACACGTCAACGATGCCCTGCTGAAGCGCATGCACCGTCTGGGCGACAAGGCCCACATCACGAGGCTTGTAGACCGGCTGCGCGCCCGCATTCCCGGCCTTACCTTCCGGACGGCTTTCATCGTCGGCTTCCCGGGCGAGACCACGGCCGCTTTCACCGAGCTCAAGCGCTATCTGCGCGAGATGGACTTCGACCGGGTCGGCGTGTTCCTGTACTCGGACGAAGAGGGCACGCCCGCCGTCGACCTGGACAAGAAAATCGAGCGCCGGCTCATGGAAGAGCGCCGCGCCGCGTTGCTCGCGATTCAGGAAGGGATCGCGCTGAAGAAAAGCCGTCGGCTTATCGGGCACACCATCGAGGCGATGGTGGACGGCGTATCGGAGGAAACAGAGCTATTGCTGGAGGCCCGCCACGAAGGCCAAGCCCCCGAGATCGACGGCGTCGTCTATCTCACCGATTGCACGGCCAATCTCACCCGCCCGCCCCAGGCGATACGACCCGTTGCAACCACGAGCAACGGGTACCCCGACACGCCCCTTCCCGTGCCCGGCGATTTCGTCAAGGTCGAGATCACCGACGCCGCCGCCTACGACCTTGTCGGCCGCATCGTCGGGTGAGGACCCATCGCGACCTCATTCTTTCGATCACCGTGCTCGCTTTCCTCGCCTCACCCGCGCTGGCCCTGGAGAAGTCCGGCCGGGTCGAAATCGAAGAAGTCCGCCCTCCGGACGTTCAGTTCTCACTGTCGTTGTCCGACTTCGTGGACAACAGCTCGTTCCGAGCACGCCCCGATAACACCGGGACCGTGAAATACCGGTACCTCGGCCATTTCGAAATCCAGCCGCATTGGGCTCCCTTCGCGCTGGTCCTCGACACGAATTTCTTTACTGATAAGGACGCACATAACGAATTCCGGCCGTCTGAATGGGATCAAGCTGTGGGATTCCTGTATCGCTACGAAAAATGGGCGGGCCTGCTCCGCTATGAGCGTGACATGCCCATCGACAAGAGCGGCCTCGTTCAAGCGTTCGCGGAGGTGCAGGGACTCTGGCACCAGGATTCTCTCCTGATCAAGAACTCGGAGTTCTATGCCGCGATCGGCTGGCTGTTCGCCACCCAGACCTACTTTGCCCGGCCTGACAATACCGGACGGGCTCTCTTTCGGTATGTGCTCCACGGCGAGCTCCCTCTCTATCGGGAGCGGGTCTGGCTGATCGGGGATACGAATTTTTTTACGGATCGCGACACTTCGAATCCAGTACGGCCCAGTGAGCTGGATTGGATCGTCGGGCTCGCTGTCCGTTGGAAGGGGTGGGAAGTGATGGCGTTTCAAGAGACGGATCAGTCCATAGATCGTGGCGGCCTGACGCAGAAGTATTTCGCGATTCAGTTGAAGTGGTCATGGGAAGGAAAACCGTCTGTGCCGGAGATTCACACGCTGGCACCCAGCAGCACATTCGCCCACAGGAACCAATGAGCAAAGAGGCCACCTTGGCCTCGTCCTCGATGATCAGAATCTGCGGGACGCCCCTTAATGGGCGCGGGCGTGATCGTGATAGGTATAGAGCGGCGCGTCGTCCTCGATGAGGCGGGTCTCGCTGGCCAGGCGGGCCTGCAGATGTTTCGGCAGCGCCGTCTGGGCGATGCAGACCTCCCCGGTCAAATACTTCAACTCGCCCTGGATTCGCCGGGCGATCATCTTGTCATAATCGGCGGCCGAGTACGCCCGCGGATCGACCTCCTTCGACGCCATCTGGAACCCCCAGGGCAGGCCGAAGCAGGGGACATTCACCGAATAAGGGCACACGACCGGAAAGGCGGTCAGCAACGTGCGGTAGACTGCGCTGAAGTTCAGCAGATCGTGTGGCGCCACTGTGCCGGACTGGAGCGCGATCGTCCCCTCTGACGAGAGCCGCCGATTCACCAACTGGTAGAACTCCCGCGTGTAGAGCCGGTAGCATGGCCCCTCTTCGGTGGGGTCGGACAGGTCGATGATGATTACATCGAAGACCTGATCGTGCGTCTCGAGCCACCGACGGGCATCCTCGAAGGCCAGCTCGGTGCGCGGGTCGTCGAACGCGCCGGCATGGAACTCCGGGAGCATCGCGCGGGAAATCTCGATGACCTCGCGGTCGATGTCTACCATCAGCGCCCCCTCGACCGAGCGGTGCCGGAGGACCTCGCGGAGCGTGGCCCCCTCCCCCCCGCCAATGACCATCACCCGCTTGGGGTTGGGATGCACCAGCATGGCCGGGTGGACGAGTGCCTCGTGATAGATGAACTCGTCCATCTGGGTGGACTGGACCTTGCCGTCGAGGATCAACGACCGGCCGTAGTCCCCCAACTCGACGATCTCGATGTGTTGGAACGGAGTCTGCTTGGAAAAAAGGACGGTCTTTACTTCGTGGACATGCCCCTCGCTAGGCCCCAGTCGCTCATGAAACCACTTGGAGTTCTTTGGGGCGTCCATAGGCAAAAACCTCCTTCGCCACCTTGGTGACCTTGGAGGAAGCCACCTTGGCCGGCTTGGAGTCCGGAATCAGCCCGCGCTTGAGTTCGATGAGCGACGGTTGACGGGCCTGGAACTTCTCCACAAGGTATTGGGCCGCGACTTCGGGAGTGAGGGTCTCCCCGCAGGTGAAGATGTCCACCGCAGCATACCCGTGTTCGGGCCAGGTATGGACCGCGACGTGAGATTCGGCAATGACGACGACGCCGCTGATGCCGAAGGGACTGAATTGGTGGAAGTGGGTGCCGACGATGGTGGCCTTCGCAATCTTGGCTGCGGCGACCATGATCTCTTCCACTCTCTTTACATCATTAAGAAGTTTGGGGTTGCAACCGTTCAACTCAAGCACCAAGTGACGACCTAGTGCGTGCAATTCATTTTCCCCCTTTCGCTGTGGGTTGTATAGAGAGTGGCCAATTTATCGTCTATCGCACCTCCCCTTCGGGACACTACCGGGAAAGACCATGACACCCGAAAATTGTGTGTGAATATAGCTGAACTCTTCCAATTGTCAATAAATTTTTTTAGGGAGCCTTCTTTCCCTCCTTCCGCCTCCCGCCTCCACCCTTGCCTTGACTGCCTTCCTAGTCAGCGGATAAGATGACGGACACTCGTCAAAACTGCATTACCGTCACGTGCAGAGAGGTTTTTCCCCGCATCCATGATCCAGGTCGAGCATCTGACCAAGCTCTACGGTTCCAAGACTGCCATTGCCGATGTCAGCTTCTCCGTGGAAAAAGGGGAAGTGCTGGCCTTTCTGGGCCCCAACGGAGCCGGCAAGACCACCACGATGCGGATCCTGACGGCCTCCCTGCCGGCGACGTCCGGCTCCGCGAAGATCGCCGGCTACGATTGCTTCGACCAGCCCAAGGAGGTCAAACGTCTGATCGGCTATCTGCCGGAAGTCCCGCCGCTCTATACCGAGATGACAGTCACCGAGTACCTGACCTTCGTCGGCCGGATCAAGGGCATCGAGCCGGAACGCCTGCCGGTGGCCCTCGATCAGGTCCTGGAGCAGATGTCCCTGGGCGAGGTGCGGGGCCGGCTGATCGGCAACCTCTCCCGCGGCTTCCAACAGCGGGTCGGGCTGGCCCAGGCCCTCATCCACGACCCGCCGATCCTCATCCTGGACGAGCCGACGGTCGGGCTCGACCCCAAGCAGATCATCGAAATCCGGCAGCTGATCCGCGACCTAGCGGGCGCACGCACCATCATCCTGAGCACCCACATCCTGCCCGAAGCCACGGCAGTCGCCAAGCGCGTGGTCATCATCAACGACGGCCGGATCGTGGCCGAAGACACCCAGGAACAGTTGTCGGCCCGCCTCCGCCGCTCCGAGAAGGTGAGCCTCACATTGAGACATTCCACACCCGACGTGCAGGAACGCCTCCTAACCCTCCCCGGCGTGCTCTCGGTGCGCCAGGAAGGCGAGAACACGTTCCTGGTCGAGACGGAACTCGGCCGTGACCTGCGCGAAGACCTTGGCCGCGTTGCTGTCCAGAACGATTGGGGCCTCCTCGAGCTCAAGCTCGTGGCCATGACGCTGGAGGACGTGTTCCTGCGCCTGACCCAACATGAGGAAGGCGTGGAGGCCCAGCCATGAGCCCGGTTGGCGCCATCGTTCGCAAGGAACTCCGCTCGTATTTCGTCTCACCGGTCGCCTACGTGGTTGCTTTTGTCTTTCTCCTGCTGACCGGCCTGCTCTCGTTTCTGGCCATCGCGACCGCCAGCAACCGCAGCATGCAGCTGCTGCGCGTGCAGGGGAACCTTCCGGAGCTGAACCTCAACGAATTCGTCTTCCGGCCCGTGTTCTACAACATGGCCGTCATCCTGCTCCTGGTCGTGCCGATCCTGACCATGCGCCTGTTCGCCGAAGAGAAGAAGCTCAAGACGATGGAGCTGCTCGTGACCTCGCCGGTCACGATCACCGACATCGTCGTGGGAAAGTTCGTGGCGGCCCTGACGGTCTTCGCTGGTGTGCTGGCGCTGAGCGCGGTCGCCCCGGTCGCCCTGGCTCCCTTCGCCGAGTTCCGCTGGCCCCCCATCCTCACCGCGTACCTGGGCATCCTCCTCATGGGCGGGCTGTTCCTGAGCGCGGGCCTGCTGGGGTCGAGCCTGACAGAGAACCAGATCATCGCCGTGATTCTAAGTTTCGGGGCCCTGCTCCTGTTCTGGCTCTTCGGCTGGGCAGGGCAGGTGTTCGCCGGCACCGCCCTCGGCAAGGTCCTGTCCTACCTCTCCCCGCTCGATCACTTCGAGCAGCTCGTCAAGGGACTGGTGGAAACGAAGGACCTGGTCTATTTCGTCGCCGGCATTATCTTCACCCTGTTCCTGACGCACCGGGTGATCGAATCGCAGCGGTGGCGGTGATGAGCGATCGGCTGACGTTCCTGTTGGGGGTCCTGGGGGGCGTCCTTGCCGGCGCCGGGGTGGTCATTTATGTGCTCGCTCCGGAGCGCACCGCGCTCATCGCCACGGAGGAAGGCCTGGCGGCCGCCTGCTTGACCGTCTTCCTCGTTACGCACTTCGAGTTGTTCCGGGAGTTCTCGACGCGCCGGGCGACTCGCCTGGGTCTTAACAGCGTCCTGATGATCGTTCTGATGGGCACCATCCTCGGGATCCTCAACTTCCTGGCCGCGCGCCACAGTGTCCGCTTGGATTTCTCGGAGACGAAACGCTTCACCCTCGCTCCGCAGACGGCCCGTCTGCTCCGGGAGCTGCCCCGGGAGGTCAAGGTGACCGTCTTCACCAGTGATCAGAACCCAGTCCGCCTAGCGTACCGCGACCTCATCGACAGCTATCAGGCTCATACCGCTAAGCTCATGGTGGAGTTCGTGGACCCGGAAAAAAAGCCGGGCGTCGCCCGGCAATACGGCATCTCCCGGCCGGACACAGCCGTCCTGGAGAGCGGCAAACAGGAGACGCGGATCACCTCCGCCTCCGAGCAGGAGCTGACCAACGCCCTCATCCGCGTGACCAAGGACGAGAAAAAGACCGTCTATTTCCTGACCGGGCACGCGGAACATTTGCTGGAGGACAGGAGCAAGGAGGGCTATTCCTTTTTGAAAGAGGCCCTGGAGCGGCAAGGGTACACCGTTCGGTCGCTCTCTCTCTACGAGTCCAAAACGATCCCCAAGAACGCGTCAGTGCTCGTGCTGGGCGGGCCCCAGAAGCCGGTGTCCCCTGAGGAGCAACTCCTCCTCGCTGACCACATCCGGACCGGCGGTCGGCTCCTCGTGCTGCTGGACCCGGGCTCCCGCGCCGGCCTGGACAGCACCCTGGCGGCGTGGGGTCTGCAGGCAGACAATCGGACCGTCCTGGACACCCAAACCATCCTCGGCGGCGATCTGACGATGCCAGTGGTGAATACCTACGGCACTCACGAGATCACCCAGGACCTGGGCCAGGTTTTCACCATGTTTCCCCATGTCCGCCCAGTCAACTTCCTCGACAGCAAGGGCAACGAGTGGGTGTTCCACCCCCTGGCCAAGTCCAGCCCCCGCAGCTGGGCCCGCACCGGAGAACTCACTCAGATCCGTGATTTCGACCCGCAGAAGGACACGCAGGGGCCGCTGAGCCTGGCCGCCCTGGTCATCGCCAGGGCCAGTCCTTCCGAGAACGCCCGGCAACCGGCGGTTCTTCTCGTTGGCGACTCGGACTTCGCCAGCAACGCATTCCTGGACTTCTCCGGCAACACCGACTTCATCCTCCACGCCGTGGCCTGGCTGGCTGAAGAGAAGGACCTGGTCACGATCGCGCCGAAGGACACGCGGCTTGGCACGCTGTTGCTCACAGTGGCCCAATCCAACGCGCTGTTCGCGCTGCAAGTCCTGGGTCTCCCTGGCTTCTTTTTGCTCGCCGGGTTCGCCGTCTGGCGCCGCCGACGCCGTTTATAGCTCCATCGCATGTCTCGCACAGTCCTGGCTCTCCTGATCGTGGCCCTCGGCTTGGGCCTCTACCTGTGGCTGGTGGAAATGCCCGCCGAACAGAAGCGAGTGGAGGCCGATACTACCGCCAAGAAGCTGGTGGACTTCAAGGAAGACGACGTGCAAGGGTTCACGATCATCTCGTCGCGGGGCGAGATGGAGGTCGCCCGGGAGGACGGGCGCTGGACCATCCGCAAGCCCAAGCCCATGGAGGCCGATGCCACGGCGGTGGGCGAGTTTCTGCGCACGCTCATGCTCGCCCAGGTGTCCCGCATCGTGGACGAGACTGGGACCGACCTGAAGGCCTACGGTCTCGAGACGCCGAGTCTGACCGTATCCCTGCACCTGGCCTCAGGCACTCAGACCGTCCGCGTGGGCGACGCCGGTCCCCTGTCCGCCACCCTCTACACCAAGCGCGACGACTCTCCCAAGGTCCTCCTGACCACGCTGGCGGGGCGCGACCTGTTGATGAAAAGCATCCAGGACTTCCGTCGTAAGCGCGTCCTCCCGTTCGACCGCCTCCAGGTGACCCGGCTGAAGATCGCCGGTTCCCGGGAAACCGTCGTGCTCTACCGAGAAGGCCAGGGTGAGAAGGACGTGTGGAAGATCAAGGCGCCGGTCGAGACGGCAGCGGACCAGCCGGAAGTGAAGAGTCTTCTGTTCGCCCTCGAGGATTTGAAGGCACGGGACTTCATCGACGATCCCAAGGAACGCGCCGCCAAGCACGCCACCCTGGGCAAACCCCTGGCGACCATCACGCTGCACGAAGGCGAGACCGACCGCATGGTATCCCTGTTCCTGGACCTCCGTGACAACGCTGCGGCCTACGCGGAGAGTACGGCGCAGGAACCCCTGTATCAGATCACACAAGCGGCGGCCAAGGATCTGGACAAGGGACTGTTCGATTTGCGCGCCAAGCAACTCATCGCGGCTGAGCCGGACCAGGTCAAGACGCTCGTGATCAAAACCGGCGGCCAAGAATACGCACTGAGCCGCGAGGGGGGCGCCTGGATCGTGGACGGTGATCCCAACGCAAAAGCGGATGCAGCCCGCATCAACATGTTCGTGACTCGTGCGGTGCGACTTCAGGCGGAGAAGATCGTGACGAAAAAACCGACCGATCTGAAACGATACGGCCTGGCGACTCCGGCGGCAGAGCTGATCGCCGCGGGCGACGAGGGCAAACTCCTGGGGCGGATCGTCTTCGGAAGGCAAGAGCAAGGCTTAGCGTATGCGATGGGGTCTGCCATGGCCGGAGTCTTTCAGGTCCGCCCGGACGTCCTCCAGGACATCCCCAAGAAAAAGGACTTGCTCGGCGGAGCGAAGTAACCTTACAGCCGGAGCGGCTTGATCGGAGACAGGACGGCCGCTGGGTTCTTTCCCCAGACGGCCGGGTCGGCGTCCACGTAGAGCTCGACCTCGTTGCCGTCCGGATCGGCCAGATAGAGACTCTGGCTCACTGTGTGGTCGCTCATGCCGGTGATCGTCACCCCTGCCTTTTCCAATTCGGCCTTGGCCTTGCGGAGCTCATCCAAGGAATCCCCGATTTTGATCCCGATATGGTAGAGCCCGAGGCGGCGGCCAGCGGGAGCACGGTGTGCCTCGCCGACCTCGATCAATAGCAGTTCATGGTGGGTACGGCCTGACGTCAGCGCCGCCGCTTTGCCCCCGAACGTCCGCCCGACCTCCTGAAATCCCAACAGGTCCCGGTAGAAGGCCAGTGACCGCTCCAAGTCCCTCACGTAAAACACGACATGGCCTAAGTAGTGTGCTTTCATGTGCTGAGTTCCCTATTCAGACATCATTAACCGGTGACGATTGGCGACGGCCGCCCCCAGCGCCCGGCAAACACGAAGTCCGGGATGGGCCTGCGCGAGCGGGGCGCCAGTTCGCGCTGGCGCAACCGTTCCGGCAAAGTTTCAGGGTCGCCGGGATAGCCCGACGCAATTCCTGCAACCGCCTCGTAGCCTTCCGGAATACCGTACAGCTCGCGTATCTTGTCCGGAAAGATGCCGGCCATCTGATGCACCACTAATCCGAGCGCTGTCGCTTGAACAATGAGATTGGCGACCGCCTGGCCCACATCGTGAAAGGCATGGCGATTGCGCTCGCCATTCTCATCGAAATGCAGCTTCGCCACCGAGACCATCAGCACCGGCGCATGTTGCGCCCACTGGATATTGCCCTCTACCAGGCAGCTCAACAGCCGGGCATATTCGGCCTCATCCTCCTTGGTCGCCACGATGAAGCTCCAGGGCTGCTCGTTGTAGGAAGACGGCGCCCAACGGGCGGCTTCCCACAAGCTTCGCAACTTTTCCGGCTCGACCGGCCGGGACGAGAACGCCCGCGGGCTCCACCTCTTTCGTAGAAGGTCATGGATTGGATATTGTGTCTCGGCCAGCTTCTCCATCACCCAGCCCCCTTACTTCTCGATTATGTCCCTCCTCCAGCCTTATCCTCTCGCGGGGGATTCTTCCGGCATGATGTCCAGCACCCGTTTTTCGGAACGCC
>JACXTT010013480.1_pt1 | contig 10761 bp, 12 predicted proteins | sample 9270951 | NCBI WGS metagenome assembly JACXTT01 (sample SAMN15532306, study PRJNA645909) | rock metagenome | isolation source: weathered quartz diorite | place: Puerto Rico | collected 2017-06-21
CTAACAGCACCGCAACAGGCCCTATCGACTCAACATCTTGCAAAACTTCCGAGTGTTTGCCGACTGACCTTTCGGGGTCTAAAAGTTCGAGATGTACGCAACCACTTTCTGAAATTGCTTTTTTTATCTTATTCTCTACAGGTCCCGTTTGGAGTCTCCCTCTTGTTGACCCTAGTCTAGCTCGTTAGAAGTTGGTAAGCGACCTTCATGGCAAGCAAAGGATGCCGTACAAGAAGCGAGATTGCCCGTGTTGGACTGTATCCGTTTGCCATATCAACAAGATCCTGTCCTTCTAGATACTCTGTTATTATGTTTAGGTCATCATCAGAGAATTTTTCGAAAGACTCTAGCGCTTTCAAGCTGTTGGAGATTCTATTTCCAAAGTAGGCGTCAAATCGTTCTTGGTATTCATTGAGGCGAGACGCGGAGAAATTGCCCTCTGCTACAGCTTTCGCGGCTACTTCACCAGCGATCTTGCCTGCCGCGATTCCTGTGTGTATTCCCGCACCGGTAAGCGGTATCACTTGTCCCGCAGCATCGCCGCAGAGCATCATATTGTCCTGAACGTACCGACTTACTTCCCCACCGACTGGAACCGGAGCTGCTAACGACTTTTGTATAATTGCATCTGAGAACATTCCTAGGTGATCTTGAATAAAATTGTCCAGTAATTGTTTTGCATTTGACCCTTTGACTCCTATTCCTACATTTGCCTCTCCGTGCCCTTTGGGAAAGATCCAGATGTAACCTGATGGAGCCTTTTGATGGCCGACGTAAATGTGCAGTTTCGACTCATCTTGGATTTTGCAGTTGGACATGTCGTATTGTAGGGCCGCGACGACCGAGTAGTTGTCGCGTTTGAAAAAGCGTCTGGCAAGGAGCGATGCGACGCCATCACATCCGACGACGATTTTGCATCTCAGCGTGTAGGGAATATTCCCTCTCTTTCCAGAAACCAATACTGTCTCTCCGTCTCTCGTGATCTCCTCAACAGTTGCGCCGTACCTTATTTCAGCACCTGAGGACTTGGCTCTTTCAGCAAGTATAGACAGAAATCGTGGCTTGTCCAATACGAATCCCACACCCTTAACGTCGACTTTCTTGCTCTCGTCTGGAGCGTAAAGAACAGCTCCCACGATCTTTGACGAAACGAATTCATCCCTCGGTTCAATTTCAGCGTCCGTCAAAGCAGTATCGAGAACACCTTCAGCGCAGACTTTGCGTCCGGGATTCTCCTCCCTCTCTAAGAGAACAGTTCGGCTTCCGACGTTGGCCGCTTTCCAAGCTGCCATTACCCCAGACGGTCCGGCGCCGATAACTGCTATGTCGTAATCATCCATTTCGCTGTTTCTTCTTGCTTCTTTTCTTATGTTCTGGCCTGGGCCCACGGGCTGGCATTTCGAGCTTCTGTCTCCCGTTCCAGTCTATTGAGGAACCAAAGCGAGTAGATCGAAAGCCCAAAGACGGTTGTGACGACCTTGGTAGCGAAAACTAGGTTGATGGGATTCGTCAATGTGGCGGGGAATTTGTTTGCTAGTGCGTCTATGCTGCAGTTGGGTCCAGTGCAGGTACTACTCAGGACTCCGGAGACGTCCATGAATGCAGACCAGAGTGCGAAGTTGAAGAATATCTCATAGAAGGCTCCGAAAGCGACGGCAGAAGTGACTATGAACATTGCCCTCCGTGTTCGAGGTGACAACCTGAGTAAGTGGGGCTTCTGAGACTCGAGCCCGAACGCCCAGTAAAGGAAGGCGAAGTAAGAGAACCAGGTAATTGGTTTGGCGTAGAAAAACGGAAAGAGACCTGGGCTCGGCCACTCAGTGAGGACGAATTGCGCACCAAGGTCGATCTTGGCGCCTAGGGGGACCTGAAGCCCGTAGTACAGTATGAATGATGCGGCAGCGATTCCGCTGGTCCAAGAAAGAATCGACCATGGACGATTAACGAGGGTGGTTCTTATCTGCAGTAGACCTGCTCGGTTCGGCTTGACCATTTTCAAGCAAAGTCAACGTTTCGACTCTCCGAGGGTCGAGCTTTAGCATTTACGGCCGGCTCTTTCGACCCCCGGGATAACTCTATTCAATAAATCGGATTTCTTAGGAAGTAAGAAGACAATTACAAGAAAAACGGGGTTTGGGAGGCTTATGATTCCTCCCAGTCTTCCATAGGTCTGCACTCACTGGATTACTTCGCCCGACGCGAATCTGTTCGAGACACGTGTAATCTTGACTTTCACGTGGTCGCCCGGCTTAGTGTTCGGAACGAAGACTACGAGGCCCTCGACCCGTGCGATGCCTTCTCCGCGTCTACTGATTTCCTTGATGTCAACATCGTACTCTTTGCCTTCCTCGACTGGTTTGGGTCCAAACCGGTTACCGCCGCCAAAGCCGCCTCCGCCTCTTCTTTCGTAACTCATTTGCATTTTCCACCTCCGATTTTCGTACGTTCTATCCTTTCTTGCGGTTGCTACGGGAGAAATCAGCAGTCGTCACGAAACGGCCACCGGACGTTCTCCGGCACGTCAACCTTGACAGAGCCAACTCACATATTGTGATATAAACCTGCTGACAAGGGTCGAGACGAGACTGCGTAACGCATGCTGGACTTGCCGCATAAGGCTGTTCGACCTCGAGCTAGCTGCACATTATAGAGTCTAGCCATGAAACTATTCATACTTAGAAGTCGTGCCGAAGTGTTGCTATGACCGGACCCGTGCGAATCATTCCAGTAACGGGTTTGCCCTTGATACAACCCGGCGACGACATTGCGAAGATGATAGCTGAATCGTTGCGCATGGCTGGCTCCCCCATTCTGGATGGAGACGTCCTTGTCATCGGACAAAAAGCTGTGTCCAAAGCCGAGAATCGCATAGTGAACACTGCAGGGGTAAGGCCGTCGAAGAAGGCCAATCTCATCGCAATTAGGACGCGAAGGAAGGCTGCATTTGTCCAGCTTGTTTTGCAGGATTCCAAGAGAATTGCTAGAGCGGGACGTGACGCTCTGATAGTGACAACGAACCAGGGTTTTACCTGTCTCAACGGAGGAGTTGACAAGTCCAATGTGGAAGGTGCAGAAACCTACGCACTCCTACCCGCCGACCCTGACCGTTCAGCTCAAGGCATCCGAAAGAGACTAAAGGATTTGACAAGACAAACGGTCGCTGTGATCATATGCGACACGAATAGCAGGCCATTTCGCCGGGGACAGATCGAACAGGCAATTGGAGTCGCCGGAATAAACCCATTAGTGGACTATCGAGGTGATCATGATCTCTTCGGCTACGAGCTGAAGTTCAAGAACGTGGCGGTTGTCGATGAACTCGCTTCTGCGGCCGAGCTAGTTATGGGCCAGGGTCGAGAGATGATTCCAGCGGCTGTCATTAGAGGCTTGAAGCGGATCAAATATCAGGATAACGTGGCCAGCACAGCGCTAACTGTGACTAGGACGGAAGATCTCTTCAGAGGGACTTTGTAGAACGAAGCGAAGAGGCTCTGCTCCGAAACCGTCAAGGATGACTGAACGATTAGAGGTCACGTATTCACAGACGCATTGGTCCAATTTCAGAAAAATGCGCAGCAAAGCCGCGCAGATTGTAAATGCCCTTGGCGACCTCAAGAGATCGGCAATTGTTCACGGTAGCCTAGCGAGGGGAGATGTTGACGAGCAGAGCGACATTGACATCGCAATCCAAAATGAGGTCAGCACTCAACTCATAGAAAGCAACCTCGAGACGAATGGATTCCATCCCTATCTCAGAGAGTTAGCTCAGGCAACACCGATGCATTCTCCCAAGGCGCATATCTACTTGGATAGCGAGGAAAAGATGGCGGTCACGGTCCCTATCACACCGCTTAGGAGCTTGGAGACCGAGTTTTACAGGTTCGGCGGAATAGTGGGATCAAAGGAGTTGACGGATCATACACGGGTTCGAGGTTGCACGAAGAATCTGACCCTAATTGAACCGACCGAGCAGGGTCATGTAGAATCAAGTATCATTGACCAAACTGCCCGGACGGCAAATCTCCTCGGAATCAGTGTGAGTATTGTTCAAGAACGAATCCGAGTTCGAGAACGCAGAGACAGAGTAGGGCGAACAGGGATCTTCTTGAGAATTCCTGTGCCGGATGAAATGTCCTTCGAGGAAGTCTTAGCCAGAGAAGCGCGGAAGAACCCGGCGCTTCGAAGAACCTTACGGGTCAGGGACAATTGAGCTTATCGTAGGAAGGGTAATATGAAACGGGAATCGGCCCGCCGAGACAATCAATTCCGAGCAGGACAATGGACCAGAATGGCTTCGATCCTTGAGACGTTAATCCCATTGGGAGTTTACCTTGGGATTTGGGCAGGAATATTTCTCATAGGTTTGCTCGTCAAGGCTGACAGATTCGGTGTTATCCTCAAACCCTACTACTTCATGCTAAAGACGGCCGCGTTCAACAGTTGGATGCAGCGATTAGGAGCCAAAGGGCGCCGTGCCTGGTTGGTTTTCTTCGACGTCGGAGCCGCGATGGGGATCGGACTGTCTGCGTTGGCTCTCTACGCGTTCGTACGTGGATTGATCGCCCTATTTGTTAGGAGCCCGCAAGCCACACCAACAGCGCTCATAATTCCTCTGCCAGGTCTCACAATAAGCTGGGAGATCTTTCCATATATCATGTTGGCAATCGCTGTTTTGCTGATTCCACACGAGGTGGCACATGGAATAGCCAGCGTTCTTGACCGCGTTCCAATCAAATCATCAGGTGTATTCGTCGCTGTTTTCTTGCCCGGCGGGTTTGTGGAAATCGACGAGGAAGACCTTGCCAAGAAACCTAGTCGGACAAAGCTTCGAGTGTTTGCTGCCGGTTCTTTCACAAACGTCGTCTCCTGGTTCCTGGTATTCCTCATTGCAGCCTCGATATTCTTGCCGGCGCCCTCTGGAGTACTCGTCACCAACTTAGTGGACGGTGGCGGAGCTCAACAGGCAGGAGTTTCACAATGGTCAGTGATTACAGCAGTGAACGGGAATCCGGTCAACTCTGTGGCTGATCTTTCCGGGATAATGTCAAAGGTGCCTCCAAATCAAACCGTTGATGTCCGATTGAGTAATGGGATGGATCGCATGATTATGACGAAGGCGGATACTCTGAACAAGAGTCGCGCCATACTGGGAATCATAACCGCAAATTACTTTGCGTCCAGAATCCCCCTTTCCCCGGCTGCGGGCTTCCAAATGTTTTCTGCTTTCAACTGGATGGTCTTGATTCTCTTCAATGTAGCAATCGTGAACATGCTGCCTTTGTTCCCCTTCGATGGTGATCGATACTTTTCCACGATTCTCAGTATGCTCGGAATCAAGAATACGAAGTGGCCGAGGATTATCGCAAGCGCAATATCTTTAGGCCTGCTCTTGATGAGCCTCGTCCTGTCATTCCTCGTGTTCGGGACCATATTCTTGGGGCGCTAGTCGACGAGTCAGCCGTCCAAGACCTGTAACATATGCATGCGTAATCCGGCCTTCTACCGCAGAGAGTATGAAGGCATCAATCTATGCAAAGGCTGTTTTCGGTCATCCATAGAGAGGAAAGTCCGCCGAACCATAAACGAATGGAAAATGCTTGAACCACAAGACCATATCGCGATCGCCGTCTCCGGAGGAAAGGACAGCGTGACACTCTTGACAATTCTTTCGAAGTTATCTTCACGGTTTCCGTCGACGAGGTTGACAGCAGTCACCGTCGACGAAGGTATATCCGGTTACCGAGAGGAAGCGGTTGCATTAGCATCGATGTATGCAAGAAGTCTTGGGGTCCAACATCAGACCATAACTTTTGAAGAACTGTATGGACAGAGTCTCGACGATTTTCTTCGAACAAAGCAAGGAGAGCGATTGACGGCTTGCTCTTATTGCGGAGTTTGGCGACGGAAGGCAATCAACTTACTTGCGAAGAAAGTTGGAGCGACCAAGATTGCTACAGCCCACAACTTGGATGACATTGTCCAAACATTTCTCCTGAATCTCTTGGAGGGAGACACTGAAAGGTTCGTCAGGTTTAGTCCTGTCTTGAGGGATCCGAGGGGCTTCTTCATGCCTCGGATCAAACCTCTTTGCCAGATTCCCGAGAGGGAAGTTGCCTTGTACGGATTTACAAACGGCCTAGAATTCCAATCTGCTTCATGTCCATACATGACAGAAGCATTGAGAAACGAACTTAGAAGTATTGTGAATAGACTGGAAACAGCTCATCCAGGAATTATGAATTCTGCGTACAGGAGTATGATCAGGCTTCGGAACCTAGCAGAGCCCACGCTTCCTCCTCAGCCTCTCCAGCAGTGTCAGGCATGCGGTGAACCCAGCACGCTCAGTCTGTGTGAGGCATGTAAGATGGTTGGTGTCACCGTCTCGCCCACGGGCGGGCTACCGTGATGATTGCCACTCGAGGGCCAAGAGTTCGTTTAGAACTCTGTAGGTAAAGCCCCAGACGACTCGCCCTTCGACTAGGAAGGAGTCCACCAACCTGGGCCCTACCCTGGTGGTCACGCTGCTTTGAGCGCGCATGTTCGGAACATCAGATAGTACAACCCAGAAGGCGCTTACAATTTCCGAATTCATTCGCACGTTCGGTTTCTTGGTCAGCTTGTAGATGAATGGCTGAACCTTTAGCTCCGGTCGGTTCCAGGGAAATCCCGGAGGCAGACTGCCAAGGAGTTCTCCTATTTGGCTGAGCTCGATTCCAACCTCTTCCATGACTTCTCTTTGACAGGCTTCGACAGGAGACCGGTCGCTTGGCTTTATTCGGCCTCCGGGAAGCCCCACGTGTCCGGACCAAGGGTCGTCTGCCCGTTCCGCCCTTTGCACGAGAAGGATCTCGGGATTGTCATCGATTTTCTCGAGAATGAGCATTCCGACGACGGCTTCGACGCCGTCACTAGATGTTTGAGGCTGGTTTGAAAGAAGTTTCCGAAGTCGTTCGATCTGACCTGCTTGTTCTCGCCTATCCCGCAACTGAGAAATCGCTTGTCGGTGTTTAGACGGCGATGGGTCTCTCTTGTAGTCTCTCTTCGTGCGCACCTTCCTCGTTGAAAAGACGAATTCTGAGTCGTACAAGCTCCATTATCGGTTTGAAGTCTTTGGCCGATTGAATTCGGAACGTCGAAGAAGGTTTGTTTTTGATCTGTTCGCGCAAGTCCATATCGATAGTTTGGTCGTCACAGATCCGAGCCCTAGACTTCGGATCCGCAAAGAAAGTTAGTGTAATTTCCTCTCCTCGAGCATGTAGACGGAAGAGAATATGCCGCTCGTAGTAGAATCTTATTCCCGCTTCATGCGTCCGCTTCTCATACTCGACGCGGGTTGTTATTCCTCTCACTGAGTGGGTCCGGGATTTGAATCTCTGAATGAGTGACCATGTAGGACCTGTGACCCTATCAGCAATGACTGACAGATCTGGGTTTCCTAGTAGCGGCAATTGGGGTAAAGCAGCATACGGATGTGACTATACCTAAAAAATCATCGGTTTTGATCATGATAGATCAAGCATTATGTGGTAAAGAAGAACGAGCTCTCTAGGGATAGTCCATGCTGCAACTACAACAGTAGCCACAATTGCTGCAAACACCTATCTCATCAAGCTCCCTAGTGCAAACAGGACAGTGGTTCTCTAATTTCGTCATGATGACCGAATAAGTGTATGATCTAATTTGGTTTTGTGACAAAGCAGTCAAGTGGCGGGATGAAGAGTTGATCGGTTAAGAAGGACGTTGGGGGGACAACTGATGATCTCGACCAGTCTTAGACCGACAGAGGAAGAATGACTTCTGCCTCCGAATGTTTTGACTTCGAGTAGCCCTTAAGATCAAGAGTGACCGACGAGAAGCCGATTTTTCGAAGTTCTCTGTCAATTTGACTCATTAGTTCTTCTTCAAAAAACAGATGCCGCTCATCAGGGGCAACTTCTATCCGAGCACTGCCCAAATGATTTCTGACCCTAAGCTCGCGCACCGTGACTAAACTCCTAACGTAGGATTCCGCCCTGTCAATCATTTCCAGTTTCTGAACAGTAACAATCTCTCCTTCGGGAATGCGAGATGACAGACACGGCATAGCTGGCTTATCCCAAATAGAGAGGCCAAGACTCTTAGCGGCTCCTCTCACGTCATTCTTGGAGAAGCCTGAATGGAGAAGTGGGCTCAGAACGCCTTGTTCTCTGGCTGCTGTCAGTCCAGGTCTAGGATCGCCCAGGTCATCCTTCTGGGTACCATCCAAGATAGCTTCGTAGCCGTGACTGTCGGCAATCTTCCTAAGTTCGTGGTAGAGAGTCTGCTTGCAGTGATAGCACCTGTCGCCAGAATTTGAAACATATAAGGGATTCCGTAGTTCATCCGTCTCAACGATGATGTGCTCGATGCCGATCTCTCGAGCTGTCTTAATGGCAATTTCAAGCTCTGTGGAGGCTAAAGACTCTGAGACTCCGGTGACAGCTAACGCTCGTTGACCGAGAGCCTTCCTTGCCAATACGGCGACGAGTGAACTATCTACTCCGGCGGATAGAGCGACAACGGCTCCGTTGACGCGCCGAATGTAATTGATTGCTTGTTCGATCTTTGACTGCAGATCTGGACCAAGAAGTTCTTGCATTTGCAACGATCGGAGGGGAGTCGAGATAATTTAAACTGTAGCTCTTGCATCACATTACCGATCTATTGCCAAGAAGTCTGTCGAGATCCATGAGTGACTTCCAGCGTAGCCTGAGCGCTCTGGAACGACGCGACAAGTTGCTAGCAATCGAGAACGTCGCGAATATAGCGAAAATAGATGTGGGACGACTCGCACGAAAGGGAATCCCGGAAGTCATACTTGCAGAAGGGAAAGAACCACAAGACATTGGCAGGATCGCTGAGAGAATGGTCAAGCGTGCAGGTCTCGCAATAGTCAGTCGCGCTGATAAACAGCACTTCAAGTCCGTTCGAAAGGAATTGAGACACGGCGCGCGGATAGAATACTTGGAGCGATCGAGAATCGTCCTCGCAAAGGGTGACTCCTATCGCTCCGTATCGACGGGAGGGAAGGTTGGGATTCTGACGGCGGGAACATCGGATATTCCTGTTGCGGAGGAGGCAATGGTAGTCGCATCCGAGATGGGCTGCCAGACCAGAGTGTACAATGACGTTGGTGTCGCGGGTCTTCATCGCCTCTTCGAGCCTCTGAGGAAATTGATCAAGTGGGACGCTGATGTAATACTCGTTGTTGCAGGTCGAGAAGGAGCGTTACCAACGGTTGTGGCAGGCTTGGTCGACGTTCCTGTCATTGGAGTCCCAACGTCCAGAAGTTATGGGTTCGGTGAGAAGGGTGTTGCGGCACTCGCGGCAATGCTACAAGCTTGTTCACTTGGACTTTCAGTAGTGAACATCGATGGGGGAGTTGGTGCCGGTGCAATTGCCGCTTTAACGGCCAATCGTGTAGCGAAAGCTAGAACAGAATACAAAGGCAAGAAGAGAGCCTAGGAAGGGGATTGCTTTAGAGTTGGGCGTCGATCTCGGGTCTCTTGTCCAGCGGCGAAAGGTTTCCTTTGAGGAACTCTCAGGAAAAACGTATGCTGTCGATGCCTACAATGCACTTTACCAGTTTCTCGCAATAATCCGTGGGCCGACTGGTGCTCCTCTTATGGACCGTGAGGGAAGGGTGACTAGCCATCTTAGTGGACTACTTTATCGCACTACGAATCTCGCGGAACGTACGATCAGGCTGGTCTACGTTTTCGACGGAAAGGCACCTTCGCTGAAAGATGTAGAGATAAGGCGAAGGCAACAGGTGAAGGAGCAGGCGACGGTCAAGTATGAGGTCGCTGTTGCTCAAGGAGCTTACCAAGAGGCGAAGAAGTATGCGCAGGCAACGGGCCGTCTAAGGGATACTATGTTGGATGATTCCAAGAAGCTGTTGGGACTCCTGGGAGTCCCTTGGATTCAAGCTCCATCGGAAGGCGAAGCGCAGGCCGCTTACTTGGCCGGGAAAGGGGCGGTCTGGTCGGCCGTCAGCCAGGATTATGATGCTCTTCTGTTTGGCGCACCTCGGCTCGTTAGGAACTTGGCTATCAGTGGGAAGAGAAAGTTGCCGATGAGGCAGGCCTATGTGCAGATTGACCCAGAGTTCGTCGAGTTGGAGTCGATGCTTCGAGAGCTTGGACTTTCGAGGGAACAGCTAGTTGATTTGGGAATCCTTGTGGGGACTGATTTCAATCCGGGCGGATTCAAGGGGATCGGACCTAAGACTGCTTTGAAGTTAGTCAAGGAGCATGGCAGCCTTGAGGAGATCTCAGTTTCCAAACCTGAAATTGTCCTGCCATCAGAGTTGAAAAGGATCAGGGAGATCTTTCTGCATCCGGACGTTACTGATGATTACAAGTTGGAATGGGGAGAACCAGACATAGAGTCTTTGATCGCGTTTCTTTGCGGTGAACGAGACTTCGACGAGGAAAGGGTGAGGGCTGCTGTGAGTCGTGCTGTTGGAAAAAGGTCTGTGGAAACGAGCAGGGTTGGTGAGGAAAATGAGTCGCGGCGAGAGAAGCCTTTGGAAGCTTTCTTCGGATCTCCTCCCAGTCGGCAAGGTTAAGATTCGTGACCGTGCTCGCCTATTAGTGGGACAAACGCGACGCCACCCAAGGACTCTCTTGTAATCTTCTGACCGCTCTTTCTGATTCGGACTAGCTCCTGGCCGACTATGCGACTGCCTATCGGAATAACGATTATTCCGTCTGGCTCCAATTGTTCCAAGAGTTTTGGTGG
>JACXTT010013482.1_pt1 | contig 10761 bp, 9 predicted proteins | sample 9270951 | NCBI WGS metagenome assembly JACXTT01 (sample SAMN15532306, study PRJNA645909) | rock metagenome | isolation source: weathered quartz diorite | place: Puerto Rico | collected 2017-06-21
AACTCATCCTTGCCGGTCGGCGTGAGGATTCGCAGAAAAGGATAGCTGCCCCACTGCATGCAGAGGTACCCATCCCGCACCACCAGGTTCTGCGGAACCGGAATCGCCTGCGTCTTATACTTGCCCGCATACTGTTCGAGCGCCGTGGCGCTCATCGCCACCGGATTCACTTCGGGAGGGCGCGAGGTTTCGCCGCCGAACAGAATCGCCTCCAGGTCTTTCGGAAGCCGGTTGAACAATCCCGACTGAATGTTGCTCAACACAACCGCGTAAAGATGCTCCTTGGGATAGAACGCCATATGTGCGTTGAAACCCTCGTGAATTCCCGACTGTTCGATCAAATCGCGCCCTGAATAATTGCGCTTGCCCCAGCCATAGGGATATTCCAGGTGGTCCACCTGAAATCTGCGATTCGTGTCCACGGCGCGGAGCCACATATACAAGTCGTGCGCGCTGGAATAGAGCGATCCGGGTCCGATCTTGGCTGCCTCCGGGAAAGGAAGCGGTAACACGCTGCGCGCTTCGGCCCCCGGCACGTACCCGGCGGCATTTGGACCCGGAGGCAAGTCTTTGCAGGCGCTGCCTGTGTTCGTCAGTTTCAGCGGATCGAAAATGTTCTCTTGCAGGAACTGAGCGTAAGGGATTCCCGAAACCTTCTGGAGAATCAGGGCAAGGAGAAAGTAGCCCTCATTGCTGTAGTGAGAATCAGTTCCGGGCAGGAATAAAGCGGGCACTGTTCGAAGCCTCTGGATCAACTCATCGTTGGAAAGGCAATCGCGATACACGTCGGCCGCGTCCAATTCTCCCACTCCCGATGCGTGAGTCAGCAACTGCTCAACAGTGATCTTGTCGCCGTTCGCTATTCCGCTCACGTATTTGCTCAAAGGGTCTTTCAGTGAAACCTTCCCTTGGGCGATAAGCAATTCGATGGCCGCGGCCGTAAATGTCTTGCTGAGCGACGCGATCCGGAAACGGGTTTCGATTCGATTGGCAACGTCGTGCTGGAAGTCAGCCTTGCCGTATGCTTTCTCCACCAATATCCGATCGCCCAGGGCAATCAGCAGCACTCCGCTGAAATCTCCGGCCGCGACGTATGGTTTGATCCACTGATCCGTGCGCGCCTCGACGGTCGCAACGTCAAAGGTGGTTTGAGCAGCGCTCGAACATGCGATTCCCACAGGAAGTAAGCACAGAGTGTTGGCAAGACCGAGTAACAAACAATAACTTCTCATGATTTTTCCCTCGGACATCAGAACGCACCGGGCGTCTCATGAAGAGACTCCGAACTGCTGGAAGGGTGAGCAGCAACGGAAGTTTCAAAAGTTTTTTCTCTTGGTTATGGCCGGCCTCAAAAATACCTCAGCATGATCTTCATGCAGCCTAGGCGAACCATGCCGAAGAAATTTTCGATGTGGTACTCCCAGCGAATTACGAGCCGACGAAAGTGATGAAGCCAAGCGAAGAGCCGCTCCACCCGCCAACGTTTGCGGTAGCGTCGCAGAGGTCGCCCGTCTTGCGTCGCTACCCGCCGCTTTCCACGATGCGGCGCGATCATCGCAATGTCGTATCTGTCGGCCAGATCCCGGTCCAGTCGATCACTGTCATAGGCTTTGTCACCGATCAGCCGCTCCGGGAGGATGTCGAGGAAGCTATGCCCGAGTACCCCTTCGACGAGTTGACTTTCGTGCGGCGAGGCGCTCTCCACACTAACAGCGAGAGGAAGACTGTGAGCATCGGCTAGAGCTAGGATTTTCGTCCCTTTGCCACGCTTGGTGGATCCCACGGCGAGGCCCCCTTTTTTGCTCCGGTGAATGAGGCGTCAATGAAAGCTTCCTCCAGTTTGAGTTTTCCAGGGGAGCGGAACTCTTTGGCCAGCACGCGCAAGATCCGTTCTAGTCCGCCCTCCCGCACCCATCGCTGGAAGCGGCGATGGCAGGTTTGGTACGGCGGGTATCTATTCGGCAGTTCGCGCCACTGGGCACCCGTGCCCAAGACCCACAACACTCCGTCCAGCACCGCTCGCGTGTTTTGCCACGGACGACCACGACCATCGGCCCGTCGTTTCGGTCGCAAGATCGGTTCGATGAGCTGCCACTGGGCATCGCTGACTTCCCATCGTCCTGCCATGCCCTCCTTTTGCCCGCTTTCCTGCGCGTAGGAAATAGCTAAGTAGGTTCAACACCATTTATGAGACCAGTTCTAGTACATTTTCCTAACGGAATGCGGTCCTATGATTAAATTCAGAGGCCATGAGACCTCTTGAACTCTCACTTGAAGAATTTCGCCGCCTGGCCGACGAGGTGACCGACCTTTCCTCTGATTTTCTTTTCGGCATTGATTCTCAACCGATTTTCCCGAAAACATCCGGGGTTGAGTCAGAAAGCCTCTTTGCCACCGACCTGCCGGAACGCGGCCTCGGCGCGGAGGCGTTCGCCGGGCTGCGCGACGTCATTGCTCATTCGCGAGTGCAGAACGGGCGGTTCTACGGATACGTACAAGGCCCCGGGGAGCCGGTTGCGGCGCTGGGCGATCTGCTGGCGTCGGTTCTGAACCAGAACATGACGGCTTGGCGGTCGTCTCCCGCGGGCGTGACGATCGAGCGTACGGTTGTGCGCTGGCTGGCGGAAGCGGTCGCCTGCCGGGGCTTCTTTGGAACGCTGACGGGTGGTGGCTCAGCGGCCAATCTGATGGGGCTGACCATGGCCCGCGAGTCGAAGACTCCGGCCAACGAACGCGGTCTTCGCGGAGCGCCGCCGGGTGTGATCTACGCTTCCGAACAAGTGCACATGTCCATGCCCAAGGCGGTGGCCATGCTTGGCATTGGGCGCGAGAACCTGCGTCTCATTCCATGCGATGCCTCCTACCGCATGATTCCGTCGCAACTGGAGCAAGCGCTAAGACGTGACAAGGCCCTGGGCATGACGCCGATCGCGATAGTGGCGTCGGCGGGTACGGTCAATACGGGAGCAATCGATCCGCTGCGTGAGATTGCCGACATCGCCCATGCTCACGGCGCCTGGATGCATGTGGATGGTGCGTATGGAGCGCTGGCGGCGATTGCCGTCCCGGAAAAGTTTGACGGGCTGGCCCTGGCCGACTCACTCTCTCTTGATCCGCATAAGTGGCTCTACCAGCCGCTCGATTGCGGCTGCCTGCTCTATCGCGACCTCGCCATGGCGCGTCAGACGTTCGCCTACACCGGCGACTATGCCAAACAGCTGAGTACCGATCTCGTAGAAGGGTTCGCGTTCTTCGAGGAGTCAATCGAGCTTTCGCGGCGGTTTCGGGCGCTGAAGTTGTGGCTGTCGTTGCGCTATCACGGGCTGGGGGCGTTTCGGGATGCGATCCGGCGGGATATCGAGCATGCGCAGCAGCTGGCGGCAGCGGTGCGGGCGTGTGCAGACCTGGAACTGGTCGCTGTTGGAGAGCTGAGCGCGGTTTGTTTTCGCCATCGTGTGAGGCCGGACGCTTCCGAAGAAGAGCGCAGCCGATTTAATACGACGTTGATGAAGCGGATCGTGAGGCGCGGGCGCGTCTATCTGTCGAATGCGTTGCTGGAAGGGAAGTTCTGTCTGCGGGTGTGCATCGTAAACCATCTGACTAAGGATTCGGATACTGATGCGGTGGTGCCGGAGGTGCGGGCGGCGGCGCGGGAGATTCAATAGCGATAAAGTACAAGCGAACGCGCTCATCGGTAACCGCCGCCGTTGCCAAAATTCCCCCTCCCCGCTAGATTGGGGTAGCTCAAGAGGTTTCGCTAGTTATGGTTCTCCACCGCGCCCAGAGTTGGCTCGCGCTAACCGTCCTTAGTTGTCTCGCGGTATTTGCAGTCCCTGCGCTTTCACAAAAATCAGGAGACAAGCCCAAGCGCGAACCCTCCACGCCAGAAGAACGAGCCAAGGCAGTAGAAATCGCACACCGCCTGGAAACCGACCCGCTCGGCGATGATGCGAGAGAACTGAGGTCGGCGATGATCGGGTGGCTTGCTGCGGTTCCCGACTTGAAAGTGGTCGTATGCGACCTGATCCCCGAACTGCTTAAATCGAAAAAGGACAAGAACTACTCTTCCGAGCTGTTTGTGCAGGGGATGGTTTCCGCAGGCGGTTTTGTAGCTGAAGACCCGAGTTTGTCGGGTGATTTCCTCCTCGTGAACACCGCAGCGGTGGAAGGAACGCTGAACGCGTACCAATCCATTCTGAAGACCCACGCGGAGGCGAAGTGGCCTGTTCTTGATGAGCTGCTCAAGAAAAGAGGCACGGGAGAGCTTCCGGACTTCGTCCGCGACGCGAGCCTCCGGTGCAAGCAGCAACTGCTCTCCGACACCCCGGAGCCGGAAAAGAAGGTCGCTCGAGCAAACGAACACCTCCACCTGGGCAACAAGTTCTTTGATCGGGGGCAGTACCAGTTGGCTCTAATTGAATACCGTCGCATCGTAGATCTCATGCCCGACCAGAGCAGTGGTTACCACGAGCTCTCGCAGACGTTTTACGAACTCAAGAATTTTGAAAAGGCCATTGAGTATGCCAATCGCGCTCTGCAATTGAATCCAAAGTGCTGGTTGTGTTACCAGGCGCGGGGGTCTATCTACGACGATACTGGGAAGTCAGAAGAAGCCTTGGCGGACTATCAAAAGGCAATCGATATGGCTCCCAATGTCGGGAGACCTCTTTACAACCATGCCGTAACGCTTCAGCGGCTGAAGCGTATACCGGAAGCCATCGCGGATTTACAAAAGGCCATCCAGATAGAACCTGGCTATGCATCTCCGTACAAGTTACTTGGGGCTCTGTTGAGCCAGCGGGGAGAACTTTATTCTGCAGAGGCTCAGTTCAAAGAGTTTCTCAAGCTGGAACCAACAGGAGATCGGGCGGACGCGGTTTCGAAACTGCTGAAGCCCGGCGTTCACGTGGACGGCCAGAAGCTAAGGGCGGCTGACGCTTCTTTTGATGCCTACACTAAATACGGACTCAAGCGAGTCGATTGGATCGTGGATCTTTATCCCAAGAAAAATCCGGCAGCAACCTCGTATCGCTTCACCGCCGAAGAAGAACTAGATGCTTTACGGAACGAAGTCTCTGCATGGCAGGAAACTCGCAAAGCGAAGCCGATGGCTCAAGACAAAGAACTTGACCGACTTTCCAAGATCGTGGAAGCAGGCTTTTTGGAGCCATTCGTCTACTCCTATTGGGGAACAAAATCGGCGGCAGAGGCCGAGCAGTGGAATGCAGTTCATCAAGATAGTTGCGATAAGTTCCGTAAGTGGGCATCGGAGCAACCTGTACCGGCCACGCCGATCCCACAGCCGACACAGGTGGAATGGCTCGGGGCGACACTCTAGCCCGTTTTCTTCTTCCTCCATCCTTGCCCGGCAATCGAGCGGTATCACATTTGTATTGAATGACTTACACAAGCAACCCTCGGTACTGGCTGGGCTTCTAATCCGAGTTGGGAGGTGCTTATGAATCTGACCAAACGGAAGTATGTCCTGGTCAGCGGTGTGTTGGTGTTGGCGATGGGGCTGGCAGCAGCTGGCGTCGCACGGTCGAACCACAGGCCGGACCCCGTTACGGTGCCAGAACGCACGTCCATCCACGTGACTCTGGATCAAGCGCTGACGAGCAACCAGAGCAGGCCAGGGGATCGCTTTGACGCGACCGTGGCAGAGCCGATCATGGTTTCCGATAAGGTGATCATCCCTCAGGGCGCCCACGTCGGAGGCGTCGTGGTTGATGCACACGAGTCGGGACGACTGATGGGTAGGGCCCGGTTGCAGCTCGCGCTGCAAAGCATCGAAGTCGACGGTAAGCAGTATGAGATTCGCACTGCTTCTTCCCACAGGATTGGGGGCAACCACAAGAAGCGGAACTTCGCCTGGATTGGTGGAGGGGCTGGTGGAGGACTCCTGATTGGCGCCCTCGCCGCCGGCGGTAAAGGTGCTCTGATCGGCGGACCCATCGGCGCTGGAGCCGGGACGGCGGTAGCCTTCTTCACTGGGAAGAGAGACATCAGACTTCCCGCCGAGACTCCGCTCACGTTTAAACTCACTGAGCCCGTCACCGTCGAACTGAAAGGCTAGTCGTTTCCACGATCGTTCGGCGCGGGGGGCGGAGTTGGCCCCGCCCTCCTTCCAACCTTTCTAACCATTTCTGCACAAACGAACGTCCCACTCTTACTCGGAGCCACGCCTCGATCACTTTGGCCCCGGTGTGCGGCAGCAGAAAACCGAACATAAGCAGTGTGTCGCACGTCACATCGCCCACCCGGACGAAGTGATACAAACCTGACAGGTCTCCCTGGATTTCCTCCCGGTCCGAAGTGTCGGACGCAGGAGGAATCCCCATGTTCAGTGGCGAGACTCGGCAGACTCTGTATTTTTTAGGCCTTCCTTATCTACTCAGCCTGATTCTCTTCGGGGGGAGCGTGTGCGCACAGGACGCCTCGACAGGTGCGCTGCGCGGCACTGTGGTTGACGCCCAGGGAGCCGCGATTACCGCGGCCGACATTGTTGCCATTCGTGTGGATACAGGGATCCGCTATCACGGTGCGACCGACTCCGAGGGGCGCTTCATCCTTGATCTGCTGCCCCCGGGGGAATATTCGGCGCGCGCGGAAGCCGAGGGCATGCTGCCGCAGGACTCCCCGCACGTGCGCGTGGAAGTGGGGGCAGCGACGGAATTGGCGTTCAAGCTGGCGGTTGCAGGCGGAAAAGAGATAGTGACGGTCTCGGGAGTGCCCCAGCTGGTCGAAACACAACCGAGCGCGGTATCAGCGCTCGTGGACGAGCGGGCGATTGGGGATTTGCCGCTGCCTGGTCGTCGATATACCGACCTCTCCCTGCTAGCGCCCGGAGTAACCCAGGATCCCCGCGGCCTGACCTCGAGTTCGAACGGCGATCTCGCCTTTGGGGGAATTCGCGGCTACCAATCGAGCTACCTGGTGGACGGCGCCGACAACAACAACGGCTTCTTCGCACAGGCGCGGGGACGGTATCGTGCTCCTTATCAGTTTTCCAATGAGGTTGTACAGGAGTTCCGTGTCTCTTCCAATACTTACGGCGCGGAGTTGGGACGGGCGGGCGGGGCTGTGGTCAACGTGGTTACCAAATCCGGCTCCAACCACTGGCATGGGACCGGATTCTATTTTCTGCGGGATAGCGTTCTGGGAGCGAGTCCAGCCTTTGTGGGATTCAAGCCGAACGATCAGCAGCACCAGTTTGGCGGGACATTCGGCGGGCCGATCAAGCGGAACAAGGTTTTCTTCTTTGCGGGATTTGATCAGCACATTTTTCACGTTCCGGCCGTGGTCGAGTTCGGGGGCGGTTCGACCGTGGTGGTGCCGAGGTTGGGCACGCCTGGGCATCCTCTGGACTACGAAATCTGCAATCCCGCTGTCGGCGGGCAGGCCTGTGACCAGACGCTGGTGTTTGCGTCTGCCGCTCAGCTTTCCAAGCAAGGCGGGACGTTTCCTTCAAAAATGCTCGGGAACAGCTCGTTCCTGAAAATGGACTATTCACTGACACCACGGCAGTTTCTGACGGCACGCGTGAACACCTCGCGGTACTACGGGACGAACAACGTGTTCTTCGACCCGGCCAGCCCGATCACCAACTTCGGCATGAGTTCGAATGGCGAAGAAGACGTCAAGACAGAGAGCGCATCGCTCGCACTGTTGAGCGGGCTGACTCCGAAGCTCACGAGCCACCTGCGAGTTCAGCTCTCGCGCGACCTGCAGCAATCGTTTGCCAACTCGTCGGACATAAGAACGCGCATCTACAACGTGATTGATTCCTTCGGGCAGTCGTCCATTCTGCCGCGGCAGACCAACGAGCGCCGCCTGCATCTGGCCGAAACTTTGAGCCTGACGGGCGGGCGTCATGACTGGAAATTCGGCGGCGATGCCATGTTCACCTGGGACTACAATTATTTCCCATCTCTCTTCGGCGGCGAATACATTTATGACAACATCAGCGTCGATCCTTTCACGTTCGTGCCGGAGCATGGCGGCCTGCAACTCACGCCCCTCCGTGCATGGGCGCACGACGTGCCCCGCTACTATGTGCAGAACTTCGGCAATCCCGTGTCGCATCCGAACAGCAACGACTACGCAGCTTTCCTTCAGGACACGATCCGGCTGACCGGGCGGCTCGCGGTGAGTCTGGGCGTGCGCTACGACCTCCAGACGTTCAACAGCAAGGACCTCGTGAACAATCCCCTGTGGCCGCAGTCGGGCAAGATGCCCTCCGACACGAACAATTTCGCGCCGCGCGTGGGAGTCGCGTTTCGATCGGAAATCAGAGGCCACTCGTGATTCGTGGCGGATTCGGGATTTTCTACACGCGGTTGCCGCAGATCTATGAATCGGCGGTGATCAATAACGATGGACTCACTGGGACGTCTCTGTTCCTGGACAATGCGGACACGACCCAGCACCAGATCTTTCCTTCGTATCCAAATCGGATGGTCACGTGCAGTCCGGGGCCAGTGGCCTGCATAGCGCCCGACTCGCTGAAGCCGTATCTGACAAGCGACGTTGCCGCCTTCGCGTCGAACTTCGTTACACCTAGGGTGCAGCAGGGAAGCTTCAGTCTGGAGCGGGAGTTTGCCGACCGGTTTGCGATGGGCGTCTCGTACTTGTATGTGCACGGCGAGAACCTGATCCGGGCGCGCGATGTGAACCTGCCGCCGCCGACCGGATACAGCTATCCCGTTTACGACCCGACCGGCAACACCTTCACGAACAGTTACTACCCCGTGGATTCGTTCTCGACCTGGCAAACGCAGCAGAGTTTCAGCTGTCCGTTTCCGCCCTGCCTCAATGAGGTAACGCGGCCGGTGCCGCAGCTCAGCGCGATCAACGAGTTTGATACCGCGGCTACCAGTATTTATCACGGCATGACCGTCTCTATCCGGCGGCGCATGACCAACGGCCTCTATTTCCGTCTGGCCTATACCTGGGCTCATGCGATTGACAATGGCCAGGACGCGCTGGTGGCGGGACGTCCCGTGACCGTGCAAAACTCCTACTCGACCAGCCGCGAGCGCGGCCCGAGTGTGACCGACCAGCGGAATCGGCTGTCGGTTTCGTGGATTGCGGAGCCGAATCCCTTTGGGCGTGGGCAGGAAGTACTCGCGAAGATCTTCAACGACTGGAAAATCGCGGGTGTATTCACATTCGGTAGCGGACGTCCCACAGACGCACGCGTGACCGGCGATCCCAATCGTGACGACAACTCCAGCAACGACCGCCTGGCGGGATTCGGACGCAATGCGTTTCTAGGCCCCGACTACGCGACTATGGATCTGCGCCTGACCCGGAAGATGCATGTCACCGAGGCTCTCCGCATGGAACTTACAGCGGACTCTTTCAATCTCTTCAATCGAGACAATCGGCGCTACAGCATCAGCGAGGATGGATTCCTGAATTCCGCGGGACAATTCGTACCCATCACGCGCAATGCGGGCGGCAAGATTTATCCAGCTTATTATCAGCAACCTACCAGCTTCCTGAAAGCGAACAGCGCGTACGCGCCACGGCTGGTGCAATTGGGGTTGCGGCTGGTATTCTGAAGGCCGGGTGGGATTTTCCACATTCCACTTGACTTAGGTGGCCGATGCTTGCCATAACTAGGGGTCCATTTTGGACGAGTAGGGGGGTGTAGTTCGTTTGGCTGAAGTCAGACTTCAAGAGGGCGAGTCCCTCGAAAATGCGCTTCGCCGTTTCAAGCGGAAGGTGCAGCAAGAGGACATCATCAAGGAAGTGAAACGTCACTCTTTCTACCTGAAGCCGGGAGAGAAGAAGCGGGTCAAGGAGGCGCTTGCAAGAAAGCGCAGCCGTAAGAAAGCGCGCAAGGAGCAGGATTGAGCCATCCGGGCCGTTACACTCTGGCGTGACGGCCCGTTCCTCTGATACTCAAGTTCATTCCGCAGTCCCGGAATTTTATTTGCAGTAACCATGCGATGCACTCCGCATGGCGGGCCGAATCCAGGGTTCAATTAAGAGGGGGATAAAATCCCCTGCCCACGTCGTGAGCCGGATCTTTCCCCATTCGGGTCTCCGTGAAGCGCAGGGACGGGGAATGGAGCGCCTCTTCGCATGGAATTCCAGGACAAGCTGTTGAAGTGCGTGGACTGCGGCACGGACTTCGTTTTTACGGCGGGTGAGCAGCTGTTTTTTCACGACAAGCAGTTCAAGAACGAACCCAAGCGCTGCAAGAACTGCAAGTCCAAACGGGTCGCAGTGCTGGGCGCTGCGGCCGGGCAGGGCTACGCGAAAACGGAGACCCGAACCAACTGCTCCGAATGTGGTAAAGAGACGACAGTTCCATTTCGTCCTACCCAGGGTCGGCCCGTATTGTGCCGGGAGTGCTTTCAACAAAAGCGGCACGTTGCAAGCGCCTGATCTACCCAGAAGAGTGAGCGAGAGCGACGAGACGGATGCTAACCGGCCTTGCGGGCGGAGTTCTGCGCGCCGGAAGAAGAGAAGGGTTGGCGCGTCTGCTTGGCATCCTCGTGCTGTACCAGAAGAGCTTCGACTTGGCGCAGCAAATCGTTGGTGCCGAGCGGTTTGATCAATAGCGATTCGGAGTGCCCGTCCTGCCAGTGTTCGCCGTCGGGCGGATAAGCGGTCAACAGGGCAGTGGCGGGATTGTAGTTTTGGCGGCGAGCCCCCGCAATCACCTTCAGGCCCGCGTCTTCTGTTTCCATGCGCAAATCGCTGATGACCATCTGGTAGGTCGCAGACTCCATCCGAGATAGGGCTTCC
>JACXTT010013483.1_pt1 | contig 10760 bp, 14 predicted proteins | sample 9270951 | NCBI WGS metagenome assembly JACXTT01 (sample SAMN15532306, study PRJNA645909) | rock metagenome | isolation source: weathered quartz diorite | place: Puerto Rico | collected 2017-06-21
GTGACCGACTGCGACTTCACGCGCGAGTCGTACGTCGCCAACGCCGACGGCTACGTGCTCACGACCGCGCTGATGCGGTGGTTCTGGGATCAGTACGCCGATCCGGCCGATCGGCGACACCCGAAGGCCTCACCGCTGCGCGCGCCGGATCTGTCCGGGCTCCCACCCGCGCTGGTCGTGACGTGCGAGTTCGACCCGCTGCGGGACGAGGGTGCGGCCTACGCCGAGGCGCTCGCGGCCGCCGGCGTCGAGGCGCGCCATCTTCCGTGTCGCGGCCATATCCATACGTCGGTGCCGGCCGTGGACGTGATCCTGTCGGCCGCTGATGCGCGAGCGGAGGTGGGCGCCACGCTCCGCCGGCTCCTCGGCGCGTCGACGCCGGCGGTCGATTCACAGGCGCTCGAGGCCCGCGCCGGGTGAGGTTCGCAGGCGCGCGAGCCAGGCCCGCGCTTCCGATACGAAGGTGAACGGACGGCAGAAGATCGGGTTGTGCTCGCAGCGTGGTACCCCGTCGGCGTCGCGGACGATCAACGGCGTCTGGTTCGACCAGTGCTTGGTGCCGTTGAAGTTCTCGTCCTTGTGACCGAAGAGCGAGATGACGAGAAGCATCCACAGCGCGACGTGCGCGAGATTCCACCTCGGTTCCAGCAGGACCATGCGCCAGCGAGCCAGGCGCTGGCCGATGTGATCGAGCGCTGGCACGAGTAGATTCGCGACCGTCAGCGGCAGGACCTTGTTCAGCCGCTCGTCTCCCGCACCGAGCGCATATCCCGTGGCTGTGACCGCCACTACACCGACGCCAATGAAGACACCGAAGAGCAGCTGGCCGACGGGCGTGCGCGGTATCGTGGCCGGGTCGGTGACGAATAACGTCATCATCAACAGCATCCCCGGCTGAAGCAGTCCCGGAACATTCGAGTAGAAGGAGTGCGCGGCCGAAAGGCCGACGTAGACACCGAGTGACGCCAGCACGATGCGAAAGCGGACCTGCGGGATGAGCGCCAGCAGGATGACCAGCTCCGACAGGTTCGGCGCCAGCGTGAACAAAGTGAACGGACCGCCGTGCGAGAAGCGATTTGGAAAGATGAGAGTCAACGCCAGTGCGACGGTGAGTCCGAACGCTGACGGGTTCAGGAGGTGCCGCCCGCGGTAGCGGATGAGCGCGCGGCTGCACATCGCAGCGACGATGAGCAGGGCGGTCCCGTCCGGATCGAACCAGTTGAACAAGTTCGCGCTCAGCACGATCGGGAACGGGCCAAAGCCGATCCTCCAGGTGCCGAGCAGCGTCAGCATCACCAGCGCATCGACAGCGTACGCGAGCGCGATCTGAAGGAGCACGGACGGAATCAGCTCGACGAAGCCGTGCCAATAGAGTGCCCAGTAGGCGAAAATCACGCTCTGCAGGATCGCTGGCAACAGATGCACCAGCTTGAGCTCGACGATCACCGAGCCGCGCCCGGCCAGCCCGATCGCGCATGCCGTGAGGCCGATCGCGAGCGCTTCCCAGAGGAGAACCCAGGGCGTCGCGGTTGGGGGGCGGGGGTGACGAGTGAAGCCGAGTCGGCCATCGTCGCGCGCAACGATGGCGTCGGCGACATGGATCATCCGTGCCGTGAGGTCCGGATCCGGGCTGTGGTTGTCGACACGCACGTAAAAGCTCCGCGTCATCACGCCCGGAAACACGGGCGACGCGCGCGTCGAGACCATGATCCCACCCGGCAGTCGCCGGGAGCGAGCGCCGACACCGAGCACCACGCCGCCGCCCTAGAGGTCCATGATCCAAACGTCGGGTTCGCCCGCCACCAGCCCGGCGATGAGGTCCGCGTCGTCGGCACGAACCGCCCGCGGCGCGGCGGCCGATACGAAAACTGCCGTGGCCACAACCCACAGAGCGGCGACCCGCGACTTCAAACGATCACGAATCAAAGCTGTTCCCGCTGTTTGCAAGGGGTTATCCCAAACGGAGTGCGGGGGTGTCCATCTCCTCGGGTCCCGATTCTGAGAGAGCGAGCGGCGAGCGTCTCACATGGGGGCGCTGAATCGCTTGCGTCCGATCCTACGCTGGCTTCAAGATTCGCGGGGAAGTATCGCGATGCCGTCGTCCCGCCACATCCTGAGCTTCGCCGAGTACGCCGCCATTCGGCACCCGACGCCCTACCTCGTCGACGTGGGGCGCGACGGATCCCGCCTCTTGCTGTTGGGCGGGCACCACAGCACCGATCCGGCCGATTCGATATTCGGCGACATAGACGCGGCGTTCTCGCGGCTCTCGCCGACGTTCGCGCTGCACGAAGGGACGCCGCCGGCCGTCGAGCCCGACCGCGAGATCGCCATTCGCCGGCACGGCGAAGCGGGGCTGGTGCGGCACCTGGCGGCGCGCGCCGGCATCGACACGGCGAGCATGGACATCCCACTCGCGGAGGAAGCGGGACTGCTGCGCCGGAGAGTCGGACAGCGGGCTGCGCTCGTGTTCCTGGTCGTCGGCCGGATGGCGTCGTTATACCGCAAGGCCGGGCGGATGGATTTCGGCGCCTACTTCGGCGAGTTCTTCGACACGATCGCGCCCGCGTTGCACCTCGCCGCCATCGATTGGCCGCTCATCGAGGCCGAGCACGCGCGCCTGCTCGGGCGTCCGCTGGTTGCCGGGCAGGTGACGGGGCACGAGACCAACCCGATGCGCGACGACCTGCCGACCCAGCGGATCGCGCGCTGGTCGAATCGCCGGCCCGACGAGTACATGCTCCGCCGGCTGCTCGAGGCCGTTCGTGAGCACCAGCGCGTGTTCGCCACGGTGGGCGTGACGCACGCGGTGATGCTGGAACCAGCGCTCCGCGCGGGTGTCTCATTGCGAGAGTGACTCGAGATCACGAGCGTTCGCCGGCAGCCGCCGGATCTCGCCGACGTGGAACGTCGCACCGATGCGCTCGAGCTCGCGCAAGGCCTCCCCCCAGGTATCCCTGGCGCGCGCGGCCGTCGCCTTCGACCTCGGCCAGCATCGCGCGCTCGAGGGTGACGAAGCCGTCGGCCGCCCACGCGTCCGCCAGCTCGCGCATCTGCTGGTCGACGCCGAGGATGGACGAGTTCACGAGGATGGCCGGCACCTTCGCCGGGCCGTCCGGCCCGGTGAGATAGCCCTCGAACGTCTCGCCGGCGCGGGTACTGAAGCGCACGTCGAGGCGGACATCGGTCCTCCTAGCGGCCCGCCGCGACCTCCTCGGTCGAACGTCGCCCGTCGGCGCGCCCGCCCGGCGGTGACGCTGATGTAGGCGACGTGCAGGTCGAGCGCTGTGACGCGACGAAGGTGCGCCTCCGTCAGATCGAGCGGGGAGAGTTCCTTCCCGCGCAGCGCTTGCTTCGCGCGCCTGATGGTGAGTCCCTGCAGATCGAGATCACTCACGCCGGCCTCCCGTGGTGTCTTCCGGGCGATGATCGGCTTGCTGCGCCGCCAACTCGTTAGCCACGCGAGGAGCCATGCATCCCTCTGGCAGTGCAGCATCTGCACGGAAAACTCCCGCCGTTCGTTCGTGCTGGGGCTTGCCTCCGCGCCCGGCATCGCAGCCTGAGACTCGGACGCGCTGCTCGGAAGCTGGCACGGCAGGCGCAACACGCTCAAGGACCTCACCTCGAGTCTCGGGGCCCGGCTCGCCGCCGCCTGCTGAGCGTGCAGCGCACAGAAGAAGCCGGATGGGAGGTTCTGCGGCGCGCGCTCGCCAGCGCGGCGAGTTGCGGATAGACTATTCGCGTGGATCGCGAGGCGGTGAGGAACTTCGCGCTGCGCGATTGGGCGGCCGTGGAGACCTCCAAGCGTGACTACTGGGCCGAGCGGCTGCGCCAGGACGGCACCGGAGTGCTGCTGGCGGCAGCGGAGAGCCTCCGGGCCCTTGTCCGGGCGCTTCGCCCGGACTGGCCGACGCCGGCGGAGCGACGCGCGGACCTCCGGCATCACATCCGGCTGAAGCGTCATCTCGACGCCGCCCGAGATGCGTTCGCCGGCCGCTGAGCTGCTCGCGGCTCTTCGCGTCGCCTTCGATCGCCTGGGCGTCCGCTGGTACCTCTTCGGCGCGCAGGCGGTGATCGCGTACGGAGCGCCCCGCCTCACCGCCGACGCCGACGTCACGGTGGAGCTTGGCCCGCACACTGCCGAGACGCTCGTCGCCGAGCTCGCGGGCAACGGCTTTTGGCTCCGCGTCCGGAACGTCGCTGACTTCGTCCAGCGGACGCGGGTCCTGCCCTTCGTGCACGCGCCCTCCGAGCTACCTCTCGACGTCGTGCTGGCGGGTCCAGGACCCGAGGAGCTTTTCCTCACCCGCGTCCGCCTCGTCCGCTTCGGCGACGTCGAGGTGCCGGTGATCGCGCCCGAGGACCTCGTCGCGGTGAAGATCCTCGCCGGCCGGCCTCAGGATCTCCACGACGCCGCGGGGATCGTGCGGGCGATATCCGACGAGCTCGACCTCGGGCTCGTACGGCGGACGCTCGCGCTGCTGGAGGGCGCCCTCGACCGTCGCGACCTGATCCCCGAGCTCGAGCGAATCGTCCGCCGGGCGGGAAGCTGATATCCCACCGCGCCGGGCGCCCACCGTCGCCCCGACCCCCCAGCTCCGCGCATAATCGTCTTGCCGTGCGCCGGGCAGTGCCCCTCGTTCACGCGCACGCCGCGAGCCCGGCAGCGCTCGCTCGCGTCACCGTGTCGTAGAAGCTCACGGCGAAACGAGTCGCAGCTTCGGAAAGTAGGTCCGGTAGCGGGCGGCATCACGGGTGAGCAGCGTCATGCCCGACAGGCTGGCGTGCGCACCGATGTAGAAGTCCGGCAGCGGTGCCGCACGGACTCCACCGCGCTTGCGGTAGGCCAGAAGACACCTCCCCGCCAGGAAGGCCGCCTCCCAGGGGAGCGCCAAGCGGTGGAAGATCGACGCCGGCAAGGCCTCGTCGAGTGCCTCGATCCGTTCGAACCCGATCGAGACCTCCGCATAGATGATGGGATTGATCGCCAGCACCTCCCGATCCGCGCGTGCTGCCAGCGCCTCGGCAGACCACGCGGACCAGCGCGGATCTCTCGTCAGCACGTCGAGCAGGACGTTGCTGTCGACCAGCGTGGGCATCGGGTGCGCCCGTGTCACCCGCGCGTCAACGCGATGATCTGGTCAGTAGTCATGCGTCGAGTCGCCTTCCCCTTCAGGTGCTCGACGATGCTGCGCCCCCGACCGCGCTTCCGCCGGCCCCGCGCCCTCGTGATACGGACCGCCTTGCCCTCGACGGTGAACTCCACCTCGCTGTCGGGTAACAGGCCGAGTCGCTCGCGGATCTCGACCGGAATTGTCACCTGCCCCTTCGACGTGATGCGCATGCTGATGTCCTCCGCGGTAATACTTCGATCAGTATTACTCTCACACGGCGCCCCAGCCCCGGTCAATCTCACCGCACGACGCGCTCGCGAAGCGCTCGACGCCGTCGGCGAGGATCGTGAAGAAGCGCTGCATCACCCGCGACCACTCCTCCGGGTCCATCTGCTCGGCCAGCTCCATCGAGCCCTTCACGTCGGCGAAGAGGACCGTGACCAGCTTGCGGGTTCTCGTGCCCGCACGATGGGCAACCCACGGCCGCGCTCTACCACTTCCGTCCGCGACACCCAAAGTCCGCGTAAGCTCGCTCTTGACATCCGTCCGAGCATTGGGGCCTCTGAGCGCAGCACGGGGACCAGCATGGCGAAGGACGAGTTCGACGTCTGCGTGATCGGGACCGGCGCGGGCGGTGGGGTGATGATTCAGGAGCTGACCGCCGCGGGCTTTCGCGTCGTGGCGCTGCAGCGCGGGCCGTTCCTCCAGCCCGCCGACTTCCACGACGACGAGCTGCGCACCATCATCCGCGACGAGGTCTTCTCCCCCGACCAGGTCGAGACCTACCGCTACGACGACAAGAGCCCGACCGAGACCGGGCGGTTCAACTACATGGCCGACTGCGTCGGCGGGACCATGACCCACTGGGCGGCGTGGTCGTGGCGCCTCAGGCCGGACGACTTCAAGGTGCTCTCGACCGAAGGCCCCCTCGCCGGCGCCAGCCTAGCCGACTGGCCGATCACATACGACGAGATCGAGCCGTTCTACCAGCGCGCCGAGTGGGACTTCGGCGTGTCGGGCGATGCAAAGGGAAACCCGTTCGGCTCCCCGCGGAAGAAGGACTACCCCAATCCCGCGCACCCCGGTCGCACCGCGAGCAACCGGGTCGCGCAAGCGGCGCGGAAGCTCGGCTATCACCCGTTCCCGACACCGGTCGCGATCAACTCGCAGCCCTACGGCACTCGCCCGGAGTGCGTCCACGGCGGCGCGTGCCTCGGCTACGGATGCCCTATCGGCGCCAAGGCGACGACGCTCTCGGTGTGCATCCCGAAGGCGCTCGCCACCGGCAAGCTCGATCTGCGTCCGAACACGCAGGCGCGCGAGATCACCCTCGGGAAGGATGGTCGCGCGCGGAGCGTCCGCTATCTCGACAAGCAGGGGAAGGAGCACGAGGTCTTCGCCCGCCGGGTCGTCGTCTCCGGCAACGCCGTCGGGACACCGCGCCTTCTCCTCATGTCGACGAGCGGATCGTTTCGCCACGGCCTCGCCAACTCGAGCGGCCTGGTCGGGCGGAATCTCACCCTCCACCACATTGCCGCCGTCGCGTTCACGATCGACGAGCCGGCCCTGGGCATCACGGGATTGCACAGCCACGCCGCGTTCGACGACCTGCACCCGAGCGACCCCAAGCGCGGTTTCATCCGCGGCGGCGTGGTCGGGGAGGCGAACAGCCCGACGAACCAGCCGCTCTCGTTCGGGCTCGTCACCCAGGTCGGGTACCCGGCCAAGCGCGCGTGGGGAGCCGACTTCAAGGACTACCTCCGGAAGTTCCCGCGTTCCGTCGCGATCGCTGGGATCCTCGAGGATCTTCCGATGGAAGTGAATCAGGTCGATCTCGACCCGACCGTGAAGGACCGGTCCGGTCTGCCGGCGCCCCGCATCACACACCGCCAGCACCCGAACGACTTCGCGATGAACCGCTGGTTCACCGAGCGCATGATGGCGGTCGCAGACGCCGCCGGCGCGACCGACAAGTGGGAGGCGCAGTACTATTCGCTCCCGACCGAGCGTTCTGCGATGAAAGGCTTCATGCACTTCCACGGCACCTGCCGGATGGGCGACGATCCCGAGCGGTCCGTCGTCGATCGCTGGTGCCGGAGCCACGATGTCGAGAATCTGTGGATCGTCGACGGCAGCGTGTTCCCGACCTCGGGTGGCTACAACCCGACGCTCACGATCCTGGCCAACGCCTATCGCGTCGCCGATCACTTCGTCGCCGAGGCGAAGCGGCAGAACGTGTAGCGACAGGGAGAGGCTCATGTCCCAGCTGACACGCCGTGAGTTCTTCGTGCAGGGCGGTCTCTACGGCAGCTCGCTCTGGATGCTGCTCAACATGCCGCGTCCCCGTGCGCTCGAGGCCGCGCAGGCATCGAGCCGCCGCGAGGTCCTGAGCGAGGCGCAGTGGAAGACGGTCGAGGCGGTCTCGGCGCGGATCATCCCGACCGATCACGAGCCGGGTGCGATCGAGGCGAACTGCGTGAATTTCATCGACAAGGCGCTGGCGCACGAGGACGCCAAGCTGAAGCCCGTCTACGTGCAAGGTCTCGCGGGACTGGACCGCATGTCGAAGAAGCAGCTCGGAAAACCGTTCGTCGAGCTCACGCCCGAGCAGCAGGACGGCGTTCTTGCCGCGGTGGAGTCGGGGAAGGCGGAGGGGTGGCCGTCGGGCGGCGTCGGCGCAGCCGAGTTCTTCGCCACGGTGCGCATGCACACGATCGTCGGCTTTCTCGCCGACCCCAAGTACGGGGGCAATCGTGACTACGCCGGCTGGAAGGTCGTCGGCTACCCCGGCGGAGGACACCACCTGGGCGGCTACTCGCCGGCGCAGATGATCGGCAAGGAGAAGGTCAAGACCGTGTGGGGTGACGAGGTCTGAAGTTGATCAAACGCAAGCCCCGCAAGCCCAGGAGGGTCCGGCGCCGCAAGGCGAGTCGGGTGGCCGCTCGCCGGCGCGCGCCGCGACTCTCGCTTCCGACCTACGATCAGCTTCCGGTGCGCGCCGGCGCCCCGCAGGGCGCCGCGTGGGGCGTCTTCGGAGAAAGCGACGAGCTCGGCACGATCAACCTCTTGACGCCCGAGCGTGTCCGGTCGGCGGCCGCCGAGATCCGCCGTGGCCAGGTGTTCTCCCTGAACCTGCCCATCACCGTCCCGGACCCTCCCCTCTTCCAGCGCGGCAAGCACCGGCACACGATCCGCGCGTTCGGGGACTTCGACTTCGTGCTCGACGACTACCTCGACAACTTCTATCCCCAGGCGTCGTCGCAGTGGGACGCGCTCTGCCACGTCAAGCACCCGCAGCACGGCGCCTACAACGGCATCCCCGACCACGAGATGACCGGCCGCGGCGGCACGCGCCTCGGCATCGACAACCTCGCGCGTCGCGGCATCGCCGGTCGCGGCGTGCTGGCCGACGTCGCGCGCTACCACGAGCGCACGGGCAAGCGGATCGACTTCACCAGGGCCGAGGCGATCCCGCTCCAGGATCTCGAGGCCACGCTCGCGCAGCAGAAGACGCGACTGCGTGCGGGCGACATCCTGCTGATCCGCATCGGATGGACGCGGTTCTACCTCTCGGCGAGCCCCGAGATCAGGGCCGAGCTGGCGCGCGAGACGGTCGTCCCGGGAATCGAGTGCAGCCCGCGGATGGCGCGCTGGCTCTGGGACAATCATCTCGCCGCCGCCGCCTCCGATTCCCCCGCACTCGAGGCGCTGCCGCCGGCGGGGGACGACTTCCTGCACTTCCACATGCTCGCCTTCTTCGGGATGCCGATCGGGGAGATGTGGAACCTCGAGGAGCTGGCGGAGGATTGCGCGCGAGACGGGCGCTACGCGTTCTTCCTCACCTCGGCCCCGCCCAACTTCCCGGGAGGTGTCGGCTCACTGCCCACCGCGCTAGCGATCAACTCAGGGACCAGTCGCCGATGAGCAAGGACCGACCATAAACTTCGACACCGACACCGCCCTCGAGCGCCGCGGCACCTCCACGTTCACGGGCACCATCAGCCGGCGATGGTGGATCGAGCGTGCGCCGAACGGCGGATACGTCGCGGCGATCGTCCTCCGCTCGCTCATCATGACGCTCGCCGACCCGGCGCGTCCGCCGCGCTCGCTGACGGTGCACTTCCTCGATCCACTCGCGGAGGGCCCGTTCGATGTCGAGACCGCCGTCGAACGCTCCGGACGGGCGCTCACCTCGCTGTCGGCACGCGTCACGCAGGAGGGTCGGGCCTGCGCCGTGGCTCTCTCCGCATTCTCGGCGGCGCGCGCGGGGATGGAGTTCTCCGATCTCGCCATGCCCGACGTACCGGGGCCGGAGCAATCGCGGCCATGGTCGGTGGCGGACGGCTTCGCCGTCCCGATCATCGAACGCTGGGAATGGCGTCTCGCGTCGGGCGGAGTGCCGTACGCGGGGGCCGCCGAGGCGAGCGCCGCGGTGTGGATGCGGCTCCCCGAGGCACGCGTCGCGGACGCGCTGGTCGCCGTCGCTCTCACCGACGCGTGGTTCCCTCCCGTCTACTCGCGTGCCACGAAACCGATCGCGACGCCGACGATCGATCTCACCGTCCACTTTCGCGCGACGCTCCCCCTCGCCGGTGCGTCGCCGCGGAGTTGGACGCTCGGCGTCTTCCGATCGCGCGTGGCGAAGGAGGGCTTCACCGAGGTCGACGGCGAGCTGTGGAGCGAGGACGGGGTGCTCATCGCGCAGTCCCGGCAGCTGAGCTTGTGTCTCCTTCTCGGGAAATGAGCGTCGTCGGCACCTGGCGACTCGAGAGCTTCGAGAGCCGTGGTGCCGGCGGCACGGGTCATCCCATGGGTGAGCGTCCGGACGGGTTGCTCGTCTACACGGCCTCGGGGTGGATGGCCGTCCACATCTCGCACGCCGAGCGAGCCCCATTCGCTTCGCCGGATCCGCTCCTCGCCACCCCGGCCGAGCAGGCACACGCGTTCACGACCTCCTTCATCACCTATTGCGGCCGCTACGAGGTGCGCGGGGAAAGGGTGCGCCACCACGTCGAGGTGAGCGTCCACCCGAACTGGCGGGGCGTCACGTTCGAGCGCGAGTTCAGGGTGGACGGTGAGACGCTCCTCCTGCGGACGCCCCCACACGAGATCGGGGGAAGGAGCATCTCCTCGGAGCTTCGCTGGCGGCGAGTGGGGTGAGGGCCGTGCGGGTGATCATCGACGAGACGTTGTGCGAGGGGAACGCCGAGTGCATGAAGGCCGCACCCGAGGTCTTCGTCGTGGGGGACGACGACCGCGCCCGCCTGCTCGTCGAGCGTCCGCCCGAGGCGCTCCGCGCCCGCGTCGAGACCGCCGTGCGCCGCTGCCCGCGCCAGGCGCTCACGCTCCGCGAGGACTGACGCGGACGTGCTCGAACTCGATCCCTACGCCTGGGAGTTTCACGAGGATCCGTATCCGCTCTACCGGCGCCTCCGGGACGAGGCGCCGGTCTACCGCAACGAGCGCCGCGGCTTCTGGGCGCTGTCGCGCTACGACGACGTGCTCGCCGGCTTCACCGACACGGAGCGGCTCTCGAACGCCGGCGGCGTGTCGCTCGACCGCTCGAGCGACGGCGACCCGTCCGCGAGGGCGTCCTTCCTCGCCATGGACCCCCCACGCCACGACCAGCTGCGGCGCCTCGTCGCG
>JACXTT010013484.1_pt1 | contig 10759 bp, 7 predicted proteins | sample 9270951 | NCBI WGS metagenome assembly JACXTT01 (sample SAMN15532306, study PRJNA645909) | rock metagenome | isolation source: weathered quartz diorite | place: Puerto Rico | collected 2017-06-21
GTCGCCTCGACGACGCGGTTGAGCGCGACCACGTACGCCGCCTCTCGCAGGCGCAGGGCACGAGCGTGCGCGACGGCGCTGACCTCGGCAAAGGCCTTGGTCATGATGCGCTGCAGGCGCTGGTTGACCTCGGTCTCGTCCCAGAAGAACGACTGGATGTCCTGCACCCACTCGAAGTACGAGACCACCACACCGCCGGCGTTGGCGAGAATGTCGGGCACCAGATAGATGCCCCGCCGCGCCAGAATGGCGTCGGCTTCGGCGGTGACGGGACCGTTCGCCGCTTCCACCACCATGTCGGCGCGGATGCGCGCCGCGTTCCGGTCGGTGATTTGTCCCTGCAGCGCGGCCGGAACGAGAATGGCGACGGGCAGCTCGAGCAACTCGGCGTTGCTGATCTCGCGATGGTCGTGGCCGAGCGCGGCGCGATCGAGAAAGCCGCCAGCCTGCCGCGTCGAGTACAGCGACTCGATATCGAGTCCAGTGTCACAGTGGACCCCGCCGCGGGAATCGCTCACCGCCACCACCTTCGCCCCCGCCTGCGTCAGCATCCGTGCCGTCACCCCGCCGACGTTGCCGAAGCCCTGCACGGCGACGGTAGCCCCCTGGAGCGACAGGCCACGGAGACGGCAGGCCTCCTGGGTGATGTAGAGCACGCCGCGGCCGGTCGCCTCGAGGCGCCCTTCGCTGCCGCCGATGTCGACCGGCTTCCCCGTCACCACGCCGGGAATGGAAAAACCGTGATGCATGCTGAAGGTGTCCATCATCCACGCCATGACCCGCGCGTCGGTACCCATGTCGGGCGCCGGGATGTCGCGCTCCGGGCCGATCACGATGGCGATCTCGGTGGTGTATCGTCGCGTCAGACGCTCGAGCTCACCGTCCGAGAGCGCGCGCGGATCGACGATCACTCCCCCCTTGGCGCCCCCGTACGGTAAGTTCACGACGGCGCATTTCCAGGTCATCCACATCGCCAGCGCCCGCACCTCGTCGAGGTTGACCTGGGGGCTGTAGCGCAGGCCGCCCTTGACCGGCCCGCGCGCATCGTTGTGGTGCACCCGGTAGCCGGTGAAGATGCGCGTCGAGCCGTCGTCCATGCGGACGGGGAAGTGCACCGTGAGCTCGCGTTTCGGCGCGGCCAGCACCGCGGTCATCCCCGGATCGAGCGCGAGAATGTCGGCGACCTTGCGCAGCTGTGCCTGCGCGGTCTCGAAGGCGCTCTCCGGCGCCGGCGTCGTTTCCATCAGCCGTCCCTTCTCGATCGTCGTCGCCGCACCGTGGTCCCGGTCATATGGAGTGTAGTGTGTTGGTTGTCGTGTTCAATATGGTCCTCGAAAGACGCCACTATTTTTTCTATCTCCGGCGGCGACTGACGTGATAACTGTCTCGGCGTACGATGGAGATCACGTCTCACCTCATCGCCTTTGCGCACGTCGTTCAAGCGCAGCATCGGACGCTGAAACTCGCGGCTTCCTTGGTCGCGGTGCCGCTCATTCCACTGTTGCTTGTCGGACTCCAGGAGCGGCCGCCAAGCGCGCGCGCGCGTCGTCTCGCGGCCTTCCTGGCAGGTGGCCTCATTTGCGCGTGTGTTGCCCTGTATGGGGCCACCATCGGGGCGAACATCGCCTTCCCGCCGCAGTGGGACTTTCCGATCTCGTGGCTGAACGGTTACGTCGCCGCGCAAGGACTCAACTTCTACGATCCCGAGAGCTATCGACGGCTCGCCGACACTCTCCCCGCCAGCGCAGACCTGTCGAGGTTCGTCATTTCGGTCGGGTTTCATTTCCCGCCTCCGACCATCTTTCTCTTCCTGCCGCTCGGGTTCTTCGACATCCACACGGCGTACCTGCTCTGGTACCTCGTGATGATCGGCGTGTTCGTGCTCGACGTCGTGCTGCTGGCGCGCCTCTTCCTCGGCGGCACGGCGAGCGCGATCGTCTTGGCGACCGCCCTCACCTTGATGCTCCGCCCGGCGCTGGCCACCGTGTGGTTCGGCCAGACCAATTTCCTCATCCTCCTGATGTTGCTCCTGTTCTGGCGCGACCGGAACGCGGCGCGGGGTGGCGTCTGGCTGGCGCTCGGCATCCTGATCAAGCCCGTGTTCGGACTGATGTCGCTCTATCCGGTGATCCGGCGCCAGTGGCGCACGCTGTGGTGCGCTACCGTCGTCCTCGGCATCCTCTCGCTGTTGACGGTAGCCCTCTTCGGCTGGGAGACCTTCGCGTCCTACTTCGCGCACAATCCGGTCGCCCGCATGCCGACCGACGTCTACACCGAGTCGATGAACCAGTCGCTGCTGGCCGAGATCCTTCGCCTCACCAAGTATGACTTCAGTGACGGCTCGCCGCTCACACACCCGCTCTTCGTCGTCCTGGCAGCGGGGTTGATCGCCGCAACTGCGCTGCTGGCGCTGCACCGGTCCGCCAACGACGACCTTGCGCTCGCGCTGATGGTGCCGCTCGCGTTGCTCGTGTATCCCGGAACCTTGGCGCACTACAGCATCGATCTCCTCGTTCCCCTGCTCGCGGTCTGGTCACGACGGCGCGAGCTGCCGGGCGGGGTCTTCGCCGCGGCAGCCTTCATCACCTTCGAGTACGCAGTGCTGAATACCGCCGACTCACTGGCGATCGTCGCGAACCTCGTCGCGTGGTTCGGACTCGCGATCGTGCAGGCGGCGTACATACTTCACGCGCAACCGGTTCTGCGCTTCGCCTGGCAACCCCGCCCGCCGGCGAGCAATCCAAACTTGTAGACCCGGTCAAATGCGGCGTGCGCGGCGCGCGCGCAGCTCACCCGGACGACCGCCGCGGTGGCTCCGAGGCGGCGAGCACCCGGCGAGGCGCTCGACGAACGCCCACACCTTGGTCGCGCGCCCGAGCAAGTCGAGGAAGAGAAACGCCGGCAACTCACGCCAATGGTCTCCCAGACCGCGGCCACGAAGCGCCGCGATGCGGCGAGCGATCCTGCTGGCATGGATGGTGAGCGGCACGACCGACGCGCCGGCAAGTGCAAGCGACCAGCGCGCTGCGACGAGCGCAGCAGGCAGCCCCCCTACCAGTACGGCCGATAACGCCGCTTGCATTGCCGCGTCGCCGATCGGGACCAACTGCATCGTCGCGCGCCGGCTTCGCAGCATGGTGGCCAGGAGCACCGCGAAAGTCCACGGTGCCAGCGTCGTCGCGCGCGCCGCTGGCACGTATCCGATGCCACATCCACTCGCCGCGAGGACGCGGCCGAGATGGAGATCGTCTTTCCCGCCGATCTCGCCCGGAAAGAGGGTCGCCAGGTCGCGGGCGGCAAGCGTGGCGCGGCGGAGGGCGACGATCTCGCCGCTCAGCGTGCCGTCGAATCGCAGGTCTTTGACGAGCTTGCGATTCAGCTCCCAATAGCGCGAGACCCAAGTATCGAAGCGCGGGGTCGCGGCGCCGTGCACGACGCGCTCGGGTCCGTCGCGCACGGCGCTCGCCAGCCGTGCGACGGCATCGGGAGCGGGCTCGGTATCGGCGTCGAGCAGAACGACGATCGGCGCGATGACCCGAGCACAGCCGATCTGAAGCGCTGCGTTCTTGTTGCCGGATTCCAGGCGCAGCGCCTCGAAACGCCAGAAGGTGGCGCTGGCGGCTGCACGCTCGGCCGCTCCCACCGTGTCGTCCGTTCCGGCAGCGACGACGATCACCTCAAGCGTCGACGCGCCGACGGTCTGCCGGGCAAGCGCCGCGAGACAGCGACCGATCGTTTCGCCTTCGTCGCGCGCGGGAATGACGACGGAAATCTCGGGTGCCGGCGAGACGGCCGAGCGCGTCGGGCCCTTCATGATGAGTCGACCGAACCGCAGTCGAGCACCTCGCGTGCCATCGAAGCCTCGGGCGCGGCGCCGACGTTTCGATCGCCAGCTGCGCAAACTTTGTCGGATGCGTGCACAACCCGAGGTACGTCCCTGCTCGTTCAGCCAGCCTCCGCAACGCCACCGCCCGAGCGCGCCGCGCTGGCGCACGCGCCGAGAGTTTGGCAGTAGAACGCGCGATGAGCGGCAACCCCAAGTTCCTGCCAAGCGTCCAGATCTTGCGCGCGGTCGCCGTGCTGCTCGTGGTTGCCTGCCACATGAGCATCATCCGCAGCGTCCCGACCATGTTCTGGATCGGCGAGGTGGGCGTCGATCTGTTCTTCGTCGTCTCGGGATTCATCATCGCCTGGACGTACGACGGCGAGGGATCGTCCTGGCACTACCTGCGGGCCCGTTTGGCGCGCGTCTATCCCACGTACTGGGCCGTGCTGGCGCTCAGCCTCGCCTACTACGGGTTACGACGGGAGCGCGCCTGGCCGACGCCCGAGTATCTGGCGCGCGGCGTCGATTGGTGGGCGATCGCGCGCTCGGTCGTGCTCTACGACCAGCAGTACACGGTGAAGGTGGTCGACGTCGCCTGGACGCTGACCTACGAGCTGCTCTTCTACGCCTTCTATACCCTGCGATTCTTCCTTCCCGGCTGGATGTTCGCGCTCGTATCCGCCGCCTGGGCCGGAGTGATCGGCGCCGGCTATCACTGGGAGTGGCCCGTGACCGTGCGTCATCCGGTGCTCTTCAACGTCAAGCTCGTCGAGTTTCACGCCGGCGTGCTGGTCGCCTGGCTGGCCCGCCGTCTGCCTCCGACACGGACGTCGGCGTGGTACGTCGCGGCGACCGTGCTCTGTACGTTCGTGGCGTCCCTGATGGTCCGGTACATCCTCGGACCGCTCGATCTCGTCCGCAATCTGATGGTCCCGTTCGCGCTCTGGGTCCTGACGGGGGCGCTCCACGACCGCGACGGCGCCACGCGCTACCCGCGCTTCCTGCTCGCGATCGGCGCGTCGTCATACTCTCTCTACCTCACGCATGCCCTGGTCATCGATTTCTTCGACGGCTTTCACGGCGAGCGTGCGGCGTTGTTGATCGGGTTGCAGCTGGTGGTGGGCTATCTCTTCTATCTCGCCGTCGAGCGGCCGCTGGTGCGCCTGCTCGTACCCCGCCGCGCCTCGTCGCCGCACTGGCGGAGTCCGGTCGATCCGACATCGACCTGAGCGATCACGAGACGCATCACCCTGCAGCTCACCAACCGCGAGGGGTGATGCTCACGGTCGAACGGCACTCATGGTCGAACGGCGCTCACGGTCGAACGGCGCGTGGCGAGGCGACCTCGAGACGCGGCTGCGGCCGGGGGCTCTCGCCCTCGAGCACACCAGCCTTCTCACGCAACTCCCGGAACGCATCTGCCACGGCGGCGACGAAGTCGCCAAGATCGGGCACGAGATCCCAGTCGGCGGCGAATCCCCAGCACAACTGGCCCGCATAGCTGAAGAGACAGATGCCGAGACCGAGGAAGTCGGTGAGCGGTACCAAGCCGTAGTTGTCGAGCATCTTGGCGCCGAGGAGGTAGAGGGGCACCTGTGGCCCCGGGACGTTCGTCACCACGAGGTTGAAGGGCAAGGCGCGCGTCACCATCCGCCCGCCGAGCGATAGCAAGGTGGTCGGCGTCCACTCCCCGACTCGGGTCAGCATCTCGGCGCCGAGCGCCTGCTTGGTATCTTTCAGGCGCGCGGTGGTCTCACGGATCTTGGCCAACCGTCGCACCGGGTCGTGCTCGGCGAGCGGCAGATCGATCATCCAGGCCGAGACCCGATTGCCGAGTGTGCCGCGCTCGCTCTCGGAGCGCACGCTCACCGGCGCCATGACGCGGAAATCGAGCATGTCGACGTTGACGCGCCGGCCTTCGAGGAAGCGTTGCACGGCGCCGGCGACGGTGGTGAGCACGATGTCGTTGAGCGAGCCGCCGAGCTTGCCCTTCACCGCCTTCACCTGCTCGAGATCCATCGCCAGCCAGTCGAAGCGCCGGTGCGGGCCGATCTCCTTGTTGAGGGGCGTATCGGAGACGCTACGGAAGGTCGTCCGCACGGTGTCGCGTATGGCGCGCAGCATGGCGCGCATGTCCGAGCGGGGATCCTCGGCCCGGCGCAGGAACTCACGGAAGCCTTGCACGGCCTCGAACGGTGCGCGCAGGCGCCGCCACATCTCCGCTTGCAGCAGCTCCCGCCCGCTCGGCACCGGCCGCGGAATCCACCGCGGCGGCGCGTCGGTCATCTCGATCGGCTTCGGGCCGAGCAGGACGTTGAGCAGATCGACACTCGACATGCCGTCGATCATGCAGTGGTGGACCTTGGTGATGAGCGCGAAGCGATCACCCTCCTCCAGTCCTTCGACCACCCACATCTCCCAGAGCGGCTTCGAGCGGTCGAGCTGCTGGGACACGATGCGACCGGAGAGGCGCTTGAGCTGGCGTGCATCTCCCGGACGCGGCAACGCGGTGTGCCGGACGTGGTAGTGGATGTTGAAGTGCTGGTCGTCCACCCACACCGGATGGTTCTCGAGCGGCACGTAGCTCAGGACCTGGCGATAGCGCGGCAGCCGATCGAGGCGTGACTCGACGTAGGCGCGGATCTGGTCGACGTCGATGCCACCGTCCGGCCGGCGCAATGGTCCGGCCTCGTACGTCGCCGTGCCGGCGATGTGCATGTGCGTCGTCGGACTCTCGGTGATGAGGAACGACGTATCGAGGAAGCTCAGCCGATCGTAAGCGAGTTTGCGCATGTGACAGCTCCGAATCAGCTGCCGGCGACCTCGCGCGAGGTCCGCACGGCGGCGTAGCCTTCGCCGTCGAGCCACGCCTCGACGGCCGACATGAATCCGGCGGGATCTTCCAGCTGCGGGACGTGCCCGATGTCGGGCATCACGTGCATCGACCAATCCGGCCGCAACCGCACCAGATCGCGGGCGGCCTCGAGCGACACCAACCGGTCCTCGGCGCCATGCACGACCAGGGTCGGCGCAACGATCGAGCGTATCATCGCCTGAAACGCGCGCCGGCGAGTGAGGAACACCAAGAGCGAGCGCGCCGCCTCGAGAAACGCCGCATGTCCACCGGCGACGCCGAGCCGCTCGCGCGAGAGCGCCATCGTCGCCTCCATGATCTCCGGCGCGATGCGCGACACGTCGACACAACAGACCCGCAAGGTCTGTCGCACCGAGCCCTCGGGGCCGAAGAACGCCTTACGGCCGTGGACGAGAATCTCGCCCAGACCGGGAAGCAAGGAGGTTGCGAACGTCGCCGCCGCGAAGGCGTCCGCGGGCGTCACCCTCGCGGGGGGCACCGCCGCGTCCACGAGCACGAGCCCTGCCACGCTCGCCGGCTCGGACGCGGCTTGCATCAGCGAGATCAGTCCGCCCATCGAGTTGCCCATCAAGATGGCCGGGCCCCCGACCACCTTGGCGATGAAGCGCGCGAGCAACGAGCGGTTGGCGTGAATCGACGCCGAGCGACCTTCGGTCGGCGTCCGGCCAAACCCGGCGAGATCGATCGCGAGCACGCGCGCCCGCCGCGCCAGGTCGGTGCCGACGCTCATCCAGTTGACGTGCGCGCCTCCGAGACCGTGGACCAGGACCATCGTCGGCCCGGTTCCGCCATAGTCGATGAAGTGGACGGGCACACCCAGCTCGACCACGCGCGACACCGGCTCGTCCCGATGCCTGACTATCGTGGTGTGGGGTCGCGTCACCGTGCCGAGGGCGCCGAGACGATGGGTGTGCTCGGCACTCTCGAGCCGCCGCATCATCGATTGCCGCACGTGCTGGATGATGGCGTGACGGCGTTTCCCGTTCAAATCACCAACACCCATCACCCGGAGATCCGTGCCGTTTGGCTCGAAGGCGAGCGCCGACGTATGGCTGCGGCGTATCGCCCGCATCTCCCGCTGCAAGAGCACCCGGCAGAGGCCGCGCACCGGCAGGTCGATGCTCGGCCGCACGATCTCGATCTCGGCCGACATCGGCGAGCTCACGATCACGAGATCGAGCCCGACGCCAGCGAGAAGATCGGCGTTCGTCGGCGAGTGCGCACCGCCATCGACGTGCCGTACGCCGTCGATCTCGACCGGCTGGTAGTAGCCGGGAACCGCACACGACGCGGCGACGGCGCTGGCAACGTCGGAGGCGGTGTCCGCGGAGCGTCCGAACACCACGCGCTGCCCGTTGTCGAGGCGAACCGCGGTGATCCACAATGGACGCTCCGGCCAGCGCGACGGGAACGCCCGCCGAATTCCCGCGACCAAGTGGTCGGTGGTGACACGGCCGGGCGGCAAGGCCGCAGCGATCAAGGGACCGAGTCGGGCCTCGCGCGGACGGCGCGCCATCCGAAAGAGCAGCTCGGGAGCCGCCATGAAGAACGACGACGGCCCAATTGGTATCGCCTCCGGCGCCGCCATGGGCCGGCCGAGAACCGCGGCGACTTGCTCGCCCTCGGGCGAGAGGGGGTTGCCGAGCGCGCGGGCGGCGAGATCACGCGGCGCCAACCCGGCGCGCAGGAGTGCGCCGATGATCGATCCCGCCGACGTCCCGACGATGACGTCGGCGTCGCGGGCGTCCCAGCCGGTCGCCTCCTGGAGGGCCGAAAGCACGCCGATGTGAAACGCGTGGCCGGTCGCACCGCCGGCGCCGAGTACGAGACCAATGCGTGCCATTGCGCTGATTTCATGGCCTTTCGCCCTCCCGTATGTCAAGTTGCTTCCACTTGACGCTCTTCGTTGCGACGCGCTAACTCGGACGGCAATGGGTCTCGCTCTTCGCGCTCACCACATGTCGTTTCCGGTCCGGGACATTGCCCGTTCGCGGCAGTTCTACGAGGGTATCCTCGGCCTGGAGGAGAAACCGCGTCCTGCGGCGCTGGTCGCGATGTTCCCCGGTGTCTGGTACCAGGCGGGGACGTGCGAGGTGCACCTCATCCAGTATCCGGAGACGATGGACGTCGGCCCGCCGCCGCCGACCTTGAACCCCATGGCGCGGCACGCCGCCTTCGCGATCGCCGACTACGCCGAGACGCGGGCGGCGCTCGCGGCGCACGGGCTCGAGGTTTTCGAGACCAACCGGGACGTCGGACAGATGTGGGTGCGCGATCCCGATGGCCACATCATCGAGCTGATCGTCGACCGGCCGTAGCGTACTCTCCCCGTTGACGACGGCATCCTCGCAACGTTAAGAGGAACCCACGAGTCGTGGGCACCAATGGGGTGACCCGCACAGGTGGATGGGAACCTACGCGCCAGCCGGCAGCGTCGAGCCGGAGTGCGACAGCGCTTCGGCGAGGAGAGGAGGTCGAACGTGCGGAAACTGTCAGCGATCGTCGCCATGCTCGCGTTCACGGTGATCACGGCGTCGCGTGGTCACGCCATCGTGTCCAACCCCGATGCGATCGATCGGCCCGATGGCAAGGGCGATCAGCTCATCTTCTACTACGATGCGCGACCCGGCTTCACCACGTTTCTCAACCTGCACAACGACAGCGTGTCCGATCTCGAGGTGCAGGTGCTGTTCTACGGGCCAACGTTCAGCTCGCCGTTCACGACGACCGTCGGCCTCGACGCCGGGACGACGCACATCATCGACGTCGGCAGCCTCAAGACCGGCGAGCCGGCGCTCCCGGCGCAATTCGGCGTCGCAATCGCGACGGCCGTGGACAATCACGGCAAGCCGCTCGTCACGCGCGCGCTTTCGGGAAACTTCACCGTCGCCAACCTGCTGGTGAATTCGGCGTGGGGCGCCGCGGCGGCCGCACGCTCGGCGACGCAGACCGTCGAGGCAATCGTCGATCCGACCATCCCCTCGACCGGCACCCTGATCGACGGCAACACAGTGCGACTTCGCCCTATCCAGCCGAGTAGCGCGCATCTTGCGACCTACTACGATCCCGACTCCCTCGAGAGTCCGAGTAGCGGAGGCAATCAGCTCATCTTCGTCACGTTCGAGGACGTCCCCGGCGACACGTACTCGGCCCAGGTCGGGGTGACCTCGTGGTTCGTCGACGCGCGGCGGAGCAACGGCGCGGCGATCGGATCGATCCCGAACTTCCTGGCGAGTGGCGTCGTGGTCACCGACCTGGCCAGCGTCGCCGGCACTGCGGTGAACGGCGCAAGTGGGTCGATGACCTTCTCGACCGGCACCAGCGCGGCACCGCTGAATCGTCTCGTCTTCTTTAACGAGACGCTCGGGACGTTTGCCACCGGCTACCTGCTGCCGCCGATCGTTTCCGAGATCTTGTTGTAATCCACGCGCGGACGGAGGGGGTGCCGCGGCGGTGACGGCTTGCGCATAGCCGGACGAGGAAGGCCCGGCGGATGGCGGCGCCGCACCGTGCCGGCCGCGGTGGGTGTGGTGGCCTTCGCGGTGCTCAGCCTCGCGGCACCACCCGCCGCGCGCTCCGATACGCCCACACCGACGCCCACCGTCACCCCGGTCGCCACGGCGACACCCACGGCGACCGCGACACCAACGACCACCGCCACCGGCACCGCCACACCGACGCGGACCACGACGCCGACGCGTACGCCGACTCCCACCCCGACCCGAACCGTGAGCCCGACGCGCACGGCAACCGTGTCACCGACGAGAACCGCGACGGCCACGATGACCCCGACGCCGACGACGACGCGCTCACCGAGCCCGACGGCAAGCCGCAGCCCGACACCGACACCCACGCCGACGCCCACACCCACCCGCACCGCGACGGACACGCCGACCAAGACCGCGACGCCAACGCCGACGCCGACCGCCAACGTCACGCGGACCGCCACGCCGAGCCTTCCACCGACGCCAACCCCGAACCCGAACCGCACCCCAAACCCAACCACCAACCGGACCCCCAGCCAGTCACACAAACCAGACCCCACCCACCACGACCAA
>JACXTT010013485.1_pt1 | contig 10759 bp, 8 predicted proteins | sample 9270951 | NCBI WGS metagenome assembly JACXTT01 (sample SAMN15532306, study PRJNA645909) | rock metagenome | isolation source: weathered quartz diorite | place: Puerto Rico | collected 2017-06-21
CATCTCATCGAGAACAGCCTTCGCCACCATCGCCACTTCGCGGACCTGCGACCACGGCACCCCCGGCATCGGATCGAGGTCGATCCGGAGCTCGTCCGGATGGTCGAGGTCATCGCTGCGCACTGGGTGCGGGTTGAGGTCGATGCAGCCCAGGTTCACGACCCATGCGAGCTGGGCGGCGTCGCGGACGACAATCTCCTCGGCGGTTCGACCCGAGGGAAAGCTGAGCACCGTCGTATCGATCCAGGGCGGGCGATTGGTTGGCGCTCGCTTCTGGAAGAAGGCCTCACCCTGTGCGCCCTGGACAAAGCGCTTGAGCGCCATCGGGCGGTTGGCGACGCCGCGCACAGCGCCCTCTGCGACTGCGAGGTAGTAGTCGATGAGATCGCCCTTCGTGTAGCCGGCGGCGGGGAAGAAGACCTTGTCCGGGTTGGTGATCTGGACCTCGCGGCCGGCTATCCGCAACCGGTGCTTCTCCACCGACTAGGGTGCCTGTGGTAGCCGGACCTCGCCCCGGCGGACCACCGGCGCGGATGGGGGTGGCACCATCGGGCCGATGTCTCCGTCGGGTGCCTCATCAAGGTCGACGATCACGGGCGCGTGGTCGCTCGGCCCGCTGCCCTTGCGCGCCTGACGATCGACCCACGCGGCGCGCACCCGCGCCGCCACCGCGTCGCTGGCCAGCACCAGGTCAATCCTCATGCCGAGGTCTTGATGGAACATGCCCGCCCGGTAGTCCCAGTAGGTGAATACGCGCGAAGCCGGCCAGCGTTCGCGCACAACGTCATGCAGACCGTGCCCGATGAGACCTGCAAGGGCCGTCCGTTCAGGGGGCGTGACATGGGTCTGGCCGGCGTAGGCGTCGGGATCAAAGACGTCGGCGTCGCTCGGCGCGATGTTCATGTCCCCGCAGACGATGCGCGCCGCAGGCCCGGCCTGAAGCAGCCTGTCGAGGGCCGCCAGCCAGGCCAGCTTGTAGCGGTAGTGCTCGGAGTCGGGGACGCGGCCGTTGGGCACGTAAACCGAGTGCACGCGGACCCCGCCGCAGGTGGCCGCGATCGCCCGCGCCTCCTGGTGAGGGAAGCCCGGTCCGCCGGGAATCCCGACCTCGACGTCGTCCAGCCCGGCCCGAGACAGGATCGCCACCCCGTTCCACTGGGCCTCGCCATGGTGGGCGATCTCGTAGCCCCGTCCGCTCAAGTCCGCGCCGAGCGACTCCGCGAACGCAGCGTCGCTGAGCTTGGTCTCCTGGAGGCAGACCACGTCCGGTCGCCGTTCATCGAGCCAGGGCAGCAGCCGGGGCAACCGCACCTTCACCGAGTTGACGTTCCAGGTCGCGACGCGCACGTCCCCATGATCGCCCAGACGGCCTCGACGGCCTGTTCAGTCAGCCGAAGGGATGACCTTCACCGCGTCGCAAGCGTGAGCCTAGTTCGTTGCAGTACGCGGTGTCGCGGTGACTGTGAACGTCGCGTCCCGGTAACCGTCATAGCTGCCCAGCAAATCGCTGTAGGTACCTGGGCTGCCGGCGTCGCGGACCATGAGCCTGATCGAATAGGTCCCGGTGACTTGGCCGGTGGTACGCCAGTACAAGACCGGATCGCTCGAATCGGGCCGCACCAACGTCCACGCGCTCGACCTGGGCGACAACAACGCAAACGCGTAGCGCGGTACTCGACAACCCGCCGCGGCGCCGTAGAGCACCACCGTGCTGCCATACGGTTGAGGGGAGTTTCTAAAGCCACTCAATTCGACCGCGTTGCAGCGTCCGGGTATGACTGCATTCGAGGTGAGGCTGTCCTGGCCATTGGCGTTCATGGCCGTAACCGTGAACGTGTAGATGGCGCCCGGCCGCAAGTTGCTGAATGTCGCCGAGGTTGCGGTTGCCGGAAGGTACGAAAAGAGGTCGCCCGGCTCGGCAAGGACGGTGTACCCCGTAATCGGAAGGTGACACGAGCGTGCCGGTAGCCACGTCACGGTTGCGCTGGCCAAACCGTTTATGGCGACCGGATCGACCATCATGTGCGGCGGGCTCGGAAGAGCCCTGGCATCTGAAGCCGCCAGGGAGAGGTAGTAGCTCCAATCCCAGTACGGACCGGGATCGGTGCGGTGCGACTCGCCTCCGAACAGGCCTGGATGGTGATCGTCGGGCACCTGGTAGTGACCAATGACGTGGTTGCGGTCCATCGGTACGCCCCATCGCGAGCAGATCGAAGCGGCCAGATGCGCGCTGGCCTTGTATTCCGCGATGGTGAACGAGCCGGGCGTCCAGGCGTAGCCCTCGTGCTCGATGCCGATTGCGCGGGTGTTGTAGTCCCAGTTTCCTGCGTGCCACGCGATATCTCTTTCGTGCACTGTCTGCACGATCTGCCCCCTCGCAGAGACGATGTAGTTCGCTGACCTCTGCATGGCCGGGTCTTGAAAGATCCGGACCGTTTCGCCAAACGAAACCTCGGTGTCGTGGATGACGATCATGTCGACCGGGCAATCGTGGGGTCGGTTCGCCACCGAGAAGTTGGCCGCAGCAGCGGGGATCCATCTCGCTTGTGGGTAGTCCGAAGCGGCGACCTCCGCCGGAGCGGTCGCGCTTGGGCAAGTCGGCTCAGACAGGGATCCAAGAGTTACGCCGGTAGGCGTACTTGGCGCGGCAAGGGCTTTCCGGGCCTGGGTTTGGTCCACCAACGGTGTGCTCGACAAACATCCAGAGAACACGACCAGGGCCGCGACGATGCAAACGGACCCCAGCCGCCCGGGCACGGCACCACGGTAGCCGACGAGGGCTCTCTTTGCCCTGTATTACCCTCTGGGCGTGTCAAAGGCACAGACATACGTGTCTTACCTCGCGCTCGACCAGGTGCTGTCCGCGCAGCGGCCGCGCTCCGAGGAGCACGACGAGATGCTCTTCATCATCGTGCACCAGGTTTACGAACTCTGGTTCAAAGAGCTCCTGCACGAGCTCACGTTCCTGCAGCAGCGCCTCGAGGCCGGCCACACCGCCCACGCGCTGGCGACGCTCAAACGCATCCTCACGATCCTGAAGACCGTGGTCGCACAGGTCGATGTTCTGGAAACGCTGACGCCGACTCAGTTCCTCGCATTTCGGAGCCGGCTCGAGTCAGCCAGCGGTTTTGAGTCGGCTCAGTTCCGGGCCCTCGAGGCTGCGCTTGGCGTACATGGCAAATCCAAGCCAGGCAGCGTGACCGTGTTCGACTCTTACATGCGCTATTTGTCCAAGGTCGGTTATGCAGTTTCCGAATCGCAGCCCTCGACGGAGATTCAGCAGCTCCTCCTGGCTGTGTACCGCGACGATGGTGAGGCTGCCCAGGTCGCCGAGCGCCTCGTTGATCTCGACGAGGGCTTTCAGGAGTGGCGTTACCGGCATGTGAAGATGGTCGAGAGGACGATCGGCGACAAGCCCGGCACAGGCGGCTCCTCCGGCGCCGAATACCTGCGTCGCACGCTCTTCCAGCCTGCGTTTCCAGAGCTGTGGGCGATTCGCGGTCGCCTCTGATCTTGGCGAGGAGTAGCAGCCGGGAACAGTTCCTCCGGCTCGACGTCGAAGATCCATTGGCATCCATCAGAGAGCAGTTCGATCTGCCTCCGCAACTGATCTACCTCGACGGAAACTCGCTTGGCGCCATGCCGCGCCAGGCGAGAAATCGCTTGTCCGAGGCGATGGGCCAATGGGCTCACGGTCTCATCGCGAGCTGGAACGACGCCGGTTGGGCTGAGGCTCCCGTCCGAGTCGGCGACAAGATTGGGCGCTTGCTAGGCGCGCAGCCCTCGGAGGTGGTGCTGGGTGACACGACGTCCGTCAACCTCTACAAAGCACTGAGCGCGGCGCTCAGTCTGCGGCGTGGTGGAGCGCTGCTCACCGATGAGCAGAATTTCCCAACCGACCTGTACATCGCAGAGGCCGTGGCGAAGAAACACGGTGTGCCGCTACGCCGCGTCTCTCGCCACCTACTCGGCGAAGGCATTCAGCAGGGTGTGGCCGTGGTCACGGCCACGCATGTGGACTACCGGACCGGCCACATGTTGGACCTGCGCGATCTCACAAAGGCAGCTCACGATGCGGGCGCGCTGTTCGTGTGGGATCTCTGCCACAGCGCCGGCGCGGTGCCCCTTGATCTGAACGACGCCGAGGTGGACCTGGCGGTCGGATGCACTTACAAGTTCCTGAACGGCGGTCCAGGCTCACCGGCCTACATCTTCACCGCTCGCCGGCTCCATCGCGACGTGACCAATCCGATCCCTGGCTGGTTCGGACACGACCACCCATTTGACTTTGACAGCGGCTACAGCCCGGCGGCTGACGGGCGACGGTTCCTGACTGGAACTCCTGCAATCCTGTCTGTGGCCGCGCTCGAAGCGGCAATCGACCTGTGGCTGACCATCGACATCGCCCAGGTGCGATCAAAGTCCCTGGTGCTTGCGGACCTGCTCATCGACCAGGTCAGGAGGCAGTGCGAAGGGTTCGGTTTGGAGCTGGCTTCGCCAGAAGAGCCGGCCATTCGCGGCTCTCAGGTGTCGTTCAAGCACCCCAACGCCTACGGTCTCGTACGGGCTCTGGCCGAGGTCGGCGTGGTCGGCGATCATCGACCCCCGGATATCGCCCGATTCGGTCTGACGCCGCTGTACACGCGCTATGTCGACATGTGGGACGCCGCAGAAAAGCTGACCGACGTGCTGAAGCGTCGGACGTACCTCGAACCCCGCTTCGGAGTCAGGGTAGGCGTACCTTGATCGTCGCCTAGGTCATCGCCGGGACTCTCGGCAGCTCCTCGATTGCGGCGTCGATTCTCGACTGCGACAGCTCGACGTCCTCGAGCTTGCCGGCGAAGTACGCGTCGTACGCCGACATGTCGAAGTGCCCGTGCCCTGACAGTCCGAAGAGGATCGTCCGCTTCTCGCCGGCCTCTCGCGCCGCCGCCGCTTCTTCGGCCACGGCGCGCAGGGCGTGAGCGGCTTCGGGTGCGGGGAGGAAGCCCTCGGAGCGCGCGAACTTCACGGCTTCCGCGAAGCACTCGTTCTGCTTGTACGCGCGCGCCTCGACGACGCCCTTCTCGACAAGCATGCAGAGCGACGGCGCGTCGCCGTGGTAGCGAAGGCCGCCCGCGTGGATGCGCTCGGGGATGAAGCTGTGGCCGAGCGTGAACATCTTCACGACAGGGCCCATGCCGACGGCGTCGCCGAAGTCGTAGGCGTAGACGCCGCGCGTGAGGGTCGGGCAGGCGGCCGGCTCTGCCGCGATGAAGCGGGTCTTGGGATGGCGGCCCTTGAGCTTGTCGCCGATAAACGGATAGGTCAGGCCGGCGAAGTTCGAGCCACCACCGACGCAGCCGATGACGACATCGGGATATTCGCCCGCCATCTCCATCTGCTTCATGGCTTCCTGTCCGATCACCGTCTGGTGCAGGAGCACGTGGTTTACCACCGAGCCCAGCGAGTACTTGGCGTCGTCATGCGTCGCCGCGTCCTCGACGGCCTCGGAAATCGCGATGCCCAGGCTGCCCGGCGAATCAGGGTCTTCCTTGAGGATGCCTCGACCGGCATTGGTCAAATCAGTCGGCGACGCGTGGACAGTCGCGCCCCACGTCTCCATCATCGCCCTGCGATAGGGCTTCTGCTGGAAGCTGATCTTGACCATGTAGACGGTCACCTCGAGGCCGAACAGCGCGCCCGCAAACGCGAGCGCCGAGCCCCACTGGCCGGCGCCCGTTTCCGTGGTCAGCCGCTTCACGCCTTCCTTGGAGTTGTAATACGCCTGTGGCACCGCGGTGTTGGGCTTGTGCGAACCCGCGGGCGAGACACCTTCGTATTTGAAGTAGATGTGGGCCGGCGTGTCGAGCGCTTTCTCGAGTCGATTCGCGCGATAAACCGGGCTCGGTCGCCAGATCTTGTAGACCTCGCGCACCTCGTCCGGGATCTCGATCCAGGGTTCGGCGGAAACCTCTTGCATGATGATCGCCTGCGGGAAGATGGGCGCCAGGTCGGCGGGTCCCATCGGCTGCAGGGTTTGCGGATTGAGGTAGGGCGCCGGCGGGGCCGGCATATCGGGCAGGATGTTGTACCAGCGGTCAGGGATATCGCTCTCGTCGAGCAGGATCTTCTTGTTCACGGCTCCCAGCCTCCTGAATGAGTTCGGAAGGGTCCCCCGAGCCCAAAGAGTATTCCTACTCGGACGAGCGCGGCCGCCAGCGCTTGTGGTGGGTCCCCTGGCCCCCCTCGCGGATCAGCTCCAGACGCGGCCGTGGTCCGTCGGTGCGTCCTGATGGAGGCTTGCGGCTGCCACGCTGGAACTGGACAGGCCACTCAATTCGGTGCCCCTGGTCGGCTGCCGCGTGCAGCGTCCAGGCCGGGTCATACAGGTGGGCGCGGCCGAGTGCGCACAGGTCCGCGCGGCCGGCGAGGACAATCGTGTTGACGTCGTCGTAGCCGCTGATCGCGCCGACGGCGATGGTCGGGATCTTCGTCACGTTGCGGATCCGGTCGGCGAACGGGGTCTGATAGCTGCGGCCGAACGCCGGCGATTCGTCGGCCACCGTCTGACCGGTGGAGACGTCGATCGCGTCGAGTCCATGCGCGGCGAACGCGCGCGCCACCTCGATGGATTCCTGCGCGGAGATGCCGCCCTCATACCAGTCGGTGGCCGATACCCGTACCGTCATCGGCTTCTCGGCCGGCCAGGCATCGCGAACGGTGTCGAAGACCTCGAGCGGGAAGCGCAGGCGGTTCTCGAGCGTGCCTCCGTACTCGTCCTCGCGCCGGTTGGTCAGCGGCGAGATGAAGCTGGCCAGCAGGTAACCATGCGCGCAGTGCAGCTCGAGGAGGTCGAAGCCGGCCCGCTCCGCCATGCGGGCCGCGGCGACAAACTGGTCGCGGACCAGGTCCATGTCCTGCCGCGTCATCTCGCGCGGCACCTGGCTCACAGGTAGATAAGGAAGAGGCGAGGGTGCGATCACCTCCCAGTTGCCGGTATCCAGAGGCTCGTCCACGCCCTCCCACATGAGCCTGGTCGAGCCCTTGCGCCCGGAGTGCCCGAGCTGGACGCCGATCCAGGCCGGCGTGTCGCGGTGGACGAAATCGACCAGCCGTTTGAAGGCGGCTTCGTGCTCCGGCTTGTAGAGACCCGCGCAGCCCGGCGTGATACGCCCTTGTGCGGAAACGCAGACCATCTCGGTCATCACCAGCGCCGCGCCGCCCAGGGCCTTGCTGCCGATGTGCACCATGTGGAAGTCCCCGATGAGCCCGTCCCTGGACATGTACATGTCCATGGCCGAGACGATCACTCGATTGGCCAGCTCGAGCTGTCGAAGCTTGATGGGCGCGAACATCGGAGGCGACGGCTCGCGGCCGGAGCTGAACCATCGGTCCACCGATTCGACGAACTCGGGGTCCCGTAGCTTGAGGTTGCCGTAGGTCACGCGCCGGCTGCGGGTAAGCAGGTTGAAGGCGAACTGCAGCGGCTCCTGCCGCGTGTACTGCGAGATGTTCTCGAACCACTCGAGGCTCGCCTGCGCCGCGCGCTGCGCGCTCTCGACCACCGGGCGTCGCTCCGTCTCGTACGCGGCGAGCGCCTCGTCGACGGTGGGGTTCTCGTGGAGGCACGCGGCAAGCGCGAGTGCGTCCTCCATCGCGAGCTTGGTGCCAGACCCGATCGAGAAATGCGCCGTGTGCGCGGCGTCACCGATCAGCAGCACGTTGCCGTCCCGCCAGGCGCGCGTGCGAACGGTCGGGAACCGGATCCAGCGGCTGTTGTTGGCGACCAGGTCATGGCCCTGCAGCGTGCCGGAGAAGACCTCCGAGCAGAAGTCGATGGCCGCCTGGTCGCTCTCGCCGGGCTTCCAGGCGCGCTCGCTCGAATCGATCTGGCCGCTCTTGAGCCAGCTCTCCTCCTCGAGCTCCACTATGAAAGTGCTCATCGCATCGCTGTACGGATAGGCATGCGCTTGCACGACGCCGCAGTCCGTCTCGGCGATGAAGAACTTGAACGCCTCGAAGACGAGCGGCGTCCCGAGCCAGATGTAGCGCGCCCGCCGCGCATCGATGCTCGGCCCGAACACGTCTTGTAGCGATTGCCTGGTGAGGCTGTTGGCCCCGTCGGCCGCGACAACGAGGTCGTAAGACTGGCGCAGCTCGTCGAGGGGAGGCGGGAGCTGCCGGTAGTGGATGACGACCCCGAATTCCTCGCACCGCTCGCGAAGGATGGCCAGGAGCCGCTGGCGGCTGATCGCGGCGAAGCCATGCCCGCCGGACGTGATCACCTCGTCGCGATAGTGGACGTCGATGTCGTCCCAGATCGCGAAATCCCGGGAAAGCCGCTCGTAGAACGCGGCGTCCGCCTGCTCGATGCCGCCCAGAGTTTCGTCCGAGAACACGACCCCGAAGCCGAACGTGTCGTCGGCTGCGTTGCGCTCCCAGACCTCGATCTCGTGGCGGGCGTTCAGCAGCTTGGCGAGCGTGGCCAGGTAGAGGCCCGCGGGCCCGCCGCCGATGATCGCGATCCGGAGGGATGGCTGCGCCGGCCTAGCCCTCGCGCAGCCTGAAGCGCTGCAGCTTTCCGGTTGCGGTCCGGGGCAGGGACGGCGCGAACTCGATCGCGCGCGGGTACTTGTACGGGGCGATCTGGGTCTTGACAAAATCCTGCAGCGTCTTCTCGGGCTCGTCGCCGAGCGCGGCACCCGGCTGCAGAACGACCACTGCTTTGACGATCATGCCGCGCTCGTCGTCGGGCGCCCCGACCACCGCGCACTCGGCGACGGCGGGGTGGCGGAGCAGCGCCTCCTCGACCTCTGGTCCGGCAATGTTGTATCCCGACGAGATGATCATGTCGTCGGCGCGCGCCTGGTAGTAGAAGTAGCCGTCGCTGTCGCGCACGTAGACGTCGCCCGTGATGTTCCAGCCATTGCGCACGTAAGTGGTCTGGCGGTCACCGCGCAAATAGCGGCATCCGGTCGGACCCTTGACCGCGAGCCTTCCGTACTCGCCGTCGGGCACGGGATTGCCATCTGCGTCCTGGACCTCGGCCACGTAGCCGGGGACGGCTCGGCCGGTGCTGCCAGGTTTGATGTCCTCGCCCGCGGCCGAGATGAAGATGTGGAGCATCTCGGTCGAGCCGATGCCGTCGATGATCCGCAGGCCTGACGCTTCATGCACCGCATCCCACGTCGCTTTGGGCAGGGTCTCGCCGGCCGAGACGCACGCACGCAGCGAGCGCAGGTCGGCCGCGCCCAGGTTGGGCACCATCGCCCGATAGGCGGTGGGCGCTGTGGCCAGGACGGTGACCCGGTGCCGTTCGACCGCTTCCAGCAGTCGCGGTGGCGATGGCTGTTCGAGCAGGTATGTCGCGGCGCCGGCCCGCATCGGAAACACGACGCTCTGCCCCAGCCCGAAGGTGAACGCCAGCGGCGGGCTGGCGGCGAAAAGGTCGTCCGGCTTCGGCTGCAGCACGTGGCTGGAGAAGGTGTCGGCGATCGCGAGGACGTCGCGGTGGAAGTGCATGGTCGCCTTCGGCTTGCCCGTGGTCCCGGAGGTGAAGGCGAGCAAGCACACGTCGTCGGCGGCGGTGGCTGCGTTCACGAATTTCGTCTTCTTCCTGGCCGCGACCCGGTCGAGCTCGTCGTCTTCGTCCGTCCCATACGTGAAGATCTGGAAGCCGTCCGGGGCGGCGGCGTTCAGGTCTTCCCGAAAGCGGTGGTCGCAGATCGCCATGGTCACACCGGCGATGTCGATCACGGTCTCCAGCTCGCCCTTTCGCAGCAGCGGCATCGTGGCCACCGTCACGCCCCCCGCTTTGACGACCCCGAACCAGGCTGCGACCAGCCCCGGGTTGTTGGGTCCCCGCAGCAGCACCCTGTTTCCCGGGACCAGGCCCATCTCGTCCACCAGCGCGTGGGCGATGTGGTTCGACTTCGCGAGGAGCTCGTTGTATGTCCATGTCACGCCGTCGGTGACGATGCATCGCCTGTCACCACGGCCCGCCTCGACGTGACGGTCTAGCAGCTCTTCAGCGCAGTTCAGCGCCGGCGGATACGCAAGCTCGGGCAGCGTGAACACGAGCTCAGGCCATTGCGCTCGTGGAGGGAGGTTATCCCGCGTGAAGGTGTCGACATGAGCCGATCGTGCGCTCTGCGTCAATTGCCCTCAGACTCAGGAGGCCGTGCGCTCGACATACTACCTGCATGACAGCGAGCGATCGGCCGACCAACCTCAAGCCTAAAGGGCTGGGCCCGGCGCGGGGGTTTTCTCACGTCACCGTGGCCGGCGGCACGGTCTGGGTGGCGGGGCAGATAGGGTCGGACGACTCGGGCGCGCTCGTCGAGCCCGCCGACGTGGTGGCGCAGTTCGGCCGCGCGATCCGCAACGTCGCCGCGGCGCTCGAGGCGGCCGGCTGCAAGCCGGAGGACACGGTCAAGCTCACCTACTACGTCACCGACCTTCCGATCTACAAGCAGAACTTGAGTGCGATCGGCGAGGCCTACCGCGGCGTCTTTGGCCACCACTACCCGGCGACCACGCTGGTCGAGGTGAGCTCGCTCTTCGACGACGATGCGATGGTCGAGATCGAGGCGGTCGCGGTCCAACCCAGGTGAAGCGCTGGGAGCATTTCGAGTACGACGAGCGCGACGGCGTGGCGACCCTGACGTTCTCTCGTCCGGAACGGCTCAACTCGCTGACGTTCGAGGTCTACGCGGACATCCGCGAGCTGACGCAGTCGCTGCGGGAGCGCGAGGACGTGCGCGTGCTGGTGCTCCGG
>JACXTT010013486.1_pt1 | contig 10758 bp, 11 predicted proteins | sample 9270951 | NCBI WGS metagenome assembly JACXTT01 (sample SAMN15532306, study PRJNA645909) | rock metagenome | isolation source: weathered quartz diorite | place: Puerto Rico | collected 2017-06-21
ATGCTTGGCAGGAGCCGGTCACCGTCGCGCCGGTAAGACGCTTCGAATACGCTGCCAATAATGCTTTGCTGGCGCCACACTTCGCCTTCGGCCAGCTTGCCATCGGCTGCCAGGCAGGCCAGTTTGGCGCTGGTACCCGTGCCGCAAGGTGAGCGGTCATAGGCTTTGCCAGGGCAAAGGACGAAGTTCTGGCTATCCACGCCAGCCGTGGCCGACGGTGCAAACAGCTCGATATGGTCGATCAGGGCGCCGTCATCACCAGTGATGCCGTTGCGCTGCAGCGCCTCGCCGACGGCTTGCGAAAAGGCCGTCAACGCGTCGATATTCGACGGATCCAGTGCCAGCTCGTGGCGGCTGACGAGGAAAAACCAGTTGCCGCCCCAGGCCACATCGCCAGTGACATTGCCGTAGTTGGGCACTGGGACCGTGACTGCATGGCGCGACCGATAGGAGGCGACATTGTTGACGGTGACACTGCCATCTTCATGCAGCTCGGCTTCGACCACACCCACCGGCGTATCGACCCGGTGCCGCCCCGGGCTGAGCCGGCCCAAGTAGTGCATCGATGCGATCACGCCCATCATGCCGTGCCCGCACATGCCCAGGTAGCCAACGTTATTGAAGAAGATGACACCTGCCACACAGTCTGGCGCATGCGGCTTGCACAACAGCGCGCCGACCAGCACGTCCGATCCGCGCGGTTCGCACACCACACCCTCGCGGACATGGTCAAAATCGCGGCGGAAGATGGCCAGCCGTTCGGAAAGGGGACCGGAACCCAGATTGGGGCCGCCAGCGAGGACCAGGCGGGTCGGTTCGCCGCCTGTATGGGAGTCAATGATAGAGATGTAATTCATGCACTAAGCATAGACCCTGTTGGCCGATTTGTCTTGTTGCACGACTGGCATGGCGATGCCGAATCATGCACAGCGCCCCCAAGGCATGCGACAATCCCCATACGGCGTTGGATGAATGACAAGGAGTTACCATGGTCCCTACACGCTGGCTGGCAATCGTGGCCCTGTTCTGCGCCAGCCATGGTTTGGCCGCACCCATGACTGTGCTGGTGATGGCGCAGGAGAGCATCGCCCCCAAATGGATCGGCGACGACGGCAAGCAGTTTGGCCTTTGCCCCGACATCCTCAAGGCCATTGCCGCCATTGAGCCCGGCCTGCGCTTCAACCCGAGTATCGTCAACCGCTCCGTACCTGTCATTGAACAAAGCCTGGAAACGGGCAGCATCGATGCAGCCTGCGCCCTGCTCGATACGCCAAGGCGGCGCAAGATCGCGCTGGTCGCCGGGCCGCCCCTCTATAGCGTGCGCCACCGTATTGCTGGCCAGGCCAGCGACACTGCCACCGTCAATTCCCTAGACGACCTGGTCAAACTCAAGGCCATGGTCAATACCTCGCGCGGCTCGGGCTATGTCGACCAGCTGATGGCCGCAGGACTGCAGGTGGACGCTTCATCGGGCGACAATGCCATCAACCTGCGCAAAGTGGCGGCTGGCCATGGCCGCTTTATGTATATGAACGAACTGACCCTCAACTGGTTTATCCGGGAGGAGCAGCTGCAGGATAAGGTCAAAGTCTTCCCCGTCGTGTTCAAGGAAGAGCCAATCTACTTCTGGGTCAGTAAAAAGGCGCGCCCCGGCTTGCATGAACTGATCGACCGGGCGCTCGACAAACTGCAGCAAAACGGCACGCTCTCCGCCATCTACCAGCATTGGGCGCGCCAATAAGGGCGGTGGCCGTTCAGGGAGTCAGCAGCTTCAGGCCTGCAATGCCCAGCACGATCAATGCAATGCAGGCGATGCGCAGGGCGCCGGCAGGTTCGCCCAGCACCAGCATGCCGACAACGGCCGTGCCTACCGTACCAATGCCGGTCCATACCGCATACGCCGTTCCAAGGGGCAGCTGGCGCATGGCCAGGCCGAGCAAGGCCACGCTGCCCGCCATGGCCAGCCCAGTGACAAGCGATGGCACCAGCCTGGTGAAGCCTTGCGTGTATTTGAGGCCGACGGCCCACACCACTTCGAGCAGGCCCGCTGCAATCAAGATGATCCAATTCATGGGGCGCAGTATATCAGGCCCCTCCTGCAGCATTGTGCGATGTAGGCGATAATCGCCGTTCCGCTTCTCGCGCAGGGATCGCCATGGCATTGCTTAAGGATTTGTCGGTATCGGCCATCATCGCCGGTTTTGTTTGCGTGTTGGTGGGTTTCACCAGTTCGGCGGTGATCGTCTTCCAGGCAGCCCATGCGGTTGGCGCGACGCCCGCCCAGGTGGCCTCATGGATGTGGGCGCTCGGCCTGGGCATCGGACTGACCAGCATCGCCTTGTCGCTGCGCTACCGCATTCCCGTTGCCACTGCATGGTCCACACCTGGTGCGGCCCTGCTCATCACCAGCAGCAATGGCATCACGATGCCGGAAGCGATTGGCGCCTTTATGGTTGTTGGCGCCCTGACTATGGTGGCAGGCTTTACCGGCTGGTTTGAGCGCGCCATGCGGCGCCTGCCGATGGCGCTTGCCGCGGCCATGCTCGCCGGGATCCTGCTGCGCTTCGGGCTAGACGCCTTCAATGCGCTCAAGACCGCCTTCGCCATGGTGTTCCCCATGCTCTGTGTCTTCATTGCCATGCGCAGGCTCAGTCCACGCTACGCCGTGGTGGCGGCCCTGCTGCTTGGCTGCGCCATTGCTGGCATCCAGGGCAAGCTGCAATTAGGCGGCGTGGCGTTTTCCCTGTCGGCGCCAATCTGGGTCAGCCCGGAATTTTCCTGGCATGCCATGGTCGGCATCGCCCTGCCCCTGTTCATCGTGACCATGACCTCCCAAAACATGGCAGGGGTGGCGACCATCCGTGCCTCCGGCTACACGCCCGCTGTGTCCCCTTTGATCGGCTGGACCGGCGCGGCCACTACCGCACTGGCGCCGCTGGGCGCCTTCACCATCAACCTGGCCGCCATTACGGCCGCCATCTGCATGGGCCGCGAAGCCCATGAAGACAGCACCAAGCGCTATGTCGCAGCGGTGGCTGCTGGTGCGTTCTACATCGTCATCGGCTTGTTTGGTGCCGCGGTCGTGTCACTGTATGCCGCCTTCCCGCGTGAACTGGTGCTGGCCATTGCCGGCCTGGCCCTATTGGGTACGATCGGCAATGCACTGACCCAGGCCTTGCATGAAGAAGCATCGCGCGAGGCTGCCTTGATCACCTTCCTCGTGACGGCATCGGGCATCAGCCTGGCGGGCGTGGGCGCACCGTTCTGGGGACTGGTCGCCGGTGTGCTGGCCTTGGCAGCGCAGCAGCTAACGGGCGCCAGGCTGCGCACCTGGTGGGGAGTGAGCCAATGAGCACGCACGGTGGCATGAGCCTGAAAGACATCCTGCTTGCACTGCTGGTGGTGTCACTCTGGGGTGTCAATTTTGTCGTCATCCGCATTGGCCTGGATGACCTGCCTCCCATCCTGTTTTCCGCACTGCGCTTCCTGTTTGCGGCCTTGCCCCTGGTGTTTTTTGTGCGGCGGCCCCAGGTGCCCCTGCATGTCGTGGCGCTATTCGGCATGTTCCAGTTTGCTTTGCAGTTTTCGCTGCTGTTCTTCGGGATCAAACTTGGCCTGCCGGCCGGACTGGCATCACTGGTGATCCAGCTGCAGGCATTCTTTACCATCGGGCTGGCTGTGTGGTTATTGGGCGAACGTCCGCAGTTGATGCAGTTAATGGGCGCCCTGGTGGCGCTGGGCGGCATGGCGGTGGTGGCCGCGCACCTCGAGGGCCAGGCTACCCTGCTTGGCCTGGCCTTGGTGATCGCGGCGGGGCTGTGCTGGTCTTGCGCAAATATCGTTAACAAAAAAATGGGGCCGGTCGATGCGCTGTCGCTGATGGCATGGGGCTCACTGCTGGCGACGCCGCCGATCTTCCTGGTGTCCTACCTGGCGGAAGGCGGCAGCGCGTGGGCACTGGCGGCACACAAGTTTGGCCTGAAGTCGCTGGCGACCGTGCTGTTCCAGTCCTATGCCAACACCCTGCTTGGTTTTGGCATCTGGTCCATGTTGATGCGCAAATATGCCACGGCCACAATCGCTCCTTTCAGCCTGCTGGTGCCGGTCGCCGGCATGCTCAGTGCCGCCCTGTTTTTGGGCGAAGCGCTTCAGGGATGGAAAATCACGGCCGGGCTGATGGTGCTGGGCGGCCTGGTGCTGAACCAGTTTGGCGGTCGCCTGTGGCAGTTCTTCCGTGCCAAAGCAGGCGGTGTGATGTAGTATGGATTGACCATTACAACAAAGGGAGAACCCATGGCCGTCCTCGCCCAAATCCTGATCGGACTGATCCTGCTGCTGCATGTGTATATCGTGTTGCTCGAAACGGTGCTGTTCCACACGCGGGGCCGCCGTGTCTTCGGCCTCACCAAAGAGCAGGCGGAGATCCTCGCGCCGGCCATGTCCAACCAAGGTTGCTACAACGGCTTCCTCGCTGCCGCCCTTGCGGTCGGCCTGCTGCATCCCAATCCAGCCGTTTCGCATGCCTTTATCGTGTTCGGCCTGTTATGCATTGCGGTTGCTGGCATATGGGGCGCTGCCACAGTGAAGCGGCAAATCCTGTTCATGCAAACCGTGCCCGCCGTGATTGCGCTGTTCCTGCACTACATGGCCTGACCAAAGGCATGCGCGCGCCCGCCTGCACTCGCGGGTTGCGTGCACATGCAGCGCCGCCACTCACACAATATGGGGAACCCGGACCCGCAGATGGCTTTTGGCGACGTCGCGTGCGAACTGGGCTAGCGCTGCATCACCTTGGTTTGGGGCCGCGACGGCCTGGCCAGCGATGGCTTCCTTGGACACATGGTCTTGCAGGAATTTGCTAGCGAAACTATCGCTGACGAACAGCTGGCCAAGGAAGGCGCGCAGCAATTGCTCGATATTGGCAAAGCTGTCGCTGTCGCCTTTGCCGAGGGCTTTGTCGCCGATCCGGATTTGCCTCAGCGCTTGCGCAATCATGCGCCGCTCAATGCCGTGCGATCCAAGCTGGTCTGTCATCATCTTGTTGTGTGCCATCGTGATGGTCCTGTGCTTTAAGGTGCGGCGATGGCTTCGACCTGGATGCGCAAGGCCACATCCATCTTGAAGCCGTAATCTTTGCCTGCGGCCAGGCCAAACTCTTCGCGATTGAAGCTGCCGTACACGTCCGCGCCGCAGTATTCGCGCTTGAGCATGGGGTGCGGTATGCATTTGAAATGCTTGATGTCCAGGTTGACGGGTTTGGTCACCCCATGCAGCGTGAACTGCCCTTCCACCTTGGTCGGCGCACCATTAACGAAGGCGGTCAGCTTGCCGCTGTAACGCGCTTCCGGGTACTTGGCCGTATCGAAGAAGGTGTCGCCCCTGGCCCATTTGTTCAATGCATCCTGCCCAAAGTCGATGCTGGCCGGATCGATCAGCACCTCCACGGTGCCCGTGCCCGCCGCGCGGTCCACCGTGGTCTTGCCCGAGGACTTATTGAATTTGCCGCGCCATGTGGAAATGCCCATATGGTCCGCTTCAAAACTGGGAAAAGTGTGGTCCGGGTCGAAGGTGTAGTGCACCGGCGCTGCCAGGGCATTATTCGGCATGGCCGCCGCGACGGTGATGGCAACGCAGACAATCGTAAATGCAGTCAGTTTTTTCATCCCACTCTCCCTTTAGAAAACCACTCCAAACAATTCCATCCAGCTGCGGGCCTGCTGCAGCGCCTTGCCCTCGATGCGGCAGGGGCGCCATTGCGCATGGCGGCGGCGCGTGATCAGGCCGGCCCGCTCCAGCACGTTCAGGTGCTTGGTCACAGCGGGCATGCTCAAATCGAAGGGCTCGGCCAGTTCCGACACCGTCGTCTCGCCCGACGCAAGGCGCGCCAGGATCGCCCGCCGGGTCGGGTCAGCCAGGGCCGCAAACGTGGCGCTTAACGCGTCCGACGGCGTGTCTTGCCTCATATTTAACTACTGAGTTAATTAACCTGTAAGTAAAATAATCCAGAAAAAAAGGGAAGTCAAGCGCTCTGGACTTCCCTGTGTGGATCTGGCGACGGATTGCCGTTCAAGCGGGCGGCAAGATCTCCAGCACGAGCTCGGATGGACGGCACAGGCGCACACCCAGCGGGGAGACGACCAGGGGGCGGTTGATCAGGATGGGATGGGCGACCATGGCGTCGAGCAAGGCGTCCTCACTGGCGCCGGCCAGGCCCAGTTCGGCGAACAGGGCTTCTTTGGTGCGCACCGCTTCCAGCACCGGCAAGCCGGCGCGCGTGAGCAAGTCGCGCAGGGCTGCGCGGCTTGGCGGCGTGGCCAGGTAGTCGATGATGTGCGGCTCAAAGCCCCGCTGGCGAATCAGCTCCAGGGTGGTGCGCGAAGTGCCGCAGCGGGCATTGTGGTAGATGGTGATGTCCATGGCGGGTCAGGAAGGAAAAGGAGCGCCATCATACTGCAAATGGTGGCCCTCCTCCAGCCATCCTTGTCTCCCAATTCGCTAACCGCTAAAATCCAAGCGTCACAATGAATGAAGGCCGCCGGATGAGCGACTACCTGCTGCAACCTGCATCCCTGCCAAGGCTTAGCCAGCGCATCGCGCTGCGTTTGATGAACCTATTTGGCTGGAATATGCGCCACAAACCCCTGCCCGGCCCTTACGGCGTAGCGGTGGTCTATCCGCATACGTCGAACTGGGATTTCGTTATTGGCATATTGGGCAAATGGACGCTCGGCCTGCCCTTTCGCTGGCTGGCAAAGGATTCCCTGTTCAAAGGACTGACTGGCGCGACGCTGGGGCGTTTCATGCGTTACTGGGGCGGTGTGCCGGTAGAACGCAGCACGTCGACCGGCGCAACTGCCCGGCTGGCTGAGACCATGAAGTCGCAACCCTGGTGCTGGATCGCGCTGACACCAGAAGGCACGCGCAGTTATCGCCCTAACTGGCGCAGCGGTTTTTACCACCTGGCCCTGGCGGCCAAAGTGCCATTAGTGATTGTGTACATCGACTATCCGAACAAAGAGCTTGGCGTCGTCGACCATATTGACCTGTCCGGTGACCAGGAGGTCGACATGGCGGCCATTGCTGCTGCCTTTAAAGGCCACCAAGGCCTGCACCCGGAACTTGCCGCTCCCATTGTGCTTGCGCCGCCTCGACCTGCAGACAGTTAGGCGCCTTTTCCTTCGACTTGCCCCAGTACGGGTGCCTTGCAGGGGAAACGCAGCTTGAAGCAGGTGTCTCCCGGTACGCTGTTGACTTCAATGCTGCCGCCCAGGACATTGGTGACCAGGCCGTGAACGATATTGAGCCCAAGGCCACTGTTACGCCCCATCCTGGTGGTGAAAAAGGGATCGAAGATCTTTGACTGGTGCTCTGGCGCGATGCCCGAGCCGCTATCGCACAGCGTCAAAGCCACATGGTCTGCGCCATCGCGGCGCGCTTTGATGCTAATGGTGCCCGCCGCGCCATCGCCAAAGGCATGCAGCAGGGCGTTAAATCCAATCTGGCTGATGGTCTGGCACAGGGCACCGGGGAAAGTGTCCATAGCGATGCCCGGATCCGCATCGACCACCAGCTTGACTTGCGACTCATTAAAAGAAGGCTGCATGGTGGCAGCCATATCGATCACCAGCTGGGCCAGGTCAAAACGGCTGCGCTGGGAATTGGACTGCGCACTGGCGACCTGCTTGAAACTGAAGATCAGCTCGGAAGCCTTGTTCAGGTTGCGCAGCATCAGGTCCGACGCATGCTTGGCGTCGTTGACAAAGCCATCGAGGTCGGAGCGCTTGAGCCCTCCATTGACCTGGTCGGCAAAGGCCTGGGTGCGCGCCGCCAGCGTGCTGGCCGCCAACACGCTGTTACCGATCGGGGTATTGAGTTCGTGGGCCACGCCAGCGACCATGGCGCCCAACGCAGCCAGGCGCTCGGAGCGCACGATCTCGTCGCGCGCCGCGCGCAACTGCGACAGGGTGGAAGACAATTCGGCATTGGCATTGCGCAGCGCCTCCTGGGCGCGTGCTAGCGAGATATGCACGCGGGTGCGGGCCAACACTTCTTCGGACTGGTATGGCTTGCCGATGAAGTCGACCGCGCCAACTTGGAAGCCCCGCACCTTGTCATCCGTATCGTACTGGGCCGACAGGAAGATCACGGGAATGCTCCTGAGCTGGGGTGATTCTTTCAGGCGGCGGCACACTTCAAAGCCGTCGATGCCGGGCATGCGCACATCCAGCAGGATCAGTTCGGGTGGGCGCGACTGGGCGCTCCACAAGGCCAGTTCGCCGTCGGGCGCCTGGCGCACCGTGTAGCCGTCCGCGCGCAGCAGGTCAGTGAGCAGCTTGAGCGAGGCTGGCGTGTCCTCTACCACCAGTACTTCGCCCTGGCTCGGGATTTCGGTGGTTTCCATCAGCTCAGTTCTCCTTCAATGCTGTCGATCAGCGCGCACAATTGCGGGTACTGGTGCTGCGCCAGCATGTGGTCAATCATGTTGAGCAGGTCGCCATCGGTCTCGCGCAGCGGCGCCAGGATCTGGGTCACGCGCGTCATGTTCAGTTCCTGTAAGGCCTGGCGCAATTGCTGGCGCAAGCCCGCATCAATCACCACCAAGTCGTTGGCCGCCAACGGGCCGGCCTGCACCTTCACGGCGCGCTGGCGGTGTTCAAAGGTCAGGCTGAGCTGCTTCTCCAGCACCTGGAACAGCTTATCGTGTTCAATCGGCTTACGCAGGAAGTCGTCGGCACCTGCCGCCAGCGCCTCCTCTTTTTCTTCTTCAAAGGCGGAGGCCGTGAGCACCACCACGCGCGGCTGGTGCATGGCGCTGTTGGCGCGCAGGCGACGCGTCACTTCCAAGCCGTCCACACCGGGCATGCGCCAGTCCATAAAGACCAGGTCATAGTCCTCGTTTTCCATGGCCGCCAAGCCGGACAGGCCGTCGCTAGACTCTTCCACAATAAAGCCGACCGGCACCAGCATGCCCGCCAGCAGGGTGCGGCCGTCCTCGTTGTCGTCCACCACCAGGATGCGCTTGCCGCGCTGGTCGCGCGACAGGCCCAGCACATCGCGCATGGACACGGGCGGCGGCGCATCGACGGCGCCCACATTGATAGTGAAGTAGAACACCGAGCCCACGCCGGGCTGGGACTGTACGGCCAGCCGTCCGCCCATCAGGCGCACAAACTCGCGCGAGATCGTCAGGCCCAGGCCGGTGCCGTCGCGCGCGCCGGCGCCGTCGGCCTGGATAAAGGGTTCGAAGATGCGGGCCTGGTCTTCTTCGGCAATGCCGATGCCGCTGTCGCGTACGGCGAAGGCCAGCGCGTGCTGGCCATCGCCCAACGGCCGCCCACGCACCTCCAGCGTCACCCCGCCCTGTTCGACAAACTTGACGGCGTTGGACATCAGGTTCAGCAGCACCTGGCGCAACTTGGCGCCGTCCACCTGCACGGCGCGCGGCATGCCTTCGCAGTCGAGCACCATCGACAGGCCGTTCTGGCGGGCGCGGGCGCTGACCATGTCCAGCACTTCATTGAGCATGTCTTCCAGGTCGATCGACTCGTTCTGCAGGCCGACCCGGCCGGCCTCGATCTTGGACAGCTGCAGGATGTCGTTGATCAGCGTGAGCAGGTGCTGGCCGGAGCGGTGGATGATGGCCAGGTTGCGCGTTTCTTCGGCCGACATGGTGGTCGAATCGGCCATCAGGCGCGAGAAGCCGATGACCGAGTTGAGCGGGGTGCGCAGCTCATGGCTCATGGTGGCCAGGAACACGCTCTTGGCCTGGTTGGCCGACTCCGCATCGCGCACGGCCACCGACAGGGCGCGGGTACGTTCGTCGACCAGTTCCTCCAGGTGGTTACGGTGCTGCAGCAACTCCTGCTCGGCCAGCTTGGTCGCCGTGACATCGTAGCTGACGCCCACCATGCGTTGGGCCACGCCCTTGCCGTCGCTGAAGGTCAGCGAGGTCGCGCGCAGGTGGCGGATGCTGCCATCGGGCCAGCGGATGCGGAATTCAACGTCATAAGGTTTTTCGCCCCGCACCGCTGCTTCAATGGCACCGCTGATGCGCTCGCGGTCTTCCGGCACGATGGCCGACTTCCACACGGCATTCGGCGCGGGCACCTGGGAGCGCAAGATGCGGTACTGGTGGTACATCTCGTCGTCCCACACCAGTTCGTCCGTGGCGATATTCCAGTCCCAAATCCCGATGCGCGCCGCATTGGTGGCGATCGACAAGCGTTCTTCGGACACCCGCATGGCGCGGTAGCGGCTGTCGAGCAGGTTGATCATTTCGCGGATCGACTCGTTCAGGGTCGACAGCTCGCCAAAGAACCAGGCCCGGTGCGGCGTCGCGCCCACACTATGGCCGGCCTTGACGGTCGCGGCGTACTGGCCCACTGCCTTGAGGGGTTTAAGCATGATGAACCACAGCAGCACATACACACTGGCCACCAGGGCGATGTCGAGCACCAGGATGATGGAACCGAGGGCCAGGCGGCGCTGGCGCAGGTCTTCCAGCAGGAAGGCCGGGTTGCCATACACCGTCACCGTGCCGATCACTTGGTCGGCCACCTTGATGGGGCGCGAGGCCTGGATCAAGCCAGGTTCGCGGGGCGGCGTGTCCGAGGTCATCAGCTCGCCCGAGGCGTCGCGCTTGACGACATAGCTGCGCTTGTTGGCGGTGGCTGCCACCACGCTACCATACAGGGCTTGGTTGTTCAGGCCGCTCTTCATGATGGCGAGGATCTGGTTCTCGTCAAAATTCCAGGCCGG
>JACXTT010013488.1_pt1 | contig 10757 bp, 10 predicted proteins | sample 9270951 | NCBI WGS metagenome assembly JACXTT01 (sample SAMN15532306, study PRJNA645909) | rock metagenome | isolation source: weathered quartz diorite | place: Puerto Rico | collected 2017-06-21
TCAGGCTGGGCGGGTGACTCTTGCGGGTTTTAGGCATTGACTCTCCTCTATTTTCAATGCCGCCCACCATCTAAGAAAGGGCCATTTTTCTGTCCAAAAAATGGGGTCCACCACAGACCTCGGTCAACTACCCGACCACGTATGCCTGGAACGGCTCCTCGCTGGTTCCGACCGCCGGTCCTACCTACACCTATTCGTTCGACAGCATACACCGGCCCATCGGACTCACCGATCAGAACAGCTACGCCGCCGTCAGCGGTGTGCAATACGGCTCGGCCAACCAGGTTTTGTCGTTGAATTATTTCGGCGCGAGTGAAAGCCGAACCTACAATACGCTTGTACAACTTACCAACGTCACGATCCCCGGCCAGATCAACATGACCTACAACTACCCGGCCGGAGCGAACAGCGGAAAGATTTCATCGCAGTCCGATTCGATTTCGGGCGAGACAGTCACCTATACGTACGATTCACTGAACCGATTGCTCACCGCTTCCGGGAGCGGCTGGAATCAATCGTTCGGCTACGATGCATTCGGAAACCTGGTCTCCAAGTCCGGTTCGAACTCGCCGCCGCTCTCGATTTCAGTGAACGCAGCCACGAACCAGATCCAAGGCGTCTCGGGCCTGAGCTACGACGCCAACGGCAACCAGCTTTACGGCGGCGTCGCATTTGATTCCGAAAATCGCATCGTAACCGCGCCCGGAGTTCAATACGCCTACGACTCGCAGAACAAGCGCATTTGGAAGGGAACATTCTCCGGTAGCACCATGACCGCTCAGGAAGCCTATTTCTACGGCGTGGACGGCCAGAAGCTCGGCACCTACTCGCTGTACTTGAACACGACGTCGCCGGTCTATCTATCGTGCACCAATACGAATCTTGCCGTCTTCTTCGGCGGAAAACGAGTTGCCGTCAACGGCGTGGCCTTCGTCCAGGACCGGCTCGGCTCCCAAGGCAAATACTTCCCGTACGGCGAAGACCGTGGAACACCGTTACCGAACGACCAGGTCAAATTCGCGACCTACACCCGCGACTCCGCCACCGGCCTCGATTACGCCGACCAGCGCTACTACTCCAATCAGTTCGCCAGGTTCATGACGCCGGATCCGTACAAGGCAAGTGGAGGACCCGCAGAACCAATGAGCTGGAATCAATACACACACACACGTGGGGATCCAATTAACAGAACTGATGTTCGGGGCCTCCAGGACGAGTCTCCCAACGACCCCTGCAGAGAGAATCCGAACCAGCCGGCCTGCAACCCTCTTCCTAGTCCCATAGTCCCTCCCGATCAGTATGTCGAACCTACGTTGCCTGACGCGCCAAACGAGGTTGCTAATAAACCGCCCAATATCAATTCGGCATTGCGAGGTAAAGCCGAGCAGGCAATCATAGGTCTGTCGCCCGGATGCCAGCATGAACTCGGAAGTCATTGGAATCTCTATTCGGGAGAGCTCAGCCTTCTATACAAGGTAAATGACAAGAATCAGTTCGCTGCGAACTTCTTCGATGCAAGAGATAAGCAAGTCGGTAACCTGCAGATGAATTACTGGGGCTACAACTCCAGTATGTCGACAAGTGATTACGTGAATTCAGAGGACCGCATTGCGTTCGTTTCTATTTCTGGTAGCAAGATATCAAACTCGGTGGTGCTCGGGAGCGCCTTTTTCAACGCGACTGCGGCCGAACAGGCTGCTACGCTTGTGCATGAAGTTTTGCACAGCTATACGGGCTGGGGCGACGTTGACCTTGCTAGGGCTATTTTTGGTACAGAATTCGTAACTGAAGAGTTAGCGAGTAAAGCTATCAACAAGTTCTTGCAAGTCGGCTGCGACTTTGACAAGTACTTCCAGTAGGCCGTCTATGAACTTCAAACTAGCCCGGTTTGCACTGCTGACTGTCGTGAATGTTTACGCTGATGATGTGATTCTTTACGAGCACAACTCCCGACACATCTATGACCGAGCTGAAATAGTTAAACCAATGGAGTTCGACGACCGTCGGCTAACGGCGCGCTTGAGAGACTTCGCAATTTCACAGCGAGGAAAACATGTGCTCGCCCGGTTAACAGTCGGGCCACGCCGGAGCGATGTTCAGTCAGCCCTCAACAACGACCTCCCTGGCTTGAGAGTGCACTTGCCAGTACTGAAAACTGGTCTGGTACCTGCGCCCAACGTCGCACAGGTCTTGGTTTTCAATGGCAATGCCACTGCTTATATAAGGCGAAATAACTATTTTAAGCAATATCAATTATTTGGCGAGCAGTCGGCACGAAAATGGGACGTTCAGAGCCTCTCACTGACAGTCGTCGGTTTTCGCTTGCGCACTGATCCACGGGGTCCAAATACTGCGCATGATCAACTGCCTGATCGAGTTTGGATCTATGCTGTAGCTAGAGAGATTCCGGACCTCACCAACGTGAGCGCGATGTACGATCTTATAGGTAAGCAACTTGGTACAATCACGTTTCTAATCCTTAGAACCGACCCGTTTTTCTTCGATTTCGACGGACCTCTGTGCGACCCTTTTGAAGTACCGGGGTCAAAGCTCTCAGAGCACGATTTCTTGACGAAACCATTCATTGTTTGTCAGCCTACTGCCGAGCGTTGCAAAGTTCGTACAACACACTAAGTCGATTATTTATTCTGGACGTCAACCTGTGCCTGTCGGAAACTCGGTGCGGTCCGAAATTATTTCCAAATGCGAGAGAGTGAAGCCACAAAGTCACCACAAGTTCGGCGATTGCGAAGCTCCCCGTGTGATGCTGCGTTTGACAACCTGACTTGGGCTCTTCCGCCATTTTGGTGCAGCTCATGGCGCTCTTTGGGCAGCAAAGGGTCTGAGTGGTACGTACGGAAGAACTCGGGCTCGGAGGAGATCGAACCCAGCTCGGCCATACATCTGACGCTTGATGGTCTTGAGACGATTGATTTGCCCTTCCCCTTGGCCGTTGCTCCATGGAGTTGTGTGGCGCTACTGAAAGTAGCGAGATATATCATGGCCGCGGAGTGACCTTGCCTCGGCTTTCTCTACCAAAGATAATTGAGACGCTTTGTTCACTGGGAACCGAGGGCGAGTCTCTACATTGACTGAAGCCCTTGCGGTCCTTGGGATCGCGGCTTCTTCTGCGTTGAACTGTGAGGAATTCAGCAGCTACAATTTCCGGTTGCCTTTGACAACCTGCGGCGGTGACAAATGAGCCTCTCCCGTCGAAACACTGCCTCGAGAGATTTATCCATTCGTCCAGTCGAAGCTGTATAGAATCCAATTGGATTTCTCAGAGGCCACGGAGACGCCTCCCGCATCGGCTCGGAAGGTGCCCTGGCCGCACTGGCCTTTTCTCCAAATGAATCCATCCGGGAGGTCGATATTCGCGAAGTGATCCTCGCCGGTGACAGGATTCTTAAAGGTATCGCCTCGGCCCTCCGCGACGCCCTCGGCCTTGAACAAACTTTTGGGGCCGCTTCCTTCGACCGAAATTGTGGCCTTCACAAGTCCCTTGACTTCGAATGTCGGACCCAGAAGCTCCCATGGTAAGCCTCCAAGTTTGCCCGTAAAGATCTGCGCGAGCGCCCCGATCTGCTCTTCTGTCGTAGCCGGCTCCACGACGAAGACGCACTCGCCGTTCCCTTCATGAATTGCCTTGGGCCATGAGACAATTGCACCGCATTTTATTCCGGAGAGGTCAACGCTGCCACACGAACCACGATCAATGACGAATCCGATGAAGGCGCGGCAGCTACCATCCTTCGAATTCGGAAACCCTCCGAAGTTGCAGCCGCAGCCGAAATCGCAATTGCAAAATTCGTAACCCTGACCTTTCAGCGCCCAGCGCGTTCCAGTTGCCGTTGCCATGTTCCCTCCGTCGATTCTCGACCGGCCGCCGCAGACTGCAACAATGCAACAGCATTAGCGGAGAGTCGGTGTAGTACGGTCCATTCTAACCGAAAAGATCGTTTGCGACAGGAGTGCGATTGCCCTGCTCGTTTGAGCAGCTTTGATGGCTGCTGCCTATCTCAGCATAAATGTGTCCCACTCCTGGTCTGGCAAGAGTCCGTGAGTCGCGGCGATCGTTAAGCGAGAGACCCGCTGAAACCCCAAAACCTACAATGGGGTTACTCCGCAGACGACCCTCCCGGGCCGAAACTTCCATCCGCTGCCGCATGGTGGTTGGGCCTTCGACGATCCGTCGGTTGACGATACTTTCCAAATCATCCTGATTTGCTCTGGGCAGTACGAATTCAAATTTGGCTGGCGTCCGAGGAATGCAGCTTCAGCACGGAAGCGTATTCGATCTCAGTGGGGGCCGTGCCACTTACTAGCGGCCAGATATGCGCAACTTTAGGAAGTTCGCGTCGTACGTAATGCTGTTAACGGGTACATGAATTGTCTGCTAAAGAGCGGCGAATCCGATTGTTGCTCTTTGAGGAAATCAGCAGCTACAGAATCCGCTACATCGACATTTTAACCATGTAGACGATTTCGGAATAACTCATTAGTTCTCCGAGACTTATGAGCGCAAGCATTCGGAACGCGCCGATGTCTTGGGCGCAGGGGGTCGGGCGTTCAAATCGCCCCGCCCCGACCATCCTAAACAACTCATTTAATTACAATGTCCGATTTCGAAACAGGCTAGCGCACCTGTGGCAGCTTGTGGCGTTTTGGGGTTATTGGAGGCCCCGAGCAGCTACAATTTTGACTACAATGCGGGATCCTTGAAATACAACTCTTAGATCGATGTTTGAAACAAATAATAATAGATATACATCATGGCGCTGTGCGCACTTTCATAGCCGTCACATTAGGGTCATCTACATTCCACCGAAAAAGCTTCGCCCGTTGCACCACAGGCGGCACGGGATCGTCGCGAATGCTCCCCTTATGCGTAGCGATGCCTTTTGGCGCTCCACCGCGCGGTGAGATACTCGCCCATATCCAGATCGCCAGACATCGTGTCGCCGCTGATTTTGCCCGTGAAGGTGAAGTTCAGCGCATTGCCAATCGTTTGTTCCAGCAAACTGCTGCGCAACTCAACCGTGTCGCCGTCGACGCTGCCGGCCAGATCGCGCGCCACGAACTCGCCTCGATGAACTCCATGGAGACGCCCCTCCTGCTGTTGTATAGACAGCGAGTGTTCGCCGGCGCTTGCCGCATATTCGATATGCAAATCCCAAACACCGCTCAAATCCGCTCCTGGTTGTTTTGGCGGCTCAGGTTTCTTCGCAGTGCGCTTCACAGAGAGGACGGCGTACAAGCGGTCTGCAACAACCCGTTCATCGCCGGGCGCGAGGTTGAACGCTGTGATTGAGATCTCGTTTTGGTTTCCTCGCGAACTTCCGACCAAGATGCGCGGCTCGGTCGTATTTAGAATGTGGGTCACCTGTTGCCCTGTCATGCCGAGCTTGGTCGAGTCCCAGCGGATACTCAAACCGGGGCTCCTGTTAGACAGCCCGCCGGGCTCTCTCACTTCGGTGGTCACACCGTCGATGGAAGATGCTTTTTTCGCGATATGATCCAACCTCGCGAGCATCGCTTGCCACTCGGCCTTGTGGTCGCGCTTCACCCACGCCTCCACGGCCGCGAGCGCACCTATGATTTCCTCCTTGCCAATTTTCATGTTTCGGGAGAACCCATGATGGGGTGCGCTGTGTACCCAGGCCGCCTTCACCAGGTCCTTGCGTCCCAGCAAGAGTCCCGAACACTGCGGGCCCCGCAACTGCTTACCACCGCTGTAGGCGACCATGGTTGAGCCCCGCTGAAGATGAACGTTCGGTATCGTCAGCACCTCCGCGGCGGCGTCTGTCAGCACGGGAATTTTGTGCTGCCGGGCGATGCGCGTGATTTCCTCAAACGAGGGAGGTCCAGCATCGGCGCGCGGACCGGCAAAGATATAAATCATTGCGGTTCTGGGGCCGATGGCAGCTTCCAGCTCCTGCGCATTCTCGACCTCGATGATCCGCACTCCGACCGCACGAATAGCTGCATCGTAATTGTTGCGGGAATGTTTCGGGATGATCACTTCACCTTTGTCAAGCGCTTCCGTGTTGGGCAGATGGATGTGCTTGTCTGGATTGCCGCCCGCCACGCATGCTGAGGTGGCGTGGGTCATTGCGGCCGCGCAACCAGCGGTGACAATTCCCCATTCTGCGTGGGTCAGCTCTGCGAGGCGCCGGCCCACAGCTTCCATCAATTCATCCAACTGAACCATATGCTGGGCGGCTGCATCCATCGCTGCACGGACTTCGGGCAGCTCGAGCGATCCGCCGTTCACACTGAGCGTGCCAGTACCACTGATAAACGGGCGTACGCCTATGGACTGGTAGATGTTCGGTCCTACCTGCAGCCCCCCGGAAGAGGGGGTTGAAGGCGGCGGAACTGCGGACGCCCGTGCGCGAAGCAGAACCGGTATCGCTAACCAGCTTCCAGTAGTCAACAAGTCGCGACGGGTCAAACCTGCCGCGTACTGCTTGAATGAAGTCACGAACGAACTCATTGACATAGGTTCTCCTTGGTCATGCTCGACTATCGTGTCTCAAGGCCGCCTGACCGGCGGAGGATTGACCGCGTCCCATCGCGCGTCGCCGGTCTGTTTGTAGTTCGGCGGGAGTGCGTTCCAATCCGGCCGTGTGATGCCATTGAGATCGTAAACTACTTTCCCTTCGCGCAGCGTCAGTTCGCATGTGAGTCGCCGATCGCCATTGAGCCGTGCCCCGTACATGTCGGTAAACCCAAACTGGCCATGCTCGAGCCTCAGTGCCGTGATATCCGCTCGGGTTCCCACCGATAGATTCCCAAGTTCCTCTTGGTGAATCTCTCGCGCAGGATTCCATGTAGAGCGCGCCACCACGTCATCAAGCGTAAGGCCCATTGCTAAGAATTTGCTCATAAGGTTGAGCATGTCCTTCATCCCGCTGTTCATGCTGCCGATATGCAGGTCAGTCGAGATGGAATCGGGCAAAAACTTCTCTTTGATTGCGGGCACGGCGATTCGCCAGGCGAAGCTGCCGCCACCGTGCCCAACATCGAATATGACCCCACGCTTTCTCGCTTCCCAAAGCGCGGGGTTCACGTGTCCCTTTTCATCTTGTTCATTTCGGAGTCCGGAATAGACATGCGTGTAAATGTCGCCGGGCCGCAACTTCCGGGTAACCAGCTCACTCATCGGCCGCTCCGGCCGGTTTGCTCCGAAATCGACCATTACTGGAATATTGGCTAGCGTGCCCGCCTGTACGGCATGCTCCACCGGTGTCCATTCGGGTCCAGCATAGTGCGCGGTCTTTATACCTACGATGAGTCCCTTATGCCGCAGCGCCATCTCCGCGGCTGGTTTCGCTGCCATGTCGGACAGGTCATTTTCATACTTCGCGCCGCGCATGCCGTGGCCGACAATATTGAGGAACACAAGCACGCGCGTCTTCGAGCGATCGATCACGCGCTGCTTAAAGTCTTCAAAATTGCGCCATCCCGCACAGCCCGCGTCGGCCACCGTTGTCACGCCAACTCGGAACGTAAAGCCGTCCGGATACTGGCTGTTGTCCCCGGCATAGGAGCCTGGCTCGCCCGTTCCTGCATAGACATGCACGTGTATGTCCACCAGACCCGGCGTGACGTAGAGTCCGCGAACGCTCACTACTTTGAAGGCGCGTGCGGGATCGATGTGTTCCGCCACCGCTGCGACCTTGCCGTCGCGGATGGCCACGTCTCGCACCGCGCTAAGGCCGTTCTTGGCGTCGATGACATGCCCACCTTGCAACAACAAATCGTACTGGACTTGTGAAAAACAGCATGTGCCCAACGACAGAATCAGAATTGCGCGGACTGCGTTGCGCATACCGTTACTCCCCAATCGAGCGGAGCCTATGTACAGGCGATCACGTCAATTTCTACCAATGAGTTGCCCGGCACACCGCCCGCCGCAGCGATGGTTGTCCGGACCGGCGGCTCTGGACCAAAGCGACCCTGGAAAGCCTCGTTCATGGCCGCATAGTCCTTCAAGTCATTGAGATAGACATTGCATTTGAGGACCTTCTCCATGGACGATCCCGCGGCTTCGAGCTGTTTCTGAATCGAGTCCAACACGAATTTTGTGTGCGCCTTGATATCCCCCTCGAAGTGAGCACCAACTCCGGCGATAAATAACAGGTTGCCATACGCCACTGTGCTGCTGAATAGGGGCGTCTTCTCGGGGCGCTTGCCGTCCTTCCATAGCACTCGCTTGGATGCTTTTTCCTGGGCAGATGCCGGGACTGCGACTGCGACGGCTCCTGCGCTGGCGGCCATTCCCGTAGCCAGGAATTTACGTCGATTGCTGCTTTTCATATTGCCTCCTTTGCGATTCAGTATTGATCATACATCCGACCCACGGAACAGGTACTCTAATAGCATATTTCTGTTCCCGGAATGAGGAGGCATCATGGCCAGTCTTCGAACGCGACGGAAGTTCTTGGGGTGGGCCAACTGGCTTCTTGCAGCCACTGGCGTCGGCAGCCGTTCCTTGCAAGCAGAAACTCATCGCCCGCCCGAGGGGGAAGATTACTACGACAAGCTCGGTGTAACTAAGATCATCAACGCCGCCGGTACATATACTGCGCTCACAGCGTCGACCATGCCGCCCTCCGTGCAAGCGGCGGTCGCGCGCGCAGCGAAACATCCAGTCCGGTTGCTCGAGTTGCAAAAGGCGGCCGGAGAATACATCGCGCGACAGCTTCGGTGCGAAGGTGCGCTGGTGACCAATGGCGCGGCCTCGGCGCTTACGCTCGGCACTGCGGCGTGCATGACTCTCGCGAACAAGACCGCCGTACGCGACATACCCACTGATTTGGCCGGACTCAAGAACGAGGTCGTTGTTCAAAAAGCGCATCGCTATGGTTACGACCATGCCCTGCGTAACTGCGGTGTCCGCTTCGTGGAAGTACAAACGCTCCAAGACTACGAAAAGGCGTTCAACGAGAAGACCGTTATGACCAACTTCTTCAATGCCGCCGAAGGGGGCGAGATCAGCCGCGAGGACTGGATTCGTGTAGCGCACAGGCATGGCGTTCCGTGCTTCAACGATGCGGCGGCGGACGTTCCGCCAATCTCCAATCTCTGGAACTACACTCAGATGGGATTTGATCTGGTGACCTTCTCTGGCGGGAAGGGCATACGAGGTCCACAAAACGCTGGCTTGCTCTTGGGAAGGAAGGATCTCATCGCTGCCGCGGGGCAAAACAACAACCCTAATTCCGACTCCATCGGCCGCGGTATGAAGGTCTCGAAGGAGCAAATCGTTGGGATGGTCGCGGCAGTGGATTGGTTCCTGTCGCAATCCGACGCGGGCATGGAAGCTGAATTTCGGCGACGCGCAGAGCGGATTGCTTCGTCACTCAAGAGTATCCCGAGTATTGAGTCGAAGGTGGCCGTCCCGACGGTAGCCGCCAACGCGGTCCCACATCTTCTGATTCGCTACGATCGCCAACGGGTAAAAATCGCGCCCGTGGATGTGGCGGAGGAGTTGCGCCGAGGAACACCGAGCATCGAGCTGAATCCGGCGACCGGCAAAAGGCAGTCCGGAGGCTTACCGACAGACGAAGACACGGTTGTAGTGGGTGTCTGGATGCTTGAACCCGGCGAAGATATAGTTGTAGCCCGGCGCTTGCGCGAAGTCCTGGTAAAAGCCAGTGCATGATTGAAAGACGCTAGGCTGAGCACTGGCTCAGCGAACTCTGCCAAATTAGCCGCCTACCAGAGCAGCTTCAGCCCAAACTGAATGTTGCGCATCGGCGACGCCAGCGTAGTGACCGCGCCGACGCCTCCGACGATATTGGCTTGCGACGGATACACGATCTGGCCTCCAGTGCGCGTCGGCTGGAATCCGCCACCGGTGTTCATATTCCGCTGCGGTACACCGAATTGGGGCGTATTGAGGAAGTTGAAGAACTCCGCGCGAAACTGGAGCTTGAAACGCTCGGTAATGCCGAAGTTCTTGAACGCCGAGAAGTCGACGATGCTGCCGCCCGGCCCCTCGAGGATGCTATTTCCCGCCGTGCCATAGTGACAGGCCTCGGGAATCACGGAACTGGCGCAGCTTACTATATGAAAGGCATCGGGGTTGAACCACTGATTGATGTTTTGGTTGTCGAGCTTGCCTGTCCCCACTCGGTCGGGCCTCACGGTACTGTTGGCCGTATTTATGATGTTGCCTTCCGTCACGCTGAACGGCAGGCCGGTGCGAAAATTCAGGATGCCATTGGTCTGCCAGCCTGAGAATACCGCTCCAGCGACGCCTTTCGAAATGGCAAGAGGAGCGGGAACGTCATAGACGAAGCTCAGGGCCGCGATGTGACGTGCATTGAAGCCTATCCGCCCTTTTTCCGCGGCGCGATCGCGTGGATTCTGATAAGTCTGGGAGTTGATTCCGTCACCCTCGTTGCGGCCGTAGCTTTCCATGGCGGCATACGAGTATGAGTAGGACGCGGTAAACAGAAATCCGTGTGTCATTTCCTTGCGCAAGCTCGTTTGCAGCGCGTGATACCACGCGTTGGAGCCGCTATCGAGGAACCGCAGGCGGCTCAGCGGACGCCGTATTCCGTCATCAATGATGAACTGGATAGGACGCCTCGCCTGCACCGTGTCCGCCGCATTGGCCGGAAGAAACGGATCGGGGTTGTTTCTCTCGCCTGGGATGTCGACGTTTGTGGTCTTGTTTCCAACGTACCCGATAGTAATCGTTCATTTGTGCGCAGGCGGCTTCTGAACTACCAATCGTCCAGACC
>JACXTT010013489.1_pt1 | contig 10756 bp, 13 predicted proteins | sample 9270951 | NCBI WGS metagenome assembly JACXTT01 (sample SAMN15532306, study PRJNA645909) | rock metagenome | isolation source: weathered quartz diorite | place: Puerto Rico | collected 2017-06-21
GCGGCGCAATGGTTTTCGCTGTGTGGACTGATTGTTTTTCTCTACTTGTTATTTCACGTCAGACACGCCCGCTCCGAAAAGGATCAGGAAAATTGCGCTGGTCTTGGGCACGATTAGCCCGGTGCCGATCGTTGCTTCCATCCTTCTGTATTACTCTTGGAAGCCGCAGACACTCGTCAACTACGCCGAGTTGCTGAAGACCACCCCGAAGACCGACGACAAGGCGTTCCGGTTCGAGGCGCTGCGCGGCAAGTGGGTGTTCCTCAGGGCCGATTCCGGCGGCTGGCGGCAGAAGAGCGACTGAAAGAAGGCAAAGAATGAAGAATTCGGCAATCTGGCAGTTTTCCCTGAATGCGCTGCACTCGGCCGCGTGGGGCGGATCGCTGCTGGTAGCGCTGGTCGTGTTTGCACGCTACCTGCAGCTGCGAACGCTGGTGATCGCCACCACAGCGGTGACGCTTGCGCTGGTCATGCTTGGCGCCTACGTGCGGCTGACCGACGCCGGGCTTGGCTGCCCGGACTGGCCCGGCTGCTACGGCAAGCTGTCGCCGACGCATGCGGCGGCGGAAATCCGCGCTGCCGAGGCGGTCGCGCCCGCCGGTGCGGTGTCGCTGCCCAAGGCCTGGAACGAGATGGTGCATCGCTACTTTGCGTCGTTCGCCGGCGTGATGATCGTGGCCATTGCCTGGCAGACACTGCGCCGCCGCTACAAGCCCGGAGCCGGTGATCCCTCCACACGGATTGGCTTGCCGCTGGCGTTGGTGGGCCTGGTAATCGTTCAGGGATTGTTCGGCAAGTGGACGGTGACGCTGCTGCTCAAGCCGGCGATCGTGACGCTGCACCTGCTGGGCGGCATGGCCCTGGTGGCGCTGCTGGCATGGCTGAGCGCTCGGCATCTTGGAATCAGCGGCGGGCAACCGTCGACCCTGCGCGCGATCCGTCCCTGGGCGGTGCTGGGTGTGGTCATTCTGGGCACACAGATTGCGCTCGGTGGCTGGGTCAGCGCCAATTACGCGGGGCTGGCCTGTGTGGACTTCCCGACCTGCCATGGCGTGTGGGCACCGGCGATGGACTTCGGGCACGGATTCTATTTTTTCCGCGAGCTGGGCGTGACCGCTGACGGCCAAGCGTTGTCGAACCAGGCACTCAATGCAATCCACTGGGCGCATCGCGTCGGCGCGCTGGTAACCTTTGCGTATCTAGCCATCCTGGCGCACTTGGCGATGCGGCTGCGCGGCCTGCGCCGGTTCGGTATCGCGATGCTGGTGCTGCTGCTAGTCCAGGTCACGCTCGGCATCGCCAATGTCCTGGCGAGTCTGCCGCTCCCCGTGGCAGTGGCCCATAACGGGGTGGCGGCGCTGTTGCTGGCGGCGCTGGTGATGCTAAACTTTGCGGCCTACTCGCCGTCCAGATTCCATTAGCAGATGTCGATTTCCCTTCCCTCCCAGACACAGCTGTCGCGGATACACCAGTTGCTGCAGCTCACCAAGCCGCGCGTGGTATCGCTGATCGTCTTCACCGCGGTAATCGGAATGTTCCTGGCGGTGCCAGCGGGGCGGCTGGCGTCGCCCGGTTTTTGGTTTGCGGCGTTGTTCGCGACGCTGGGCATCGCGCTGGTGGCGGGTTCGGCCGCGGCGGTGAATTGCCTGGTCGAGCAGAAGATCGACGCCAAGATGGCGCGCACCCGCGCCCGTCCCCTGCCGATGGGCGCCGTCACTTCGCTGGAGACGCTGTTGTTTGCCGGCGTCGTGGGTGGTTTCGGATTGACGATGTTGTACCTGTTGGTCAATCCGCTCACCATGTGGCTGACGCTCGCTACGTTCGTCGGCTACGCAGTCATCTACACCGTGCTGCTCAAGCCGCTCACGCCACAGAACATCGTGATCGGTGGTGCCTCCGGCGCGATGCCCCCGGTGCTCGGCTGGGCGGCGGTCACCGGGGAAGTCGCTTCCGACGCATTGCTGCTGTTCCTGATCATTTTTGCCTGGACCCCGCCGCATTTCTGGGCCCTGGCGCTGTACCGCAAGAACGAGTACGCGAAGGCCGGCGTCCCGATGCTGCCGGTCACCCACGGTGATCGCTTCACTCGCCTGCACGTGCTGTTCTACACCGTAATCCTGGTCGCGGTAACGGCGCTGCCGTTCGCCAGCCGCATGAGTGGCCTGCTCTACCTGGCCAGTGCCGTGGTGCTGGGCGCGTTGTTTCTCAACTACGCCATCCGGATTTTCGTTACCTACAGCGACGAACTGGCGAAGAAAACCTTCCGTTACTCCATCGTGTACCTGTCGCTGTTGTTTGCCGCGCTGCTGGTGGATCACTACCTGCGCGTCTGAGCGGGAGCTCGCCATGAAACGGGCGTTGCGCCTGGTCCTGCTGGTCCTGCTGTTCATGCTTGGCGCCTGCCAGCAAGGCAGGCCTGCTTTTCGCGCCACCGACGTCACCGGAGCCGATTTCGGCCAGGACTTCGCGCTTACCGACCACACCGGCAAGCCGCGGGCGCTGGCCGATTTTCGCGGCCGGGTGGTGGTCATGTTCTTCGGTTTCACGCATTGCCCGGACGTGTGTCCTACCACGCTCGCGGAACTGGCGGCAGCGATGAAAAAGCTCGGCACCGACGCCGACAAAGTGCAGGTGCTGCTGGTGACCGTGGATCCGGAGCGCGATACACCGCAAATCCTGTCGCAGTATGTGACCGCATTCGATCCGCGTTTTCTGGCATTGCGCGGCACTGCCGAAGAAACCGCGCGGGTGGCGAAGGAATTCAAGATCATCTATCAGAAAGTTGCCGGTGCACGCCCCGACAGCTACACCATGGATCATTCCGCAGGCACTTATATATTCGACACGCGGGGACGCCTGCGTCTGTACGTGAGTTACGGGCAGGGACCGGAGGTTTTTGCGCACGACATCGACTTGTTGTTAAAACAGTCTTAGAGTTCCCGGCCAAAAAGAAAACGCCCCGCGAATGCGGGGCGTTTCTTGTGGAGCTGTTTAACCGGATCAGGCGACCGATGGCGCCATCAGCGCGCGCATTTTCTTCATTGCCTGGCCCTCGATCTGGCGAATGCGCTCGGCGGAAACGCCGAATTCGTCGGCCAGTTCGTGCAGGGTCGCCGCATCCTGCTCGCGCAGCCAGCGCGCCTCGATGATGCGGCGGCTGCGGGGGTCGAGCGCGGTCAGCGCCTGTTCCAGCCCCTGGTTGCGGGCGCGCTCGGACTGGTCGTGTTCGAGCACCAGGCCCGGCTCATCCGCAGGGTCGGCCAGATAAGCGATGGGCGCGAAGCTCTCGTCGTTGTCGTCGGACGAAGGCTCGAGGGCCACGTCGTGCCCGCCCATCCGGGTTTCCATCTCGACCACGTCTTCGGGCCGGACGTTGAGTTGTCTGGCCATGTCTGCCACCGCGTCGGGGCTCATGGTCGAGTGGCCCTGCTTGAGGCTGCGCAGGTTGAAGAACAGCTTGCGCTGTGCCTTGGTGGTGGCCACTTTGACGATGCGCCAGTTCTTCAGGATGAATTCGTGGATTTCGGCGCGGATCCAGTGCACCGCGAATGACACCAGCCGCACGCCGCGGTCGGGATCGAACCGCCTTACCGCCTTCATCAGGCCGACGTTGCCTTCCTGGATCAGGTCGGCGTGAGGCAAACCGTAACCCAGATAGCCGCGGGCAATCGACACCACCACGCGCAGGTGCGACAGCACTAATTGGCGCGCCGCATTCACATCACCTTCATCGCGCAGACGCCGGGCCAGCGCGGTCTCCTGCTCCTGGGTCAGGAGAGGGTAGCGGTTGACCGCCTGAACATAAGTATCCAGGCTGCCCGTCGTCGACGGGAACGGAACCGCAAGAGTCAATGCATTGGTCATTTGGGTATTCCTCCTTGCAACGACGACTTTCGCAGATGTTAGCACTCTGGCCGTGGGAGTGCCAATAGCCTCCGGAAGTTCCCCAACATGGCGACGAGAGTTCTTTACTGTGGCTCAATCTGCCATAAGTGTCGACTTACTGACAGCCAAGCGCCAAGCCACCCCAGCGCGGCCGAAAAGAGCAGCAGCACGGCTGAGTCGGCGGCCGTTAGAGGTTGCAGCTTGAAGGCAGTGCCGTAAAGCGTGGTCAACTCAGCAAGCTGGACGTTGAGAACGATCATCGCCAAGGTCACGATGGCCCAGGCGGCACAGCCGCCGGCCAGACCCTGTAGCGCACCCAGATAAAGGAAGGGCCGGCGGATGAAAGGATGGGTGGCGCCGATGAGCTTGGAAACTTCGATCTCATCGCGACGGGTGAGAATCTGCAGGCGGATCGTGTTGAAGGTCACCGCCACCAAAGCCAGCGCCAGCAGCGCCGCCAGCAACGTGACCAGCAGGCGCCCCACGCCAAGCGCGGCATCCAGCCGCCGTGCCCATTCGGCGTCCAGTTGCACATGCTCGACCTTCGGCCAGCGCGCAGCCTGGTCGCGCAGTGCCTCCAGCGTGGTCGGGTCGTTGCTCCTGGCCGTGACCACGAAGGCGTCGGGCAGCGGGTTGCGCTCGAGGTCGGCCAGCACGTCCGCCAAGCCTGCGCTGCGCTTGAGCTTGGAGAGCGCCTGCTCGCGCGCGATGAAATCGACGCGGCCGACTTCGGGATGCGCCCGCAGACGCCGCTCCACTGCCGACACATCGGCCTGGCCGGCATCCATCGCCATGAAGATGCTGACCTGCGGGTCGCTGGAAAGCTGGCGCGAAAACATCTGCAGATTGTCGATGCCGAGATAAAAACCGACCGGCAGCGACAATGCGATGCCTATCACGATCACGTTCAACCCGGTGGCGAAAGGCTGGCGCGCCAGCCTGACCAGGCTCTCGCGCAGCGTATCGAAGTGGGCCAGCAGCCAGTTCATGCGGCGAGCCTGCCGTGGTCGAGGTGCAGGATGCGCGGACCGAGGCGCCCGATCAGCGCCTCGTCGTGGGTGGCGATCACCACAGTCACGCCGACCTGATTGAACGACTTGAACATACCGATGATCTCTTCGGCATAGGCCGCGTCGAGATTTCCGGTAGGCTCATCGGCAAGCAGGATGGCCGGGCGGTTGACGATCGCGCGGGCGATGCAGAGCCTCTGCTGTTCGCCACCCGAGAGCGTGATCGGCCGGGCTTTTTCCCGCCCCAGCAGGCCGACCTTGTCGAGCGCCGCGCGCGTCCGCCGCGCGATCTCGCCGCGCGGAAAGCCGGTGATCGCCAGCGGCAGCGCCACGTTCTCGAACACGCTGCGATCGAAAAGCAGCTTGTGGTCCTGGAAAATCAGTCCGAAATTGCGGCGCAGATAGGGAATGGCTCCAGACTTCATCGCCGAGACGTTCTGGCCGTTGATGATGACGCCGCCGGAGGTCGGCATCTCGATTGCGGCAATAAGCTTCAACAGCGTGCTCTTGCCGGCACCCGAGTGCCCGGTAATGAACACCATCTCGCCCGGCTCCACAGTGAAAGTCACGTCGCGCAGCGCTTCGTAGCCGCCGGGGTAGCGCTTGGAAACGTGGCTGACGCTAATCATGCGCGACACTGTCATGGGAGTCCGGGCGAAGCCCGTGGCGCGGAAAGCGGATCAGGAGCTCGCGGCCGCAACGCTCGGCCATCCTTGCTCCACACTTTGCCCTGCATCATTCGAACAACGCCTCCACGAACTGCTCGGCCGAGAACGGGCGCAGATCATCCATGCCCTCGCCAACGCCCACGAAACGCAGCGGAATCGGTTTGTGGCGCGCAATGGCGGCGATGGCGCCGCCTTTGGCAGTGCCATCGAGCTTGGTCAGTATGATTCCGCTCACCCCCAGCGCCTGGTCGAAAGCCTTCACCTGCGCGACCGCGTTCTGTCCGGTGTTGGCATCCAGCACCAGCAGGACTTCGTGCGGTGCCTCCGGGACCACCTTGGCGATCACCCGTTTCACCTTCCTGATCTCCTCCATCAGGTGCGCCTGGGTCGGCAGCCGTCCCGCGGTATCGGCGATCACGACATCGATGCCTCTGGACAACGCCGACTGAACGGCATCGAAAATGACGGCTGCGGTATCGCCGCCGTCCTGAGCGATCACGACGACATCGTTGCGTTCGCCCCAGATCTTCAATTGTTCGCGCGCTGCGGCGCGAAAGGTGTCGCCGGCCGCCAACAGGACTGATTTTCCCTGATTCCGTAAAAAGCCGGCGAGCTTGCCAATCGAAGTGGTCTTGCCGGCGCCATTGACGCCGGCGATCAGTATCACGAAGGGTTTAGCGCGAGTCGGATCGAGCGGTTGCGCCAGCGGCGCCAGCAGCTCAAGCAACGCCTGTCGCAAGGCATCGCGAATCTGGGTTGCGTCCTGCAGGCGCTCGCGCTGAGCGCGCGCGCGCGTCTGATCGAGGAGATGGCGCGTTGCCTCCACGCCGACGTCGCAGGACAGCAGTACCGCTTCGAGGTCCTCGAAGAGCTGCTCGTCCACTTTGCGGCCGCTGCCGAAAATCACGGCGAGCTGGGCGCCGAGCCGCGAGCGGGTGGCCGCCAGCCCCCGGCGCAGCCGGGCGGTCCAGCTGCCGTCGCCGCCGTTTTTTATCGGATCGTCCTTGTCACGCTTGAGGAAACTCAACATACTCTGGCGCTGTCACAGCAGCACTGATAAATCAGACAGCCGCAATTCTATTCTGTTTGTTCTTGGCTCATCCATAAGCATGCTCGATAAGCTTGCTGTCGCGCGCTGGGCGGTGTTGGCGGCGGCGTTGGCCTGCGTGGTCCCGGCGGTGGCCGCGGCCGGCGCAACAGAACGCACGCTCGCCAACGGCCTGAAGGTCGTGGTGAAGGAGGATCATCGTTCCCCGGTGGTGGTATCCATGGTGTGGTATCGCGCCGGCAGCATGGACGAAGTAAGCGGCACCACGGGTGTGGCGCACGTGCTTGAGCACATGATGTTCAAGGGCACGCAAAAAGTGCCGCGCGGGGAATTCTCCAGGATCATCGCCCGCGCCGGGGGTCGCGACAACGCGTTCACCTCGCGCGATCACACCGCCTACCACCAGCAATTGCACAAGTCGAAGCTGGCGCTGGCGCTGGAGCTCGAGGCCGACCGCATGGCGAATCTGCAGTTCTCGGAAGAGGAATTCGCCAGGGAAATGAAAGTCATCATGGAAGAGCGGCGCATGCGCACCGACGACAATCCGCATGCGCAGCTCTCCGAGCTGATGATGGCAACGGTTTATGCGGTGCATCCCTACCGCACGCCGGTCATCGGCTGGATGAACGACCTGGAGAACATGCGCCTTGCCGACGCCAGGGATTGGTACGAGAAGTGGTACGTGCCGAACAATGCCACGCTGGTGGTGGGCGGCGACGCGGATGCCGAGGAGGTGTTCCGTCTTGCCGAAAAATTCTTCGGCCCGATTCCGGCGCGCACGCTGCCGCAGCGCAAGCCGCAAGTCGAGCCACCGCAACGGGGCGTAAAACGCGTCAGCCTGAAAGCGCCCGCGGATCAACCTTACCTGCTGATGGCGTATAACGTGCCGGTGCTGCGCGATGTCGACAACGATTGGGAGCCTTACGCGCTGTCGGTATTGGGAGGCGTGCTCGACGGTTCTCCCGCGGCGCGGCTTCCCAGAGAACTGGTAAAGAACAGCCGCATCGCCAATTCGGCGGGTTCGAGCTACGACATCACCAATCGCGGACCCGGGCTGTTTTTCCTCGACGGTGTTCCCGCCGAGGGCAGAAGCGCGGCCGAAGTGGAGACGGCGTTGCGTGACCAGATCCGCCGCCTGGTGGAAGAGGGCATCAGCGCAGACGAGTTGCGGCGGGTCAAGGCGCAGGTCATCGCTGCACAAATCTTTGCGCAGGACTCGGTGTTCTACCAGGCCATGCGCATCGGCGCGCTGGATACCGTTGGATTGCCGCACGATTCGGCAGACCGGCAGGTGAAGAAACTGCAGGACGTCAGCGCGGGACAAGTCCGGGAGGTCGCACGCAAGTATCTGGTGGACGACAACCTGACGGTAGCGGTGCTCGATCCGCAGCGGCTTGCGGCCGGCGCGGGCCCGCGCCCGAAGGCAGGAAACGGCCGTGACGAATAGGCCGAAAGTGCTTGCGCGTGTGCTCGCAGTCGCCACAATCGCGTACGCCGCGGTGGTGCAGGCGGCGCTGCCGATCCAGCAATGGCAAACTGCGGGTGGCGCGCGCGTGCTGTTTGTGGAAACCCATGATCTGCCAATGCTGGATCTTGCCGTGGATTTCCCGGCCGGAGCCAGCCGCGATAGTCACCAAAATTCCGGTCTGGCCGCGCTGACATTGCGCATGCTGCGAATGGGCGCGGAAGGTCTTGATGAGGACCAGATCGCAGAGCGTCTTGCCGACGTCGGCGCGGATATCGGCGGACGAATCGACATGGACCGCGCCGGCTATAGCCTGCGCACTCTATCCAGTGCGCGCGAACGCGACCAAGCAATCGCAGTACTGTTGGGCATCCTGCAAAAGCCGACGTTCCCGCAAGCGATATTCGAGCGCGAGAAGGAGCGGGCGCTGGCAGCGCTGAAGGAGGCCGATACCAAACCTGAGGCGATTGCTGATCGCGAATTCAAGCGCCTGCTCTATGCCGAGCACCCCTATTCTCTGCGTGGTTCCGGAGAAATCGATACGGTCGCGCGGCTCACCCGCGATGATCTGGTGGGTTTCTACCGGCATTATTTTTCCGGCAGGGAGGCGGTGGTTTCAATCATCGGCGACCTCAGGCGCGAACAGGCGCGCGCAATTGCCGAGCAGCTGACATCCGGGTTGAAGACAACGGCGCCGTTGTCGCCGCTGCCACCGGTGCTTCGCCTTGCCAAGGAACAGACAAGCTGGATCGCGCATCCGGCCACCCAGGCGCATATCCTGATCGGCCAGCATGGAATCAAACGCGTCGATCCCGATTACTTTCCGCTGTGGGTGGGCAATTACGTGCTTGGTGGCGGCGGCTTCTCCTCCCGGCTCAATGAAGAGATCCGGCAGAAGCGCGGATTCGCCTACAGCACATATAGTTACTTCAGCCCGCTCGCCCAACAGGGGCCGTTCCAGATCGGGCTGCAGACCAAGAAAGATCAGGCCGAGGAAGCCCTCAAGGTGGCGCGCGACACGCTGGCGAAATTCGTCGCCGACGGTCCGACGCAGCAGGAATTCGAGGCCGCGAAACAGAACATCGTCGGCGGATTCCCCTTGCGCATCGACAGCAACCGGAAAATTCTCGAGTACCTGTCGCTGATCGGCTTCTATCGCCTGCCGTCGAGTTATCTGGAGGACTTTCCAGCGCGGATCGACGCGGTGACGCTGGCCGAGGTGAAAGACGCCTGGCGCCGTCGTATCGACCCCGCCCGCATGGTCACCGTGGTAGTTGGCGCGTCGGCAAGGCCTTGAGCCGGTGAGGGTCCGATGCCGGCGCGTGGCAATAGCGTACGCATCATCGGCGGCGAGTGGCGCCGTCGTCTGATCCACTTTCCCGGCACGGCGGACCTGCGACCTACTCCGGATCGGGTGCGCGAAACGCTGTTCAACTGGCTGGGACAGGACCTCACCGGGGAGATCTGCCTGGATCTGTTTGCCGGCAGCGGCGCCCTCGGGTTTGAGGCCGCCTCGCGAGGCGCCACGCAAGTGGTGATGGTGGAACGCGACGCGCAGATATTCCGCGCGCTGCAAGCGACTCACACAATGCTTGGCGCCGTGCAGGTTGAACTGACGCGCGCCGATGCGCTGGCGTTTCTGCGATCCGATGCGCGCCGGTACGGCGTGGTGTTCTTGGATCCGCCCTACCCTCTGGATCTGCTGCCGCGCCTGTTGCCGCTGTTGCCGCCCCGGCTTAACAGCGACGCGCGCGTCTACCTTGAAGCCGACCGCCTGCCGGAGTTGCCAAAGGGTTACGAGATGCTGCGCCAATCCCGCGCCGGGCGGGTGCATGCTCTCCTGATAAAATGGGTTCAGTCATGAAGACGCGAGCCAGCAGGGCGGTCTATCCCGGCACCTTCGACCCGATCACGCGCGGGCACGAGGACTTGGTGCGCCGCGCTTCGACTTTGTTCGACGAGATGATCGTCGCAGTGGCCGACAGCCGGGGAAAGAGCCCGTTTTTCACCGTCGAAGAGCGCGTGACGATGGCCCGGGAAACGCTCGCGCCTTTCGACAACGTGAGGGTGGAAGGCTTTTCAGGGCTGCTGATGGATTTCCTGCACAGGCACGACGCCAAGATCATCCTGCGGGGATTGCGCGCCGTGTCCGACTTCGAGTATGAGTTTCAGATGGCCGGAATGAACCGCAACCTGTTTCCCGATGTCGAAACCCTGTTTCTGACGCCGGCCGAACAATACATGTTCATCTCCGCCACCATGGTGCGTGAGATTGCCAGCCTGGGCGGAGACGTGTCTCCGTTCGTCAATCCAATCGTGATCCCGCGGTTGAAGGCGAAAATTCAGAAGTGAGTTCCTTATGGCACTGATGATCACCGACGAATGCATCAACTGCGACGTGTGCGAGCCGGAGTGCCCGAACAACGCCATTTTCCAGGGCGAAGAGATCTACCAGATCGATCCGGACAAATGCACCGAGTGCGTCGGCCATTACGACCGGCCGCAGTGCCAGGAAGTCTGCCCCGTGGATTGCATCCCGCTGAACCCGGCATTGCCGGAAACGAGGGAGCAACTCTACGACCGCTATCTGCGCCTGACGCAGCATACGGTCAAGACTTCCGCCTGAGCGCGCAGCGGCCGGGGTCTACTGCGGCCTGCGATGCTCGATGCCGTACTTGGC
>JACXTT010013490.1_pt1 | contig 10756 bp, 11 predicted proteins | sample 9270951 | NCBI WGS metagenome assembly JACXTT01 (sample SAMN15532306, study PRJNA645909) | rock metagenome | isolation source: weathered quartz diorite | place: Puerto Rico | collected 2017-06-21
TGCCTGGACTGGTCCGAGCGCCGCGACCACATGGCCGGCAAGCTACCCAAGGCGCTGTTGGCGCACTGTCTGCAACAGGGCTGGCTGCGCCGCCATGACGGCGAGCGCGCGCTGGACGTGACGCCGCTGGGGCGCAAGCACCTGGCAGAACTGCTGCCCTCCGTCAACGCGCTGTGAATGGTGCACCCCATCCATGATTGACCGCACGCTGCTCAACGCCGGTTTTGCCGGCAGCACCTGGGGCAACCTGGGGCTGTGGACCGATGCCGTGCAAAGCTACCCCGCTGCCTGCGAAGCGCTGGCCGTGCGCCTGGGCGAGCGCGCTGCGCTGCAGCCGGGGTGCAGCGTGCTGGACGTGGGCTTTGGCTACGGCGACCAATTGCTGGTGTGGAAGCAGCGTTTTGGTGTGGGGCACATCACCGGATTGGAAGTAGACGCAAAGGGTGTGGCTGAGGCGAGGCGCAAGCTGGCGGTCTGCAAGGACGTAGCGCTCAGTGTTGGCGACGCCAGCCAGTTGCCCCCTGCCCCGCGCTTTGACCGCGTGCTGGCGCTGGACTGCGCCTACCACTTTGCGCCGCGCTCCGGCTTCTTTGCCCAGGCATTCCTTGCGCTGCAACCTGGCGGCAGGCTGGCACTGACAGACCTGCTGCTGGCAGACAGCGCCAGTGCGGCGCAGCACGCGCGCCTGGCCCGGGTCTGCGGCATTCCGCCAGAAAATCTGCTGACACAGCACGCCTATGCGCAGGCGCTGGAAGCGCTGGGCTTTTGCAACGTGCGGTTCGACACGCTGGACGACGCGGTGCTGCAGGGTTTTACCCGCTTTGCCCTGCGGCTGCTGCGCCAGAGCGGCGTGGCCGGGCTGAGCGCAGGTGGCCTGAAGATTGCCGCCACGGCCGCCATCGCCGCGTGGCTGCGGCGCGGGCAGCGGGTGCATTACATGCTGGTCAGCGCGGACCGGCCCTGATTTGTGCATCGCCCCCGGGTGCGTGACAATGCATGCGAACAAGGTCTGTGCACATGAAACACTACGATGCCCTGGGCATACCCCCCTCCGCCAACACGGAGGAAATCAAGCACGCCTACCGCAGAAAGGCCCAGGAGAGCCACCCGGACAAGGGCGGCGCTGCCGAGGTCATGGCCATGGTCAACGAGGCCTATGCGGTACTGGGTGACCCGGCGCGCCGCGCACACTATGACGCCACCGGCGACCGCAGCGAAGACCCGCTCGCCGACGACGCGCAGACGGCCCTCAAGGCAGTATTCGACAAGCTGCTGGACGACAACGGCGACATCGTGGCCCAAGCCCGCCAGGGATTCGCGCACGCCATCCAGGACGCCGAATCCAAGACACCGCTACTCGAGGCGCGCATCGCCCACCTGCGCCAGCGCCTGGGCCGGGTGGTCACGCTGGAGGGGGCCAACCTGTTCGACCTGCTGATCCAGGAGCGTATCCAGGCACACGAGCGGGAGCTGCTGGAGATCGGCCACCGCATTGCCGTGGGCCGCAAGGTGCTGCAACTGCTGGACAACTACCGCTTCGCCGCCAGCGATGCGCCCGCAGCGCGCCCGCCGCCGCATGCGCCGTGGGGCAGCGACTAGCCAGGTTTTTGCCCTGCAAAACGGTTTCATCTACACCCTTTAAAATATACGCAACTAACGTACAATTTTGGTATGAGAGCCATCTTTGTCGAGTTGCCTGCGTTTGAGCGCCTTCGCAAAGACTATTTGGACGATGACGCCTATCGTGCGCTTCAACAGGAGCTGATGGACAACCCCACCGCGGGCGATGTCATAGAGGGCACGGGGGGGACTGCGCAAACTGCGCCAGTCAGACCCACGCCGCGGCAAAGGGAAGCGTGGCGGCCTACGGGTTATTTATTACTGCTGGCTGGGCGGTGACCAGTTTTGGTTGTTCACGGTGTACGACAAAGACCAGGTGGACGACCTGACACCTGCACAACGCAAGCTGCTCAAACAGCTTTTGAAAAACGAGCTGGAACTCCGGCAGTCCGGACATGGAGACCACAATGCCCACTAAACGCGATATTTTTGCCGAGCTCACCGAAGGCTTCGAGGCGCTGCAAGCCCAGCGCGAAGGCAGGCGCACCTTGCGCACTGTCAAGTTGGAGAGCAAGCCCGTGCCAGCACTGACCGCAGAAGAACTGGTGGACCTGCGCGAACGCCTGCATTTGTCACGTCCCGTGTTTGCACACTACCTGCGCACCAACCCGCGCACGCTGGAGAACTGGGAACAAGGCAGGGCCAAGCCCAATGCACAGGCCACGCTGCTCATTCGCATGGTGGCGCAGTTTCCGGACATGGTTCAAAGGCTAGCTACGCTATAACGCGCATCGCCGCGCATCAGGCGGTCTACCCCATCTGCAGCAGACCCGCTGCGCCGGCAGGCTCCCACGCACACACCCGGTTGCGCCCGCCTTGCTTGGCCCGGTACAGCGCCTGGTCGGCGCGGCTGATGAGTTCGTCCACGCTGGCGCAGTCATCACTGAGTGCCGCCAGGCCCAGGCTGACGGTGACGGCCAGCGGCAGGCCGGCCAGGTCGTGCGGCGCATCGCCGACGGCGCGGCGTATGCGTTCGGCCATTTCCAGCGCGGGCGGTAGCGGGCAGGCCACCAGCACGGCGATGAACTCTTCGCCGCCATAGCGGCCCAGCGGGTCCAGCGTGCGCAGTTGCTGGCCGGCCAGTCGGGCCACGCGGCGGATGACCTCGTCGCCCACCGGGTGGCCATGGGTGTCGTTGATGCGCTTGAAGTGGTCGATGTCAAACATCAGCACGCTCAGCGGTTGGCCCAGGCGGCGTGCGCGGGCAAATTCGCTGGCGGCCTGCTCGCCGAAGTGGCGGCGGTTGGCCAGGCCGGTCAGCGCGTCGCTGCGCGCCAGCAGGGCCAGTTGGGCCTCGGCCTGCTTGCGGGCTGTGATGTCGAACACCACGATGGAGTAACCGGCCAGCTCGCCGTTCTCGGCCAGGATGCGCGTGCCTTGCAGCTGGAACCAGCGCTCGCCCAGCGCCATCTCCTGGCCGCTGATGGTGGCAAAGTCGCCCTGTGGCCAGCCGTCCAGCAACTGCTGCACCGGCTGCCCCAGCGGGTTGGCAGCCGTGGGGCCTATCAATGCGCTGGCATAGGGGTTGAGTTCCACCACGCGTTGCGCCACATCCAACACGATGATGCCGGCGCCGATGTCGCGTATCACCAGGTTGTGGCCGATGTGCACCAGGCTGAACGCGCCAAAGCGGAAGATGGCCAGCCCGAACAGCACGCCTGACACCAGGAACAGCACGATGATGTTGTCGATGTGCGGAAAGATGTCGATCTTGAAGAAGTCTTCCAGGATGCGCCCGCCCAGCGGGATGAAGCCGCCCAGCGCCAGCAGCGCGGCCTGCCGCCGGTAGAAGCCCGGCGTGTTGCGGAAGTAGCGGAACAGCACCAGCACGGTGATCAGTACCAGCGAGTAGATGGTGCAGGCATAGACCCAGAAGTACGGGCCGTGCTCGGCCTGTGACTCGGGCTCACCCTCCACCAGCTGCATATTGCGCCAGAACCAGTGGTGCTGGTCGTCGGTGAACACCACCAGGCAGGTGACGACGCAGAAGGCCATCAGCAGCATCTGCAGCGGCGGCGTCAGCCACTGCTCCTGCCGGCTCAGCTTGAGCGCCAGCACAAACCACAGCACCGGCCCCACCGTGCTGCCCAGGTACTTGGCCTTGGCCCACAGGAGCTTGCCTTCCAGCGTGACGCTGCACAGCTCCAGCGCGTAGCACAGCGTCCATACCGTCATGGCCAGCATCACGCCGGCAAAGATGCCGGCCGCGCGCAGATGGCGGTTGCGCCAGGCATGGGCGCCCAGGCCGCTGGTGATCAGCAGCGAGACAAGAAAAGGCAGGACGTAGGGGGTGTAGGACAGCTGGTACATCAACGACACATCATGGCAAACCGGATGCCCCGTGATTCTGCTTCAAGCCGCGGGGGCTGAGGTCCCCAACGGCAGCACCGCCCCGATTTACACGTAAAAAAGCCGCGCAGCTCCCGTGGAAACTGCGCGACCAGCTACTTAATATGTAGCACCTTCGGCTGTAGCCCGCTTTTCCCGCGTTACCGGCTCAAGCGTCAACGGCCTGCGTCCGCGCCCCACTCTGCAGCTGCCACAGCAACAGCGCCGCCGCGATGGAAGCAGCCAGCACCACATAGCCGGCGACGTCATAGTGCAGCAGCTTGCCGTCTGCGCCTATGGTGACGATGTGCCCGGCGATGACCGAGGCCACCCCGCCCGAGAGCTGCTGCAGCGAGCCGCTGATGGCGTTGAACGAGCCGCGCTGCGCCACCGAAGGCACGCCGGCCATCAGCGCCCTGAACGGGATCATGCGCGAGAAGATGCCCACGAACATGACGGTGTTGACGACGATGACCAGCGCCAGCGGTATCGGGCCCAGATGGGTGTAGACCAGCACCATGATGATGGTCACCACGGTGCCGAACATGAACACGCGCAGCTGACCGAAGGCGTCGGCCGCCCGGCCGATCAGGGGGCCGAAGACGATGGTGCACAGGCCGGTGACCAGGTAGACCGTGGGCAGATGCTCCAGGCTGATGCCCAGGTTGTTGACGGCAAAGGCGCTGCTGAACGGCATCAGCATGAAGCCGCCGGTGGCCACCAGCATGGTCGTGGCAAAGGCCAGCAGGTAGCGCGACTCGGTCAGGGTGTGGAACAGGTGCATCCAGGGGCTGTGCTCCTGCGGCAGCTTCAGGTGCTCGGCGACGGGCTGCATCAGCCAGGCCACGGCCAGGCCGCCCAGCAGGCCCAGTGCTGCCATCGCCAGAAACGGCATATGCCAGCTCCATTGGTTGGACAGGTACAGCCCCACGGGAATGCCCAGCACCTGGCTGGCGGCAAAGGCAGTCTGCACCACGCCCATGACGCGGCCACGCATCTGCGGCGGGAACAGGTCGGTCGCAATGGCCAGCACCACCGAACCGATGACACCGCCAAACAGGCCGGTGACGATGCGCGCCATCAGCAAGGCCTCGAAGCTTTGCGCCAGCCCGCACCACAGCGTGCCCAGGATGAAGCCAGCGTAGAAGAACAAAAGCAGCTTCTTGCGGTCATAGCGGTCGGCAAAGCCCGCCGTCAGCAGGCCCACGATGCCGGCGCTGAACGCATAGGCCGACACCACCAGCCCAAACTGGCTGGGGCTGATGCCCAGCGTGGGCATGATCAGCGCGCCCATGGGGGCCATGAGCATGAAGTCCAGGATGACGGCGAACTGCAGGAAGGCCAGGATGGCGACGACGGTTTTCTGGTACGGCGAAAACGCCAGCGGCGCTTTGGCATCGGAAGGTGTAGATGTCATGGTTTTCATTTCTGTTCGTCTGCAGTGCGGCCCCAGGGCCCGCGCCGGTGGAACTGGGCACGCTCCTCGGGGGTCATGGACTGCCATTGGTTCCAGCGGTGGCGCCCATGCCAGCCGCCGTGGCCGCGGAAGCCGCCAAACAAGATGCGGCACAGCACCAGCAGGCCCAGCGCGTGCAGGTAGTCTATCTGCCGGGCATCCCCGAACAGGGCCGGTGCCACGTTGTTCCACAACAGCATCACCACCGCGCTCATCACTCCAGCGGCCAGCACGGCCCAGACCGGCCATGCCACATAGCGCCAAAAGCCTAATTTCGATCGCATATCTCTTCTCCTTTACAGGTCATCAGGTTTCAAATTCGTCGTACACCGCCTGCAGACGCGCACGCAAGGCCAGCACCGCGTAACGCTTGCGCGCCAGCAAGGTATTGACGGCCACGCCGGATTGCGCCGCCATCTCCTTGAAGCTCTGGCCCTCGATCTCGTGCGCCACAAACACCTCCCGCTGCGAAGCCGGCAGCGCGTCCAGCGCCTGCTGCAGGGCCTGCAGCAACACTGAGCGGGCGTACTGCGCCTCGGGCCCCGCATCGGGGGATGGCAGGGCCAGGTCGAGCCTGTACGCCACGTCCTCCTCGTCGTCAGACTCCACCGCGGTATCGCCCAGCGGCTGCTCCCCCTTCTTGCGGAAGCGGTCGATGATGCGATGGCGTGCCACCTGGAACAGCCAGGCGCTGACCTGCTCTATTGGTTCGGGAAGCCGGTAGGCCTCCACAAACTCGTAGAACACGTCCTGCAGGATGTCCTCCGCCTCTGACGGGTCGCGCACACGGTGCCGTATGAAACTTCCCAGGCGGGAACGCTCGCGCAGCACCACATCGGCGATGTCGGGATTGGAGTCAGTCATGCACGCAAGGCAACGGGGGGATCAGCAGGTCCATACCTCTGATGACGTTTCAGCATCGGAAATATTGTGCGCCACGGGCATTTTTCGAAAGAAAACCGCGCAGCCCTCGCGGAGCTTGCACGGCCTGCAGCACCAGAGGGTCGGTTTGCAACTCGAAACGCTATGATGCCTCCATCCACCATTCGATGCCGTAGACATGCCTAACCTGGCCGAACAAATTCGCGAAGCACTGTCCATGTTTGCGCGCAATGGCACAAAGCCAGCATTGATTGGTGGTCTGGCAGTGGTCGCGCACCAAGTTGTGCGTGCTACCAAGGATGTCGATTTTCTGCTAGAGGCCGAAGCAGCGGACAAAGTGCATGACGCACTGCTGGATTTGGGCTACCAATGCCTGTACCGCAGCGAAGACGCTGCCAACTATGTGCGCGCTGCGGAAGGTTTGGATTTGCTCTACGCACATCGTCCACTGGCGCGTCGTCTGCTGGCGCAGGCATCGGAGCGCGATACCCCCATGGGTCGCATGCGCATCATCAGCGTCGAAGGACTCATAGGCTTCAAACTGCAAGGCTACGTCAACGACGCAACGCGCACCCGTGACTTGGATGACATTCGCGCACTCTTAAAAATACACCACGCCTCCCTCGACATGGATGAGCTGGGTGAATATTTTGCATTGTTCAACCAATCGGAGCTTCTCCATGAACTCCTCGGATAACACCGATACCCATGCCGAGGCGGCCCTCGCCCGCACGGCTTCCGTTGCGGTGTTGGCGCGCGAGGCAGGGGTGCCATTTCAGCCACCGCTGGGCAGTGCGTCAGGGGTGGATCCCATCGCAGAGTGGTTGAGCCTGATGGAAGTTGTGCAAATGCTGTGCCCCGTTTGGCCGGTGCGTGACACGCCGATGCGGGGGAAGCAGTGGCGGATTTAATAAAAAAAGCCGCGCAACCCCCGTGGAGATTGCGCGGCCAGCTACTGAATATGTAGCGTTTTGCGGGGCCCAGCCTACTTCTTCTGCGCCGGCACGTCGGTGCAGGAGCCGTGGGCGATCTCGGCGGCCATGCCCATGCTTTCGCCCAGCGTGGGGTGCGGGTGGATGGTCTTGCCGATATCCACCGCGTCGGCACCCATCTCGATGGCCAGCGCAATCTCGCCGATCATGTCGCCGGCATGCGTGCCGACAATGCCGCCGCCCAGGATCTTGCCGTGGCCGTGCGCTTCGGGGCTGTCGTCGAACAAGAGCTTGGTGACGCCTTCGTCGCGGCCATTGGCGATGGCGCGGCCGGATGCGGTCCACGGGAACAGGCCCTTCTTGACCTTGATGCCCTGCGCCTTGGCCTGGTCTTCGGTGAGGCCGACCCAGGCCACCTCGGGGTCGGTGTAGGCCACGCTGGGGATGACCCGGGCGTTGAAGGCGCTGCTGGCGAGTTCCTTGTTGCCCTGCAGTTCACCGGCTGCCACTTCGGCGGCCACGTGGGCCTCGTGCACGGCCTTGTGCGCCAGCATGGGCTGGCCGACGATGTCGCCGATGGCAAAGATGTGCGGCACATTGGTGCGCATCTGGATGTCGACGTTGATGAAGCCGCGGTCGGTGACGGCCACGCCGGCCTTCTCGGCGCCGATCTTCTTGCCGTTGGGCGTGCGGCCCACGGCCTGCAGCACCAGGTCATAGGTCTGCGGCGCGGGCGCGGTGCCACCCTCTTCCGCTGGTGCAAACGTCACCTCGATGCCCGCCGGTGTGGCCTTGGCCCCCACGGTCTTGGTCTTGAGCATGATGTTGTCGAAGCGCGGCGCGTTCATCTTCTGCCAGATCTTGACCAGGTCGCGGTCCGCGCCCTGCATCAGGCCGTCCAGCATCTCGACCACGTCCAGGCGCGCGCCCAGCGTGCTGTAGACGGTGCCCATTTCCAGGCCGATGATGCCGCCGCCCAGGATCAGCATGCGCTTGGGCACTTCCTTGAGCGCCAGCGCGCCGGTGCTGTCGACGACGCGCGGGTCTTCGGGCATGAAGGGCAGGCGCACGGCCTGGCTACCGGCGGCGATGATGGCCTTCTTGAAGGCGACGATCTTCTTGCTGCCGGTCTTTTCCTGGCCGGTACCGGTGGTCTCGTCCACTTCCAGGTGGTTGGCGCCGACGAAGTTGCCGTAGCCACGCACGACCGTGACCTTGCGCATCTTGGCCATGGACGTCAGGCCGCCGGTGAGCTTGCCGACGACCTTTTCCTTGTGGCCGCGCAGCTTCTCGATATTGACGACGGGCTTGCCGAAGTCCACGCCCAGCGCCGACATGTGGCTGACCTCGTCCATGACCGCGGCCACGTGCAGCAGCGCCTTGGACGGGATGCAGCCGACGTTCAGGCAGACGCCGCCCAGCGTCGCATAGCGCTCCACCAGCACCACCTTGAGGCCCAGGTCAGCGGCGCGGAAGGCCGCGCTGTAGCCGCCGGGGCCGCCGCCCAGCACCAGCACGTCGCAATCCAGGTCGGCACTGCCGCCAAAGCTGGCGGCGGCGGGTGCCGGATTCGACGCCGCAGGCGCTACTGTTTTAGGAGCTGCCGGCGCAGATTGCGCGGGGGCTGCAGGCGCTGCAGGCGTTGAAGCGGCGGCGCCTGCGGCTTCCAGCAGCAGCACCACCGATCCTTCGGCCACCTTGTCACCAAGCTTGACCTTGAGTTCCTTGACCACGCCACCCTGGCTGGCCGGGATTTCCATGGAGGCCTTGTCACTCTCCACGGTGATCAGGCTCTGTTCGGGCTTGATGGTGTCGCCGGGCTTGACCAGCAGCTCGATGACCGAGACCTCGGCAAAGTCGCCAATGTCGGGAACCTTGATTTCTATGATTGCCATTGCCTTACTCGCTTCTTGGTTTCTTCAGCTGGATGGTGAACACTTCCACCGGCCCTGCCGTGTTTTTGTCAAATTCGCAGCCGGCATGCACGCCGGCCATCGCCACTTCACGCGCGCTCCTGGCCGTGCCCCAGGCCGCGTGCATGGCGCCCAGCGCAAAACTACGCCCCGAGCCTATGCCCCAGAATTCCTTGAACTCGAAGACCTCGCGGTAGCTGTACAGGCCGTAGATGCCGCTGGCATTGGCCACCACCACGCTGAACTGGCTGGACTCGTAGGGGTCGTTCTCGTCTTCCTTGGTCTGCAGGAAAAAGGATTCCTTGAGGACCGGGTGCAGCTTGGTGAAGGTGTCGAACACCTCGTCCTTGCTGCCCAGGCGCAACTGCCGGTTGGGCAAGGCGTTCATGGCCTTGCGCAGCACCGGGAAGTGCGCCGCAGAGCCGGCCAGGCCCACATAGCTCAGGCCACCGGCCGCCTCGACCCGGAAGATCTTGCTGTTGTCCTCAAAGCGGTGACCCAGGCGGGTGTCGCCAAAGGTCACCAGGGTGTCGGCCGCTATCGCGACCTGCGTCCCCTTCTTCACCACGACAATGGTTGTCATGTGGGCAAATGCCTCAGAGCAGCACGCGACGGAAATCGCTGAGGATCTGCCCCAGGTACACGTTGAAGCGTGCCGCAGCGGCGCCGTCGATGACGCGGTGGTCCCAGGTCAGTGACAGCGGCAGCATCAGGCGCGGCTGGAAGGCCTTGCCGTCCCACACCGGCTCCATCTGGCTCTTGCACACGCCCAGGATGGCCACCTCGGGCGCGTTGATGATGGGCGAGAAATAGCGCCCGCCAATGCCGCCCAGGCTGGAAATGGTGAAGGTGGCGCCGGACATTTCTGCCGGGCTGAGCTTGCCCTCGCGCGCCTTCTTGGCCAGTTCACCCATCTCGGTGCTGATCTGGAAGATGCCCTTCTTGTCCGCGTCCTTGAGCACCGGCACCATCAGGCCGTTGGGCGTGTCGGCGGCAAAGCCGATGTGCCAGTAGTTCTTGTAGACGATGGCGTCGCCGTCCAGGCTGCTGTTGAACTCGGGGTACTTCTTGAGCGCGGCCACACAGGCCTTGATCAGGAAGGCCAGCATGGTGACCTTGATGCCCGCCTTTTCGTTTTCCTTGTTGGTGGCAACGCGGAAGGCTTCGAGGTCGGTAATGTCGGCGTCGTCATGGTTGGTGACGGCCGGGATCATGATGGCGTTGCGCAGCAGGTTGGCGCCGCTGATCTTCTTGATGCGGCCCATCTCCTTGCGCTCGATGGGGCCGAACTTGGCGAAGTCCACCTTGGGCCAGGGGATCAGGCCTAAACCAGATCCAGCGGCACCATCGCCACCGGCGCTGCCCTTGTTCTGCGCGGCGGCGGCAGCGGTCTGCACCGCACCGCTCATCACCGAGCGGGTGAAGGACTGCACGTCGGCTTCGGTGATGCGGCCCTTGGGCCCGCTGCCCTTGACCTCGTTCAGCGGCACACCCAGTTCACGTGCGAACTTGCGCACCGACGGCGATGCATGCGGCAGGCCGACCGGTGCGGCGCCTGGCACGTGGGCCGGCACACTGGCCGTTGCGGCGGCCGGTGCTGCAGCGGCCGGGGCAGCCACTGCGGG
>JACXTT010013491.1_pt1 | contig 10756 bp, 9 predicted proteins | sample 9270951 | NCBI WGS metagenome assembly JACXTT01 (sample SAMN15532306, study PRJNA645909) | rock metagenome | isolation source: weathered quartz diorite | place: Puerto Rico | collected 2017-06-21
GACTTGAACGTGATCGAGTACGTGAGCGACCGCGTGCTGGTGATGTATCTCGGCCAGGTCGTGGAGTCGGGCACCGCCGACGCGCTCGCGGAGGCCCCGAAGCACCCGTACACACAGGCGCTGTTCGCGTCGGCGCCGAGCATGGACCCGGACCGGCGCATGGAGCGCCCGCCGATCGCGGGCGATCCACCGAATCCGATCGATCCGCCGTCGGGATGTCGCTTTCGAACGCGCTGCGCGTTCGAAATGCCGCGGTGCGCGGACGCCGTGCCGCCGGCGGTGGCGGTGGCGGCCGCGCACGAAGTCGCGTGCTACTTGTACGACGCGGCGACGGCCGTCACCTGAGAGAACTTCCTGCAGCCGCCGTAAAGCTTCCTAGTGCTTGCCTCTGCCACCCACCCAGAGCTGGCCCCAGCTCGCAGTAATGTTGCCACCTGGACTGATCCCCGGGAGAATCGGGGGAATGACAAGCTGTGTCTTTTCCGTGCCGTCTGCCTTTATCAGCCAGAGCTGGGACTGCCCCGTTGGTCCGTTGGAGAATACGATCCTCTCGCCATCGGGCGAAAACGCTGACGTTGCGTCGAGCACAGTATTGTTGGTCAGTTGCGTCTGGCCCGTTCCGTCGGCGTTCATCACGCAGATCTCGAAGACGTTGTTCATTGGGTTCCGGCACATGTACGTAATGCGCGTGCCGTCCGGTGACCAGGCAGGACCCCGCTCGTCCAGGTTGTTGTTGGTCACGCACTCCACGTCCAACGTTGCAACGGTCAGCAGGCAGATCTCGGCTGTCCTGCGAATTGGATTCCCATCGTCTGTGACAAGGCGTCGCACGAACACGATCTTTTCCCCATCTGGGGACCAGTCCGCATCATCCTCGATATACATCGGCGTGTTCGTGATGTTGATCGGGGCCTCGACGAGCTCATCCTCCTCATCGGGCACCCTCATGATGAAGAGATCACTGTCCCACGTCGCAGCACCCAACGCGGTAGCAGTGTCTGGACATCCAGGGATTCCGGGGAACGGAGGCGGAACCGAGACCGGACATGTGGCGCCCGACGCTGAGGCGTGGAACGCGATGTACTTGCCGTCCGGAGACCAGGTCGCGGCGTTGCCTCGGGTCAGCGGCCTTTGGTCCCTCCCGTCGGCCTTCATGAGGAAGAGGCGCGACGTGAAGCGGGGCTCCCCGGCCACTCGGTCTCGAAAGCTGTCAAACACGATCCTCTTCCCGTCCGGCGACAACTTCGGGAAGAAGTTACCGCCGAACGAGCAGGAAGCGAACGTCGGATCATTACACACGCTCGATTCGTTCTCCGTCAATCGCGTGAGCGTCTCGACATTGGGCGTGCCGTCCGCGTTCATCGAAATGCGATAGATGTCCGAAAAGTTCAGGGCCGGGTTCGGAAGCAGGTCCATGTGGTCACGCGTACTCGCGAACACGATGGTCGAAACGCAATGCCCCTTCGAGGGATCACACTTCCCAGCGGATTTGCCGTATTGGTCCTCGCCTTGAGACCAGGCAGGGGTCGTGATTCCGACGACGAGCAGTGCTAGAAGCAGTAGTAAGAATCGTTTGCGCATCGCGTCTCTCCTCTCTCGCCTTGATTGCAGCAGTTTCGCCCTGTCACGCAACGACTTCCTGAACGGCCTCACCGCTTCTCGATGCCACTTCCCATGGGCATCCCCCCTCCGCTGGTCCTTTGCGAACGAGCAAACCCGCCTGCACCGAACCCAATCCTCCGTGACGTCATCGTGAGCCGCCCTTCTCAGGAAGGTTCGGGATTTGGGCAGTCCCCGGGGAGGCGATCATTTCCCCGATGGTCCGCCCAACAGCATCCAAGCCCTCCACGCGCGCTTTCAGCCCGGTTTTCACCTGCTCGACCACTCCGGTGATGCGTCCGACCTTGTCGCGAGTCAGCCGGACGACGAAGGTCATCCTCGAGCTCTCGATCGCGACGATCCGCCGCCGGCGATCCATCGGATCCCTTGTACTGGCCGCCGCGTTGATGAGAAGTCCCGGGGAGCGTTGAATATTCGTTGAAGCTCGTCAGCCCCCCCCGCTGTTCTTGATTGGTCGGTTGGCAGGCACTAAAGTTGGGACCACGTGGAGGGCGCCGAATGGCCCAGCTCAGCCTTTCGCTCCTGGGCGGCTTCCAGGCTCGGCTGGACCGCGGCCCACTGCTGGCTTTGCCGGCGAAAGCTCAGGCGCTTCTCGCGTACCTCGCGGCGCGGCCGGGCCAAGTTCACCCGCGCGACAAGCTCGCCGCACTCCTCTGGGGTGGCACCGGCCAGGTGCAGGCACGGCGCAACCTCAGGCACACCCTGTTCGACATTCGCCAGGCCGTGCGCAGTCTCTCGCCCGGGGTTTTCGTTCCTGAAGCTCAAGCAATCGCCTTGGAGCCGGCGGTCGTGGATGTCGATGTCCTCACTTTCGAGAGGCTGGTAGCCGAGGGCACAGCGGAGGCGTTCGAACGGGCCGTAGCGCTCTACCGGGGCGAGCTGCTCGAAGGGCTCAGCGTCGACGAACCGCCGTTCGAGGAGTGGCTCCTGCCCGAGCGTGAGCGGCTCCGAGAGCTCGCCCTCGAGGCGCTTGCCCGACTGCTCGCCTACCAGTCCAAGGGCCAGGCGACGGAGCGCGCCATCCAGACCGCCATCCGGCTCCTGGCCCTCGACCCACTTCAGGAGCCCGCGCATCGAACGCTGATGCGTCTCTATGCGCGCCAGGGCCGGAGAAGCGCCGCGCTGAAGCAATACCAGGTCTGCGTCGGCGTCTTGCGGCGGGAGCTGGGCGCTGAGCCTGAACCCGAGACACGGCGGCTCTACCAGGACATCCTCCAGCAGCGTGGGCGCGAGTCGGTGGAGCCGGAGGTGCGGCCCACCCGAGCGGCGCGCCGCACGCGCCAAGTAGAGCCCGTCGGGGAGGGGCCGCTGGTTGGACGCGAGCAAGAGCTGCAACAGCTTCGGCGCGCGCTCGACGAAGTCCGCGGCGGACTCGGCCGGGTCGTTGTGATTGTCGGCGAGGCGGGTGTCGGCAAGAGCCGCCTTGTGACCGTTGTCGGTGCGGACGCCCGTGAACAAGGCGCCCGCATGTTGCTGGGACGCTGCTACGAGAGTCAGCAAATTCTTCCCTTCGGTCCTTGGGTCGACGCGCTTCGCGGCGGCGGTGTGAGCCGGGAAATCGATATACTCCAAGATCTTGCGCCAGTCTGGCGCGCGGAGCTTTCCCGTCTCTTGCCGGAAGTCGGGGCGCCGGGTCTTCCGGCGCCGAGCGATGATCTCTTGAGACTTTTCGAGAGTGTCGCCCAGCTCGTCGAGCGGCTCACCACTGAAGATTCTCTGACGCTGGTGCTCGAAGACCTCCACTGGGCCGACGAGATGAGCCTGCGCCTCTTTGCGTTCGTCGCGCGCCGCATGCGCACGGTGCCCGCGCTGATTGTGGCGACGGCTCGCGAGGAGGAGCTGGCGAGCGTACCCGGCCTTCAGGGCGTGCTCGACGAGGTCGCCTCTGAGCCGCGCTTTGTGCGCTTGGCGCTGTCTCCGCTTTCACGCGGCGACACCATCGCCCTCGTGCGATCGCTCGCTCGCCGAGGCAGCGACGAGACACTCATCGCGCGACTGAGCGAACGGCTGTGGGCGGCCAGCAGAGGCAACCCTTTCATCATCGTGGAAACCATGCGGGCGCTCGAGGAAGGGACCGCGACCGACGCGGCGCCGAGCTTGCCCTTGCCGGAACGGGTCCGGCATGTGATCGCTGGGCGCCTGGATCGACTGAGCCCGCACGGCCAGCAGTTGGCGGCAGTGGCCGCCGTGATCGGCCGCGAATTCGAATTCCCGGTTCTTCAGATAGCCGCCGGTCTCGGCGTTCGAGACGCGGCCGAGGGTGTCGAGGAGCTTGTACGCCGTCGCGTTGTCCACGGGATCGGAGAGCGATTCGACTTCACCCACGAGCGAGTACGTGAGGTCGTCCGCGACCGGCTCCTAACGGTGAACCGCAAGCTTCTCCATGGCCAGGTGGCGAGGGCCCTTCAGGAGGTGTATGCGGAAAATCTGGAGCCGCACTATGCTGCTCTCGGCCTTCACTACGGCGAGAGTGAAACCTGGGGGAAGGCCGCGACGTACCTTCGGCGGGCCGGCATCCAGGCGGCCGCGCGCTCGGCCCATTCAGAAGCGGAGGCCTTCTTCATGCAGGCGCTCGGTGCCCTCCGCCATCTCCCCGCGACTGTGGAGACGATCGAGATGACCATCGACATCCGCCTCGACCTACGGAACGCCCTCATCCCACTCGGCGACTTTGGGCGCATGGGGGACCACCTCCGCGAGGCCGAGGGGCTCGCCCGGACGCTCGACGACCAGCACCGGCTCGGGCGGATCGCCAACTTCATGCTGAATCAATGCATGGCCACAGGCGACTTCGACGGCGCTGTCAAGTTCGGGCGAGAAGCCCTGGGCATCGGGCGAACCCTCGGCGATCGCTCAATCGAGGTGGTTTCAACGGTCAATCTTGGCGGGGCGCACTGCGCCCGGGGCGAGTTCAGCGACGCGGTCGCATTCCTCAAACAGGCCGTCGCCCTCGAGGGCGACCTGCGCTATGAGCGCTTTGGGGCGGTCGGCATCCAGTGGGCATGGGCGGGGGCCTATCTCGGCGACGTGCTCTCGGAGCTTGGCCGCTTCGACGAGGCGATCGCGCACGCCGAGGCCTCAGTGCAGGTCGCCGAGGAGGCGGATAATCCCTTCACCCTGAATTACGGGTACTTCAATCTCGGCCGTGCCCATCTCCGTCGCGGGAATGTTCAGTGCGCGATCGGAGCCCTCGAGCAGGGCCTCGGCGTCTGCCGAACGCGGCAGGTCGTTTTCGGGACACCGATCGTCGCCGCGGCTCTTGGCGTTGCCTATGCTCTCGCCGGCCGGGGTGACGACGCGCTAGCACTGGTCGCCAGCGCCATCGAGGAGTTCCGACATCGCCCGAACCACGTTCGCCCGGCGCTCATTCTTCTGTACGCGGGGATAACCTGCCTCTGGGCTGGCCGGGTCGACGAGGCCGTCGGCTATGCCCGAGAAGCACTGGCGCTCACCCGCCGGCTGAAGGCTCGGGCAGCCGAAGCGCACGCCCTGTGCCTCGTTGGTGACATCGCGTCGGCGCGCTGCGCCGAGGACGGTCCCGATTCCTACCGCGAGGCGCTGGCGTTGGCCGGCGTGCTCGCCATGCGACCGCTCGAAGCCCGGTGCCATCTGGGTCTCGCCCAGCTGTACCGGCGCACGGGCAAGCGGCCGGAAGGCCAGGAGCACCTCGCTACGGCGGTCGCGATGTTCCGCGAAATGGATATGCCCTTCTGGCTGGAGAGAGCGGAGGTGAACCGGAGCTGAGTGTCGACGTGTTCCTAGTCGCGCCGGCACCATTACCTCGTAGGTAATTGCCTCCCGGCGCCGCGCGCGTATATTGGCGGGCGTGAGCGCGGGGAAGAGCGCGCGGCGGCATCTGCAGAACGCCAGACCGAGCACGGTCGGACGCCTCCTCAAGCAGTGGCGCGAGCGGCGGCGGATGAGCCAGCTCGGCCTGGCGCTCGAGGCCGAGATCTCGACGCGCCACCTGAGCTTCCTCGAGACCGGCCGCACCCAGCCGAGCCGCGAGATGGTCCTGCTGCTCGCGCGCGTGCTCGAGGTGCCGCTGCGCGGCCGCAACGAGCTCCTCACCGCCGCGGGCTACGCCCCGGTCTATCGCGAGACGGGGCTGGACGCGCCCGAGATGGCGCAGGTGAAGCAGGCGCTCGGCTACATGCTCCGCCAGCAAGAGCCGTTTCCCGCGATGGTGCTCGACCGCCACTGGAACATCCTCTTGACCAACGACGCGATGGGCAAGGTGATGGGGCTCTTCCTGGATCCCGCGGCCACCGCCGCGCTCGGTCCGGCGAACGCGATGCGCCTCTCCTATCACCCGAAGGCGCTCCGACCCTACATCGTCAACTGGGAGGCGACCGCGGCGGCCTTCATCCAGTGGCTCCACCGCGATCTCCTGCGCACGGGCGATGCCGAGACGCGCCGGCTCCTCGACGAGCTCCTCTCCTACCCCGACGTTCCCAAGCAATGGCAGCTGCTCGATCTCGACGCCTCGACGGCGCCGTTCCTCGCCATCGAGCTCGAGAAGGGCGACGTGCGCTTCAGCTTCTTCACCCTGCTCGCGAGCCTCGGCACGCCCTACGACATCACCTTGCACGAGCTTCGGATCGAGTGCTTCTTCGCCGCGGACGCCGCGACCGACGCGGCCATTCGACGGCTGTAAGGATGTCTTAGGACTTCTTACGTGGCTTGACTGGCCGCGGCCAAGATGCAATCCGGTTGTTGCGGAGTTTGCGCAGCGTCTTGAAGCCTTGTGCGACGTTGAGTCTATCGGCTTGTCCGTCGCGACGATAGATATGCCGAAACCGAAAAATGGCTCCAGAGCCGGCCCTTCGTCTTGCGGTGGCTACGAAGAGGTCCGCGGATACCTCCTCTGCGCCCCGCCCAGGCCATTCCGACGTAGACGACATCGTAGTGAGCTCCCTGGCGGCGACGACCGGACCGCTTCTGGTAGAGGACATAAATGCCACGGAGGCAACGAGGGAGCTCCACCAGGCGGTTCTGCGGACGGTATTCCGTGCACGTGCGGATGAGGCGCAGGAGGCTTTGTGGCATGGTCAGCGCTCGAGACTCAATGTCACGACGGCGCGTAGCGTCTCGCCCGGCGCCAGCGTTCGCGCGCCGGTATCGGTCCGCCCGCCCGCGGCCAGGTTGAACGCGTCGGTCACGTGGCTCACCGGCTCGACGCAGAAGAACGGGCGGCCGGGCGGCGTGTAGACCACCAGGAAGTCGAGCGGCGGCTCGGCCGTCAGGACGAGACGTATCCCGGGCTCGGGCCATTCGATCGCGGTGCGACGGCTCCATCCCACGAAGCAATTGTCGAGGCCGACGGCGTCGACCGCCACCCCTCGTGAGAGATCGGCCGCGGGACGTGAAGGCGCCAGAGTCGTCGGCATCACCTCGTCGTCCGTCAGCCACATCGCCCGAACGTCGGCAACAAGTGTCGTACGGAGTGTTCGCAGGAAGTACGGGTGCCAGCCGAGGCCGGCCGGCATCGGCATGTCGCTCTCGTTGCGCAGGGTCAGCATCACCGACAGGCTCGCTGGCTCCAGCGTGAAATGCTGCGTGGCGCGGAAGGCCCACGGCCATGCGCAGCCCGCGTGCCGCAATTCCAGAGTCGCCTCGTCGTCGCGGACGGCGCGCGGCTGCCAGGCCGTCTGCCACCCGAGACCGTGGATGCTGTGGCGCTCGGGCGGACGATTCAGCGGCAGCGCCACGTCGCGTCCCTGGAACGAGAAGCGGCCCGCGCGGATGCGATTCGAGTACGGTACCAGCGCGAAGGCGGCCGACTGAAACACCTGGTCCAGTCGCGGCGCGGGCCATGGGCGAAGCACGTCCCACGCCGCCGCGCCGCGGCCGATCCAGTAGCGCACGACGGAGCCTCCGGCCTCGGGCGCCAGCACGAGACCGGCGCCGCCGGCGCGCAGAGTGATAAGGTCCATGGTCCATAGGGAGGATCGCATGATCCGAACCGCCTCGTACCCCAGCCTCGAAGCTCGCGTCGCGTTCGTCACCGGCGGCGGCAGCGGCATCGGCGCCTCGATCGTCGAGCATCTGTGCGCGCAGCACGCCCGGGTCGCATTCGTCGACATCAACCGCGCCGCCTCGGAGGCGCTGGTCAAGACCATCGCGGAGCGCGGCCACCCGGCGCCAGCGTTTCTTCCGTGCGATCTGCGCGACATTCCGGCGCTCCAGTCGGCGATCGCCGAGGTGAAAAGCCGGCTCGGGCCGATCCGCGTGCTGGTCAACAACGCCGCGCACGACGAGCGCCACGCGATCGAGCGCGTGACCCCCGAGTACTGGGACGACCGCTTCGCCGTGAACCTGCGCCATCATTTCTTCGCGGCGCAGGCGGTGGCGCCCGAGATGGCGGCCGCGGGCGGCGGCTCGATCATCAACTTCGGCTCGACGTCATGGCTGGTCGGCCAGGGCGGGATGCCGGCGTATCTGAGCGCCAAGGCCGCCGTCGCCGGCCTGACCCGCGCGCTGGCCCGCGATTTCGGTCCCATGAACATCCGTGTCAACGCGATCGTGCCCGGCTGGATCATGACCGAGCGTCAGATCACGCTCTGGCTGACGCCCGAGGGTGAGCAGGAGTTGATGAAGCGCCAGTGCCTCAAGCGCAAGCTCCTCCCGGAAGACGTCGCGCGCGTGGTGCTCTTCTTCGCCTCCGACGACAGCGGCGCGTGCACGAGCCAGAGCTACATCGTCGACGGCGGCTGGGTCTGAGAGGGCGAGCGTCAGATCTGGAAGCTGACGGGGCTCGCCCCGGCTCGCTCGAGTCGCCGCTCGAGCCGCTCGCTCAGCAACGAGAGCGGCCAGCACAGCGCGAAGTAGAGGCCGGCCACCGCCGTGTAGACCAGGAGCGGACGAAACGTGGCGTTGTTCACCACCGCGGCGGCCCGCGTAAGCTCCGTGAAGCCGATGACGGAGGCCAGTGACGTCCCTTTCACCAGCTGGACCAGGAACCCCACGGTCGGCGGTAGCGCGATGCGGGATGCCTGGGGCAAGACGATGAAGCGCAGCTGCGACGGATATCCGAGGCCCAGCGCTCGCGCCGCTTCCCACTGGGCGCGCGGGACGGCCTGGATGCAGCCGCGCCAGATCTCGCCGAGGAACGCGCTCGCGTAGAGGGCCAGCCCCAGGGTCGCGGCCGTCCAGGCGTCGGTGCTCAGACGCAAGAGGCTCGCGCCGAAGTAGACCAGGTAGAGCTGCATGAGCAGGGGCGTGCCCTGGACGATCTTGATGAAGGCGGTCGCCGCCCCCGCCAGGGCGCGGGAGGGGGAAACGCGCGCCAGCGCGACGACGAGGCCGCCTGCGCCACCTGCCACGAACGCGATGGCCGACAGCGCGATGGTCCAGCGCAGGGCGAGCACGAGGAACCACAGCTCGTGAGCGGTGAACTCGCGAACCACGGGCTCAGCTGCTCCAGCGCGCGAAGAGCGCGCGATGGAGCGCGGCGAACGCGGCCTGAAAGGCCAGGCACATCGCGAGGTAGAGACCGGTGACGATCAGGTAGACCTCGAAGGAGCGGAAGTTGCGCGCCACGATCGTGTCGGCGACGGCCGTCAGCTCCTCGGCCGAGATGACCGAGACGACGCTCGACGCCAGCATGACCAGGATGAACTGGCTTCCCAGCGCCGGGAAGACGGCGCGGAGCGCCGGCGGCAAGACCACGAAGCGGAAGAGCTGCCACCGCGAGAGCCCGAGCGCCGTACCGGCCTGGATCTGACCGGGCGGCACGGCCTTGATGCCGGCTCGCACGATCTCGGTCGTGTAGGCGCCGAGATTGATGACCATCGCCAGCAGCGCCGCCTGATCGGGTGCCAGTCGGACGCCGAGCGACGGAAGCCCAAGATAGACCAGCAGCACCTGCACCAGGAACGGCGTGTTGCGGATGGCCTCGACGTACGCCCGGGCCAGCGCGCGGGGCGCACGGTGTCGGGAGGCCTTCGCGAGCGCGCCGGCCACGCCGACGGCCAGCCCGAGCACCATCGCCAGGGCGGACAGCCGCATCGTCAGCCAGGCACCGAGGAGGAGCGCGTCGATCTCGCGCCAGGCGACGCCGAACTGGAAGACGTAGTCCACGGGTCGCAGGCCCGCGGATCAGAAGACCGGCAGGGTCTCCAGCGGCAGCTGGCGCCACTTCCGGCTGATGGCGTCGAGCTCGCCGTTGTTCTTGATCGTGTAGACGAAGGTGTTCAGCCACTGCAAGAGGTCGATCTGCCCGCGGCGGATGCCGATGCCGAAGTGCAGCGGGCGGAGCACGATCTTGACCTCGTAGTTCTTGCCGGGATCGTTGCGGTTGAGCGTGCGATTGACCAGGAGGCCGGTGCCGACGACGTCGATCTGGCCGGAGATGAGCGCCTGGAGCGCCGTCGCCTCGTCGTCGAAGCGCATGAGGTTGATCTTCTTGGCCGCCGCCTGCGGCGTCAGGATGAGGTCCTGCATCGCGCCGCGGGGAACGCCGACGCGCAGGTTGGCCAGGTCGTCGACGGTCTTGACGTTGCGGCTGGCCGGCGCCACCAGGGTCGCCGCTTCGGTCGCGTACGGCATCGAGAACCAGATCTGCTGCGCGCGTTCCGGGGTGATCCCGAACAGCGCGATCACCATGTCGACGCGATTGGTCAGGAGGAACGGAAGCCGATTGGCGCCGGTGACCGGGACGAACTCGACCTGCACGCCCAGATACTTTCCGACGAGCCGCGCGACGTCGGGATCGTAGCCCTCGGGCTGGCCGTCGGTGCCGACGAGCCCGAAGATGGGCGTGGTCGTGTTGACGCCGACGGTGACCTTTCCCCGCTTGATGATCTCGTCGACGTTTTGCGCCGCCGCCGAGGGCGCGAGCGGCGGCGTCGAGAGCCCCAGAACGATCGCGAACGCGATGAGCGGCATTGTCCGTCGGCGTGCTCGCATGTCGGCTCCCTCCACGCAGCGGTGAGCTCCGGGTGTGACCGGTCACAACCTAGTTGAATCGCACAATCGTTGTCAATGCAGCGGATCCCCGGCTACCATCCGTCGAAGTGGACGACGCGGAGCGGTACCTGTTCCTGGCGCTCCTGCAGGCGATCGAGGACATCGAATTGCTCTTCCACTCGATGTCGCATCGCCATACGGCCCTGCTCACGGTGCTGCGCAACAA
>JACXTT010013492.1_pt1 | contig 10755 bp, 13 predicted proteins | sample 9270951 | NCBI WGS metagenome assembly JACXTT01 (sample SAMN15532306, study PRJNA645909) | rock metagenome | isolation source: weathered quartz diorite | place: Puerto Rico | collected 2017-06-21
GGTGGGGGTTGCTGGCGAGGCGTATGGGCTGGGGGTCGGGCGGCGCCTAGGGCTATTGGCCAGCCGGCGGGTAAAGCTCGGTATGGAGGAATCGGCGCAGCTCATTGAGGCGCGTCGTCGCCGCGCTCCACGACTGGTGGAACACCGCCTGAGACGCTGCCTCGAGCTCCCGTTGGAAACCGCCCTCGTACGACGGTGCTGCGACTTCGACAATCGTGATGTGAGTGTACTCGCCGGAACCAGCACTCTTTGTGAGCAACAGATACGACACCATGGCCTTGCGCTTCACCATTTCGTCGAACACAGGAGTCACGACGTTGACAAGCAGCGAATCGTATGCCTGCTCCGCACCGGACCGCACCTGGTAATAGTTGAAGTGATAGAAGGGCCCATGTTTCGCCTGACCGACGAGCGGAGTGGCGAGCGCAAGGAGGCCGACGAGAATGGGAAGCGGGTAGCGCCCAATATCAAGCAACGTTTTCATGCTTACTCCCTTTCTGTCCGCTACAGCTGGCTCATGCCGCCGTCGGCCACCAGCTCGGCGCCGACGAAGAACGTGGATTCATCGGAGGCGAGAAACACCGCCGCGTGGGCGATCTCGTGTGGATCGGCGAAGCGCTTGATAGGGACCTGCTGCGCGATGTTGGACACGAGGGCGTCGCGCGCGTCGGCGGTCAGTCCCATGAGCGGCCGACTCAAGATCGGAGTCGCAACAGGGCCGGGGCTGATGACGTTGACGCGAATCCCGCGGTCCATCAGGTCGGCTGAGATGGTGCGGGCGAAGGACCGCAGCGCGGCTTTGCTCGCGGCATAGACGCTCGACCCTGGCATCCCGATCAACCCATTGATCGAGCCATTGAGGATGATGGAGGCGCCACGCGTCAGGAGCGGCAACGCCTTCTGGATCGTGAAATACGCACCCTTCACGTTGGTGTCGAAGACGCGGTCGAAGTGTTCTTCCGTCGCTTGGGCGACGGGGGCGAACTGGCCGATGCCAGCGTTCACGAATAATACATCCAAGCGGCCGAAGCTGCGGCGCACCTCACTCATCACCCGATCCAAGTCCTCCGTGACGGTCACGTCCGCCCGGAGCGTGACGATGTCCCCCGGCAAGGCCAACTCGCCCAGCTCGGCGGCGGCCGACTGCAGCGTCTGGGCGTCGCGTCCGGTGATCGCGACGCGCGCCCCGGCGCGGAGAAACTCCTCGGCCGTGGCGCGGCCGATGCCGCTATTACCGCCCGTGATCAGGGCGATCTTGCCGGCGAGCCGGCGTGAGGTGGCGCGCGCGGGGATGGTGGCGGGCGTCGTGACTGCGGTGGTCATCTCGGACCTCCAGACGTAAGTAGGACACTGTTCTGAACTGTCACAATCATTGCTACAGTTCTGAACGTGGCGCGATGCGGCGGAGGTTCCCGCTCGGGGATCGGGTGGTCTAGATGCGGTCCAGCACGTCCGCCAGGGTGACCCTGCCGAGCGTTCGGTCCACCGCATCAGCGACGGCGTCGAACACTGGGGCGAGCGCGCCCTCGATGCCGCAACTCACGGGGCAACCCGGGTTGGGGGGGTTGGGATGGTGGGCCAGGACGCGGCCGTCGTCCTCGACGGCTTGGTAGATCTGGAGCAGGGGGATGCGGCGAGGGGGACGGGCCAGCCGGGCGCCCCCCCCTTTCCCCTCCTTCGTGGCCACAACGCCCGCCCGGACGAGCGCCCGGATGATGCGCCGGACGACGACAGGGTTCGTGCGACCGCTCGCCGCCAGCTCCTCCGAACGCACAGACGCGGCGCCGGGCGCCTGCCGGTAGGCAAGGGTGGTCGCCGCGGGCACGGCGACGGCGAAGCGGCTATTGGCGACCACGGACTCTCATAGAATGGCTGAATGGCAACATTACCTGTTTCAGTGGAGGCGTGACAAGATCAGGGAGGCTCACGTGCCCACAGAACACGGACCCACCGCGGACGTCGCGACAACCCGAGTGTCGCCGAACCGCATACCTTTCGGCCTCGAGTTCGCGAACGAGGCACTATGTGGACCCGTCTCCTGAAGCCTGCCGTTGCATTGTTCCTGTTCCCTGCGTCCGCCTGGCCCCAAGCCGCGCAGCTCACAACCGCTGCCCAGGTTCTCGACCGCTACAAACAAGCCCTCGGCGGCAAGCAGGCCATCGCGAACCTTCAATCCATGACCGTATGGGGCGAAGTGGAAAGCAATGCGACGTCCGGCAAGGCGACCTTCGTCTACTACGCGAAACCGTTCAAGACGCTCTTCCAGCTCACCCGCGTCGACGGCACGCAGATCACCGCGGGATTCGACGGGAAAGTGTCCTGGACCATCACGTCCAGGGGTGCGGAAATCGACACAGGGACTCCTGTCGACGCGATCCGCCGCGATGCCGATCTCCAGTACCCGCTGCACCAGCCTGATTATTTCAAGCAGCTCGAGCTCGCCGGCATCAGCGATTTTGAGGGTCATCGGTGCTACTGGTTGCGCGGCACGACCACCTGGGGAAAAGACAACAACCAGTTCTACGATGTCGAGACCGGACTGCTTGCCGGCTATCGCTTCCAGTCCGACGACTCGTCCAAGACGCTCACGTTCGCCACTTTTGAGGACTACAGGAATTTTGGTGGCCCGTTGATCGCCACCACGAACACCACCCGCGCAGGCAAGAACAGTCGAACGTTCACATATGAATCCGTGAGCTACGAGCCACTCGCCGATTCCATGTTTCAATTGCCGTCGGCGGTCAAAGCCCTGGTCAAATAGCGCCGGACGGCTCCCCCTCATCCGCGTTCACAAGATTGTAACATCCAGGGCGCCCGGGTCAGTGCAGCATTGAGGCGGGCGCTGAAGGAGGGCGAGTGCCGCAGCGGCGCGTGGTGTTGCTGACGTTCGTGGGTTGGACGCTCGTGGCGATCATGTTCAGCTTCGAGGCCCAGCTTCGGCCCGCGGACCTGGACCGCTCACCCGGGTGGATGCACGCCATCGGCTGGCGGCTCGCGGGGTGGTGGAGCTGGGCCGCGTTCACGCCGGTCGTCTGTTGGTGGACGGCGTGGCTCCGGCGGGTGCGCCTGCCGCTCGCCCTGACTGGCCACCTCGTCGGTGGGGCGGTTGTCGTGGTGCTCTGCGCGGTGGTTCAAGGGCTCTCGAGATGGGCCATCGGGCTGTACCATCCATCCCAAGGTCTTGCCGACGGCATCGCGCTGGTCGTGCGCGCCTATTGGCCTTTCAACGTCGTGGTGTACGTCACGGTGGTAGGGCTGTATCTCGCCCTCACGTACGCCCGCGAGGCGCAGGCGCGGGAGCGGCGCACGGCACGGCTCGAGACGCAGCTGGTCCAGGCTCGACTCGATGCCCTGACGGCCAGACTCCAGCCGCATTTCCTGTTCAACACGCTCCACGCCATCTCCGCCCTCGTGGCCGAAGATGCGAAGTCGGCCAACAAGATGATCGCCCGGTTGTCCGAGCTGCTGCGGCTCACCCTGTCCCGGACGCGCACTCCACTCGTCACCCTGGAGCAGGAGCTCGAGCTGCTCGATCACTACGTCGCGATCCAGGAAGTCCGGTTCAGCGATCAGCTCCGGGTCCGCACGCACGTCGAGCCCGGCGCCAGGGCCGCGCGCGTCCCGACGATGTTGCTGCAGCCCCTCGTCGAGAACGCCATCCGCCACTCGATCGGTGATGGTCGGAGCGGCGACCCAGCCTTGGTCGAAATCGGTGGGCGGCGCAGTGGCGACCGGCTGCGACTCGAGGTCAGCGACAACGGCCCTGGGTTCGTGGGAGCGGCGCCCGACGACACGGGCGGAGAGGGGCTCAGGAACACGCGTGAGCGCCTCCGGCAGCTGTACGGCGATGACCACCTCTGGCGACTGACGAACGGCGCGGTTGGAGGCGCTCGCGTCGTGATCGAGGTGCCGTTCGAGGAAGAGCATGCGCGCGCTGATTGTTGACGATGAGGCACCGGCCCGGCGGCGGCTCCGCGGGGTGCTGCAGGGCATTCGGACGATCCGACAGGTGGAAGAGTGCGCGACCGGTCGGGCGGCGCTCGACGCAGTGCGTCGTGAATCGCCCGACCTGTTGTTCCTCGACGTCCGGATGCCGGACCTGTCAGGCTTCGACGTCCTGGAACGCCTGCCGCCGGAGCGCCAGCCGGCCGTGATCCTGGTGACGGCTCATGAGGAGTACGCCGCCCGGGCGTTCGCGGTGCACGCGTTCGACTACCTGCTCAAGCCGTTCGAGGACGAGCGGGTGATCGAAGCAGTGCGCCGCGCGGCGTCCCATCTCGCGTGGCTCCGGCACGGCAGCGGGATAATCCCCGACCGGTTTGGGGACGTCCGGGTGGATCTCGCCGCGCGACGGGTGCGACGCGGTGACGCCGTCGTTCCGCTGCGGCCCAAGGAGTACGCGCTGCTCTTAGCCTTATTGCGCCGGGGTGGCCGAGTCGTCACCCGCCTGGAGTTGCTCCGCGACGTGTGGGGGTACGCGGACACGGTGGAGTCCCGCACGGTGGACACCCATGTCGCTCGCCTGCGCCGTCTGCTCGAACCCGATCCCGCGCATCCGCGGTACATCGTGACGGTCCGCCCGCTGGGATATCGCATCGACCTGTAGGCCTTGACACACAATTGTCACACTGGGCCGGCCCGGCCTCGGGTACATATCGAGAACAGGCTTCAATCGTTCTCGACAGGAGGCGTTATGACCGGCTTTCCCATGTTGGTGCGCCCTTTGGGGCGGACGTGTCTACTGATGGTGGCTGCGGCGCTCGCAAGCGGATGCGGGGAGCGCGCCGCACCAACGGCTGTCTCGAGCGGCGGCGACCTGCGGTTTGACTTTGCCGACAACCCGTCCTCGCCGTCGCCCATCATCATCCGGCGAGACGGCGTCGCCGTGCGGGTGATCACGGTGGATGCGACGCAGAACCTCATGGCGATTCACGGTCCCGTGGACGATCTCCCGGTGTGCAGTAATGCCTCCACGCGGGACCTCGTGGACGGTCAACAGATTCGGACGCCGTCCGACGTGCAGGGCATCAGGCTGCTGCTGCAGGCGTCCGATACGCACGTCGCGATCTACAACGGCATCGACCTCGCGGCGGTGTTCCCGTTCGACGCGGTCAAGTTCTGCGCGTTCGTGGCCAATACGCCAAAGGCCTACGAGGGCATCGTCGCCTATCACGTCAATCTCGGAAGCTCCATGGCGTCGTTCCGTTGGGGAGGCGACGTCACGCGCGCGTCGGATGGAGCGCTGTTCCACTATGTGGAGAATCAGGACGTCGTGGCCGCGCCCGGGACGGGCACGAGCAAGACGACTTCCTCGTCGATCCGCCTCACTGCGATCGGGGCCCCCTAGGGCGGCGGGCCATTCCCTACTCGACCTGTGTCTGCACCACCGGACCGAGCTGAGCCGGCGTGCCCGCCGCGATCACGAGGTAGCGACGCTCCACCGCGGGTTGGTCCCGCACGATCTGCCGGATCGGACCGATCGCATTGACGATGGCGGCGCCCGCGGGATTGGCGGCGAATGCCGCCAGGGGCTCGAGCGGGCCGCCCCCATCCCGGCGGCGCGAGAGCGCGAGCACGTAGGGCTTACGAGGCTCGAGTCCCGTCACCGCGGCCTGTAGCACTTGAATGAGTCCCTGGTCGAACAGGGACACGCTGGTGGGCTGGCCGCCGGCCGCAGGCTGGCCCGCCGGCGCGAGGGTGAGGTGCGCTGCTTCTCCCCCGATCCCGAGGGGTTGCAGACCTTCCGTTCCTGCCCCCGTCGGAACGGCGTCGGGGACATAGACCACGGCCTGGGGCGCCTGCCCGATCGGTATCGTCGCGACCACCGTGTTGGTCAGCGTATTGATGGCGACGAGCCGGTCGTCGTTTTCCAGTCCCACGTACACCCGGGTCCCGTCGCCCGATTCCCACACGCCGTGAGGCAGGTTGCCGGCCGGGATCGTCGTCACCTTCGAAAAATCGTCGGTGCGGAACACCTCGACCTGGTTCAAGCCCCCGACGGTCACGTACGCGAACGTGCCGCTCGCATTGCGCGTGATCCGCACGTGGTTGGTGATCGGTCCGGTCGCAAGGGTCTTCAGCACCGCGAACGGCGGACGCCCGCTGAATACCATGGTCTTGCCTACGTCCTTCAGCGTGAGCCAGACCTGCCCGCCGTCCGGCGTGACGGCAATGTTCGGGCAGAAGGGACTCTCTTGGGGCACCCGGCCGACGATCTGGTGATCCTTCACCGTGATCACGACTGTCTCCGGGTTGAAGGACGAACAGACGTACCCGTACTGGCCGTCCGGGGAGAAGATCTGCATGCCCGGTCCGCCGGGGACGATGATCCGGGTCTTCTCTTCGTAGGTGTGAGCGTCCAGGACGGCGACATAGTTCTCGCCCCGGACCGTGACCCATACCTCGGACCCGTCCGGGGTGAAGAACGCCTCGTGGGGAGAGCGTCCGACGTAGGTGATGTGTTTGACCGTGTTGGTCGCGGTCTCGACGAATGACACGGAATTCGAGCCGATTGACACTACCACGATGGTGTGGTGATCGGGCGAGAATCCCAGGCCGTGCACCAGCAGTTGTCCGCGGTACAAGGGGCTGAAATTGCCGGGCGCCGGATCCCCCAGGCGAATCACGCCGACCAGCCGGTTGTCCGCGGGGTCGGTGACGGACACCGTGTTCGAGAACTGCTCCGCCGCGTACACGCGGTCGCGGTGACTCATGGGAATCCCCTGGCCCGCGAGGCCGTGTCCGGGCGTGAAGGACGCAGTGGCCGCAAGGGCGGCGATACCGATGATGCGTTTCATCTCAGGGCCATCCGCATCGCGGCGATCTCCTGTTGCTGGGTGACGACGATCTCCTGCGCCATGCGCCGCAGCTGCTCGTTCTTGCCATACCGGAGCTCGGCTTGTGCCATGGCGATGGCACCCTCATGATGGGCGACCATCAGGGCGACGAAATCACAGTCGGCATCACCGGACGGTCGGATGGCCATGGCCTTGGTCATTTGCTGCGTGGCCGCATTGCCTGCGGCGACGAGCGGCTGGTCTGAGCCGCCGCGGCAACCCATGATTGCGACGGTGAAGGCGAATGTCGCTGCTCTTCTCGTGATCAGCGCACGCATTGTTTCACCCCAACCATTGTGGATTCTGGTATGTCCCATCGAAATGATGGGTCGTCTTGTAGAGCTCGTACTTGCCGTCGCGCGCAGCCCGTGCGGTCCGCTCGAGCAGCGCCGTCAGGGCCGCCTCGCTCAACGGGCGAAAGCTGCGGGCGGCGTGCAGCGCCTGCTCGAGCACCGGCAGCGAATCGCAGCCGGTGATCACCACGCTCGTCGGCAGGTTCATGGCATAGTGGAGGCATTCGACGGCGGTCACGGTGCCGCTCACCAGCACGAACGGGTCGCCCATGGGCTTCATGCCCAGCACAGCGATGTCCCGCTCGACGAGCCGGGGCACGACCTGCCGCGCGAAGCTGTCGAAGTGCGCATCCATCACGTTCAGGGGCAGCTGCACCGCGTCGAACGTGAACCCATGCGCTTGGGCGGTGTCGAGCATGCGGAGATGGATGGTCGGACTCTTATGACCGGTGAATCCGACGTAACGGACTTTGCCCGCGCGCTGCGCCGTTACGACCGCTTCCAGCGCGCCGTCCGGACCGAATACCCGGTCCGCGTCGGTCGTCCGGATCACTTCGTGGAATTGCATCAGGTCGATGCGATCGGTTTGCAGCCGGCGCAGGGACTCGTCGATCTGGCGCGCCGCGCTCTCCTTGCTACGGCCGTCGATCTTGGTCATGAGAAACGCCTTGTCGCGATAGCCGTCGCGCAGCGCCTTTCCCATGCGGATCTCGCTCGCCCCTCCATTGTAGTCCCAGCAATTGTCGAGGAAGTTGATTCCGCCGGCGATGGCCGTGCGGACGATACGGATGGCCTCCTGCTCGTCGGCTTGCCTCCCGAGGTGGTAGCCGCCCACGCCGATCAGGGACACCATTTCTCCGGTGCGCCCCAGGCGTCGGTACGGAATCCCATTTTGGTTATCACTCACTTGTCATGTTCCTCACGGCTTGCGGCTGGACCATGACGGTCGTCCACGCACGCAATGCGAGCTCTGGCGGAGGGGGACGTAGCAACGGAACGACGAAACAACGGATAGGCAGGACAAGTGACGCTCCGACGCTCAAGATGCCTCCCGACCCTGGGCGGTCAAGAGCTGTTCATTCTCCGAGCCTCTATCCGCATAGCCATTGCTCACTCCTCTAGACTCTCCTGATCCAGAGCCGAGCCGACCGGGTTTGTTTGGTGGACACCATGTCCGTAAGTGGTTGCCTGCCAAGCATCGGCGCCCGGAAGGCTCGGCGGCGATGCCCGCTCATGCCCGGAGAAACGCTGGCGAAATGCTTACAGAGTGTTCTGGTCGTACTCTCCTGAACATGGGTCAGGAGAGTTGCTGCGTAGAGCCGAGGCGAGCGTGAAGCAAGCGTTGCGGCCCTCCTGCTCGCAGTAATCGCCGTGGGCGGTTAGACTGGTCCGTCGAACTCCGAGTTAGCGTGACTGAAATAGACCACGGGATTCTCCATGGCTTCGAGCAATACGATATGCCGCATCGGCGTGTTCTACGATGGAAATTTCTTCGGGTACGCTCAGCGTTACTACTACCGCGAGCGCGACTTAGGCTGGCTCCGGTTTCAGCCGCTTCACGCGTTCATCGAAGCATTCATTGCCCAAAAGGAGCAGGGATACGCAAGCTACAGGGTAGTGTATGCGGCTTGGCACCAAGGGCTGTTCACGAGCACGAGGGCCACACCGGAGCAGCTCAGATTTGACCGCAACCTGCATCACGACTTAATGCATGCGGGGATTGAGCCCAGGTACCTGCCCATGTCGCAGACGGAGGGTGAGAAGGGCACCGACGTGGCCCTTGCCGTCGACGCGCTTCAGGTCGGTCTGGGCGGCACAATCGACATTGCCGTGCTGGTGACAGGAGACGGAGATTTTGTACCGTTGGTCAGGGCGCTCAACAAGCAAGGCGTTCGGGTTCTAGGCGCTTACTTCGAGTTCCAGACGAAGGACGGCAAGAAGAGCTTCATCAACGAACGGCTGCGCGCAGTTGTCAACTACGCCGTGGATATCAACGCTCTTGAGAGCGACAAAGAATACAAACAGGCCTTCAAGTCGCTGTTTCGGAAGGGTGCGGACTTCGAGGACTCGTAGCACGCTAACAACGGTAGACGGCCCGCGATACGATATCTGAAGACCAACTTGTTGGCGCTCCAGAGCACGGGCGACCGGGCTTGTTTGGAGGACACCATGTTCCGTATGTGGTGGCCGCCATGAATCGGCGGCCGGAAGGCTCGAGGGGAATGCCCGGATTGGTCCGGAGAAACGCTTGTAAGTGCTTGCAGAGAGTTTTGGTCTACTCTCCTGGATACTGGTCACGAGAGTTGCTTGCGTAGAGCCGATGCAAGCGTTTCGCGAGCGTTTCCGCCCTCGCGCTCACCGTAATCGGTGTGGGCGGGTAGACTGGTCCCTCGACCTCCGGAGTTAGGCAGCGCGTATGACGACCGAAGAAGTCATTCGTTACATCTTAAGTTTTCTCGGTGGTGGCGTCGTGGCTGCAGTCGGAAATTGGATTCACGCGGGGAGGTTCGCGCGTCGCCAAGCAGAGATCCAATACGTACTGTGTCAATTACAGGACCTGTACGGACCCCTCTATTTCTTCACTAGCCAAAACGAGCAACTTTTTAAACTATACAATGACATTCACAACGCATACTCCGCCTATTTCGGGCGAAACTGGAGTCAAGAGGCGTCAACGCAGGAGACCATTGCTACCGGCGCTCAGGCAACGATCAACTTAGGGAACGTCTACGTACATCAGGTGCGAGAGAACAACGGGCATGTTGTGGAAATCCTGAAAGACCATTGGCACCTCGTCGACGCGGATGACTTGCGTGTGTTCTCTGAGTTTCAGGTCGATCATGTGCGGTTTACTACGGAAGTTCAGAATAACCAGGGTAAGGGAGTTCCTTTCGAGATCTCCGAGACTCTCGGCTCAATTTCCTACATGCGCCCGGAGATGATTCGGGCTGTCGAGGGAGCTGTCCGCGCGAAAAGAGTGCGCCTTAGCGAACTTGGCATCAGCTCTGCCGCGCTGGCTAACACGCGCCTGAAGCTGACGCCGCACGTCCTTAGGCGCACGCCGTTCGGCGGCAAGGATTGAATGTCAGGCAAGATCAAGGCCGGCAAGGGCACTTTGATCGGCAATGCAGGTGAGTACTACGTCATGGCCGAACTCTTGAAGCGCGACGTGATCGCCGCTCTTGCCCCGCGAAACGCTCCCTCCTTCGACATCCTCGCCACTTCACATGGCAAGACCGCTCGCATCCGCGTCAAGACAAAATCTCAGGGTCAGGATCCATGGCAGTATATGCTTAAGAAGGATGGGTCGATCTTTCGCGATCTGCAGTCGCAAGGCGACTTCACCGTCTTCGTCGAGCTCGCGATGACCACGGCCGAACTCGCGTTCTATGTCGTACCGACAAGGGTCGTGAATGACTGGCTCATGTCCGACTTCGACGAGTGGGTGCGCACACCGGGTAAGGGCGGCCGACCTCATGACTCGACCACCAAGCAACGGCACCTATCCTTTCGGAAGTGGAAAGACTCCCTTGCCCCGGACCTGGAGGCGTGGGACTCCATTTGGCAATAACCCCCTCCCCGGCAGGTCCGTTGACCGGCCCCCGATCCGGAGCCCTAAGACCGCC
>JACXTT010013493.1_pt1 | contig 10755 bp, 15 predicted proteins | sample 9270951 | NCBI WGS metagenome assembly JACXTT01 (sample SAMN15532306, study PRJNA645909) | rock metagenome | isolation source: weathered quartz diorite | place: Puerto Rico | collected 2017-06-21
CCCGGCCGTCTTTCGAGATTGTCAGCCGGGAACATGGCCGATTTTCAGCCTTCGGGCCGCTTCCATTAAGGAACGATCCAGCGACCACAGCGGGATGTGCGACAGACAGCCAGCGACCAGTAACTGCACATCATTCCAGCCCAACCCGCGACCATAGAGATTTTGTGATTCGATAAAGGCCATGCACTCTTCCCCGGTGCCTTCCCGAGCCCGGGGTAGTGACCGGAGATACAGAAGTGTGGCCGAGCGGCGTTTAAGGTTGCCCGTGGCGAGTTCTCCTAGCACCACGGAGTGCACGGCGATCTCGCCGTCTTCCAGCCAGTGAGCAAAATCCTCCATTCCGTGCCGGAAATGTTTCACCCAGACGGATGTGTCGGCAAGGATCATTTCGGGAGATGGTTTGACCGTTGACGCGGAGTAAGTTTCAAGGCAGGCATCTTGCCACCGAGCGCCGCCAGTCGCTTGGCCGCTTCGCGCTGAATCAATGCCTCCAACCCCATCCTCACCAGCGCAGTCTTCTCACGCACGCCGGTATACTGGACCGCCTTCTCCAGCAATTCATCATCGATGTTTAGCGTTGTTCTCATGCATACGATGCTGCATAATTTATATGCACCTGTCAAGCCGACACTAAACAATCGTTGCGATTACGGGGGCATGATCGGACGGCTTTTCGCCCTTGCGCTCATCCCGGTCGATTTCGACTGCCGTGCAGCGCTTGGCGAGCGATGGAGTGACCAGGATATGGTCGATGCGCAGTCCCCATCCGCGGTGGAAGGCCCCCGCCCGGTAATCCCACCAGGTGTACAATCCGCCTTCCGAATGATGCATGCGGAAGGCATCGGTCACGCCCCACTCGATGACCTGCTGTAATGCTTCCTTTTCGGGCTCACTGAAGAGAATCTGACCGCGCCACTGGTCGGGATCCCACACGTCCCGATCTTCCGGCGCGACGTTGAAGTCGCCGCATATCAGTAGGTCGCTGCGCTGATCAAACGAGGCGTCGAGGTAGACCCGAAGACGACGGTACCAATCAAGTTTATAGGCGTATTTGTTGGAGCCGACCTCCTGGCCGTTCGGTACATAAACATTGACGATCTTGATGCCGGCAACCGAAGCAGCCAGGAGACGACAGTCCCTGTCCGATGCGTCACCAGGGAGGCAACGCGCCGGGTCTGTCGCTTGGGCGCGCGAGATGATGGCAACGCCATTGTATGTCTTTTGGCCGTTGAGAAGGCAACGATAGCCAAGCCTCTCAATCTCGACGGTCGGAAAATCCTGGTCCAATACCTTCGTCTCTTGGAGACAGACGATGTCCGGCTGCCTTCGTTCAAGCCAGGCCAGCAAACGCGGTAGGCGTGTTCGAACCGAATTGACATTCCAGGAGGCAATCTTCATCGGTCGCTTTCTCCTTTGGCCGATTACTGTGGAAGACTTGGGTCCAGGAGTCAATGAGCCAATGGGTCAATGAGTCAATGGGTCAATGAGTCAATGAGTCCATGGGTCAACCATTTCATTGAAGCTTTCCCTCATTGACGCATTGACTCATTCCCATTGACCGATGGTGAGAGGGATGACAAGCGAGGGGCAAATTTGATAGATTATGCGGTCTTAAGCAGATGGTTCCTCGTAGATAGGGAGTGGTGTTATGTTCGCAAGGCACAAAATCGCGCTACTGGCGCTCGCTCTAACGTTCTCGGTTCCGGCGTTCGCGCAGGAGAAAGAGGCGGCGAAAGAGACGGGTCCGGCACCCAAGCTGGTCATAGACTCTCTTAGCCACAATTTCGGCGAAGTCAAAGCCGGTAAATCGCTTACTCACACCTTCAAGGTCAAGAACCGGGGAAATGCGGATCTGGAGATCGTAAAGGTGGAGCCTGGCTGAGGGTGCACGGCAAGCGACTTTGATAAAGTCGTTCCTCCCGGGAAGGAGGGAAAGATCACACTCGCGATCGATCATACCGAGGGTTATATGGGCCAGGTCACTAAGACGGCGGCTGTGACCACCAATGATCCGTCGCAATCAAGCATCACACTATCCATGATCGCATCATTCAAGATGGATGGGGCTTCTGGGCCGTTTGCGGTTTCGCCGGCGGACCAGTCAGCCGGGAAGAGAATAGGGCCCTTCAGTGTTTCCCCGAGTGATCGCTGGGTGACGGAGACATTCACGGGTGAAATGACCAATGGCATGGTCACGCTGATTAATCAGACAAAAACGCCGGTCCACATCAAAAAGGTGGTCTCTGGAGGGAATGAGTTCACCGTCAATCTTCAGACCCTCGAGGATGGCAAGCAGTACCGATTGATGTTTGGACTGGGCTCAGGTTTGAAGATAGGGAAACACACGCAGACGGTGAAGGTCTTGACCGACAGTAAGGAATTGCCGGAACTGCCGATCGAGCTCGACGTGACCGTCCGCTCGCATGTTTTCGCGACGCCGACATCGTTTAACTTGCCGGGACTATCGCTCGAGTCTTCAGGACCTATGCTGAATTTAGGGACGATTTATGTTCGGAAGATTGGTCAGGCGGGATTGAAGATCGACAGCGTGACCTCGACACTACCATTTCTCATTTCCGAGGTCGTGACGCACACGGAGGGACAACTCTACGCGATTCGAGTGACTGTCGATAAGGCCAAGATAAAATCGTCACAACCATTCCACGGCGCTATCCGAGTCAAGACGAACGATGCGGAGACGCCGGTGCTCGAGATTCCCGTACAGGGGTCCTTCTCGTCTTAGACCGGCGGGCTGTCGCTCGAGTCGAGAAGCTCCATTTCTTTTTGCCACTCGGAACCCAGGCGGCTCTGGAGTAGTCGGACGCAGCGGTTCCAGCGAAGTATCGAGTCGTCGTTACCCTCGGGGCGGATCTTCTCCGCCCGCTCATAGCAGCGCATCGCCTCCTCAAAAAGGACCAGCAGCGTGTGGGGAGCTCGTCCGGCGCGTAGCTGCGCCTTCGCCCGGCGCTCATGTAGCAGGCCCGTGTAGTAAAACCGTTCGTACGGGTCCGTCAACTGCTCAAAAATGGTGCCTGCCTCCGCGTAGCGATCAGACAGCCCGCCGGTAAACTGGTCGGTAATTACTAATCCCAGCAGGCGAAGCCCCATCTGATGGTCGGGTTCGATCGCGAGGATGTCTCTACAGATCGACTCCGCTTCTTCCGCCTCATTGAGGTACCGATAGAGTTCGACCTTGGAAATGGCCTCGGGGATACTGCTGGGCGAGATGGGCTTAAGCTCCCTTTCCATGCGTCACTCCATCACAAATGCAAAATGCAAAAGGAAAAATGCAAAAAAGCCGAATGTCAAGAGCCGATATTATCTCGAAAGAATTAAAAGCACCGTGATGCGGCTCCCGCGGTCACGAGCGGCTCTTTTTCCTGGGCACCAAAACAGGCGCTCGGTTTGTCATCGGTGACGCCTCTTTGCTGATACTATGATAGCACCGAGGATTCGCATCAACTCTTCCGCTTCACCTCGAAGGCCGGCGATTCGTCCCTGTTGGACGACATTAGTGGCCACCAATATGCGTAACCAATAGCGAGTTTCGCGCGCTTCTTTCAAAGCAATGGAGAACTTGCTAACAAAATCAGCCTTGCTTTGTGCCGCTTGGGCCTCTTCAACGTTTTCGCCGACTGAAGTTCCCGCCCGAAGTAATTGGTTCGCGAGTATGCGACCTACGAAGGGCTTACGATACAGATACTGGGACAACCTCACTACGCGACATGCGAACTCGAATGTTCTATTTACAATATCGACCGGTGTGGCCTTGCTATTCTCAATCCTCTTTTCCATCCCTATTGTCTCCCTCGCATGGTCAATTGTCCATTTGCGCTAACCTGCGTTCCGTTGCCATTATCCCGTCTGGTTGTTCTTAGTGTTCAGATCCGAGAGATTGCTCTCCATACCCATTTATCATTTTGCATTTTTAATTTTTCATTGGCTTGGATTACGGGACCCTCCAGAGCAAATACCCCGCCAGCGCCGTTCCGACAATCGCTCCGCCGTAGCAGAAGACATTGATCAGCTCGTTCAGGTGCTTGATCTGAAGGCCATCATAGAGCGTATAGCGAAATCGATGGGCCCAATGGAAAAGAGGGAATGAGCAAAGCAGGAATAGATAGACTCGGGTGAGGGGCAGCCGGAGCAAGAGGCGAATGGCTTCGTAGCTAGGGGCCTGAAGCCACCCGAGTGGAAACGCCAGCCCGAACAGGAAGAGATGGACAGGGATCAGGAAGGCGGCTACGACACCGCCAACGCTGAACAGCGCCCAGAGAAACGGTTCATTGAGTCTTTTGGCCATTCAATTTGTAGGAGCACTCTCCTGCAAGACGACCCTTCGCAACATCTAAAGCCGTCAGCCGCGGGTAAAGCGACCACGTAGGAGCACTGTCCCGTAGCGCGACTCGCTCGGCCTGAAGAGTGGTCGGCCCCTGGAGAGGCCACCTACGTCGCGCGGCCGGCTCGGCCTCCAAAGCTGTCGGCCTCTGGAGAGGCCTCCTACTTTGCCTTTCAGGTACCTTGGTGAAGAGAGCATCATGGACTTCGTGCCGTTCAAACTCGCAGAATTAACCAAGCCAAAAAGCCCGACAGCGCCGCCCAGACGGAATAGTTAACAACTCTGATCAGCAAATCGGGAACGCGCTTTCCTCCGACGCGCACGACCATGGCGCGGGGTGCTAGGTTAAACCAAGTGGCGGTATGAAAAATGACAAAAAGGAAGCCAAGAGCGCTCGCTGCGATGATCGGTGGGGTCTTCAGCCACTCCTGAAACTCTCCGAACGCCTGCGGACCGTTACGGACCGCTCGGAGCTCGAGCAGCGTGATTACCACAAAATAGGCCACGGCCAGACTGCTCAGCTCGCGCAGGATGAATTTCATGTAGTGCCATTGCCACAGCCACCAGTAGGTTGAGACTCGGCTTCGGTAGAGTTTGTGGTCGTTCCCGGAGTAGGTCGGCGTATCGGCCATCAAGCGCCCCACGGCGTCAGTAAGGACCTGAACCACTCCTTCGCAGCCGTCAGTTTATACTGTTGAATCGCTCCTGCGGGATCCACATTCTTCGGGCAGACCCTCGTGCACTCCCCAACGAAAGTGCAACCCCAGATACCTTCGTGCTGGGAGAGAATCTCAAGCCGCTGATCCGCGCCCCAATCCCGGGAGTCCATGTTATACCGCTGCGCCAGAGCTATGGCCGCAGGCCCGACAAAAATCGGGTCCAGTCCATAGACCGGGCATGCGGCGTAGCACAGCATGCAATTGATGCACATCCCAAATTGCTTATATCGCTCTAGCTCCTCCGGCGTCTGGAGGTATTCGCCCTCCGCCAGGGGTTTCTCCCCATCCCGTATGATCCATGGCTTCACCGTCTTGAGTTTGACCAAAAAATCGGTCATTTCGATGACGAGGTCTCGGATCACGGGAAAATAGCGTAACGGTTCTACTCGGAGGGGCCCCGGCATGTAGCTCGATAGGAACGTAGCGCAAGTGAGCTTGGGCTCTCCGTTCACCATCATCCCGCAACTCCCACAAATCCCCATCCGGCAAGACCAGCGAAACGAAACGGAACCGTCCAGGTTATCCTTTATGAAATTCAAGGCATCCAGAACCACCCAATCCCTATGCAAGGGAACGTCAAAACTCTGGAGCGTTGGTCGCGACTCGAATTCAGGACGATATCGCGCGACTTCAAGCCTGATTTTCTCCGCCACTTTTGGTCCCTTTCGTTGCTGCTAGTACTTTTCCGGCGATCCTAACGGGGCTGGATTTGACGCAGGGGGTCACACCGATGCGATGCATTCCCACACTCGGTGGACCTGATCCTGTCCGAGACTCGTAGTCTATTCAGACGAGTGAGCAAGGATCATGGGCAAAGGTCTTAATTCTCGGCGCAAGGGATCGAGCGAGAGCCCGAGCGCCTCAAGAGTGAAAGCGCCCAAAAGCACGCTGTCCCCTGTCTCGCCGAAGATGACATCCGCGCCGCCAACGCGATCTTTGTACTTGAAGAGGGCCACGCCTTTCTTGCGAACGATCTTACTACCATCTGCCAGTCGGAATTGCTGCTCCGCCAGGGGCTTTATGCCCAGCTTCTCCAGGATCGGGGTAGGTACGACCGAATAGATGGCTCCCGAGTCGATCAGAAACTCGATCTTTTCAGTCATCTCCGGATCTGCGGGGTTTCCGACTTCCATTTCCAGGACGGTTAAGCCCATCGCTTACTTCCTCCACCAATCTGCAGTCACTTCTTAGGCACCTGGTACTCACCTTCAACTTCGTAGGTGACGCTTCCGTCCGCGTTCCCAGTTCCCTTATACGTGCCTTTTCCTTGAAGGCCCTTGAGCTTGCCGGTGCCTCTGGTATAGCTCCATGACCCTTGCATCGTTTGCGGCACTCCGTCCTTCAATGTGGCTGTACCCTGATAGCGGACATGGGCCTTGTCGCCATTAGCCATTGTGTCCAGATAAAAGCCCCGGGTCTGAGAACGGTTGCCGGTCACATCGTCATAGGCCGTGGAGACGCCTTCCTTGTTCTGGACGCCTTCGAGCTCCAAGGGTTTTGTCCAGGTGCATTTCGCCTGACTGATCATGACCGAGTGATTGGTCCGGTCGCCTACCTCAATCGAGTATTGTTTGTCGGGTTTGCTGCATCGGCAGCTACCGGAGATTTTAGTCTGGGCATGAGCCGTTGCGGCTATTGCCAGCGCCGCTGCGAATAGTGAGATAATTCTCAGTCTCATCACACATTCTCCTCTTTCAATTTGAAGACCTGAAGTGCTTCTTCCTACCATTACTTGAGAGGGATGGCAGGCAGACGCTTCAGCGTCCGACTAGTCGGATCCACGATAATCCCTACTGATTCCAGCGCGGTAACTCCGAGCAATGGCTCGGCGCCTTCTGGGCTAAAGATTACTCGGCCCGCAGTGATCTCTCCCATAAACGCGATTCTGACCAAACCGAACTGGTAATCTTGCAACGAGCCGTGAGCCAGCTCATAGGCCATCGTACCCTCAGACTGTACGCCGATTTTCTTCAGTTCAGATGCAGGCGCCAGGGAATCGGTGGCGCCTGTGTCAACCAGAAATACCGCTTCGTAGCTTCCAGCCGGGGAGCTGATAGCCTGCAGGGTAACGGTGACGTGTATTAATCCCACGACCTCTTCTCGGCTGACTAACCTACCTACCGTAGACTCGTTCGGCCGGTGGCCAGCGGGTGATAGTAACTGGCATATAACTGACCTGGGAAGAGCCGTCATCGCTTCGGGTTACCAGAGAGTGGGCCAAGAAGCTTCCATCGTTTCTGTCGGGGAAGTCCGTTCGCTGATGCGCTCCGCGAGATTCGGTTCGCCGCAGGGCGGATTGGACAATAGTTTCCGCCACATCGAGCATGAAGGAGAGCTCGAGTGCAGCGATCAACTCGGTGTTAAAGGTGTGACTGCGATCATCGAGAGCCACTCGTTCGAACCGCTCTTGGAGCTTGTGGAGCTCCTCCCCGGCCGTGGCGAGTGACGCGCCGGTCCGATAGATGCCGGCCCCCATCTCTATGGCAGTCTGCATTTCCCACCGAAGAGTCGCGATGCGTTCGCGACCTCCTGTTTTTCGGAGGAATTGCTCCTCGATCCGCCGCTCTTCTTCTAGTGCCTGGGCCAATATGTTTCCGCCCGGCTCGGGCTGATCCGAAGCGAACGCGGCAGCAGCCTTGCCGGCACGAGCTCCGAACACGAGGAGCTCCGGTAAAGAATTGGAACCCAGCCGATTCGCCCCGTTTATGCTGACGCAGGCGACTTCCCCCGCAGCGAACAGGCCTTTCAGCGGGGTTGCACCGTGGATGTCGGTGTGAACGCCTCCCATCATGTAGTGAACCACCGGTCGCACCGGAATCAGTTCCTTCACTGGATCGATGTTCTGATACTTGAGGCACAATTCGCGGACGAAGGGAAGCTTGGCGTTGATCACCCGTTCTCCCAGATGGCGGATATCCAGGTGTACAAATGGACCATAGGGTCCTTCGAGGGTACGGCCCTTCTCCTGCTCTTTCACAAATGCCTGCGACAATCGGTCGCGCGGCCCAAGTTCCATGGACCGGAGAACCGGCTTGGATTGCGGTGTGCCAAGGTTGTAATCCTGCAAATACCGATAGTCGTCCTTGTTGAGAAGATAACCGCCCTCGGCCCGCGTGGCCTCGGTAATCAGGATTCCGGTAAAGGGCAGGCCTGTCGGGTGGTACTGAACGAACTCCATGTCTTTCAGCGGGGCACCCGCGCGATAGGCGAGCGCCATTCCATCGCCATTCTTGATGTTGGCATTGGTCGTGAAAGGAAAGACCCTGCCGCAACCGCCGGTGCAAAGGATCACTGATTTGGCAAGGATCGCATGGATCTTTCCTGAAGTTAGCTCAAGGGCGACTGCGCCCTGCACGCGTCCGTCCTCTACTAACAACCTGGTGACGAAAAATTCGTCATAGCGAGTAATTGCACAGTACTTGAGCGTAGTTTGGAACAGTGTGTGGAGCATGTGGAAGCCGGTCTTATCCGCCGCGAACCAAGTGCGCATCTTCTTCATCCCACCGAAGGCGCGAACGGCAATATGCCCGTCTTCTTCCCGGCTCCAAGGGCAGCCCCAATGCTCCAGTCGCAACAATTCTTCGGGAGCTTCTTTGACGAATGCCTCCACGGCGTCCTGATCACAAAGCCAATCGCCCCCTGAGATGGTGTCGTAGGCGTGCTCATCGAGGCTATCTCCCGGCTTGATCACGGCGGCAGCCCCGCCCTCAGCCGAGACGGTGTGACTGCGCATAGGATAGACCTTAGAGATGATAGCAATGCTGAGGTTGGGGTTTGCCTCTGCTACTGCGATTGCTGCGCGGAGCCCTGCGCCCCCTCCTCCCACTAACAAAACGTCGTGAGAAGAGACCTCAAGATTCATCAATCCTCCAGCCGAAGAAAAAGAAGAGCCTCTCCAATCTCCGGTCGAGCTACGACTCTCCGAAGCTCTCAACATGAAATCTTATCGCCGACTTCACGTCAGCGAGCGCTTCCTCGTAAGTGTCGCCTTCGCCCACTACCACGCCCTTCACTCCAAGGGGATATGCCACGTATCCATCGGGATGCTTCTCAACAACAATCTTTATTTGGCGCAACATTCCTCTACCTCCACGATGTTGCATCATAGTACTCACCTGCATTGAGTGGGAAGGCTAAGGTAACGCCAGGGTAAGGGGGCAGGCCGCCTCACTTGGGGTTTCGAAATCCGGTTACGGTGTTTTTGACTGAAAGTCACAGGCAACGTATCGCGGCCCTGATGGATTCTTATGGAGAGCGGGCCGCAGAATATCACAAGCGCTCGTTCTCTCGAAGTGCACAAGCGTTTGTGGAAAGAGGCACCGTAATAGCCCTTGCACCGGTAGGAATCTTTCCGTGTTCGAAGTTGGGGCTAAGCGTGTGATTCCAGTGCTGATACCTATGCCCCATGTCCGTCGGTCGGAGCCAACAGATGCCTAGTATCAATCGTAAGTCCGTTCTTTCCGTCCTAATTCTCCCTTTCCTCTTCAATAACTTGTGGTCAAGTAGAGCCGCGGAGGGCGATACCGTCCTGCGGGTGATGCCGACGCAGGTGAGCTCGATCAACGATAAAATACCGATTCTTCTCGGCTCGGAAAGTGCGCTGACCCCTATGCGCGTTGCAGGTATAGACGACGGCAGCTCGGTGGAGGCCGATCGAAATGGTCACGCCCGGCCCGGTGCAATTGGGACGATCATGATCGAAGGTATCGGCTTGAATGGCGCGAGCGCGGTAACGTTTGAGGGTCAGGGCGTGACGGGTGAAGTCGTGCCCATTCCGTCGGAGGATCTCAATCCGGGAATTCTTGTAAACGTTCGCATCGAACCTTCGGCGCCACTCAGTCCGCGCCACTTTACCATCACGACGCCGAACGGGGACGTTTCGAGCGGCGATGTTGTGCTGATCGTCGAAGCGCCGAGGATCACCGCGATCGGCGATCAGGAAGGCGCCCCTGCCTCGGATGGACTAGTAAGCATCGCCGGCGTTGGACTAGACGGAGCGACGGACCTTGCATTCAGCGGGGGAGGGGTCACTGGCAGAATCGTAGTGCCGCGACCTAATCCCCTCCTAAATCCTCCTGTGTTCGTGGATCTCAGGATCGATCCCTCGGCCTCACTCGGCGAGCGAGACTTCGCGGTCGTGACCCCCCGGGGCACCGTGATGAGTGGCGATGTCAAGTTCCGGGTTGTGAGTCCGAGGATCAGTGGGATCATCGAAGGGAGCGGCCTCGGCGTCGAAGTCAAAACCAATGGCGAAGGGGCGCCTGGAACGGGAGGCAGAGTTTTCGTGACGGGCATCGGCCTGAGCGACCCCACCTCGATCGATTTTTCAGGGACCGGTGTGACCGCGACTGTTCGCGCGGAAGGGCAGATGGATGGCGGCTTCCCCACCACTGCTTCGACCGCCCAGGCATCCGGTCTGCTTAATCCCGCGATCCAAATCACAATGGATATTGCATCGAATGCCCCATTGGGTCCCCGCACCTTCACCATGAGCGTTCCGCGGGGTTCCGGCAAGATTTCTAGTGCGGATTTCAACATCGTGTTCAATGTCGTTCCGCCGCATATCAGCTCAATCCGAGATAGCGAGGGCGTGCCAGGCGCCTGTGGTCGCGTGACCATCAATGGCGTAGGGCTCAAGGACGCCTCGCGAATCTCATTCGATCCGCCCCTGCAGGTGACCGGGAGTATCTTGGCCGC
>JACXTT010013494.1_pt1 | contig 10754 bp, 12 predicted proteins | sample 9270951 | NCBI WGS metagenome assembly JACXTT01 (sample SAMN15532306, study PRJNA645909) | rock metagenome | isolation source: weathered quartz diorite | place: Puerto Rico | collected 2017-06-21
AGCCGGGGCTACCGTTGCCGTCAGCAACGTCAGATTCGAAATCAGGCTGAGAACGCCTGCAATCGGCCCAGCAAACGAGATTGCAGCGATGGCAATCGCGATACCCTTCACGCCGCCGATGGAATCCACGAACTTGGCGACCGAATCTGCCGTCTTTTCCCAGTCGACGTGATCGAGCCAGTTGGCGAACTTCTCGACGTATTCCGCAACCTTCGTGGCGGCGACCTCACCGTACTTGTCGACCAAGCGCCCGACAACCGTGATCACGCGCTCGACGGCCGGCGCCATGGCGTCGCCAAAGGCATACTTCAGCTTGGTCGCGGAGGCCTCCAGCTTGAGCATATTGGCATTGAATTGCTCGCCCTTCGCCAGCTGCTTGTCGCTCAGGACCAGCCCCATCGCGCGAGCCTTGGCGACGAACTCGTCAATACCCTTCTCGCCCTTCTGAAGCAACGGGAGCAGCGACTCCACGCCGAACGTGCCGGCGATGAGAGACTGCGCCTGGACGTTGCCTTTCTGCGCGACGATCGCGTTTGCGACTTCCTTGAGCGCGCGGGTTGCATCGACTGCCCCATCCTTCGTCTTCTGGAGGCGGATGCCAAACTTCTGCATCATCACCAGCGCGTCCTGATTCCTCCCGAAGGTGGCATCCTCGATCGTCCGGCCAAGGCTCTTCAGGCTGCCGGTCATGTCGTCGGCAGACAGCCCAGCGAGCTTGGCCGCGCCGCGGTACGCCTGGAGGTCGCCGGCAGACACGCCAATTACGCCAGACGTGCGCTTGATCTCTGCGCCGGCCCGTCCAAACTCGGTGGCCAGCGCGGCAATTCCGGCAACTGATGCAATTCCGGCGATAGTGCCGAGCGCGGGAGCCATCGAGGCGACATGGCGCGCGGCATCCTGCGCCGCGCCGCCGATGGACTTGATACCCTTGGCGACGCGATCAAGGCCGGCCTCCTTCCCCAAAGACGAAAACGACGCCTTGAGGTCGGTAGCTGGCTTGGTGACGTTGGCAATCGACGCCTTGATCTTGCGGATCGAGGCGGTTGCCTTGTCGACCGCGCTGATCGTCACTGAGAACGTCGATGCCGCTGCCATTTACTGCTCCATTTGCTGTTTGATTCGCAAGGCCTGCTCAGCCCACCACTGCAGCCGCGACAGGCTCAGCCGCCACGCATCTTCTGGCCCCCAGGAGAAGAAGTGCGTGACATCAGCAACTACGCCTCCGCATCCGTCGGGCCAGCGTCGGTAAAACCCCCGAGGTACTCGTTCGCCTCCGTGAAATCACGTTGGCAGAGTTTCTCGACGGCCAGCTTCGGCACGCCGGCAACCAGATGAATCAGCATGATGCCGATCCCGATGTTGGTCGATGCCGACATGGCCTTGTCAAGCTCGCCGGCAGTCGGCTCACGCAGGTTCAGTGACTCATAGGTGAGCGCATCGTCACCCCTGCCGATCGTGACCGGCTTGCGAAGCCTCAGGATCTTTTCTTCAGGTTGCATGTCACGCCTCGGTTACGCTGGGGCCTTCCCACTTCACATCAAGCGTCGCTTCGGCAGTCTTGACTTCCTGCACATCGACGGTCCACATGTTGCGGCCGATGATCGTCTTGCCGTTGGCAAGCTGCAGGACGACGGTGGAATTGGTCATCGAGTTGAGCGAAGCGACGCTCAGGTTCTTTGCGTCGCGCAGCGTCGCCGAGATCATGCCCGTTGACGGCTTTTCGCTGTAGCCGTGGACCGTGTCCTGCCCGATCAGCGATTCGCGCTCGACCGTCGAGACGCGATATGTCAGATCGGCTTGCAGCATGTAGCTCTGGCCATCGACCGAGATAAACGCGATCCCGGCAAGGCGGTTTGTGTTGTCGGCCATCTGGCCCTCCAAGTAGAGCGGCCGCCCGGAGGCGGCCTAGATGCGGGGGTCAGCTCAGGCGGAACTGGGCCAACAGGGCGAAGATGCGAAGCTGATTGATCAGCGTGCCAGGCCACAGGACATCCACCCGGTTCGGATTGCTGGAGTTCTGCTGGACGATGATCGACTGCGCGAACGCCTGACTCTTCTGCACGTAGCCGTTGTATTCCAACGTCTGATACGCCGCGATGAGATCCGCCTTGATCATGCTCGGCGTCACGATGTTCGAGCCCGGCGCGAACCGCGTCCCATCAGCCGCCAGCTTCACGCGCGCATACTTCGACGTGACCAGCGTTGCCATGGAGCGCAGCACGAAGGCCAGCAGGAACATCGTCTCGACTTCGAGATACGAGTTATCCGGCTGACCGAATGCGTTCAGCTGGTACGTCGTGATCGCGTTTTCGATGCGAACCGTGCCATCCGTTCCGACCGTGAACGTCGAGATGCCGTCGTACAGATTGGTATTGCGCTGCGACAGCGAGAACTGCGACGCGAGCGGAGGCGCCAGAACATCGGACAGGACGACCGTCTGGAGCGGTACACCCGGGTCCGCGCGCAGGCTTACGGCCGATGCAGCAGCAAACGCCGCCGCCCACTTCCAGACCGGCGTCGGCGAGTCGTAGAAGCCCATGCACGACTCGTGCTGGTTGTTGCGCGTCAGGCCGAACGTCGTCAGCGACGCCGCCGTGCCGCGGTAGGCAAAGAAGCAGTGGCCATACACCTGGACGCTCCACGACCAGCGGCCGGTGGTGTCGTTCAGGAAGTTCTTCAGCGCGTCGAGCGACGTCGTATCGGTGTACGGGCACACGATGAAGTCGAACGGCATCGACTGCAGGTTGGCCAGGCCGGTCGTCAGACTCGGATTGGTCGCGCCGCTTGCCATCGCCGTGATGGTGAACGTGAGGCCAGTCGGCGTCACTTCGCCGCCCGGCACGCCGCGATAGTTCACGCGGATGTCGATGTCGTTGCCGGCGAGGCCCTTGTTCTTCGCCGTGATGGTCACGGTCGTCGTCGATGCCGTCGCCGTCACCGCCAGATCGTTGATCGCGTTGATCGCCGCAGCAACAGCCGTCGCGACCTGAGCCGTGGTCTGAGCCGACGTGATCACGGTCGTGACCAGCATCCCGCCGATATACAGCGACAACGTGCCGTTCGCCGTAGCGGGCGCCGTGAATGCAATCGTGCCGGTCGCAGCAACAGAAGCCGCGTCATCCGCCAGCGGCAGATACCACACCTCGCCAAAGTTGTCGTTCTGGCGATACGAGTAGGTCATCTGCGCGAGCATTGAGCCCTGACCGCCCTGCGTCTTCGCATCGGCGACGCCTTGCGAGATGATCGGGACGTTCGGCGTCGCGACGCCGGCCGACGTGATCTGGCCGATGATCAGCGCACGCTGATTGGCGGTGGCGGTGTTCGCCTGGCTGTTGTCGACTTCCGCGTAGAACAGAGGCACGCGGAGATTCGACGGAATCTGCTTGAACGGAATCGGCATTATTTGTCACCCCCAGTAGTGGGCTTTGCCTTCGGAGGCGTCAGCGTTACGTCCTTGTCGCGCAACATCCGATCCCAATGGAGATCGCCGTCGGCGACTTCGAGACCGTTTTCGTCGAGCAAATTCATCGTGACCGGGTCTCGCACGGAGAGTCCGGGGCTTGGGTAGACCTTCATGAGTGGTGCTCCTACTGGGGCAATGTGATCGTCAAAGCGCCCTCATTGCGGCCATCAGGCCCGGAGGTGCGAGGTGCGGGGTTCACGGCGGACGGGAACGGCGGGTTCGAATACGTGCCATTCGGGTCGAACGGCTGAGCCGTATCGACGTAGATGTCCACGGTTTGCAGCGGGTTGACCGGGATCGGGAAGAACAATTCCGGGCCCTGGTAGAACTTCACTTCGATTGAAATGGCCAGTTCGGCCATTGGCATATCGCCTTCGGAGTGCGTGTTGATCTCCGAATCGACCGACGTGAATTGCTCGATGCGCTGGCCGCCAGCCGGATCCGCCCAGATCGCCGGGTTGTTGATCAGCGCCGTCTCGATCTGCAACTTCAGGGTTTCGGCGGCGGCCAACGCAACGGCAGAACCGGCATCTCCGACCTGCGCGGCAGACTTTGTCCGCACCAGGATCTCGACTGTCGTGTAGACGTCAAACTCGGGCGTATTCGGCCCTAGCGAAACCTTCCGTTCCTTCCGCGCGTGGACGAGTATCAACGGATACGACGAGGGCGAAGTCGGCCAGTCAAACGGCGAATAGACAGATTGCCCAGCATTCGTCGCGCCCTTGAGTGCCGTCACGAATAGCGAACGAATATCGGCAGATGTCGTCATGGGCTGCTCACTCTCGACAGCATCAGCTTGGCGCCGCCGTGGCTATCCGGGCGAACCTCGCGCACGACATAAGTCGTGTTGACGCTCGCCACGGATAGCTGATCGTTCTGAACCGGAGTTGCGGTGAACTGGGACAGCTGGACGCCAAGCACCGCGCTGACTTCCGTCACGCCTTGCGACGCGTCCTCGAACATCACTTCCTTGAGGTACGCGTCGTCGAACACGCCGGAAATCGCGTAGGAGCCTCCGGCGGCCGGCTTGTACGTCACCGCCTCGCCGAAGACGCCCATCAGCGGGCCCAGTACCATCTTGTCCCAGCTGATTGGCATTACGCCCCCGCGCGACCGGACAGCAGGACTTCAGGACGGGTGCAGAGGTAGAGGGGGTAGGCATATGCCTCCATCTTCCACCACATGCGGCGGTCACGATCCACGATGGGCAGCACGTAGACCGGCGCGCCCGGTTGGTTGATGAACTCAGCCGACTCGCCCGGGGCCATGACCTCCTGGAAGATGCCGGGAGCGTTGACCGGGAAGAACTTGACCTTGTCGTCCGCGATCTTGACGGTAGAGTTGTCGTCCGAACCGCGGTAGTTCACCCAGGTGATGCCGTCGAATTCGAACGAGGCAAACGCATCGCCGAAAGCATCGTCGCGGATGTCACGCGCGCCTTCCCAGTTCAGGAAGGTGCGGATCACGTCCGGGTGATTGGAGAACGAGTCGTAGAACGAGTCGCCGCACAGCGCCATGATGCGGGTCGACTGGGTGAAAGCACCCTGCGCCTTGCGCGCCATCGAACGCTTGATGCCGTTGATGATCGGACGCAGGCTGTTGGCGGTGCCGGCGGCCAGGTTGAAGCCAGTTTCCGTGGCTTGCGTGATCTGGAATTCGTCGAACCAGTTGTACAGCACCGAGCCGTCCGCCGGGTTGAGCACGAGGCCTTGCACTGCGGCGAGGCGCAGATATTCCTTCGTGTACTCGACGCTGGCCAGAAGACCAGTCGGGCCAGCCAGGCGACGGGCAACTTCGCGCTCCAGCTGCATCGGCACGGTCACGATCTGACCGGTCGGGCCTTCCGGGAACTCGCGGATGTTCTGGATTTCGTAGGTGTGGACCGTGTCGGCGTGCATCAGACGCGGCACGTCGAAGTAGCGCATCTTGCGCTTCTCGGTGGTGCGCTGGGTGCCTTCGGTGCCGCGCTCGCTGAAGCCGATGAGTTTCAGGGTACCGGTACGCTCTTCGACCGATACTGCGGTGGTGCGGATCGGATTCGGATCGAAGATGTTCAGGCGGCCCAGTGCACCCGGTTGGTACGGGTTGCGCTGCACGCCCTGCGTCAGGGTCAGCGCGCTGAATGCGTCGCTGTTAAAGATGTCGATGATTTCGCCAGCCATGGCTTGTTCCTTTCGGGAAAAAAGAAAAGCCGCCTTGCTGGCGGCCTATTGATTACGGAAACTAAAAGGCCGCCCGGAGGCGGCTGCTGGTCAGATCAGTTGCGCGTTACCGCGGCTGGATCCCGAGAGCCTTCAATTGCGCGGTGGCAGCGGTGATCGCGGCGGCGCTCATGCCGGTCGGCCACACCAATTCCGATGCGTTCACCTCGCACTGGCGGACGACCACGGCGCAGGTCTTGTCGACGGTCGTGACGTCCTTGGTGGCAAACAGAATGCCGCTGGGAACCTGCGAGCCGTCCACGTTGGCCGGATCGAAGGGCTTGTACTTGCCCGAGCCGGCTGCCACGGTGACGGCGAAGCTGTCGCCCGGAACGAATGCCGTGCCGCCGGCGGTGATCGTGAACGACAGGCCGCCAGCCTTGAAGGCGACGCCGGTCGTGCCGTGGCCGACTTCGGCGCCGGTCGGATCGGAAACGATGAAGTGGGTCGCGTCGTCGAACTCAACGGCGTAGACGCCAGCCTTGGCGGCGTAGCCGGCGGCAGTCAGCGAGCCCAGCGTACCGTTACCGGTGTTGGTGCCGGCGGCCGAAGTGATACCCGGGTTGCCAGGCGCAGCGGTGGTCGTCACCGTGAAGGTGTCGCCAGCCACGAAGGCGGTACCGCCAGCGGTGATCGTGAAGCCCACGCCGAGCGCGCTGAAGGCGACGCCAGTGGAGCCGGCGGAGGTCTGGCCGTCCGGAGCGGTGACAGTGAAGGCCGTCGCAGCGGTGAACAGAATGTTGTAGACACCGATCATCGTTGCGGGCGAAGCCTGCGGGGTGATCGTGCCGAACGTACCGTTGCCGGTGTTGGCGCCGAGAGCCGCGGCGGCCGCAGTGACGGCCGATAGGACGGTGCCGAGCACGGTGCCGGCCAAGACCTTGACGCCGCCGGTCAGCGTGCCCTGGTCGATGGACTGGTGGCCATTGGCCAGCGAGACGATAAAGCCGCCGTTGTGGAATGTCTCCTGATACGGCGTGTAAGTGGGGTTACCCATGGTTCAGATCCTTTGGGGCAGAAGTGTTTAGCGGCGGGAAGGGTTGGCGGCCTTCAGGTTTGCGTCCCAGCGCGCCGCCATGGCCTGCTGAGGCGATTGCTTGGCGGCGCTGGTGCCGATGCTCGGATTGCGTGCCGAGCGATCGGAATGGCCCGCGGGCGCCGGCGTGCCTTCCAGCGTAGCGATCGCTTCGTCGCGCGTCATCCGGGTCTTGAATGCCAAGTTGGCGGCAAGCACCGGATTGCGCGCGGCTGCCTTCGAGGCGAAGATCGCGGCGCAGCGGGCCTGCTCGCGACGGCGAGCGCGAGCGACGGCGCTTTTGCCGCGCATCTCCTCGTCGCTGTCGTCATCGTCTTCGGCCTTGGCGTCCTTCTTGTCCTCGTCGTCCTCGGCCTTTTCCTTGTCCTCGTCGTCTTCAGCGTACTCGTCGCTGTCGTCGGCCTTGGCGTCCTTCTTGTCGTCGTCGGACTCCGCCTTGGCGTCCTTCTTCTCTTCTTCGTCGCTGTCGTCTTCAGCGCGCGCGTCCTTTTTCTCTTCGTCGTCCTCGGCCTTGGCCTTTGCGGACAAACCGGCAAGATGGGCGAACGAGAGCCCGCGCGCCGCAAGGGAGCGAATACTCATATTGATAACCTCGTGGGGTTGGGAATGTCAGCCCAGCTCGGCGAGCAGGGAGCGAAACGCTTCGTCCGGCGCCATCACGGCGTCAGCGAAGCCGATCTCGACGCCAGCGGCGCCGAGAAACGTTGTTGCCTGCGTGCCGCGAACCTTTGCGGCAGACAGCTTGCGATTGCGGGCGACCGTCGAGACGAACAGTTCGCCCATCTCGTCGACGTCAGCCTGGAAGCGAGCAAGTGCGTCGTCCGAAAGCGGAGCGTACTCGCTGCCGTCGGCCTTGCGCTCGCCGTAATGGATCATCGTGACGGTAATCCCTTCCTTGGCGAGCGCCTTGGAGAAATCGACGTGCGCACAGATCACGCCGACAGAGCCCGTGCCTCCAGTGCGGGGGACGGTGATCTTGTCCGCCGCGCTGGCGATCGCGTATGCGGCCGAGTAGGCGCTCTCCGAGAGAACTGCCCAGATCGGTTTGCGCCCGCGCGCGCTATAGATCGCGTCAACTAGGTCGAAGCAGCCAGCGACCTCACCGCCGCCGCTGTCGATGTCGAGCATGATGGCCTTTACGCCGTCATCCTCGATCGCCATGCTCAGGTTAGCGCGGATGCCGTCGTAACCCGTCATGCCACAAGTTGGCCGCATGTAGCCAGACTTCTGGACGAGCGTACCGGAAATCGGGATGATCGCCACACCGGCCACGACGTCGTAGTAACGATCGGGCATTTCGGCATCGCTCTCGTCGAGGCCGAACTCGCTCATCGCGAGCGTATCGCCGTTTGCGCGAAACAGCCTCGTGATGCCGAAGCGATCAGCGAGCGCGGCCATCACCATCTCGGCTTTCGCTGGGGTGATGGCGAGCGGCGTGTTAAACAGCCGCTGCGCCAGGAAAGGGAGATTCTTCATTGCGGTTGGGGCTCCTCTTCCGGCCCGGATGCCTCTGCCGCGGCATCGCCGAACCATTTCGGCGGAGGCAGGCCGAGGCGCTTGAACTCAGCAACTTCGATTGAGCGCTGGTGCAACACCTCTTCCCAATCGAGACCTTGCTCTGCACACTCGCGCTTCAGGGTGGACAGTCCGCCATCCAGACCGAGAATCGCGCCCTGCTTTTCCTTCACTGGATCGACCCAGCCACGCGCCACGCCAAGCCAGTCACAGCGCGCATACGACGTTGCAGCCTCGACAAAATCCGGCGCATTGCGCGGAAGCACGTCGTCCAAGTCGCCGCGCTCCATCACCTCCTGCAGCCAGGTTGCATACATGGGCGTCGCGGTTCCGACCTTGAACTCGGTGTTGCGCCTGGACAGCGTCTTCCAACTCTCGAGCAAGGCAGCACGGGCGCTCGAGTAGTTCGTCTTGGACCAGTCCTGCGTGATCTGCTCGGCTGAGACGCCAAGCGCGGCCGCGAGCGAGCGCAGCATTTCGTGAGCGAACTCTCCGAAGCCGCTGTGCGGGTGAGCCGCGGCCACCTGTTTGATTTCCTCGCCAGGCGCCAGGGTCGGCACGCGGACATTGTTCAGCATCGCCGGCCGCTTTTGCGCCCAATCAGCGCGGAGGTCCTGATAGAACCCAAGTTCTCCGCCGTCCGAGTCCATCGCGGCTTCGATCAGTGCCGGGTCAAACGGGCTCGTCACATACGTGCCGAAGATCGTTGCCACCGTGGCGGCTTGCAGCTCAACCCCGTAGTACCGCGCAAGCATCTTCGCGTGCTTGAGCACCGGAGTGAATACGCCGATGCCGCGGTGCTGGTTGGCCCGATCGCGCTCGAAGTCGTGAATCACGCGGCGCCAGCCGTCCGGATCCTCGCGCTCGATACGCTCCCATACCATCGACTCGGCAGCGTTGTACCAGTCGTTCTGCTCGGCTTTGCGGATGTGATATGCAGTCGGAACGCCGTTGTCGTCGATCTCCACGCCGCCGCGCAGATACTTCGAGTCGATCATCTGATACGGATTCGACAGGCGGTCGGGATCGACCAGCAGGAACGCTGTTGCGTACTTCGCCGCGCCGCGCCCGATGCGCTCGGGCATCCAGTACGTTACCAACAGGCTGTCGCCGTCGACCAGCTTGTGCCTCAAGCCGAGGCGCAGCTGTTGTGAGATCGTGAGTTCCCGGGAGACGTCGTTGTAGTGCCCGAGATCTTCCGAGTAGCCACGCCACAGCGCCTCAACGGCGCGGCGGAATTCATCGGCCCAGGTCGCATCGAACCCTTTCGATAGCATCGAGAGGGCCAGATAGTCCGGGTTCGCCGACAACCGGAGGTGCGCGCCGACCGTGTTGTCGAGAATACGGGTGATGCCGCCGCTTGCCCATCCATCGTTGCGGGCCAGATCCCTGTGACGCGCGACCATCTGGTCGCGGTACAGGTTGATTTCCGAGTCCGGCGAGCGGATCCAAGGCGTCCAGTTTCCCATTTCGGGCGTCTGGTAACTCGACGCCTCATAGGGAAAGGCATTCGAGTACGGCGGCACGGACAGCACGGTACCGCCCAACCCATCGTCAGCGCGCGCACGACCGCCGGCGGGCAGATCCCCAAAGGGCTTGCCGTTAGAGTCGACGATAAGTGATGGCATTAGAAACGAATCCTTCGTGCGCGGCGTGGATTACACAAGGTGGGATCCAGCGCCATCTGAAGCATGTAGATGGCGTTCCGGATGTCCGATAAGTCGGACTGGCGATACGTGACCGACTTCGAGCCGTCACCCTGCGAATACGACGCCGTCACGACCTTTGCGCCGGCCGAGAGATCGAAGTAGGCAGCCTGGAGCGCCGCCAACCGCGATTGCATGTCGGCGGTGCTCATTCCGTCAGTGATGGCCATAACAGTTCCTTATGCGAGGCGATCCGTCAGCTTTCTCCTGACAGGCTTTGCTTCTTCTGCGACCGGCGCCGGCGCGGCGGGTTGCTCAACGGGCCGTGGCGTCCAAACTTGCTCGGCAGCGTCATAGTCGAGCGGCATCGAAACGAGATCCGCCCGCCGGTTCAGCTTCAACCCAAGATGGGTGAGGCCGCACAGCGCCGCATAGGCGTACACCCGGCAGTCAAGCGCCTCGTTCGCGCGGCCAGACGGCAACTCCCAGACTCTGAACTTCTGGCCGTTCGCCACCTTCACGACTGATCGCTCGGACGTCAGTTGCTCGAAATAGCCGATGTCCCGATCATTCGGGAAATGCATGAAGCCCGGGCCGTGTTCCTCGAGGTGCAGTCGGTTTCGGATCGTGTCCTTCGCCGCGTTCACACCCAGGATCACTGGCCGGAACGAAGCCTTCGTCTTGCGCGTCGGCCTCTTGACCGGCCATACCGGGTTGCGCTTGCCGCTCACTGCCGACTCACCCTTGATCGCCCAAACCTTGCGGCCGAGGCGGGCTTTCGAGAAGTCATAGACCTTCTGCGTGTGGTGACCGCCAGAGTCGATACAGACCGCCATAGCTTCGAACGGTCGCCCGTCCGCGCGACGCCAGATCCGGTTCCAGAGTTCGTCCAG
>JACXTT010013495.1_pt1 | contig 10754 bp, 7 predicted proteins | sample 9270951 | NCBI WGS metagenome assembly JACXTT01 (sample SAMN15532306, study PRJNA645909) | rock metagenome | isolation source: weathered quartz diorite | place: Puerto Rico | collected 2017-06-21
CGATATATTGGCTGAGGCCCGTCGATTGTCAAAACAGGTCGAGGATCTCCGCCACACTACATTACGCGTCCACCCCGAGGTTTCGAGCACCCTTCGCAATTCTGAACGCGATGTGCTCGATGAGATCGAGGCCCTGCTCGGTAACATCGACATTAACGCCGACCGTGCCACCCACATCGCCCAGTTCGACTTCGCCTTCGTCTAGTCGACAGGACTCTATATAGGTGCATTTAGAGCCGGATGTCCTTTTTCAGGTCTTTTGTGTTCGTGGGTTTGGCGAAGACCGATTCGGGAATTGAGCGGTTATACTCGATCGATTCATAATTGATGCGCGACGAGGGCTTGCCGTCGGTGCACCGATCCACTATGAAGGCCGCTTTGACGCCGTTAACGTCGATGAACTGCGCATAGCGGTCTTCCTCGCGCAGGTCTTCTTCCTCGCCGCCCCTGACATGATAGACCGCCTTCTGCGGCGTGCCGTCGTCCGCGGCAAATTCGAATTCCACCACAAAACCGTCTTTGTAGGTCAGGCGAACAACATCATTTCGTTTACCGAGCGATGCCTGGCGTTTGCCGGCGTAGCTCAGCTCGGCCTCGCCACGCCAGTGTCCGCGCAACAGATTATCGAGGCTCGTTCTCAAGGCTTGCTTAAAATTAGCGACCTGCCCGGCGTTCTGCACCTTGATCAGGTCCTGGTCGCCGTCATAGACCCAGCCCGTTGCCCCGGTGTTCGTCTGGACGGTGCGCGACCCCGAACCCCGAAATTCAGTGCGCTCTCGATCAGGATAAACAATAATGTCTATAAATGATTGGAACGATACGATAACGTTCTCTTTGAACGTGCTGAATCTGCCCCGCCCCACCTGTGAGCGGACCTGCAAATAACTGCTGCCGCCCATCAATTGCACCGCTTTTGCTACGATCGCCTCCGCCCTGCCTGGCTCGGCCCCCGGCTGGGCTATGATGTCGGTCGTTGCCTGGGGCAGCCGCCAGCCGCCGTTCCAGCTATAGAAATACTGCAATTGACGGTAAACCGAGACTGGCTTGCCTTCCTTTTTCTCGGGCTCGAATTTTATCTTTCGCACCGCAGCTATCGCCCGCTCGGTCAGCCCAGCCGGCAGTTCCTTGACCGGCGCGATCTCACCGATCTCGCCGATATCCATAAACTCCACCCTCAGGATCACTGTCCCCTGAGCGTCCAGCGTGGAATAATTCAGCGGCAATTCGGGGAGCGGTTGTTCGAGTATTTTTAACCGCACATCCTGCGCATAGGCTCCCATTAACAGGCAGAGGCAAAATGACAGGACGATAACGAACTTCTTCGCGATATGCATATACAAAAAGCTTCGATGAAATTTTAACACCGAAGCCTTTGATGCAAAAAGTTTTGGGCGGGTTTAGTTCAGGCTGTAAGAATCGCTGGGCGTGACGACGATCTCGTCGCCGTCCGCATCGACCGTGAACTTCATCGCGGCCTTCCACTCGTTGGTGATCGGCAGTTTTACCTTCTGGTCGATGTGGCGTTTGAGAAATCGGGCCCCGTAGGTCGGCGAAAAGCCTCTTTCGGTCAGCATCTCAAGCGCGCCATCGGTCACCTCTACAAGTTTGCCCTGGCGTTCCATGTTGCGTTGGATCTTGGTCAGGTACAGTTTAGCGATCTCGCGGACCTCGTCCCTGGTCAAAGGGGCGAAAACAATGATCTCGTCTATTCGATTGCGAAACTCGGGCGTGAACCGCGTCTCGGCCGCCTTCATCACGTCGTTGCGGATCTGCTTGAAATTGCCCCGAGCCTGCTGGCCGAAACCGAGAGGTGATTCGTATTTCTTAAAATTCTCCGACCCGAGATTGGATGTCATGATGACGATCGCGTCCGATAGATATACCTTCTTGCCGCGACCGTCTGTGATCCACCCTTCGTCAAAAGCCTGGAGAAATATGTTCATCAGATAGGGCGACGCTTTTTCGACCTCGTCGAGCAGCAGCACCGTATAAGGGTTATCGCGAAGATGCTCGGTGAGGATGCCTCCGCGTTCCGAGCCGACGATGCCTCGCGGCATACCTATCAGCTTTTCTATGCCGACCGTACCGTCACCATATTCGCTCATGTCGATGCGGATCATTTTGGACTCGTCACCGAACATGAATTCGGCAACGGCCTTGGCAAGCTCTGTTTTACCCACTCCTGTCGGGCCCAGGAATAGAAGCACGCCGTCGGGGGCGTAATGATTTTCTTTCAACGGCCCCTTGTTCAATCTCAATCTTTCGGCCACGGCCCTGACCGCGTCGATCTGGCCAATGACGCGCTTACCCAGCTCGGTTTCCATCGCAGAAAATCTGTCGCTTGTATCGCGATAGATCATGTCTTTGGGGATGCGAGATTCCTGGCTTATGACGTCAATTATGTGCTCCGGCCGCACGATCAGCTCGGTCGGTTCGTTGATCTCGACCTTGACCGAGGCTGTGTCGAGCCAGCCTATCGCCTTGTCGGGCAGGTGCAGATTACGTATGTATTTCGGTGACATCTCAAGCGCCGTATTGATCGCTTCGTCAGATATTGTCACCGAGTAATTTTTTTCAAGACGTGGCCTGAGGCCGAGCAGGATCTCCTTGGTTTCGTCGATGCTCGGCTCCTCGACCTTGACCAGGCGGAATCGGCGTGCCAGGGCCTCATCATCGCTGATATATTCCTTGTATTCGTTCATCGTCGTTGCGCCGATTATGCGAAGCTCACCGCGTGCGAGAGCAGATTTGAACATATTTGCTGCATCCGACGTCGTCCCTAACGCTGCTCCTGCGCCGATGATCGTATGGGCCTCGTCGATGAAAAGGATGATGTGGTCTTTTTCCTTGACCTCGTCGATGATCCCCTTTATGCGTTCCTCGAACATTCCCCGCAGCATAGTTCCGGCAACCAATCCGCCCATTTGCAGTTGGACTATATGCGAATCGCGCAGCCGGACAGGCACCTTTTCAGGTTCGAGTTCGATGAGGCGCGCCAATCCCTCGACCACCGCAGTTTTGCCAACACCCGGCTCGCCGACAAGCATCGGAGAATTTGACCGCTCACGATGCGAGAGTATCTCGATCATCTGCAGGATCTCGGTCTCGCGGCCGATGGTCGGCGGTATCTTGTCCTGACGAGCGAGTTTGTTTAAGCTTACGCCAAAATGGCGCAGGAAACTGGGAAGCTCGTATTTCTGCCGGACGCGTTCTTCTTCTTTCTCGCGTTTTTTGATGCGGGTACGCGCCGTTTGCGCGACCTCCTCAGACGGCACTCCAAGATTTTGCAGAACATCATTGAGAACGCTGCGCTCGTCATTTGAAAGGACGTAAAATATATCGCTGCCGTCTATAACGCGGCGTCCCTGTGAACGGGCTCGGTCCATCGCCCGCTTGAAAAGCTCGGTCGTCTCGGGCGCGATCCTGAATCCCTTGCCGCTGTGCTGGCGGCCGCTTTCCATTCGTTTTTCGATCAGCATCTTGACCGACCGTGGATCGACGGCCAGGTCGCGCATAGTGGACGAAAAAAGATCATCCTCCTCGAACGCGATGGCGTGCAAGATATGCTCTATGGATACGTAGTTTTGATCGCGTTTGCGCGACTCGCTCAACGCTGTTTCAAGTATGCGCTGCCCACTCTCGCTGAATTTATCTTTATACGCGTCTATGTCTGCCATAAATCAGGTTGGTAAGACCCGCCTATTTGATGCGGGTCGCGGTGAGAGGCTTTGCCTAACCCCAATGATAGCATCTCATCTCAAATGCGGAAAAGAGATTTCTTCCCTCAACCGTCAAAAATCGGAAAATTAACTATTCTCCGGCCGAATCGGCCATTCCCTTGCCGACCTGAACGCGTGCCGCACGAAGCAGCTTATCGCCAAATTTATATCCGCGCGAATATTCGGCGATGATCTTTCCGTCGTTTTCGGCCTCGGTCGCGGCCACATCGACCGCCTCGTGTTGTTCCGGATCAAAGATCTCACCGACAGAAATCACGGGCTCGACGCCGACGTCGATCAATGCCCGCTCGAACGAGCGAGCTGTGCCTATCACGCCGTCGCGCAGGTGCTCGACCGACGGATCGGTCTCGCTTGCTTCGATCGCGCGATCGAGGTTATCGAGCACCGGCAAAAGGGTGGTCAGAAAGTTGAGCTGGTCCTGTTTTGCTTTGGTTTCGAGGGTCCTTCTGAGCCGCTCGCGCATCTCGGCGGTCTCGCGTTCGAGCGCGGCCGTGGCCTCCTCAAATTTTGCCTGGACGCCAACGAGTTTTGATTCGGCGGCTTCGCGCCTCTCGGTCTCGGCCTTTAACTGTGCCTCAAGCTCGATCTCACGCGGAGGTTTGACCGGCTTGAGCCGCGGTTCATCCTGGGCCATGGGAGCGACAGGGTCACCCTTTCCATTGAATCGACGTTTGTCCTTGACGGGGATAGTTTGCTCGTCCATTTCGTCCGCTTCTATGTCTTTCTCGTTCATCTTTCTTCGCTTAAACACTATAAGTAGATAGTAGTCCGTCCACCGCGATTATTACAGCCGTCAATGTTTACGACGGGCCGCCAAACTTCGTTCCCTACCCTTTTGCCGACTTCCGCTCGCTGTCGGCTGGGGTGAATTTCATCTCGCCATTGTCGGCCGAAACGCGAACCGTCTGGCCGGTTGCGATATCGCCCTTGAGCAATTGCACGGCCAGCGGATTCTGGATCAGTGACTGGATCGCACGCTTTAGCGGCCGGGCACCATAGACAGGATCGTAGCCCTCGGTTACGAGCAACTCGCGGGCCGAATCGTCAAGCTCGATCGTAATGCCGCGTTCCTCAAGGGTCTTTCGCAGCTTCTCCAGCTGAACGTCAATGATCTTTGCGATCTCGGCCTTGCTGAGCTGCGCGAAGACGACGATGTCGTCGATGCGGTTGAGAAACTCGGGCTTGAAATGATCGCGGAGGACCTGCAAAACGTCGTCTTTGATCTTTCTGTCGGCAAGCGGATTTTCAGCCGCCGACTGGATCTCACGCGAGCCGAGATTTGAGGTCATTATCAAGACCGTGTTCTTGAAATCGACGACGCGGCCTTTGCTGTCGGTCAAACGGCCGTCGTCAAGGATCTGTAACAGCACGTTGAAAACGTCAGGGTGCGCCTTTTCGATCTCGTCAAAAAGCACTACAGAATAAGGCCTTCGCCGAACGGCCTCGGTCAACTGGCCTCCCTCGTCGTAACCGATGTATCCCGGCGGGGCACCGATCATGCGTGCGACGGCGTGCTTTTCCATATATTCGGACATATCGAGCCGCACCATCGCGCGCTCGTCGTCAAATAGAAATTCGGCGAGCGCCCGGGCGGTCTCAGTTTTACCGACGCCTGTTGGGCCGAGGAAAATAAACGAACCGACGGGGCGATTAGGATCCTGCAAACCTGCTCGGGCGCGGCGGACGGCATTTGCTACGGCTTCGAGGGCTTCGTCCTGGCCGATCACACGCTTTCTCAAGCCCGATTCCATCTGAACGAGCTTCTGCATCTCGCCCTCGAGCATTTTCGAGACCGGCACACCGGTCCATTTGGCCACGACCTCGGCGACGTCCTCTTCGTCAACCTCTTCCTTTAGGTAAACCCCATCTTTCTGCAGATCGGCAAGACGTGCCTGCTCAGATTCAAGCAGCTTTTCAACCTCGGGTATGCGGCCGTATTGCAGTTCGGCGGCCTTGTTCAGGTCGCCTGCCTGGCGTGCCTGTTCGAGTTCGAGTTTGGCCTGTTCGAGCTGCTCTTTGGCGGTGCGCATCTTTTCGATCTCGTCTTTTTCGGACTGCCACTTGGCCTTCATCGCCGATGATTTTTCCTGAAGATCGGCGATACGTTTTTCGATGTCGCCGAGCCGCTCTTTTGATTTTTTGTCGGTCTCGCGCGAGAGTGCCTGCCGCTCGATCTCGAGCTGGAGGATCTCGCGTTCGAGCACGTCGATCTCCTGCGGCAGCGAATCGATCTCGATGCGAATACGCGACGCGGCCTCGTCGATGAGGTCGATGGCCTTATCAGGCAAAAAACGGTCCGTGATATAGCGATTTGAGAGCGTGGCCGCGGCGACAATGGCCGCGTCCTTGATCCGGACGCCGTGATGCACCTCGTAACGCTCCTTCAAACCGCGAAGTATCGCAATGGTGTCCTCGACGTTCGGCTCGCCGACATAGACCTGTTGGAAACGGCGTTCGAGGGCCTTGTCCTTTTCAATATATTTCTGATATTCAGAGAGCGTCGTCGCGCCGACCGCCCGTAGTGTGCCGCGAGCTAGGGCTGGCTTGAGCATGTTCGAAGCGTCGATCGCGCCCTCAGATGCACCGGCTCCGACCAGGGTGTGCAGTTCATCGATGAACAGGATTATCTGTCCCTCGGCCTTTTCGATCTCTTTGAGCACGGCCTTGAGCCGGTCCTCAAATTCGCCGCGATATTTTGCTCCGGCGAGCATCGCACCAAGATCTAAACTTACGAGTCGTTTGTTTTTCAATGTTTCCGGCACGTCGCCTGAAACGATCCGTTGAGCCAACCCTTCGACAATTGCGGTTTTGCCGACACCGGGCTCGCCGATCAGAACGGGATTATTCTTTGTCCGACGTGAAAGTATCTGGATCGCCCGCCGGATCTCGTCATCTCGTCCTATTACCGGATCGAGCTTACCTTTGCGGGCGCGTTCGGTCAGATCCTGTGCGTATTTTTCGAGGGCCTGAAAATTCTCCTCGGCGTTCTGGTCAGTGATCCGCGATCCGCCGCGCATCTCGGTGACGACCTTTTCGAGATCATCTTTGGTAATGCCGTTCGAACGCAAAATGCGTCCGGCGTCGCCCTCTTTTTCGGCCGCAATGGTCAGAAGCAGATGCTCAGTTGACAGATACTCGTCCTGCATCTTTTCGGCCTCTTTCTGGGCTTCCTGAAAGATGGTATTCGTCCGCGAACTGAAATACTGCTGGCCGCCGCTGACCTTTGGAAATTTCGCGATCGCGGACTCGACCTCGGTCACGATGGCCTGAGCGTTGGCGCCGATCTTACCTAAAATGGGTTTGACAACGCCCTCCTTTTGCTCAAGCATCGCCGCGAGAAGGTGCTCTGGCTCTACCTGTTGATTCTCATTTTTTTCGGCGACGGTGATCGCTTCCTGCACGGCTTCCTGGCCGCGGATCGTAAATCTATCGAATCTCATGATTGCAATTATAAATGATTAACGGTGAATGATGAATGCTTTCACTCACCATTCACCGTTAGATCAGCTACCTCTCAATTTTTAAGCACCGGCTGGTTTGGCCTTGTCATTTGCCTCGATCGTTTTGGGAGCGGCATCGCCGCCGATGACATTGATCTTACGTGCTTTGGTCTCTTCACGCTTTGGCAAACTTACGTGAAGGATGCCGTTGTTGAATTCGGCCTTGGCGCCCTCAGGCGTGACGGTGTGCGGCAGCGTGAACGAACGGGTGAATGCCCCATAGGAGCGTTCAACACGGTGATAATTATCATTTTCCGTTTTCTTTTCGAATTTGCGCTCACCCTTTAATGTAATCACATTGTTCTCGAACGAGAGCTCAAAATCGTCACGGGTCATACCCGGAAGCTCGGCCTCAAGCACGAGATTGTCCTTGTTCTCAAAGATATCGACCTTTGGTGCCCAGGCACCGCCCAGCATATCTTCGCGATTAGCCGCGGCCGGAACAACACCCTTGAAAAGGCGGTTCATTTCATCCTGCAAGCCGAGAAATTCTCTAAATGGGTCATATTTGACTATGTTCATGATCATTTCCTCCATAAATTACTCGATAAATGACTAATTACTTAGTCTATAACCATAATAAAATATGAGTGTTATATTGTCAAGTCCATTTGAAAATATTTTTTGACCTTATTTTTATGGAATTTCCACGTTTTCAGGTGACACCGGCCGCATTGTCGGTTATATTTATTGACGCATCTTTCCTCAGAAATTGAACTACGGAATTCGCAATTTTGTGAACGCGAATTCAAGCGAACGAGTAGAAAATGAAAATTCTTCGTGAAGTTCTTTGGCCGGTCATCGCCGTTCTGTCAGCATTTATTGTTGGCGGCATTATCATCCTGTTGATCGGTGATAACCCGATAGACGCATACGGCTGGCTGCTTTCAAGTTCGTTCGGCTCGGTAAAAGATATCGGGTGGACGCTGCATTACGCTACACCGCTTATTTTTACGGGTTTGGCTGTGGCACTTGCTTTTCGCTGCGGGCTTCTAAATATTGGGGCCGAAGGACAGTTATATGTAGCGGCCTTTTCAACCGCCTGGGTCGGAATAAAATTTGGTGGCACGGTTGTTACTTTTTTTGAAAATGGGGAACAGGTTACAAGAGATTGGTCATGGGTAAGTTTACCGGCTTGGCTGCTGGTACCGCTGTGCGTCCTGACCGCAGTGGTCGTCGGCGGTATATGGGGGGCGATACCTGGTTTTCTAAAGGCCAGGTTTGGGTCGCACGAGGTGATAAATACGATCATGTTGAATTTTATCGGCATTGCCCTGGCCAGCTATTTTACCCAATATTATTATAAGGTTCCCGGCGATCCCATTATGCAAAGCGCACCCATCGGCGAGGCGGCGTACATTCCACAGCTTAATCAATTTCCCGTCCTAAATGGGTTCATTCCCCACGACGTGCCTCTAAATGTTGCTTTTCTGCTCGCGATCCTGATGTGTTTCGTAATGTACATTTTTCTGTGGAAGACGAAATGGGGCTATGAGCTGCGTGCAGTTGGTGAAAATGCCTCAGCCGCTGAGTATGGTGGTATCTCGCCAAAGAAGCAGATAGTCATCGCAATGACGTTTTCCGGGGCTTTGGCCGGGATGGTTGCGATCGGCGAGGTTTTGGGCACCCGGCACAATTATTATGACGGTTTTTCGGCGGAATGGGGATTTTACGGTATAGCGGTCGCTTTGTTAGGAAGGAATCATCCCTTAGGGGTTTTTATCGCGGCGATCTTTTTCGGCGTTCTTCTGAGAGGAGAGATATTTGTGGATGCATTCACGACCAAGGTATCTAAGGACCTCGGGCTTGTTTTGCAGGCCATAATCATTCTTTTCGTGGCCTGTTTCCAGAAGTTTTCAAAGAGATAACCATGGGCGAGCTATTATCATTTGCTTTATTATTTTCTGCTATACGCTTGGCAACGCCGTTGATAATGGCGGCCTTGGGCGGACTGTTCTCGGAACGTTCCGGTGTTATCAATATCGCTCTTGAGGGCTTGATGCTTGCCGGTGCCTTTGTCGGTGCAGTCGCAACATATCAGACGGGAAATCCGTTTCTCGGTCTATTACTGGGTGCTGTTGCTGGCGGAACGCTTGCATTGCTTTATGCCATAGCCTGTATCAAGTTCGAGGCCGATCAAGTTGTCGCGGGCATGGCGATCAATTTCCTGATGTTCGGCCTGCCCGCATTGATCAGTGGTGCGGTTTACGATTCCACCGGTTCGACGCCTCAGATCGAAATAACACATCAACTTCCCAATCTGTCTTATTTCATCCCGGTCGCAGCTTTTGGTTTCTTAAAGAACATATCATTTGCATCTTTTTTGGCTTTCATTCTTATTCTCGTATGCTGGTATGTATTGTATAAGACGCCATTCGGATTGCGTCTGCGAGCGGTCGGAGAAAACCCGGAAGCGGCGGATGCCGCCGGTGTAAATGTGACCTGGCTCCGCTACACAGGGGTAATTATTTCAGGTGTTTTGGCAGCTATCGGCGGAGCATATCTCTCGATCGGCCAATCGTCTTTGTTTACTCGTAATATGACCGCGGGCCGAGGGTTTATTGCCCTGGCGGCATTGATCCTTGCAAAATGGCGGCCAGTACCTGTTTTGTTTGCATGTTTGTTCTTCGGGTTCATGGAGGCCCTAACAATACAGATCCAGGGAGTTGTAAAGCTTCCATCCGGAGAAGATATACCTGTCCAGTTCATCCAGATGATCCCATATGTCCTGACAATAATCGTGCTAGCGGGCTTTATAGGGCTGTCACGGGCACCAAAGGCGTTGGGCTTACCTTACAAAAAAGAGAATTAGATCGTGCACTAATAAATAGGGCTTCATGCAGCAGGATTAATATATCTGCGAACGACTGTGTTAATCTGTCATTCTTTGTTTTATGTCGTACGAAAAAGCGGCTGAGGCCGCTGAGTTCATCAGATCAAAATACCACGGCGAGGCCAGAATGGCGATCGTGCTTGGCAGCGGGCTCGGTGCGTTTGCGGATGAGCTGACCAATGCCGTGCGGATCCGGTACGAACAGATACCGGGTTTTGCACGCTCGACGGTAGAGGGCCACGCCGGACAGCTTGTTTTAGGTGAGATCGGTGGAGTTTCGGTAGCCGTCCAGCAGGGACGATTTCATTATTACGAAGGCTATGAAATGGAGCAGGTCGTATTTCCGGTTCGGACATTCGGGATATTGGGCGTCAAAAACATCATACTTACCAATGCCGCCGGAAGTCTCAATCCCGACATGCAGCCGGGCAGCCTGATGCTTATCACCGACCACCTGAACTGCATGGGCGTCAATCCGCTGCGCGGGCCACATGACGGGCGTTTTGGGCCGCGTTTCCCTGACATGACCGAGGTCTATGACCGTCAACTAGAGAAAACAACGGTTGATGCCGCGAATGAGATCGCCGCGGAAAGATTTGAAAGCGGTAAGGACAAGACACTTACCGATTTCCTGCATCGCGGCATCTACTGCGCTCTTTCCGGTCCGACCTATGAAACGCC
>JACXTT010013496.1_pt1 | contig 10754 bp, 6 predicted proteins | sample 9270951 | NCBI WGS metagenome assembly JACXTT01 (sample SAMN15532306, study PRJNA645909) | rock metagenome | isolation source: weathered quartz diorite | place: Puerto Rico | collected 2017-06-21
TCACGCGATTTGCCGGAATGTTGAAGTAATCGGCCGCGTTACCGGCGTTCCGGCTCATCGTGGCAAACAGGCGTTCACGCCATAATGCCATTCCACTGGGGATGCTGGCCACCGGAATGATGGTCTCGCGGCTCAGGAAGAATGAGGTTTCCATCATGTCGAACGCCAGGCCCGATCCTCTGGGCAGCGCATTAAGAGCCTGCGAGACGTCCGGCCGGTTCATAAAACCGAAGCGCAGCGTGATCTGATAGCAGTCGTGCCCCAGCGGTTCGATGGTTACGCTCTCGCTCAATGACACCCAGGGCACATCCTTTATCTTCGCGGTAAGGAACAGGACGCGCTCGTGCAGCACCTTGTTGTGGTTCAGGTTATGCATCAACGCGTGTGGTACGACATCGGTTGTCGCAGCGAGGAACACCGCTGTGCCGGGCACACGCGGTGGTGGCGCGCGGAACAGAGACTCCAGGAATGGCTTGAGCGGCATGTCGGAACGCTGAAGATGCCCAAGCAGGACTTGCCGGCCGCGTAGCCATGTCAGCATCACGACGAACATCCCCGTCCCGACAATCAGCGGGAACCAGCCACCCTCGGCGACCTTCAACAGGCTCGAGGAAAGGAACGCCACGTCCACCACAATGAAGAAACCGGTGGCGAAGATGCTTAACAGTAGGTTGTAGCCCCAGCCGTAGTGGATCACAAAGAAGGTGAGAAGGGTTGTCGCTACCATCGTCCCTGTCACTGCGACGCCGTATGCCGAGGCGAGGTTCGAAGATGAACCGAAGCCGAGCACGGCAGCAAGAACGGCCACGAGCAGAATCCCGTTGAGACTCGGTATGTAGATCTGCCCAATTGCTTTCTCCGAGGTTTGCACCACGTTCATGCGCGGCAGGTAGCCAAGCTGGATTCCCTGTTTCGTAAGCGAGTAGGCACCGGAAATCGTCGCCTGCGAGGCGATCACCGTTGCCGCAGTCGCGAGTGCAATCATCGGATACAGCGCCCAGGATGGAAAGAGCAGGTAGAAGGGGTTCTCGATCGCCTTTGCATTCACGATGAGCAACGCACCCTGCCCCAGGTAGTTAAGCACAAGGGCCGGGAATACCAGCCCGAACCATGCCAACCGGATCGGGCCACTGCCGAAATGTCCCATGTCGGCGTAGAGCGCTTCGGCACCGGTAAACGCGAGCAGCACCGCCCCCAGCACCGCGAACGAGGCGAACCCGTGCTGTGTAACGAAACCGAACGCGTGCAGCGGGTTGAGCGCGCCCAGGATGGCAGGATGTTGGACAATGCCGTAGATGCCCGCCGCGGCCAGGGCGAGGAACCACAATACCGTGACCGGCCCGAACAGCGCACCGATCGTCGCGGTGCCATGCCGCTGGAACAGGAACAACCCGACCAACACGCCCACGGATACCGGTAGGACGTAAGGCTTCAGGGCCGTCGTGCCCACCTCGATGCCTTCGACCGCCGAGAGTACCGAGATGGCCGGCGTCAGCACGGCATCGCCGTAGAAGAGCGCGGCGCCGAATAGCCCGACGAGCAGGATCGGTGTGGGCGAGCCCCGCACCTTTTTCACGGACGACAAAGCTAGCGCGAGCAGCGCCATGATGCCGCCTTCCCCCTTATTGTTCGCCCGCATGATGAGTATCACGTACTTAAGCGAGACGACCACCATCAGCGCCCAGAAGATCGCGGAAATGCCTCCAAGTATGTTTTCGGGGGCCAGAGGGATCCCGTGGGCGGGATTGAAGGTCTCCTTGACCGCATAAAGGGGGCTGGTACCGATGTCACCGTAGACGACGCCCAGCGCAGCCAGCGTCAGAGCGGCGCGGGATTGCTGCAGGTGCGAGTCGACTGGCGTTTCGCGGCTATTTACATTGGAATCCACGGTTGCTCCTCTCTTGATTGTTGGTATTTTCAAGACTGATCAGGCCCTTGCGTAGCTGAGGACGACGTCGCGTTGGCCGATGTAGACGGGTTCCTGCTCGCTCGAGATCGTGACTCAGTTCAAGCCAATCAACCTATAACCCACCCCCAGTTCCGTAAGTAAGTGACGAGGTGTCGCGGGATCGACCTCCAGCTTTTGCCGCAGATTGCCCATGTAGATCCGCAAATAGTGAGCACGCTCCACGGCATTCGGTCCCCATACCTCGACCAGCAAGTGGCGGTGCGTCAGCACGCGGCCGTGGCCCTTGATGAGGGCAGCCAGCAGGCGGTACTCGATGGGTGTCAGTCGTATAAGTTCACCCTGGCGCCTCACTTCGCGGCGGGCCAGGTCGACCGTTACTTCGCCAAAGCTCACTACTGCGGCGTGATCAGCACCAGCCACGACGGCACTGCGACGCAACTGCGCCCTGACCCGGGCCAGCAGTTCCGGCACGCCAAAGGGCTTCACCAGATAGTCATCGGCGCCTGCGTCCAGCGCCGCCACTTTCTCCTCCTCGCGGTCACGGGCCGACAGCACAATGATGGGGGCCAGGGTCCAGCCGCGCAGTTCAGCGATGAGTTCGCGTCCATCGCGGTCGGGCAGGCCGAGATCGACGATGAACAACTCGGGCTGCCGACTGGCGGCTTCGATCAGCGCGCGAGTCGCGGTTTCGGCCTCGAATACGCTGAAGCCTTCAGCTTCCAGCGAAGTGCAGACAAAGCGGCGGATATCGGCATCGTCTTCAACGACCAGAAGGCGGGCAGCGGATTTCATGATGGGCGTGTGCGGTTTGGCGAAGCGAATCGATGGCACCGTTCAACACTCGACTTCGGCGATGGCTGGCGGGGTGCCGAGCGGTAGCGTGAAGACGAAGCGGGCACCGCCCTCACTGCGTCGCTCGGCGTGTATGTGGCCACCGTGTGCCTCGACGATGGCGCGGCAAATGGCAAGGCCGAGACCAACGCCGGGCTGGGCCGATTCGCTTTCGCCCCGCTCGAACTTGCCGAACAGTTTTTCCTCGCGTCCAGCCGGCAAGCCGGGGCCGCTGTCATCGACGGCCACGCGCAGGGTGTCATCGCCGGCCGTGGCTGAAACCACCACTTCAGTTCCAGGCGGGGTGTACTTGGCGGCGTTTTCCAATAGATTCACCAGTACCCGTTCAATCAGGACGGGATCGAATTCGCAAAGAGGCAGATCAGGCGGAAGCCGGCTACTGACACGGTGAGTAGCCAGCATTGGATCCAGTTGGCGCCGCGCCGAACCGAGCACCTCCTCCAGCGACTGCCAATCGCGCTTGGGCTTGACCGCGCCGGACTGCAGTCGCGCCATATCCAGCAGCTTGCCCACGAGTTCAGCGGTAGCCTTGGCCTTCTCCCGCATATCAACGGTCAGTTCCCGCCTGACTTCGGCGGTCAATCCGTCCCTCGTCAACGTATCGGCCAGTCCCACCAGCGCCGTCAGCGGGGTGCGCAAGTCATGCGAGACGGCGGCCAGCAGGCTGTTGCGCAGTCGTTCGTGCTCCATATTGACCAACGCGTCCTGTGCTACCTCGACAAAGTGCACCCGTTCCAGTGCCAGCGCGATCTGCGCGGCGCAGGCGTCGAGCAAACGCATGTCCTCGGGCGTATCAAACAGCGCGACGTCGGCTGGCTGGATGACCAGCACGCCGCGGGTGCGGATCGGCGCCTTCAGCGGCAGATAGCGCGCCGGCGCCGACGGCAGTGTGTTGGTGCCCTGGCCGGCCGCTTGCTGATGGTCGTAAACCCACTGCGCCACGCTGTTATCGGTGAGCGCCAGCGAGGCCGCCTCGGTCGCCTCATGCGGTTCGCGTACCCGCTCTTGGCTGTCGGGCAGCAGCACGGCCGATTTGGCCCGGAAAATAGCGTCGATCCGGTCGATCGCGATGCCAACGATCTGCTCAGTGGTCAAGGCGGCCGAGAGCTGCTGCGCCAGCGCGGCTAGTTCGCCGGCGCGCCGTTCGCGCAGGCGTGCGATCTTGGCCTCGAAGCGCAACTGGGCAGCCAACTGGCCAATCACCAGGGCCACCACCAGCATCAGGGCAAAGGTGAAGAAGTATTGGGTGTCGTTGACCGTGAGGGTCAGCTTAGGCGGGACGAAGAAGAAATCGAAGGCCAGCACCGACAACATGGCAGCGAGCGCACCGGGGCCACGCCCATAGCGGATGGAGATCCCGACCACCGCGAGCAGGAACACCATCACCACATTGGCCAGATCGAACACCGACAGCAGGCCCGCGGTCACCACCGTGGTGGCCGCCACGATGGCACTGGCCGCACTATAGCTGCGCCAGTCCAATTGGCCAAGCGGGGCACGCCGCTCCTCGGGCGGCAACGCCCTTTCATCGATGCCGACCAGATAGAGATCGAGCTCGGCCGCCCGTTCCGACAGCCGGTCGGTCAGGCCCGGCACCAGCTTGCGGCGCCAGCCGGGCATGAGCCGATGGCCAATCACCAGCTTGCTGGCATTGCGGCTCTTGGCATAGGCTGCCAGCGTGGCGGCGGCATCGCTGCCGGCCAGCGTGGCAGTCTCGGCGCCCATGTCTTCAGCCAGCTTGAGCGCGCTCAGTACGCGGGCACGGGCCGCGGGCGGCAGTCGCTGCAGCGCCGGTGTCTCGACATACGCGGCGATCCAGTCGGCCTGCAGCTTGGCCGCCAGCCGGGCGGCGGCACGCACCAGCCTTTCACCACTCTGGCCGGGGCCGACACAGACCACTAGGCGCTCCTTCGCCTGCCTGACGCTGGAGATGGCCCGGTCAGCGCGGTAGGCCCGCATCTGCGCATCGACCCGATCGGCGGTGCGGCGCAGTGCCAGCTCCCGCAGCGCGATCAGGTTGCCCTTGCGGAAGAAATTCCTGGCCGCCCGGTCGGCCGCATCGGCCAGATAGACCTTGCCCGCAGCAAGCCGGATCAGGAGCTCGTCAGGCGGCAGGTCGACCAGGGTGACTTCGTCGGCGGCGTCGAACACACGGTCGGGTACCGTCTCGCGCACTCGGATTCCGGTGATCGATCCGACCACGTCATTGAGGCTTTCGAGGTGCTGCACATTGAGCGTCGTGTAGACGTCAATGCCGGCCGCCAGCAGTTCTTCCACGTCCTGCCAGCGCTTCTGGTGGCGACTACCCTCGACGTTCGAGTGCGCCAGTTCGTCTACCAGGATCAGGGGCGGCTTCAGCGACAGCGCGGCGTCGAGGTCGAACTCGGGCAGCAGCCGGTCGCGGTAGGTGATCTTGCGCGACGGGAGTACGGTCACGCCGTCGAGCAGCACGGCGGTCTCGGCCCGGCCGTGCGTTTCCACCGCGCCGATGACCAGGTTCACGCCCTCGGCCTGCTTCTGCCGGCTTGCCTGCAGCATGGCGTAGGTCTTGCCAACGCCGGCGCAGGCACCGAAGAAGATCTTCAGCTTGCCGCGTGCGGCGGCCTGTTCTTCTTCCTTGATCGCTTCCAGCAGGCGGTCAGGATCGGGGCGTTCGGCGTTCATGGCTAGTCTGGCTTGGTCCCGAAACGGCGCGCCTGACAATGCGTGAAGGTCCGCATTCCACCGACCTTGGGGAAAAGCGGATCAGGCCTTGTCGAGCGACAGATTCAATTTAAGTACGTTTACGGTACTGTCACCAAAGATGCCCCATCTCGGGCCCTCGCGATTTTGCTCGACCAACTGCCTGACCTTGGCGGGGGGTATGCCGCGAGCCTTGGCGACACGATCCACCTGATAGTAGGCCGCCGCCGGCGAGATGTGTGGGTCAAGACCGGAGGCGGACGCCGTCACCAGGTCGGCCGGCACCGGTCCGGTTTGGTCCGGATGGGCGGCACGGATCGCCTCGACGCGAGCCTTGACCATGTCGACCAGGGCCGGATTGGTCGGGCCCAGGTTCGAACCGCCGGAAGCCGCGGCGTTATTCGGCATCGGCGCGGTGGTCGATGGCCGGCTCCAGAAGTAGCCCTTGCCGCTGAAGGACTGGCCGATCAGCTCGCTGCCGACCACCTCGTTGCCGTGCTGGATCAAGCTGCCCGCCGCCTGATGCGGGAACAGCAGCCTGGCCACGCCCGTGATAGCCACCGGATACGCTAGGCCGGTAAAGATGCTCAGCAGCAGGAACAGCGACACGGCCGGTCGAATTAGATTTTTCATGATCAGAGGCCCTTGCTTATCCTGTTTCACTTCATCTGGTGAGCTTCGCGCCGGCTAGGCCACGCCGATAAGTCCGAGCACCACGTCGATCAGCTTGATACCGACGAATGGCACAGCCAGGCCGCCAACGCCGTAGATCAGCAAGTTGCGCCGCAACAGCGCGTCGGCGCCCAGCGCGCGATATTTCACACCCTTTAGCGCCAGCGGAATCAGGGCAATAATGACGACGGCATTGAAGATTACCGCCGACAGGATGGCCGAGGCCGGGCTATATAAGTGCATGACGTCCAGCACCTTCAGTTGCGGGTACGTGACCGCGAACGCGGCCGGGATGATGGCGAAATATTTGGCCACGTCATTGGCCACCGAGAACGTGGTCAGTGCACCGCGTGTCATCAGCATCTGCTTGCCGGTCTCGACGATCTCGATCAGCTTGGTGGGGTTGCTGTCGAGGTCGACCATATTGCCGGCCTCCTTGGCTGCCTGTGTACCACTGTTCATGGCCACCGCCACGTCTGCCTGCGCCAGCGCCGGGGCGTCGTTGGTGCCGTCGCCGGTCATTGCCACCAGCCTGCCCTCGGTCTGGTGGCTACGAATCAGCTTGAGCTTGTCTTCCGGCCTGGCCTCGGCGAGGAAGTCATCGACACCGGCCTCGGCTGCAATGGCGGCAGCGGTCAGGCGGTTATCGCCGGTGATCATCACCGTCTTGATGCCCATCACGCGCAGTTCGGCAAAGCGCTCCTTGATGCCGCCCTTGACGATGTCTTTCAGCTCGACCACGCCCATCACGCGCTGGCCGTCGGCCACCACCAGGGGCGTGCCGCCACGGCGGCCAACCTGGTCGACCAGGTCGGTCACGCCCTGCGGGCAGTGGCCCCCCATGGCTTCCACCTGAGTCTTCACGGCGTCGGCCGAACCCTTGCGGATCTGCCGCTCGCCGATGTCGACGCCGGACATGCGGGTCTGCGCGGTGAAGTGAATGAAGTGGGCGTCGTGCAACTCACGCCCGCGCAGGGCGAACTTCTCCTTGGCGAGCACAACGATGGAGCGGCCTTCCGGCGTTTCGTCGGCAAGCGAAGCCATCTGGGCGACATCGGCGAGCTCGCCTTCGGTCACGCCCGGTGCCGGCAGAAACGCGCTGGCCTGGCGGTTGCCAAGGGTGATGGTGCCGGTCTTGTCCAACAAGAGTACGTCAACGTCGCCGGCGGCCTCCACCGCGCGGCCAGAGGTCGCAATCACGTTGGCCTGCATCATGCGGCTCATCCCGGCCACGCCGATGGCGGAGAGCAGGCCACCGATCGTGGTCGGGATCAGGCAGACCAGCAGCGCGACCAGCACGGTGATGCTGACTGGGCTACCGCTTCGCGCCGCATTCACGCCATACACCGAATACGGCAGCAGCGTAACGGTAGCCATCAGGAACACCAGTGTCAGCGCGACCAACAGGATGGTCAGGGCAATCTCATTGGGCGTCTTCTTCCGCTTGGCACCTTCCACCATGGCGATCATGCGGTCGAGGAAGGCCTCGCCCGGGTTGGCGCTGACGCGAGCGATCAGCCAGTCGCTCAACACGCGGGTGCCGCCGGTGATGGCAGAGAAGTCGCCACCGGATTCGCGGATGACCGGTGCCGATTCACCGGTGATGGCCGATTCGTCCACCGAGGCAACACCTTCCAGCACCTCTGCGTCGGCCGGCACGATGTCACCAGCCTCGATCAATACGAGATCACCCCGGCGCAGGCTGGCGGAGTCGATCACAGTGACTCCGGCTTCGCGCCGGGGATGGTCGAGCTTCTTTGCCATGACGTTCCTGCGGCTGTGGCGCAGCGTGGCGGCCTGCGCCTTGCCGCGGCCTTCGGCCAGCGCTTCGGCGAAATTGGCGAACAGTACCGTGAACCACAGCCAGGCAGAGATGGCGAAGATAAAGCCAGCCGGCGCCTCACCTTGGCCTCTGACGGCCTGGATACCGAGCAGGGTGGTCAGCACGCTGCCTACCCAGACCACAAACATCACTGGGTTTCGAAGCTGGGCGCGCGGCGAGAGCTTGCGAAAGGATTCAGCAATGGCCGGCTTGACCAGTGCTGGGTCGAACAACGGCAGCGTCAGTGTGGTGTGCGCACCAGGTTTGTGGACCGCCTGCGGGTGCAGTTCGGGTTTTGTCGTATCGTTCATGTCCGGTGTCCTAATGCGCGAACAGTTGCAGGTGTTCGACCATGGGACCCAACGCCAGGGCCGGAATATAGGTGAGCGCCCCGACCATCATCACCGTGCCGACCAGCAACACCACGAACAGCACGCCATGTGTCGGCATGGTGCCGCTCGACACCGCCAGCCGCGGCTTCCCGGCCAGGCTGCCGGCGATGGCAAGCACCGCCACGATGGGAACGAAGCGGCCAAACCACATTGCCAGAGCCAGCAGAAAGTTGTAGTAAGGCGTGTTGGCGCTCAGCCCGGCAAACGCCGACCCATTGTTATTGGCCGCGGAGGAAAAGGCATACAGCACTTCAGAAAAGCCGTGTGCGCCCGGGTTCAGGATGCCCACCAGGCCATCCTTGGTCAGCACCGAAACCGCGGTCCCGCCGAGCACCAGGAGCGGTGTGATCAGGATCGCGACGGACACCATCTTCATCTCATAGGATTCGATCTTCTTGCCGAGGTATTCCGGCGTGCGGCCGATCATCAGGCCGGCCAGGAACACCGCCAGGATGGCGAATACCAGCATGCCGTACAGGCCCGAGCCGATCCCGCCGAATACGACCTCGCCAAGCTGCATTTGCAGCATCGGCGCAAGGCCGCCCAGCGGCAACAGGCTGTCATGCATCGTGTTCACCGCGCCGCAACTCGCTGCGGTAGTGATGGTGGCGAACAGGCTGGATGCGGTAATGCCGAAACGGGTCTCCTTGCCTTCGAGGTTGCCAGCCGTGCCATCGACGCCAAGCTGGGTCAGCAGTGGATTGGCGTGCATCTCGGACCACTGCACCACGGCGAACATGGCAACGAAGATCACCGTCATGGCGGCGACCACCGCCACGCCCTGGCGCATATCATCGACCATGACCCCGAACATGAAGCAAAGCGCCGCCGGGATCAGGAAGATCGACAACATCTGGACAAAGTTGGAGGCGCCATTCGGATTCTCATAGGGGTGGGCCGAGTTGGCGTTGAAGAAGCCACCGCCGTTGGTGCCCACCATTTTGATCGCCTCCTGCGAGGCCACCGGACCCATGGCGATGGTCTGCTTGTCTGCCCTCAAGTTCTCCATCACCGGCTTGCCAGCGGCGTCGACCATGGGCTTACCGTTGGCGTCGTTTTTCTGCTGCTGGTAGGCGATGGGCTCGATCAGCTTTACTTCCTGGTAGGCGTCAAAGTTCTGGACCACTCCCTGGCCGACCAGGAACACGGCAAACGGAAAGGACAGCGGCAGCAAGACATAGCCGGTGGCGCGGCCGAGATCGAGCCAGGCATTGCCGATACCAGCGGCCGAGCGGCGCGCGAAGCCACGGATCAGCGCCACCACTACCGCGATCGCGGTGGCCGCCGAAAGGAAGTTCTGCACCGTCAGCGCCAGCATTTGAGTCAGGTAACTCATGGTGCTTTCGCCGCTATAGCCTTGCCAGTTGGTGTTGGTGGTGAAGGAGACGGCGGTATTGAAGGCCGAGCCGGCTTCGACACCGGCCACGCCAGCCGGGTTGAGCGGCAGCCCGCCTTGCAAGCGTTGCAATGCATAGACGGCGATCACTCCCAACAGATTGAAAAGTATGATGGCCGTGGCGTAGCGCCACCACGGCATGTCTTCCTCGGCGTTGGTGCCGATCAGCCTGCAAATGCCTCGCTCGAAGGCGCCGAGCCAGCCATAACGGGTGCTCAGCCGGCCATCCATGACAGCGGCCAGATAACGGCCCAGCGGCCAGGCCAGTGCGAACAGCGCCACGAGGTAGAGGCCGAGCTGGACGAAGGGGGAAGCGTTCATGCCACATCCTCCGCATTGAACAGCGCATAGAGAAGGTAGAGGAACAGGCCGATGGTGACGCCGCCCGCGAGCCAGTAAAGCAGTTCAGCGCTCATGAGACCGACGCTCCAGCCGGCGGCAGCCGGCAATCAGCGCCCATAGCGCCGCTCCGAAGACCGCCATCAATAGCACCACCAGTGTGTCCACGAGATGGCTCCATATTGCGAACGGAGATAGTCGGAATGTAGGAGAACGGATATAAAAATCGTGTCTAGACTACGAGCCGCAGCATAAAGATTGTGTAAAGACGCGCGGTACGGACTTGAAAGCTTTTGCTGGGATCTGGCGGGCGAGGTCCGCCGGCAGGAGGCTATTTCTGCACTTTCCGCGGAATTTTTACGCTTTAGCTACACGCCGGCTTTTTCTCTTTACACAATCTTTGCTCGCTGATTCCTATAACGACTCCACATCGCAAAGGAACCAATGGAACCTGCGATACAGGCACGGCCGCATCTTGGTGGATAGCCAAGACTGCGCGTAAGTTTGGAATCAAGGAATGGCAAGCTATGTTACGACTGCTGGTTCCCGTCAATGGCTCGGAGCACGCGCTGGACGCTGTGCGTCATGCGGCACACCTGTTTCTCGATCAGTGCGTATCGGACATCGTGCTGCTCAACGTTCAGGGGGCGCTTTCGCGAAGTCGCGCTGCTGCCTTTCACCCCGCATCCG